>VFQQ010002968.1_pt1 | contig 17599 bp, 17 predicted proteins | sample 3512341 | NCBI WGS metagenome assembly VFQQ01 (sample SAMN10412373, study PRJNA504923) | tailings metagenome | isolation source: Relicate 2 Philex TSF1 revegetated site | place: Philippines: Tuba, Benguet | collected 2017-08-29 | reverse complement strand
CTGGGGTCCAGAGGCGGGCTCGAAGACTCGCCGCGCCTCTGGCAACGGTCGTGCGCCCTGCGGGCGGGGAGAGGAGAGGAGAGGAGAGGAGAAGGGAGGGAAGACGGGGCCTGGAAAGGCCCCGCCCCAGCAAGGCAAAGACCCGACCCAGAGGAGAGAGGCATTCGGAATTGGGCATTGGGCATTGGGCATTCGTGGGGAGCGCCGCGATGCGCGGCGGGGCCGCTCGTCGTCGGCGTGGAATGACGCGCGGCGTGCGGGCGTGATACGAATATGGTGCACGATCATCGGGGCGAGCGGACGGGGCGATGACGGGCGTTCGGTGCGTGAGGCGTGGAGTGTGAGGTGTGGGGGGTTTGCGGGACGGACGCACGGGGATGATGGACGCGGGGACAACGCCGGTGCATGCGCTCTCCTTCGACATCGAGGACTGGTTTCACATTGTCGAGGTGAAGGCCGTGGAGGACCCGGCGTCGTGGGCCGATCTGTCGGCGCGGAGTTCGCTGGTCGAGCGGTACACGGACCTGATCCTGCGGCTGTGCGAGGAGGGGCACGCGAAGGCGACGTTCTTCATGCTCGGGTGGATCGCGGAGCGTCACCCGGCGCTCGTCCGGCGGATTGCCGACGGTGGGCACGAACTGGGGACGCACTCGTTCTGGCATCGGAAGGTGTATGAACTCGGGCCGGAGGTGTTTGCGCGGGACCTGGCGGACTCGATCGAGGCGATCCGCGGCGCCGCAAGGCGTGAGGTGGCGATCCGCGGGTTTCGGGCGCCGTCGTTCTCGATCACGCCGGGGACGGAGTGGGCGTTCGACGTGCTGCTTGACGCGGGGCTTACCTACGACGCGAGCCTGTTCCCCGGGACGCGCGGGCACGGCGGGTACGCGTGCGCGCCCGGGGCGCAGGTGCTCACGACGCCGACGGGGCGACGGCTGGCCGAACTGCCGATGTCGGTGGCGCCGGTGGGCCTTGGCCCGCTGCGGGCGCGGATGTGCTACAGCGGCGGGGGGTACCTGCGGCTGCTGCCGTCGTGGATGATCGAGCAGGGCGTGGCGCACGAGGCCGCGGGCGGGCGGCCCACGGTGGTGTACCTGCACCCGCGGGACTTCGCGCCCGATTGCCCGCGCGTGTCGATGCCTCCCCACCGATACTTCAAGTGCTATGTGGGCACGCGGACGACGGAGGGGAAGTTGCGGCGGCTGCTGGCGAAGCACCGGTGGGACACGTGCGCGAACGTGCTGGCCCGGGCGGGGCTGCTGGGGAACGCACCATGACCGGCCCGGCACGCGAGAGTCCGCACTCGGCGGGGAACCGGCTGGCGCGGGTGCTGTGGGCGATCGTGTACCGCGTGCTGTTCCGCACGTCGCCCCGGCCCTGCCACGCGTGGCGGAACTGGCTGCTGCGCCGGTTCGGCGCGCGCCTGCACCCGACGGCGCGGGTGTACCCCACGGCGAAGGTGTGGGCGCCGTGGCTGCTGGAGATGGGGGAACGCGCGACGCTGGGCGACGACGTGGACTGCTACTGCGTGGGGGGCGTGAGCATCGGCGCGTTCACGACGGTGAGCCAGTACACGTTCCTGTGCGGGGCGACGCACGACGCGGACCTCGAGTCGTTCCCGCTGGTGCCCAGGCCCGTGCGGATCGGGGCGTGGTGCTGGATCGCGGCGGACGTGTTCGTGGCGCCGGGCGTGACGATCGGCGACGGGGTGGTGGTCGGGGCACGGTCGGGGGTGTTTCGGGACCTGCCGGCGTGGGTGTTCGCGGCGGGCACGCCCGCGCGGGTTGTGCGCCCGCGGGAGCGGCCCCGCCCGGACGACGCGACGAATCGCGCGGGGGACGGGGCGAAGTCGGGGGGTGCGTCCGTACGATAGATGTTCGTGCCAATGGGAGGATGCCGCCGGGGGCTGAACCGCGCCCGGGGGGAATCCGTAGTTCACGCCTGCGATGACGAGCGCGCCTGCCACACCCCCGGCCACCGGAGCCACTCCCGCGCACGACGCCGGCGGGTGGACGGTGCGTGCGCCGGTGAGCGTGGTGATCCTGACGCTGAACGAGGAGGTGAACATCGCGGACTGCCTGCGGAGTTGCGGGTGGTGCGACGACGTGCACGTGGTGGACAGCGGCTCGACGGACAACACGGCGGAGATCGCGCGGGCGATGGGCGCGAAGGTCTATCACCACCCGTTCGAGAGTTTCGGGAAGCAGCGGAACTGGGCGATCGAGAACTGCCCGTGCACGCACGAGTGGATCTTTCACCTGGACGCGGACGAGCGGTTCACGCCCGAACTGGTCGGGGCGATGCGCGACCTGATCGCGCGGAACCCGGCGGCGGCGGGGTATCACGTGCCGCAGAAGTTCATGTTCATGGGGAAGTGGCTGAAGCGGGCGGCGGTGTACCCGACGTACCAGATGCGGCTGTTCCACAAGACGCGGATGCGTTTCTGCGACTGGGGGCACGGGCAGCGCGAGATGACCGAGGGCGAGGTGGGCGTGCTGAACGTGCCCTACCTGCACTACGGGCTGTCGAAGGGGCTGTCGGAGTGGATCGACCGGCACAACCGGTACAGCACGGCGGAGGCGATCGAGGCGGCGAAACTGCTGCGCCAGAAGGCGAACTGGTCGGACGTGTTCAGCAAGGACCCGATCCGCCGGCGCCGCGCGTACAAGGAAGTCTCGTACCGCCTGCCGCTGCGGGCGTCGATCCGCCACTTCGTGACCCTGTTCGTGCTCGGGGCGGCGTTCGAGGGCAAGCCCGGACGGACGTACGCGCAGCTGCTGAACCTGTACGAGCGGATGATCACGCTGAAACTCCGGCTGATCCGGGAGAAGGAGTCGCGCCGCGCGGGGACCGAGTCCCCCGAGTTCGAGCGTGACGTGCTGCCCCGCGTGCGGACGCAGGCGCCGCCGCCCGACGACGGGCTGACGACCCACCGCGAGGCGCCGCCGCGGCTCACGCCGGACGGGGGCGAAGCGGGCGTGGGTGCGTCTGGCTTGGCTGTGTCGGGTGGCGTGCTGACCGAGTCGGCGGCGGCATCGCAGAACGGGACCGGGGTGGAGGTGACGACCCCGCCGGGCGACATCGTGCAGTTGTTCCCCGAGGCGACGCCCTGGACCTTCAAGCAGAAGGTGTTCCGGGCGATCTGGATGATCTTCGGCAAGCCGCTGTTCCGGTTGTCATTCCACAACTGGTACGGCGTGCGGGCGATGATCCTGCGGCTGTTCGGGGCGAAGATCGGGCAGGGGGTGCGGATCCGCCCGACGGTGAACATCGAGGTGCCGTGGAACCTGATCATCCACGACGGGGTGACGGTGGGCGACTACGCGATCCTGTATTCGCTGGGGCTGATCGAGATCGGCGAGCGGACGATCGTGAGCCAGTACGCGCACCTGTGCGCCGGGACGCACGACTACACGGACCGGCGGTTCCCGCTGATCCGCGACCCGATCATCATCGGGGCCGACGCGTGGATCGGGGCGGACGCGTTCGTGGGCCCGAACGTGAAGATCGGGCGGCTGAGCGTGCTGGGCGCGCGGTCGAGCGCGTACAAGGACCTCCAGACCGGGCTGGTGTACGCGGGGAACCCCGCGCGCCCGCTCAAGAAGCGCGAGTTGCACTAGCGGCCCAGACCCCGGGCGGGGCGTGAGCACCGGCGCATGACCGAGACCCTTGAACTCCCCCGCCCGACCGACGCCGCGAACACGGGCGTGCGCCCGGTGCGCGTGGCGTTCGTGGCGAACAACCTGACGCCCTATCGCGTGCAGGCGCACGTGCGCTTCAAGCGGGAGATCCCCGGGCTGGAGATCCGCACGCTCATCACCTGGGACATCTCGCGGAACCTGTGGGTCTACCAGGACATGCCGGACATCGGCGTGACGACCTACCCCGGGGCGATCGCGGAGAGCATGATCGGCTCGATCGATTACTACGTGAACGACTATCGCACGGGCGGGCGGGTCATCGCCGACCTCGAATCATGGAAGCCCGACGCGCTGGTGGTGTGCGGGTACGGGTACCCGGCGATGCTCCGCGTGCTGCGCTGGGCGCGGGCGCGGCGTCTGCCCACGCTGCTGTGGACCGACAGCAACGTGCACTCGGACTCCGCGTCGGGCTTCAAGCGGGTCGTGAAGAACGCGCTCGTGCGGCGCGTGGTCCGCGGGTGCGACGCGCTGCTGGTGTGCGGGGAGAACGGCGCCCGCTACTGGCACCGCTACGGGGCCGACCCGGGACGCATGTTCCGCCTGCCCATCGACCCGGACTACGACCTCATCGAGCGCACGCCCGACGAACTGGTGCGCGAGGTGGCGCGCATCCACGACCTGCGACCCGGGCGGCGGCGGTTCCTCGTGTGCGCACGCCTGGTGCCGGTGAAGGCGATCGACCAGGCGATCGACGCGTTCTGCGCGATCGCGCGGAAGCGCGACGACGTGGACCTGGTGATCCTGGGGAACGGGCCCTTGCGGGCCGAACTGCAGGGCAGGGTGCCCAGCCCGCTGCGGGAGCGCGTGCGGTTCGCGGGGTTCCAGGACCGGCAGGAGGTGGTGAACGCGTTCTACCGGTTGTGCGACGTGCTGGTGCACCCGGCGACGTGGGAGCCCTGGGGCGTGGTGCTGCTGGAGGCGGCGGCGGCGGGGCTGGCGATCGTGACGACATCGGTGGTCGGCGCGGCACCCGAGGCGGCGCACGACGGGGTGAACGCCGTGGTGATCCGCCCGAACGACCGGCGGGCGCTGATGCGGGCGATGATGACGGTGACGGAGCCGGGGCGGCTGGAGGCGATGAAGGCCGCGTCGCTGCGGGTGAGCGCGCACCAGCGGGAGACGTGCGACCCGGTGCGCGGGCTGCGCGACGCGCTCACGAAGGCGGGCGTGCTGGCGGGCTGAGCGGGGCGTCGGGCTTGGCGTCGGGCTTGGCGTCGGGCTTGGCGTCGGGCTTGGCGTCGGGCTTGCGGAGGATCGCGTACAACTCGAGCAGGACCTCGGCGCGTCGGGCGCGTGTGCGTTTCCAGTTCATGAGGTGAAGGAACGGGCGGAGCGGGCCGGGGAAGTAGGGCCTGGGGCCGTCGAACTCGACGTAGGCGAAGCGGGGCGTCTCGAACCCGCAGGCGTGGGCGAGGCGCGTGATGGTGGCGGGGTGGTTGAAGCGATACTGGACGGGGTAGTGGTAGTCGTCAACCTCGCGACGTCGGACGAGGCGGAGGGCGATCTCGTCAAGGCGGAGGGCGCGCATGGCGGAGGCGATGCGGACGAAGTAGTGGCGTGCGTTCATGGTCATGAAGACGTACTCGCCTCCCGGGGCGAGCGTGCGGTGGAGTGCGCGGAGGAAGGCCGTCGGATCAGCGACGTGCTCCATGACGAGGCAGGAGTAGGCGATGTCGAAGTACGCCTCGGGGAGGGTGGCGGACTCGAGCGTGGCGTGCTGGAAGTGCGTGGTGTGCGCGGGCTGCGCGACGGACGGGTCGGGCTCAACGCCCCAGAGTTCGGCGGCGAGCGCGCGGAGCCGGTGCGGGGCGGCGGTGTTCTGCGCGATGCCGTGCCCGCAGCCGATGTCGAGCACGCGGGGCGGCGTCGGGCGGCGCGACAGGCGGTCGGCGACGACGTCGGTGAAGAGCGTGACCCGGTCCGAGGGGATCCGGAAGTTGTACGATCGAGCCAGGTCCTCGAAACGGTCGGATGCCATGCGTCTGTGGTGCTCCTGGGGGCTCGGGGGGGCGCGAGCGTATGACGCGGGCGGAGTCGTCGCAAGGCGCTCACGCGGACTCGGACGAGGCAGACTCGGGCACTGGCTCGTCGTCGTAGGTGACGAGCGGGACGTCCATCGACTGGTGCTGCGAGGCGTGCCACGCGTCGATGATCCGCTCGCGCGCCATGAGTTTGCAGATGATCGCGGCGGTGTACCAGGTGTCCGGCGCGCCGACGAAGGTGCCCTGCTTCATGGAGAGCAGGACGAGGTAGGTGCTCAGGGCGAGCATGACGGCGACGCCCGCGCGATCGGCGGGCTCCTCGCGATGGCGAAGCCAGAGGTCGCGCGACGCGCGGAAGATCATGACGAGCAGGATGATGGTGATGGTCAGGCCGACGATCCCGTGCTCGCCGAGCATCTCGATGAAGAGGTTGTGGGCGTAACTGTGGGGCTCGCTGGAGATGTAGGAGTACGCGTTGGTGCCCAGGCCGAAGGGCCACTTGAGGGGCTCGTCCAGCCAGGCGTCGATGAGGCGCCACGCCTGCCAGGCGCGGTCGCCGATCGTGTCGATCTGGGCCTGGAGGTTCCAGCGCTCGCCCTGGTGGCGATCCTGCGCCAGGAAGAAGCGTACGGTGACCATCGCGATGCCGGCGAAGACCCCGAAGCCGACGACGTTGAGGACGAAGGCCTTGATGTTGCGCACGGCCCGCGCGACGGGCCAGAACAGCGCGAGCACGAACAGCGCGAGGATCAACTGCCCGCGCGAGCCGGCGGCGACCGCGATGCCCAGCCCCAGGAACACGCCCACCAGGCGCGCCAGGTGCGCGAACCACGTGGCGCGTGTCGGGAGCATGAGGGCGGCGACGATCGCGAGTTGGCCGCCCATCTGCGCGGTGGCGAGCGGGCTGCCCCGGTAATCGGCGACGCCCTGGAAATACCCGATCTGGAGGGTGAGGCGCCCGGCGTAGAAGTTCGTCTGCGGGTTGGTGAGGAAGAGCACGATGACGCCCGAGCCCGCGATGACGAAGGGCAGGAAGAACTTCTGGATGTCGCGGACCTCGGTGAAGACCAGCGGGAGCAGCAGGATCTGCATGACCCAGTAGGGCGCGCCGTCCCGCGCGCGCTCGAGGGCGTACTCCTGCGAGGGGCTGAAGGTGATGGAGAAGAGCGCGATCACGTACATGAGCAGCAGCAGCGCGATGTAGCGGTTCCAGTAGCCCAGGAGGGCCCCGCGCGTGCGGGAGAAACTGGAGACCACCGCGACGCACACGCCCGCGAAGATGATGAAGTTGAACCACGCCGAGTTCTGCGCGAAGATCGGCATGTAGGACATCTGCAACTGCTTGAGCGGGTAGAGGATCAGGACGAGCGCGAAGGCGAAGACCGGGCGCTGGTAGCACAGCACCATGGAGGCGGCCAGGGCCGCGAGCACGAGATACCCGAATACCGCCAGCATGTCGCCTTTCCGGACCCCGCCCGAACGTCCGCCTCCCCTGTCGCCCGCCCATGCCGTTCGTCGGGCGCACGGGTGGAGTTCGATCCGTCCGGAGGATATCGGTCATAGACGGGGGGGCCTCCAGCCCGCGCGGGCCCGAACAGAGATCGAAGACGCGGGTTGGCAAGGAACCCGGCGCGGAATGGGTGGATTGCGGGCGTTTAGTCCGGCACGCCCCGCGGGTGCGGCGTGGTCGGGGCAGGTTGTGCAGGCCCGTGCGTGAGCGGGGTCCGCGCGGGTTCTGCGCGAGGATGGGCGGTCTGCGCGACGATGGATGACACGGGACCGCGCACGGGTGTGTGTCGGCCCGGAGGTAGTTACCCATGCGACGCGTCGTGCTCCGCCTGCCGAAGTCGAACCACGCACGTCTTCTTGCCACGCTCGCCGGGCTGACGGCGGTGGTCGTGTCCGCGCCGGTCGCCGCGGGCGACGACGAGGCCGCCGCCTCGGGCTCGGGCGTTCCCGCGCCGTTCCATATCTACTGGAACGTGAACTCGACGGTGGCGAACCGCCCGAACATCTCGGCGGCGCAGAACCTCCGGACGAACGTGGTGATCTTCGACGCGGCGCAGTTGGGGATGTACCCGCTGCAGGGGCCGCACATGATGGACCTCTACGAGGGCGGGCGCGAGGCGTTCATCGCGAACCACGTGTCGCACATCGCGGCGCAGATCGGGGTGGTCGGGAAGATCCCCGATCCGGAGTGGGAGGGGTACGCGGTCATCGACTACGAGTTGTGGATGCCCTTCTGGACGCTGCACGAGAACACGCCCTCGAACCTGGGGCCCGAGGCACTGGACCGCAACTTCCTGGACGACTGGCGGAACCACATCCGCCAGAACCGCCCGAACCTGCTGGCGGGGCGGACGCTCGAGGAGCAGGAGCAGATCTTCGCGGAGACGTGGATCGAGGCGGGGTCGGAACTCTTCATCGCGACGATCCGCGAGTGCAAGCGCCTTCGCCCGAACGCGACCTGGGGGTTCTACAACCTGCCCCACATGATGTACTGGACGTGGGTGGGCGTCGTGAGCCCGCACACCCAGCGGCGCGCCGACGCGCAGCGCGTCCACGACGAGGAACTCGCGTGGATGCACCCGGAGGTGGACGCCTACTTCCCGTGCTACTACACGTACTACACGTCGGTGCCCTCGCCCGCGCCCCAGACGCGCCAGGACAACTACGCGGCCAACAACCTCTGGTGGGAGCGCGGGCTCGCCGAATGGCGCCGCTTCGCGCAGGGCAAGCCCATCGTGCCCTACATCTGGTACTCGTACCACGACGGCGCGGGCAGCCACGGCCTGCCGTTCCTCAACGACTTCAACGCCGACAACAGTTTCCGTGCGGCCCAGCGCCACGGCGCCACGGACCTCATCGTCTGGGGCTGGGTCCCCAACCCCACCGAACGCAACCGCGTTCAGGCCTACCTGGATTCGACCTTCTTCCCCCTCTGGAATCAGTTCAACGCCGAGTTGGAGTTGCTCCGCAACCCGCCCCAGCCCCCGGCGCCCAGCGGCGGCGGGAGTGGCGGCGGTGACCCGCCCGCGCCCAGCGGTGGCGGTTCCTCAGGCGGCGGCGGTTCCTCAGGCGGCGGCGGTTCGTCGGGTGGTGGTTCGCCTCCCCCGCCTCCGCCCCCGGCGCCCCCGGCCCCGGGTGGCGGCGATTCGTCGGGCGGTGGTTCGTCGGGCAGCGGCTCCTCGGGTGGCGGCTCCTCGGGTGGCGGCTCGCCGCCTCCGCCCCCGGCGCCCCCGGCCCCGAGCGGGGGTGGTTCGTCGGGTAGTGGTTCGTCGGGCGGCGGCGGCTCATCCGGCGGCGGCGGCGGTGCGACAACCGGCGGGGATGCCCCTGCGCCCTCGGGCGGCGGCGGGTCGGGTGGAAGCGGGTCGGGCGGCGGGTCGGGCGGGGATGAGCCCCCCTCGGCGGGCGCCGGTGCGCCCCCCTCGCCCCCCAGTGGGCCGACCACCTCGCAAATGCTGATCAACGCGATGCGCGGTCGCACGGCGGCGGGCCCGGCGGGGGCGCCGTCGAGCATGCCGACACTCATGCGTCGAACGACGGTCGTTCGCCCGAGCACGCCCGCCCCCAGCACGCCCGCGGGCGGCACGTCGGGCGGGGCTTCAGGCGGGTCGTCGGGGGGTGCGTCGGCGCCCGCGAACAACTCGATCGAACTCTTCCGACGGAACCGGGTGACGACGCCGACCGCCGTGCGCCCGGATCGGGGGAGCATCCTCGACGCGATCCGTCGGATCCGCGAGGGGAACTCGCAGTAACATCGGGCGGCGGGGCGGAGACGTCCCGTCGCTTGCTTGGTCGGAGGTTCGACCGGTTCACCCTCTCCCGGCACGGGGGCGCGCGACAGCATGAAGATCCTGCAACTCACCAGTTCGCTGAGCGCGAAGTCCGGCGGGCCGCCGATGGTCGTGACGCGCCTGGCCGCGGCCCAGGCCGGGCTGGGGCACGACGTGACGCTGTGCGCATACGCGACAGCGCCGGGTGACGCGGAGTCGCCGGTGGACCTGGATCGTGCGGGCGGGCGCCTGTCGAACGTGCGCATGCCGCGGGGCGGCTCGCTGGAGCGGGTGTACCCGCGCGCGGGGATGGCCTTCCTGCGGGACATGCTCCCGTCGTTCGACGTGCTGCACATTCATTCGCTGTGGGAGCCGATCTGCCTGGGCGCGTCGATGGTGGCGCGTGCCCTGGGCGTGCCCTACGCCTTGGCGCCGCACGGGATGCTGGATCCGTGGGCGCTCTCGGAGAAGGCGCTGAAGAAGAAGGTGTTTCTGGCGCTGGCGTACCGGCGGATGGTGGAGCGTGCGGCGATGGTGCACGCGCTGAGCCGCTACGAGGCCGAGAGCATCCGCGGGCTGGGCGTGCGGGCGCCGATCGAGACGATCCCGAACGGGGTCTTTCTCGAGGAGATCGATCCGCTCCCGGCGAAGGGTTCGTTCTTCGCGGCGCGTCCGGAGATGAAGGGCGAGCCCTACGCGTTGTTTCTGAGTCGCCTGCACCCGGTGAAGGGGCTGGACGTGCTGTGCGACGCGTTCGCGCTGGTGCTGCGTGAATGCCCGAGCGCGCGTCTGGTGGTGGTGGGCCCGGACTGGGGCGCGCAAGGGGCGCTGGAGGCGCAGGCGAAGGCGCTGGGCGTGGCGGATCGCGTGCACCTGACGGGGCCGTTGTACGGGAAGGACAAGTTCGCGGCGATGGTGGACGCGTCGTGCTTCGTGCTGCCGAGCCGGCACGAGGCGTTCAGCGTGGCGATCGTCGAGGCGTTGGCGGCGGGGTGCCCGCCGGTGATCAGCGAGCAGTGCCACTTCGCGGAGGTGGAGAGCGAGGGCGCCGGGTTCTGCGTGGCGCGCGAGGCGGCGCGCGTGGCCGCGCCGATGGTCAAACTGCTGCGCGACGCGTCGCTGCGCGAGACGATGGGGCGTGCGGGACGCGCGATGGTCGAGGCGCGGTACACGTGGCCCCGCATCGCGGCGGCGAGCGTGGAGGCGTACGCCCGCGCCCGGGCGCGGCGTGCCACGGGCTGATCGATCACTACCATCCGCACCACCGAACGACGCATCGATCGATGCACGGAACGACGCAGCGCGTGACCACGCCGACCCTGCCCATCCCCGCCCCGCCCCTTGCGACGCCCGCGCACCAGCGCGTGCGCGTGGTGATCCAGCAGCCTTGCCTGAGCCACTATCGCGTGCCGGTCTTCCGCGAACTGGCGGCCCGCGAGGGGATCGACCTGCTCGTGCTCTACGGCGACGAGAAGGGGATCCAGAACGTCGAGCCCGAAGGGTTCCGCGCGGAGTTCGTGAAACTGCACGACCGGCGGATCGCGGGGTCGATCGTGCGCTGGCACGAGGCGCAGGTCTCGCACGCGCTGCGGGCGCGGGCCGACGTGGTCGTGCTGTCGTGGAGCACGCGCTACCTGTCGCTGGTGCCGGCGCTGGTGCGCGCCCGCCTCAACGACCTGGGCGTCGTGCTCTGGGGGCACGGGTACTCGAAGTCCGAGACGGCGCTGCGCCTGCGCCTGCGCACGCTCCTGCCGCGGGCGGCGGACTCGGTGGTGTTCTACAACTACGAGGCGGCGCAGCAGTTGATCGACACGAACCTCGTGCGCCCGGACCGCGTGTTCGTCGCGCTCAACACGATCGACCTCGGGCCCGTGCAGGCGGCGGCGGACGTGTGGCGTGCGGCCCCGGGGCGGCTCGCGCGCTTCCGCGTCGAGCAGGGGCTCGGCGCCGGGCCGGTCATCCTGTTCGTGTCGCGCCTGTTCAAGGAGAACCAGACGGACGTGCTCGTGCGTGCGGCGCCTGGGATCGCGGCGCGGTTTCCCGGGACGCGCATCGTGATCATCGGCGACGGGCCCGACATGGCGCGACTGCGGGCGCTCGCGGACGAGGTCGGCGCACAGGACTGCGTGCGATTCGTGGGTTCGATCTTCGGCGAGGACAATGTGGCGCCGTGGTTCCTGTCGGCGGACGTGTTCTGCTACCCGGCGAACGTGGGGCTGAGCCTGATCCACGCGCTGAGTTACGCGCTGCCGGTGGTGACGGGCGACAAACTCGAGTCGCAGAACCCGGAGATCGAGGCGTTCCGCGAGAACGTGAACGGGCTGCTCTTCCGCCATGGCGACCCCGAGTCGCTTGTCGAATCCCTCTCGATGCTCCTGGGCGACGCGGCGCTGCGCCGAAGGCTCAGCGAGGGCGCGCTCGACACGGTGACGAACGATTACTCGATCCCCAAGATGGTCGACGGGCTGGAGGCGGCGATCCGCTCGGCCGCGGCGAGACACCCGAGGTCGTGAACGCGGCGCGACCCCGGGCGGCGCGGCGTCCGATCGGTGTGTGAAGTTGGCCCGGCGTGCGCGGGGCCCCGCGCGTAGGGGCGGCGCGGACGCGGCTATTCTCTCCTCCCGTGTCCACCGCCATCGACATTCAGACGCTCACCAAGTCGTTCCCCGGCGTGGACGGCGGGCCGCCCACGAACGCCGTCGACGGCGTGAGCCTCACCATCGAGCCGGGCGAACTGTTCTTCCTGCTGGGCCCCTCGGGCTGCGGCAAGACGACGCTCCTGCGGATGATCGCCGGGTTCATCGACCCTACGGGCGGGCAGATCCTCTTCCGCGACGCCTCGGGCACGCGCGACGTCACGTACCTCGCCCCCGAGAAGCGGAACACCGGGATGGTGTTCCAGTCGTACGCGCTGTGGCCTCATATGACCGTGGCGCAGAACGTCGCGTTCGGGCTCGATGTCCGTCGGATTCCCCGGGAGGATCGCGCGCGGCGCGTCCGCGAAGCGCTCGCGGGCGTCCGGATGGAGCACCTGGCCGCCCGCAAGCCGACGCAACTCAGCGGCGGGCAGCAGCAGCGTGTGGCGCTGGCGCGGGCGATGGTGATCCGCCCGAGCGTGCTGCTGCTCGATGAGCCGCTGTCAAACCTGGACGCGAAACTGCGCCTGGAGTTGCGCTCGGAGATCCGGCGGGTGTGCAAGGAGTCGGGGATTACCACGGTGTACGTAACCCACGACCAGAAAGAGGCTTTGAGCATGGCCGACCGTGTCGCCGTGATGGCGAGCGGACGCGTGGCGCAGGTCGGGCCGCCCGCGGAGTTGTACCGCAGGCCCCGCTCGCGGTTCGTGGCGGAGTTTCTGGGCGAGACGAACCTGTGGGAGGGAACGGTCGAGGGCGTATCTCCCACCCCGACCACCCCCACCACCACCCTTGCCCCCCCCACCGCTTCCGGGCAAGACCCCGGCGGCGTGCGGGTGCTGGTGCGATTGAAGGCGGGCACCATCGAGGCGCTGGCGCCCGAGGGCGTGGAGGCACGGGCCGGGAGCGCCGCGGCCGTCTCGGTACGCCCCGAGAGCATCACGCTGAGCGCGAGCGGTCCGGGGCTGCGCGGCAAGGTCCGTGAGCGCGTGTACCTGGGTGATACCGCGCAGTACCTGGTGGAGTTGGAGGGCGGCCCGGTGGCGCGGGTGGCGATCCACAACCCGCCAGCCGTAACACCATACGACACAGAGGGTTCCGGCGTCATCGTCGGATTTGCACCGGAGGACGCGGTGTTGCTGCCGATGTCCGATTAGTGTTATAGTAGGTATTGATTCGGTGTGATATTGCCGCATCTCGCACGGAGCGGTGCTTGGGCCGCGCTGTTTCACGTGGAACGCCTCGGCGGCTGCGTGGTGCACGTGGCGAGCATGGCGTGCATTGCGGATCGCGTGCGATTGCGACGGCAGTGTCGCGCCAACCGTGAGGTTGAGCGTTGCGATGCGTCGTCGGATGGGCGGGCGCGACTGGCCGCCGAGGGTCGGTGCCGTGGCGTGGATTGTGTGCCACCGCGGGCAGGGGCCGCTACGCGTCGACGTGCGAATGCCAGGCGAGCGGCCGGGGTGGGGCGACGGACGCAAGGCGGCGGATGATCTCGGCGGCGTAGGCCGGGCGGATCTCGGCGTCGTCCAGAGCGTCGATGCGGATCCAGTCGAAGGCGATGCCTCCCTCGCGGCTCGCGACCGGGGTGGGACCGTTGGGCGCGCTGGTCGTGGAGGTGGGGGATGGCGCGGGGGCAGCCTGTTCCACGTGAAACACGAGGTTGATTTCGTGGCGGAGGCGCCCCTTCTGCCGAAAGACATGCTCATCGGCGTGGACGAGTGGCCCCACCGCCGCTCGCACGTCGGACTCTTCGGCGAGTTCGCGGGCGAGCGCGGCGTGCGCGGGCTCGCCGAACTCGACGTGCCCGCCGGGGAGGTATCGGTACCCGCCGGCGACGTGGCGGCAGAGAAGGACGTGTCCGTCGGCGATGAGCACGCCCCGGGCGATGAGTTCGATCTCGGCGACTTCGCGGGCCATGGCTGTCGATTCCCTTCGTCGGATGGCGGCTTGAATCGCGGGTACGCGTGTGCGGGTGAATCGGGCGAGGAATGTACCACAGGAGGATCGCATGGACGCGAGTGCAAAGGCGGAACAGAGCAAGCCGCGGCGGCTGGGGCGGGGGCTGACGAGTCTGCTGGGTGTCGTCGCGCCGGTGGAGGTGGCGGCGGCGCCGGAGCCGAGCGGCACGCGCGGTGGCGAGGCGACGCGATCGATCGTCGCGCCTCCGGTGGTCACGGCCGATGTCCGCGACCGGGATGCAACGTTATCGGACCTTTCGATGATCCCGGTGGAGGCGGTGGATGTGTCGCCGTTCCAGCCGCGGCGGGGGATGGATGATGCGGCGCTGGGGCGGCTGGCGGAATCGATCCGGCGGTCGGGGGTGTTGCAGCCGGTGCTGGTGCGGCCGCGGGGTGGTCGGTTCGAGTTGGTGGCGGGCGAGCGGCGGTGGCGAGCGGCGCAAGTGGCGGGGGTGGCGCGGATTCCGGCGCTGGTGCGCGAGTTGACGGACGAGCAGGCGGCGGAGCAGGCGCTGGTCGAGAACGTGCAGCGCGAGGACCTGAACCCGATGGAGCGGGCGTGGGCGCTGCGGTCGCTGGGCGAGAAGTTCGGGCTGTCGCACGCGGCGCTGGCCGAGCGCGTGGGGCTGGAGCGCCCGACGGTGGCGAACCTGGTGCGGCTGACGGAGTTGGAGCCGGAGATCGCGGGGATGGTGGCGTCGGGCGTGCTGACAGCGGGGCACGGGCGGGCGCTGCTGGCGGTGGGGGACGCATCGCTGCGGCGCGTGCTGGCGGAACGGGCGGCCCGCGAGGAGATGAGCGTGCGCGCGCTGGAGAAGTTGATCCAGGCAGGGCGCGGGCCCGCGTCACCCGTGAAGGGGAGAGAAGGTGTGATGGTGCGCGACGAGGCGCGGATCGCGGTGCTCGCGGACCTGCAGCGGCGCATCGGGCAGCAACTCGGCACGAAGGTGCTGATCACGACGGATCGACGCGGAAAACGCGGGAGAATCTCGATGGAGTTCTACGGGCTGGACCACTTCGACGCGCTGATGACGCGGCTGGGTGTGTCGACGACGTGAGAGAGATGCTCGGCCGCGCGGCTCGTCTGATCGTAGTGTGTACGGTACGCAATGCGTGTGCAAGAATCAGCCATATACCCGGTTGACAACCGGGGTTGGTATCACCATAGTTGTTAGTTCGGGCACGCTCCACGGGATTGTGGATTCCTTCCCCTCATTCCCTTATGTGTGAGTGCGGCGCTGTGTGCGTCGCGACGTGGTACGTGTCGGAACAGAGTCTGGAGCAACAGGAATGGCGAAGCGAGCGGGCGGCGTGAGTCTGAGCGGCGTGTCGGCGGCGCAGTTGATGCGGGAGTTGGCGAAACGGCGCGGGAAGGCGTCGGAGGTCCGTCGCGAGCGTGATCGTCTGGCGGCGCGCGTGGCGAAGCTGGACGCGCAGTTGCGCGAGTTGGACGCGTCGATCGGGGCGGTGCGCGGGCGCAGCGGCGGGGGCGTGCCTCAGGCGCTGACCCGGCGCGAGAACAAGGGCACGCTGCAGGCGGCGCTGGTGGGCGTGCTCAAGGGCAAGCAGATGGGCGTGACGGAGGCGGCGAACGCGGTGAAGAAGGCCGGGTACAAGACGAACGCGGCGAACTTCCGGACGATCGTGAACGCGTGCCTGATCCGGCACAAGAACCTGTTCAAGAAGGTGTCGCGCGGGCAGTACACGGCGGCGTGAGGCGGCGGCGTGACACGCCGCGCCGCGGTAGACTGCGGCGATGGCGACAGGCGGAACTCGGCGGACGGCTTCTGTGGTGCTGCTGGTCGTGCTCGTGGCGGCGGTGGCGGGGGTGTGGTACGTCCGCTTCGGACCGGGCGCGCTGCCCGGCGAGGTACTGGTGCGCAACACCGGCACGACCGCGCTGCGCGTGAGCATCATGGGCGAGCGCGTGGTGATCGAGCCGGGCGGCACGGACCGGCTGCGGGTGCAGCGTGGGGACCAGGTGGAAGCCTGGCCGGCGGACGCGCCGCGCGACGCGGGCGCGGCGACGTGGACGCTGGAGCGCTGGGGCAAGGTGCTGGAGTTCCGCGAGGTGGGCGGGGAGATCGAGATCGCGGGGGAGGGGTTGAAGGTCAGGAAGTAGGAAGTGGCAGAGTGGGGGTGGGGGGGCGTGGCGTGGAGTTGAGGGCGGAGGGGCGGGGGGCGAACCTATCGTTCTGTTTGGCGGTGTGGTCGGCCGCGGGTGCGGCGGCGGAGGACGGTTCGCATGGCGTGGATCACGAAGAACTCGGCGACGGCGCGGATCGAGCGTCGGGACGAGCCGTACCTGACGGCGGCGATGAAGGATGATCTGACGCGGCGGGTCCTGCCGCGGTACGAGCGGACGCAGGGGGCGTTGCTCCCGGCGTTGCACATGATCCAGCACGAGTACGGGTGGGTGCCGCACCAGGCGATGCTGGAGGTGGCGTCGTTCCTGAAGGTGGCGGCGTCGGAGGTGATCGACACGGCGAGCTTCTACGAGGAGTACTGGCTGCGGCCGAAGGGGCGGCACGTGGTGGCGGTGTGCCGCTCGATCGCGTGCGAGTTCTGCGGGCATGAGGAGATCACGCAGGCGGTGAAGGACGCGCTGGGGATCGACGTGGGGGAGACGACGGAGGACGGGGAGTTCACGCTGGTGGAGTTGGAGTGCCTGGGCTCGTGCGACACGGCGCCGGTGGCGCTGATCGACGAGACGCTGCACGAGCGGCTGACGCCCGCGCGTGTGGTGGCGCTGCTGCACGAGGCGCGCGGGAAGAGCGGGGGGCACTGATGCGTCTGGACCGGGTGCAGGACTCGCTGTCGGACGTGGGGCGCCGGGTGAACGACGCGCTGCCTGATTCGCTGCGCGAGATGCCCGCGCGGTCGAAGGCGCTGGGGGCGTTGGCGGTGGTGCTGCTGGTGGTGGCGCTCGTGCTGATCGCGCGCGGGCTGGCGCCGGCACCGCCGATCCGGTTCGAGCCGACGGCGGAAGAGAAGGCGGAGTTCACGGCAATCCAGAACGACCTGGAGTCGCTGAGCGCGATGCCGCTGGCGGACCTGGAGCGCGAGGTGGCGGCACGCGAGCGCACGGCGACCGAGGCCGAGCGGGCGGGCGACGCGGAGGGGGCGACGCGGGCGCACGACGCGCTGCAGCGGGCGCGGGAGGCGCACTTCACGCGGAAGTACGAGACAGAGCAGGGGATCGCGCCGCGATGACACGCCCCGCGAAGGAGTCGCGCCCGAAGGACAAGCCGCTGCTGCGGTCGATCGGCGAGTTCCTCGGCGAGGTGTGGAAGGGCGTGAAGACGGACCCGTCGCGGGTGGTGACGCGCCGGACGGTGGAGGAGCGCGAGGCGCCCACGCCGGGCGGAAAGGTCGTGCTGCGACGGACGACGGTGGAGGAGATCGTGCTGCCGCCGAAGGGGGAGTGAGGCTGGTCGCGCCGAGACGCGGAGGGCGCGGAGGAAGAGGGCGGAGAGAAGAACCTGAGCCTGATACGAATCACCGCTTTGGAACGCGCGTGATGTAGTCGCAGGCGCAGACGGA
>VFQQ010002967.1_pt1 | contig 17601 bp, 16 predicted proteins | sample 3512341 | NCBI WGS metagenome assembly VFQQ01 (sample SAMN10412373, study PRJNA504923) | tailings metagenome | isolation source: Relicate 2 Philex TSF1 revegetated site | place: Philippines: Tuba, Benguet | collected 2017-08-29 | reverse complement strand
GCGCCGATGATAGTGCGGGTTCCCGTGTGAAAGTAGGTCATCGTCAGGCTCTTACCCAGCCCCCCAAACCCCCTCGTACCCCTGGTACCTGGGGGTTTGGGCTTTCTGGAGCCCGCTTTTGAGCCCTGCTATTGGACCCGTGAGATCGCCGGTACGGCGGCAATGATCAGGACGCCGATGAGCAGAGCGGCCAGATAAGACCAGATGGGCCTGATCACTTCGTCGGGCTTGACGTCTCCGATCCGGCAGGCGATGTAATAGCCGACCCCGATTGGCGGCATCATCAGCCCGATGTTCATGGCGCAGACCACCACCATCGAGTAGTGGATGTCGTCGATGCCCAGCTTGCGGGAAATGGGATACATGATCGGCGCCAGCAGCAACACGGCGGGCAGCCCTTCGAGCAGGCAGCCGAGGATGAGGAAGGCGGCGATGGTGACGAGCATGAAGGTGAAGGCACCGCCGGGCAGCGAGGTCAGGATGCTGGAGAGCTGCTGCACCACGCCGCTTTGCGTGATGGTCCAGGCCATGATGGAGGCCGCACCCAGAATCAGCAGCACCGCGCCGGTCAGCGCGGCGCTGTCCACCAGCATCCGGTAGAAGCGCTGCGGCGTGATGCCACCATAGAGCACCTGCCCGATCACCAGGGCGTACAGCACGGCCACGGTCGAGACCTCGGTGGCGGTGGCGATGCCTTCGCCCACCATGGCGCGGATCAGGAAGGGCAGCACCAGCGCCGGCGTGGCGACCATCGCAAAGCGGATCACCTTCGCGCGCGGTGTGCGGTGGATGCCTTTCATGTCTTCGTGCCGCGCTTTCCAGCGCGCCAGGATCAGAAGCACGGCCAGAAGGACCATCGCCACGACAAAACCCGCCTGGAACAGGCCGGCGATGGACACGCCCACGGCGGCGCCCAGCACGATCAACACGATGCTCGGTGGCACGGTGTCGGCCATCGCCGCGCCCGTGGCCAGCAAGGCCACCATCTCGGGCGGCCGGTGCCCCCGTCGTTTCATCTCGGGAAACAGCGCGGGCGCCACCGTGGCCATGTCCGACACCTTGGAGCCGGAGATGCCCGAGACGATGAACAGCGAACCGAGCAGCACATAGGACATGCCGGCTTTCACATGGCCCAGCAGGCTGGCCAGGAAGTCGACGATGGCTTTACCCATGCCGGTGGCGTCGAGCACGCAACCCAGCAACACGAAGATGGGCACCGAGATCAGCACCAGGCTGGACATGCCTTCGTCCATGCGGCCGATGACCACCATGAGCGGCATGGAGGTGGTGAAGGCCAGCAGGCACACCGCGCCAATGCCGAAGCAGAAAGCGATGGGCACGCCGGCCAGCAGGCAGACCACCGTGAACCCTCCGAGGAAGATCGGGATGTTGGCCATGCCCAGGCGGGCGAGCTGGGGCGAGAGTGCCCAGCATGCGCCCACGACCGCCGCGACCACGAGCACGCCGAAGACCAGTGCCGGGCGCTTGACCGTGCGGCCAGCGTACACCGCCACCATCAGCAGCATGGCCGAAAAACCGAAGGCGATGGCCCCCACCTTGAACGCGTGCGGCATCGACAGCGCGGGCGTGAGGATGATCCACTCCTCGCGCGTGTACTGGTAGGCGGGCCAGATCAGCGTAAGCAGCAGCGCAGCCATGGCCGCGAGCGAAAAGCCGTGCACGTACTCCCGCGCACGTTCCGACAGCAGGTCCACGAACAGGTTCAGGCGCAGGTGTTCGTTGCGGTGCATCGCGATGGTCGCGCCGAGCATGGCCAACCAGAGAAAGGCCACCGAGGACACCTCGTCGATCCACACCACCGGCATGCCGAACACGTAGCGAGACACCACGCCGCCGAGCAGGAGCAGCACGATGCCGACCATGAGGACGGCCGCGACGCCCTCGAGCAGGGCCATCAGGATTCCCTCGGGCGTGCGCGGCGTCAGGCTGGAGGAAGGCGATGGATCGTTGCCTTCGCCGGCGTTGCGGATGCCGCCAGGCGCGGCGGCCAGCCGGCTGCTCATGACGCCTGGCGCTCGGCGAGGAACTCCAGGCCGAAGATGTCGGCCATCTCGCTGTACCCCACGCGCGAGCCGCTGCGCCACATCATGAGCGACTGAAAGGCCACGTGCGAGGGGTTGTAGTTGTACCAGGGGTGAACGGCGATCGCCGAGCCGGTCACCTCGTGCCGCTTGCCGCGCGCGTCGGTGGCGACGATGCGCACGTTCATGGGACAGAAGTTGCTGCTGTAGCCTTCCACGGTGGCGGCGGTGAGGCCGTAGACCTCGCCGTTCTCCATCACGTAGCCGTTGCGCAGGCTCTCGTAGACGGTCTTGCCCTTGCGCACGTCCAGCAGCATGGCCAGGTGGATGCCGTAGTCGTCGCCGAAGGCGGCCGAGATCCAGCTCACGGCGCGCTTGCTGGTTTCGGTGCGACGGCTCCAGCTGTGGTCCACGCAGTCGTAGCAGTTGACCTCGTAGCGCACGCCGCGCAACTCCAGGTGCCCGGTGATGTGGCCGAGCATCTCGAAGTGGCCTGCCGGGTTGTCCGGGTCGTTGGTGGGATTGCCCCACTGCGTGCCCAGGCGCTCGTCGAACCGCTTGCCTTCGGCGGTGGACAGCAGCGGATTCTGTGCCGGGTCCGCCGCGTCGAACGGCTCATGCAGGCCGCGGAACTTCAGGTCGAAGGAACAACCGCCCAGCTTGTACTCGTACTGGAAGTGGGCCTCGCGGGGCGGCTTGGTGATGTGCACGCTCAGGCCGCTCTCCAGCGTGTACTGGGTGTAGTTGTCCGGGCAGGGCAGGTGCATCTGCGCGTCGCTGAAATCCACCTCGAAGGGTTGGAAGCGAAAGCCCCGGACGATGCCCACGGACGAGAGGGCCACACCCAGGTTGGGTCGGGCGGCGATGTACAGGTTGCCCAGCAGGCCGGCCTCGGGCACCGAGAACGACAACGGGGTCGTCTCGGCCCAGCGCCAGTTGCTCTTGGGAACGGGGTGGAATTCGGAATCCTTGGCGGTAATCATCTTGGGGTGTTCTTCCTTGAATCAGGACAAAGCGCCTGCGTATTTCTCGATCGCGGCCCAGGTCTCCTCGCCCATGCGCTGGCGCCATTCCTTGTAGTAGCCGGCTTCCTTGAGACGGGCGCGGAAAGGTTCGCTGTCGACCGGATGGAACTTCACGCCCTGGGCCTCCAGCTTGGAGCGCACGTCGGCGGTGAACTTCGCCATGTCCTCGCGCTCCTTCAGGGCCGCCGCGTTGATGTTGCGGGTGATCACCTCCTGGATATCGGCCGGCAGCGCGTTGAAGCGGTTGCGGTTGGAGGCGATCAGCATGCCTTCCCAGCAGTGGTTGGTGAGCGAGACGAACTTCTGCACCTCGTACAGCTTGGCCGCGTACAGGTTGACCAGCGGGTTCTCCTGGCCATCGACCAGCTTGGTCTGCAGCGAGGTGTAGAGCTCGGCGAAGTTCATGCTCACGGGGGACGCGCCCAGGGCCTTGAACATGTTGAAGAACATGGGCAGCACCGGCACGCGGATCTTCATACCCTGGATGTCGGCCAGCGTGGTCACCGGTTTGCTGCTGTGGGCCACGGTGCGGAAACCCAGGTCCCAGAACTTCTCGAAGATGTGGATGTTGACCGTGGCCGCCGAGCGGCGCGCGATGGCGCCGACGTCACCGTCCACCGCGTTCCAGATCGTGGCGTAGTCCTTAAAGGCAAAGCCCAGGGCGCTCGGGCCCACCGACGGGTTGAGCGTGGTCATGAACGAGGCCGACGTGGTGTAGAAGTCCAGCGCGCCGGAGCGCACCTGCGCCAGCATGTCGGTGTCGCCGCCCAGCTGGCTGGACGGGAAGTAGTTCACCTCGACGCGGCCCTTGGTCTCGGCGTTGATCTTCTTCGCCGCTTCCACGGCGTTGGTGCTCAAGGGGTGGTCGGGTGGTGCGAAGCAACCCCACTTCATGTTGAACTCGGCGGCGTGCGCGCGCCGGGGCAGGGTGAAGACCAGGGGGGCGCCGGCGGTGGCGGCCAGAAGCGTTCGGCGTTGGATGCTCATGTTGTCTCCTTGGGTTGGGTGGGTGAAAGGGGTGCCGTGGCGTGCAGCAGCGTGTCCAGGCTTTGCAATTCGTTGGGGCGCAATTCGAAGCCGTGCGTGAGGAACCAGGCCCGCTGCATGTCGACCCATTCGCCCTGGGCCTTCACGATGCAACGCTCGATGCGCAGTCGCGTGGCTTCCGGGGCGGCCGGCGCGTGGCGGGCCAGCGCGCTCACTGGCGAGGCCAGAGCCGCGGTGGCCTGGCGCGTGCGGGCTGGTGAGCGTTGGGCTTGGGCTTGCAGCTGCAGGGCCTGCTCGATGGCGGCGTCCAGCCGCTGCGCGATCTCGGCCGACACCTCGCGGGCATCGGCCTGCAGGGCCTGGCCGAGCTGCAGGTAGTGCCGCAACTCGAAGTCCTGCCGGCCCACGATGTGGTCCAGCCGGCTGCCCAGCACCTTCAGCGTGCCGATCACCAGTCGCAGTTGCTCGCTGGCCAGTGGGTCGGTGGTGTTGACCGCGGGAGCGATCACCTGCTCCAGCGCCTTGATCGCGGCGGCCAGCGTGTTCTGGGTGTTGTCGGCCATCAGATGCTCCTTTCCAGTTCGCGGCGCAGCTCTTCCATCGAGCCGTAGGCCGCACCCTCCACCCACGCAATCAGCACGTCCTGGTGCGTCTTGCCCAGCCGCACCACGCGGTGCGAGGAAGCGAGCGCGGTCACCACGATCTGGTAGCAGTTGAAGACGCGGTAGTAGTTGAGCCTTTTCGCATCCACGCGCAGGCCCGAGGCCTCCTCGTAGCGCTCCAGCAGTTCGTCGATCGGCGCGATGCCCGAGGCCAGGAAGGTCTTGCCGTCCTCGCTCCAGTGGCCGTACTGCTCGGCCGTGGTCCAGGCCAGGTCGCGGTGCCGGTCGCCGAGGTAGCCGCGCTCCCAATCCAGCACGGCGGTGATGCGCGCGCTCGCCTCGTCGAACAGGAAGTTGCCGCTGCGGTAGTCGCCATGCACCACGCACACCCGGTCCAGCGTGGGCAGGTTGCGCTCCAGCCAGTTGGCCGCCACCTCCATCAGCGGCAGGTCCTCGCCGCGGTCTTCCTCCCAGATGCGGCGTGCGCGGTTGAGCTGCCAGAGCGCGCTTTGCGTGGTGCCCACCGTGGGGCGATCGAAGGCGGGGAACGGCCGGCTGTCGGGGTCGAACGCGTGGATCTGTGCCAGGAGTTTCACAAACTCCGGCGCCAGGCGCTGGCGAAGTTCGGGGCCGAAGTTGGTGCCGATGCCGGCCACCTTGCCCTGCACCGCCCGCGGTTTGGTGGTGCCCTCGGCGAACGCGTAGATCAGCGCCGGCTCGGGAAACCAGGTGCCATCGGGATCCACCCAGTACACCTTGGGCACCGGCAGGATGCCCTGGAACGCCTCCAGCAGCTCGTATTCGCGCGAGCGGCTGGTGGAGTTGAGCGATTCGGCCGGCTCCATGCGCGCAACCAGGCGCGTCTGTGTGGGGCCCTTTCCGGGTTCGTCCCAATGCAGGGTGAAGCCCATCTGGATCTTGGAGGCGCCCCCCGAGAACCAGCGTTCATCGGTGATGCGGAAATCGCCTTTCAGATGCGCCTTCAGCATCTTGCCGATGTAGCCGCTCATGGCCTCGAAGCTCACGCCGTTGAACGGCGGGCTCGCGCGGCGTTGCATCTTGCGCGTGAGCATCAGGTCGTTCTCGCGTTCGGTCGGAAATTGCTGCCGCATGCGCTCGATGAAGGCGGCATCGGGTGTGTTGCGGTCGGCTTCGGAAACCTGCCAGGGCGGAGGAAGCAAGGGCATGCGGTGGTCCTGCGGGGCGTTGACGGGCGTGACCCGACGCCGCGGCCGGAGGCAGCGGGGCGTGGGTACGGCAGTGAGAAGAGGGTGGCTAGCAGCGCCGGTGGGCGCAGGCCGGAATGCGGCGTTGGGTCATGTGGTCTCCGGTGTTGTTTTCGAGTGCCTCTGTGTCGGGCCTCTTCAATGTAGGAGTTTTAGGCCTGGCGATAAATTGCGTTGTTGGGCATGAGCTATGCTGACTGCACATACCTGGATCCACCAGGAACCGGAGACACGCCATGGCCTCGACCGTGCCCCAGCTCATTCCCTCGCACCTGAAGATGCGGCAGCTGCAGTTGCTCGCGCAACTGAAGGACACCGGCTCCGTCATTCACGCAGCGGAGCGTCTGAACATGAGCCAGTCCGCCGCCTCGCGCCTGCTCAGCAGCCTGGAGGACGAGATCGGCGTGGTGCTGTTCGAGCGGCATGCGCGAGGCGTGTCACCAACACCGGTGGGCGAGATCGTCACGCGCCGCGCGGTCTCGGCGCTGGCCGAAATCCACCGCGCCGGCCTGGAGGTGCGCGACTTCGTGCGCGGCAACCGCCTACCCCTGTCCATCGGCAGCCTGCTCAGCCTGAGCTCCACCTTCCTGCCCAAGGCGGTGCTCGAACTGGCGCGACAGGCCCCCGATCTCCTGATCAAGGTGGACACCGACCGCAGCCGCGCGCTGATCGACGACCTGCTCGCGGCGCGCCACGACATCGTCATCGCCCGTGTGCGCGACGCCTCGCTGGAGCCCGACCTGGTGTTCGAACCCCTGATCGCCGAGCCCATCAAGGTGTTCGTGCGCCCGGGCCACGCGCTGGCGCGCCGGCGCAAGCTCAAGCTGGAGGACGTGGTGGCCGAGCGGTGGATCCTGCCGCCGGTGGAGACCGACATGCGCGTGCGGCTGGATGCCATGTGCCTTCAGCGTGGGCTGCCCCTCATCACGGGCCTGATCGAGACGCTGTCGGTGCCGGTGATCCTGAGCGTGGTGCGCATGAGCGATGCCCTGGTGGCGCTGCCCAACGAGTTCGCCCGCCCGTTCTGCGACAGCGGTCTGCTGGCCTTGCTGCCCCTGGACCTCGGCGTGCGCACCGAGAACGTGGGCATCATCACGCGCCGCCACCATGGCACCAGCCCGCAGTTGCAACAGGCGTTGCGCGTGCTGCGCGAGGTGGCCGGAGCGATGTACGTCAACGGCGCCGCGCCATCCTGAAGCCGTGTCTCAACGGCCAGAGCGCTCCGCGAACGAGAGGCCGTACAGGCGCGAAGCGGTGCGGCGAAACACCGTGAGCGCGCGCTCCACTTGAGGCGAAGCCGGACGATGCCGCCGCGAGAGAATGCCCACGTTGTCCGAGCGCACGCCCAGGTCGATCGACAGCGCCGAGAACAGGCCGGTCTTGCAGTACGGGCGCGCGAATTCGCCCGGCAACAGCACCAGCGCATCGCTCATCTGCAGCATGCCCATCATCACCGGCACCGACAGGGTCTCGATCAGGCTGGCCGGCAGCGGCAGGCCTTGCTGCACGCACACCGCGTCGAAGCGGATGCGCAGGTCGCTCTTGAGCGGCGGCAGGATCCAGGGGTGTGTGACCAGGTCGGCCAGCGTGAGCTTGCGCCGGCGCGTCAGCGCGTGGCCCTTGCGCGCAATCACCCAGATCGGTTCGGCAATCAGCGGCTCGAACAGCAACTCGGGTTGCAGCGTTGCGTCGCGCACGCGGGCGATGACGAAGTCGTACTCCGCGCCCATCACGCCCTCGATCAGCGCGCGGCTGGTGCCCGTCTCCACGCTGAGCAGCAGGTCGGGTGCGGAAGCCGCCAGTTCCAGCAGGCAGGTGGGCAGGTAGGTGGCACTCTGGCTGAGCAGGCAGCCGATGGAGACCGGCACGCGGTCGCCGCGCGCGAAGTCGTCCATCTCCTGCGTGGCGCGGCGGATTTCGGCCAGTGCCGAGAGCGCCCGCCGGATCAGGATCTCGCCGTAGGGCGTGGGCGTGACACCGCGCGCATGGCGCTCGAACAGCGTCACGCCGATGTCGTTCTCCAGGCTGCTGAGCAGGCGCGAGGCGGCCGATTGCGTCATGCCCAGGCGTTCGGCCGCGTGCAGGATGGAGCCGTCTTCCGCGAGTGCGGCCAGCAGTTGCATGTGCCGCGTCTTGACGTGACCAGGGACCAGTTTCGGGAAGGATGGGTTCATGACGCGCCTCTGGCAAGCGGATGTGAGGTATTCATTGTAGGAATACAAAGGCGCGAAGAATTCATTTTTCAGTCAGTAAGCTCGTGGCTACATTGCGTTGGCTGGACCCACCAGCGCACCGAATTTCACACAGAACAGTCAAAGGAGACTTGATGATCACAGCGAGTGATGTGGAGTACCACACCCCTCCCGGCGCCGACCACCGTTGGGCCGAGACCTACATATTCCCGATTGCGATACCCGAAGAACACATCCTCGTGATGGTCTATGTCGCAGCCCGTCCCAAGCTGGGCGTGATGCTGAACGACATCTACATCTACGGCACGCTGACCGACAACCGCGCCGAATTGCTGTACGTGGACAGCCAGGTCCATCTGCCGGCGCCGGCAAAGCTTTCGGACATCAACTCGCCATCCGGACTTCGCATCCGCGCCGTCAAGCCGCCGCGCGAGTTCCGCATCGACTACATGGGCTTCGACGACACCGAGATTCACGTGGACTGGAACGGCATCATGGATCCGTTCGACGTGCACGACAGCAAGCACACGCCGCACGCCGTGGGCACGCACGACGAGAAGATGGCCAAGTCGGGCCTGGCGCGCGCCTGGAACGGCCACTTTGACATGACCGGCCGCGTGCGCGGCACGGTGAAGGTGCGCGGCAAGGAATTCAAGGTCGATTCGCTGGAGCGCATGGACCACAGCTGGGGCGAGCGCGGTGAGAACGACCTGCCGCCGATGGATTCGATCTCGGCCCAGTTCGACGAAAACCTGGCCTTCCACATCATCACCCACGTCGACATGGAAGCCCCCAGTGGCCGCGACCAGAAGCTGGCGCACGGCTATGTGCTGGAAGACGGCGTGCAGTACGGCGTGCAGACGCTGGAGATCACCAGCGTGCGCCTGGGCGTCACGGTGAGCTCGATGTACATGAAGGTCACGGACGTGCGTGGCAAGGTCTACCAGCTGCACGCCATGGCCGATGTGGGCGCACCCTGGAACATCTACGCCACCACCTGCTACACCGCGCTGATGCGCTGGACGCTGGGCGATCGCGTGGGCTATGGCGTGGTCATGGAGGTGTTGCCCATCAAGACGCTGACCAAGCTGCGCGGCCGCCGCGCCGAAGCCTGGCCTGCCGCCATCACCACCGGTTGAAGGAAGGCATTCCCATGCGAGGCGAGATGAACCCGGATCCTGGTCAGAGCGTGCTCGATGAGGTGCTGGGCATCACCCATGCCCAGCGCGAGCAGCCCACCGAAGACTTCATCGAGCGCATGCGCCAGCGCTTCCCCACCGAGCGCGAAGCCGACGCCATGCTCACGCGCAAGATGCGCAGGCGTCTGCTGCCCCGGCGCGGCGCGGTCGCGCTGGACGAACTGGGCGCCTGTCTGGACGGCTTCCTGCGTGAACATGTGCAGGGCGACTTCACCGTGCACGACCTGCGCTGGATGACCGGCGGTGGCTCCAAGATCCAGCTCACCTTCTCGCTTGATTGGGAAGACCCGGTGCAGCGCCAGCGCACCCGCACCAAGCTGGTGGTGCGCATGGAACCGCAGGAGTCCCTGAGCGCCACCAGCCGGCTGCGCGAGTCGCAGCTGATCGCCGCGTTTGCGGACAGCCTGCCGGTACCTCGCGTGTACTGGATTGACCCGGAAGGCCGGTGGTTTCCCGAGCCCGCGCTGATCTACGCGTTTGCCACCGGCGTCACCAAACCGACCGCCGTCGAAGGGCGCGTGGGTGGCGTGGGCGCCAGCTTCGGGCCGGCGCTGCGCGAGCAGCTTGGCCGCCAGTTCGTGGAGCACCTGGCGCACATCCACACGCTGGACATCGCCGGGCGCGACTTCAGCGCGTTCGACGTGCCCGAGGTCGGCAGCACCCAGACCGCCTGGTGGCAGCTCAACCGCGCGCGCCGCATCTGGGAAGAGGACCGCTGCGAAGAGTTGCCGCTGATGGACGTGGCGGCCAACTGGCTCGAGCGCCACATGCCCCGGCTGGACCGTGTCAGCGTGCTGCACGGCGACTACCGCTCGGGCAACTTCCTGTTCGATGAAGCCAGCGGGCGCATCACCGCGTGGCTGGACTGGGAGCGCGGCTACATCGGTGACCGCCACCGCGACCTGGCCTGGATCACGCTGCCGCTGTTCGGCAACTACGCCGACGACGGCAAGACGCTGCTGGTCTCGGGGCTGATCCCGCTGCCGCAGTTCTACGCCGAGTACGAGCGCCTGTCGGGCATGGCCATCGATCCGGTGCGCCTGCGCTACTACCGCATCCTCAACAGCTACCAGCTGATCGCGTCCTCGCTGGGCACCGCCCAGCGGGTGGCGCGCATGGGCCGATCGCACCAGGACGTGTTGCTGACCTGGATCGAAGGCATCGTCTACCAACTGGCCGAGGAAATGCGCGGCCACCTTGTGGGGAGTGCGTGATGGCCGATCACAGCATCCATGCCTTGATGGCCGCCGCCCGTGCGATGGAAGAGGTGGTGCTGCCCGCCGTGGACAAGGGGCATCCCCTGGCCATGGAGCAAGCCCACCTGGTCACCCGGTTCCTCAAGCTGTTTGGCCAGCGCTGGGTGTACGCGCAGGACCGCAACCGGTTCGAGCTGCACCATTACGCAGAGATCGCTGCGGGCCTGCTGGACGAGGCCGCGCAGGTGTCGCTCGCCATTGCGGCTGCGCTGCAGGCGGCGCTGGCCACGGCGCAGCAGACCGGGCAACAGGCCGGGGCCAGCGTGGACGAGGTGCGCGCCGCCGCCCAGCGGCTGGCCGGTGTGCTCACGGCGCTGGTGCGCACCGCACAGTTGCTGGGCCACGCTGCGGGCGAGCGCATCGAGCAGCGCGTGCTGCACGCCGCGCAAGACCTGCTGGACATGCAGCGCGCGTGGTTCCTGCCGCAGGGCTGGGAGCCCGACCCGTCGGCCATCCGGCCTCTCGAAGCGTGCTTCGCCGCGTTGCAACCGGCCAGGGGAGGGTGACGCGACGACGAAGACACCGCCTTGCGCAGAGTGAATGGGTACCGACATCAAAAGAGATCACTTCGAAGATCACATCCAACACTGGAGACAAACCATGAAACATCTGTTGAGAAACCTGACCGCTTCAGCGGTCCTTGCACTGGCGATCGGGGCAACGGCCCAGGCGCAGACGGTGCTGCGTTATTCGAACTTCGTGCCCCAGGGCCACCCCGTGCGCACCAAGATCCTCGACCCCTGGGTGGTGGAGGTGGAGAAGGTCACCGCCGGGCGCGTGAAGTTCGACATGCTGCCCAAGGTGGTGGGCACCGTGGCCGGGCAGTACGACGTGGTGCGCGATGGCCTGGCCGACGTGGCGGTGGTCGTGCCGGGTTATTCGCCGGGCAAGTTCGTCTTCACCGAAATCATCGAAGTGCCTTTCATCGGTGACCGTGCCGAGTTCGTGAGTCCGGCGTTCTACAACGTCTACGCGAAGAACTTCCAGAGCTTCGGCGAATTCCGTGGTACCCACCTGCTGAGCATCTTCAACACCTCGCCGCAGCACCTGTTCACCGCCAAGCGCCGCGTGCAGAGCGTGGACGATTTCAAGGGCCTGAAGCTGCGCACCAACTCCACGTCCACCTCGCGCGCGGTGGGCAACCTCGGCGGCGTCGCCGTCATCAAGCCGGTGACCGAGATGTACGAACTGGTCTCCGGTGGCCTGGTCGACGGCGCCCTGTTCAATCCCTCCGACCACAAGAGCTTCAACCTCACCAAACTGCTGCCCGTGGCCACGCTGGTGCCTGGCGGCATCTCGGCCAGCGCCGTGGCACTGGTCATCAACGAAGCCAAGTGGAACGCCATCTCGGCGTCCGACCGCGAGCTGATCATGTCGGTCTCGGGGGCGAAGCTGGCCCGGGTGGCCGGCAAGGCCTACGACGACGGTGCGCTGGAAGCCATCAACGAGTTCCGCGCCGGTGGCGGCACGGTGGACACCATGCCCGCCAACGCCGTGGCCACCATCAAGGAGCGCCTGCTACCCATCGAGACCGACTGGGTGGAGCGCGCCAAGCAGAAGGGCATGGCCGATCCCGCCGCCGCGCTCAAGACCCTGCGCACCGACGGCGCCGGCCCGCGCTGACCTTTTCCCGTTGTTGACTGGACCACCCACGGGCTGCCTGCCCGTTGGGTGCCCTCCGTTTGTTCCGGAGCACCGCCATGTGGCTTTACGCCGATATCTCCACCGTTTCCGACATTGCGCGCCACCACGGCCGCGAAACACCGGACAAGACCGCGCTGGTGGACGACCAGCGCCACCTGAGCTTTGGTGAGCTCGACCAGATCTCGTCGAAGTTCGCGCGCCGCCTGGTGAACGACGGCGTGCGGGAAGGCGACGTGGTGGCCTTCTTCGGCAAGAACTCGATTCCTTACTTCCTCACCATGTTCGGCAGCAGCAAGGCCGGCGCCACGCTGCTGCCGCTGAACTGGCGCCTGACGCCGGTGGAGCTCGCCGCCATCGTGGATGACGCCAAGCCGGTGCGCGTGTTCGTGGACGAAGAACTGGTGCCCAACCTGCAGGCCACGCTGGAGCGCTGCAAGCACCGTGTGGGCTTCGAGGTGGTGCAGCCGGCCGCTGGCGCCACCGGCGGGCTGGAGCGCTTCTACGGCGACTCGCCGGCCGACGACCCCGGCCTGCCGTCCGACCCGCGCCACACCGCCTGGCTCATGTACACCTCGGGCACCACCGGCGTGGGCAAGGGCGTGGAGATCTCGCACGAAGCGCTCAACCGCATGCGCCTGAGCGAGCACCTGGAGCCCGCACTGCAGTGGAAGCCCGAAGACAGCCTGATGATGGTGATGCCCAACTTCCACCTGCTCGGCACGGCGCTGCCGATCCAGGCGCTGTACAACGGTTGCGGCGTGTCCATGATGCCCGCGCTGGAGCCGGGCCGCCTGCTCGACCTGCTGGGCACCACGCGCCCCACCATCCTGGTGGTGGCGCCCACGGTGATCCAGATGATGCTGGACCACCCCAAGGCCGCCGGGGCGGACTTCTCCTCGCTGCGCCTCATCATGTACGCGGGTTCGGCCATCAACGCGCAATTGCTCAAGCGCGCCTTGAAGGCGATCGGCTGCGACTTCATGCAGTTCTACGGCACCACCGAATGCGTGGGCCCCATGTGCATCCTGCGGCCCGACCAGCACGACCTGGTCAACGAAGGCAAGCTCAAGTCCTGCGGCACGCCCATGCCGCTGGTGGACTTCAAGGTGCTCGACGAAGAGGGCCGCGAGCTGCCGGACGGCGAGAAGGGCGAACTCGTCATTCGCACGCCAGCCATGTTCAGCCGCTACCGCAACCAGCCCGAGCTCACGGCCCAGGTGCTGCAGCGCGGCTGGTACCGCACCGGCGACGCCGGCTACCGCGATCCGGCCGACGGCCTGCTCTACATCGTCGACCGCGTGAAGGACATGATCGTGACCGGTGGCGAGAACGTGTATTCCGCCGAGGTGGAGCAGGTGGTGCACCAGCACCCGGCGGTGTCCATGGCCGCCGTCATCGCCCTGCCGGACCCGAAGTGGGGCGAGCGTGTGACGGCGGTGGTGGTGCGCCGCGCCGGGGCCGAACTGACGGAGGCGGAGCTGATCGCCCACTGCCGCACCATGCTCGCCGGCTACAAGGTGCCCAAGCAGGTCATCTTCGCCGACAGCCTCCCCGTGAGTCCGGCCGGCAAGGTGCTCAAGCGCCTGCTGCGCGAGACGCACTGGGCGGGGCAGGACCGCGCGGTCGCCTGAAGCACACCATGAAATACCTCGAAAGCTTCCTGGCCAGGATGGCCGCCCTGCTGCTGTTCCTGATGATGGTGGTGGTGCTGGTGGACGTGGTCGGACGCGGGTTGCTGAACTCACCGCTGTCCGTGGGCACCGAACTCACCGAGATCCTGATGATGGGCATGATCTTCATGGTGTTGCCGTTGCTCGCCTTCCGGCAGCGCGACATCACGGTGGACATCCTCAGCATGACGCCGCGACCCTGGATGCGGAAACTGCAGGTGGCGCTCTCCGGGCTGTGCGGCACGCTGGTGTTCGCCTTCACCGTCTGGCAGTTCAAGATCTTCGGCGACCGCGCCGTCGAGAGCGGCGAGGTGCTGGCCGAGCTCAAGTTCTCGCTGGGCTACGTCTGGTACTTCATGGCGGCCATGGGCACCGTCACGGGGCTGGCCTTCCTCGCCGTGATGGTGGCGGTGCTGATCGGCCGGCCGATCGCCGCTGGCAAGACCGAGGTGATCTGATGGCCGCCGCTCTCTACGGTTTCCTGGCGTCCTACCTGCTGCTTTTCATCGGCGTGCCGATCTACGTGGGCCTGGCCATCGTCGGCTTCGGCGGGCTGGTGCTCATCAGCGGCTGGACGCCGGCGCTGGCCACCATGGCGTTTTCCGCGCAGAGCTCCACCATGGCCTACACGCTGTCGGTGCTGCCGCTGTTCGTGCTCATGGGCAACCTGGTCGCGGGCGCCGGCATCTCGGGCAGCCTGTTTCGCGCGGCGCAGATGTTCATCGGGCGCCAGCGCGGCGGCGTGGCCATGGGCACCATCCTGGCCTGCGGCAGCTTCGGCGCCATCTGCGGTTCCAGCGTGGCCACCTGCGCCACCATGTCGCGCGTGGCCATTCCCGCCATGCGCAGCCTGGGCTACCACGACCGGCTCACCACCGCCACGCTGGCCTCGGGCGCCACGCTGGGCATCATCATCCCGCCCAGCATCATCATGGTGATCTACGGCGTGAACACGCAGACCCACATCGGCAAGCTGTTCGCCGCCGGCTTGATCCCGGGCATCCTCGCCATCCTGCTCTACATGGTGGCGGTGCGCTGGACCGTGTGGCGCGACCCCGATACCGCGCCCGTCGCCGAGGCCTCCACCTGGGCGCAGAAGATCGATTCGCTCAGGGATCTCTGGCCGGTGGTGTTGCTGTTCGGGCTGGTCATGGGCGGCATCTACGGCGGCCTGTTCACCGTGACCGAGGCCGCCGGCATCGGCGCGGCCGGCGCCTTCGTCTTCGCGCTCACCTGCAAGAAGCTCAACCTGCGCCAGATCGTCGACATCGTGGCCGACAGCGCCATGGTCACCGGCATGATGATCGGCATCGTCTTCGGCGCGGCCGTGTTCGTGGAGTTCATCAACCTCACCGGCATCCACAAGGTGCTGGAGGAACTGGTGATCGGCAACGGCTGGAGCCCCTTCGGCGTGATCCTGGCGATGATCGCGATCTTCTTCGTCGCGGGCGCGCTGATGGAAGAGGTCTCCATGATCCTGATCCTGGTGCCGATCTTTTTCCCCATCATCATCAAGCTCGGCTACGACCCGGTGTGGTTCGGCATCATCGTCACCGTCGCCTGCGAGATTGGGCTGATCGCGCCTCCCATCGGCATGAACCTGTTCGTCGTTCGCTCGATCGCGCCCGACGTGTCCATGCGCACCATCCTCTCGGGCATCCTGCCCTTCATCTCGGTGGACCTGGTGCGCATCATCTTCCTCGCGGCCTTCCCCGGCGTGGTGCTCTGGCTGCCCAACCTGCTGTTCTGACCATGAGCGACCAATCCCTCGCACTCTCCATCGAAGGCGGCATCGCCCACCTGCGCCTGAACGCGCCGGAGCGCGGCAACCCCATGGACCTGCGCTTCTGCGAGGAATTCGGTCGGGCCGCTGCCGAGTGCGACGAGACGCCGGGCGTGCGCTGCGTGCTGATCGACGCGGCCGGCAGCCGCTTCTTCGGCGTCGGCGCGGACCTCAAGACCATGAACCAGGACCGGCAGGCGCTGCAGTTCTTCGTGAAGAACGCCACCGCCGCGCTGCACAGCGGGCTCTCGCGCTTCTCGCGCATGGACGCGCCGGTGGTGGTGGCGGTGCACGCGCTGGCGGTCGGGGGCTTCGTGTCCCTGAGCGCGATGGCGGATTTCTGTCTCGCGGCCGAGTCGGCCACCTTCTACGCGGGCTACACCGGCATCGGGCTGGTGTGCGACGCCGGGGGCTCCACCTTTCTGCCCCGGCGCGTGGGCGCGCGCCGCGCCGCTGAGTTCTTGCTGCGCAACCAGCAATGGGACGCGCGCACCGCTGAGGCGCGCGGTCTGGTGAGCGAGGTGGTGCCCGACGACCGCCTGCAGGAGGAAGCCTGGGCGCTCGCGCGCGAACTGGCGGCCGGTCCCACGCGCGCTTTCGGCGAAATCAAGAACCTGCTGCTGTCCTCGGCGCACCAGCCCATCGAGGCGCAACTGGAACAGGAGGCGCGCGCCATGGGCCGCATCACCCGCACCGAAGACGCCTGGCACGGCATCTGCACGGTCGCCCGGCGCGGCAAGCCGGTGTTCGTGGGACGCTAGCCGCGAGAAGGCCTGGGGCGGAAGCGCTACGATCCCACCCATGTCCACCCCACCCGATATCCAGGCCGAATGGGCCCACGTCTCCTACGTGGAGCATTCGGCCACGCGCGAGGTCTACGGCTTCGCCGGCTCGCAGTCTTCCGTGAACCTGGAAGGCATCCGCTACCTGCCGCGTGGCGAGCCAGCGCGCACGCTGCTCATCTACATGCACCCGGCCAGCACGCTGCAGCTGCTGCCCATGCCGCGCGCCATGGCCGGGCGGGGCGTGCACGTGCTGTGCGCCGCCAGCCGCTACGCGCGCAACGACACGCCGCTGATCTTCGAGAAGGTGGTGCTGGACCTGGGCGCCTGGGTGCGCCATGCCAGGGAGGTGTGGCGCTACGACAAGGTGGTGCTGTGCGGCTGGTCGGGTGGCGGCTCACTCGCGCTGATGTACCAGTCCCAGGCCGAGCGGCCCACGATCACCCACACGCCAGCGGGCGATGTGGTGGACCTGGCGGGCGCCGGCCTGCTGCCCGCCGACGCCATGATCGTGCAGGCCGCGCACGTGTCGCGCGCGCAGTTGCTGGCGGACTGGATCGATCCCTCCGTGCTGGATGAAGACGATCCCGAGCGGCGCGATCCCGAGCTCGACCTCTACGACCCGCGCAACCCCAACCAGCCGCCGTACACGGCCGACTACATCGCCCACTTTCGCGCCCGGCAGCTCGAGCGCCTGCGCCGCCGCACCGACTGGGTGAAGGAGACGCTGCAGCGCCTTCGCGCCAGCGGCGATGTGCACGGCGAGCGCGGCTTCGTCACGCACCGCACCATGGCCGAGCCGCGGTTCCTCGACGCCACGCTGGACCCGAACGAACGCACCCCGGGCTCGAGCTACCTGGGCGACCCTCGCCTCGCCAACAGCGCGCCGGCCGGCATGGCGCGGTTCTCGACCCTGCGCGCCTGGCTGTCGCAGTGGTCGATCGACGACACACAGGCCCATGGGGAACGCGCCGCGCCGCACATCACGGTGCCCTTGCTCTGCATCGAGAACGGCGCGGACAACGGCGTGCCGCAGCCGCACACCGGTCTGATCCACCGCGCGGCGGGCAGCCAGGACAAGACCCTGGTGGTGATACCCGGCGCGTCCCACTACTACGCGGGGCAGCGCGAGCAGCTGGCGCAAGCGCTCCAGACCTGCGTGGACTGGATGGGCCAACGGCGCCTGCTCTAGC
>VFQQ010002966.1_pt1 | contig 17605 bp, 24 predicted proteins | sample 3512341 | NCBI WGS metagenome assembly VFQQ01 (sample SAMN10412373, study PRJNA504923) | tailings metagenome | isolation source: Relicate 2 Philex TSF1 revegetated site | place: Philippines: Tuba, Benguet | collected 2017-08-29 | reverse complement strand
ACGACCTGTGAAGGACACACAGATACAGCACACACACACGATTACAACCCAAAGGATAGCTCATGTAGCTGCTTGCATCTCGCTCTGCCGTCCGGCAGGTTGACAACGCCAGCCGCCTTTGTAGCCACCAACAAGCGAAGCGGCTACCGAGGAGGTGGGCGCAGCGAACCTGTCGTGCATGGGCGCCTGGTGCATTTTTTCCTGTGTCTGTGCGCATGTGTGTGTGTGTGTGTGTGTGTTTTCACTCACATCTGACTGCACGAAGCTGCACTCGTAGATGTTTGGCTCGCCGTTTAGACCCAGCAGTGCTGACTCAGCCATACGAGCCGCGGCGTACGCCATGGACAGGGTGGCGCTACCCTGCACACACACACACACACACACACCAGCGGATCACATGCCATACAGCAGCATGCACTTGGTACAAGATGCGTACGGATGTGCCAGTCAACATGTGTGTGTGTGTGTGCGTGCATGTCAGTAACGCACCTTGCCGGCCTTAGCCTCCACCACCACTGTGCCAGCGTTTTGGATCTTCTCAGTCATGACCTTCTTCTCTGCCTCTGTGAAGGTCACTGGGGGCGTGGCCTGCACGCACACACACACACACAAACACACACACACACACAAGACATAAAACATACATGACGCGAACGTAACCTCGGCACGAACGTAACTGCGGTGCACAAATCTGGTGTGTTGTCTGTGCGGGCAGTGGCGTGCAGAGGGGAAGCTTACCTGGGACAGCAGTGGCAAAATGGTCGCCCCCGCGTGTCCACCAATAACAGGCACATCCACATCCTTCATATCAAGCCCCTTAGCCTCTGCAACAAACGTGTTGGCGCGCACCACATCGAGTGTGGTCACACCAAGCAGCTTGCGAGGGTCGTACACGCCCGCCTTCTTGAGGGTCTCTGCGGCGATGGGGACTGTGGAGTTGACTGGGTTGGTCACGATGGTGATGACGGCCTGTGAGGACGCACATGCACAGACACACGCACACACACATACATGAAGGCAAATCACCACGACATGGTACACGAGCGAACTACACGCATGCAAGTGTACATTTGCTTCACGGGCACGTGTCCCAAGCATGTGTGCACGTGTGCGTGTGTGTGTGTGCTTGTCTTGCCAAGCAGCAGCTCTCACCCCTGGCGCGTGCTTGGCGATGGCCTCAATAAGGTTCTTGACGATACCTGTACATACACACACAGCGACACACACGCACATGCACGTACTGCTTCATGCCCGTTGTCTGAATCCTTATGACCCGCACTGGTCTCTCACTGTCTGGTGGCTTGTGCAGGGCACACGCACCAGCGTTTGTGTTGAACAGGTCATCACGTGTCATGCCGGGCTTGCGGGGCACACCAGCGGGGATGATTACGAGGTCTGTACCCTTCAGCGCTCCTGCCAGCTCCTCAGCGCCCGTGTACGCGCTAACCTGCACGCAGACAAGGCCACGTCACGGGCCTCACTCTGGGCTGCTGCAGCTGGTGCAAGGTTGCTTTAAGGCCGGCATTGCAGCGCTGATACGAGGGTAAACAGTGGAGCGTACCTTGACTGGCGTGTTGCAGTGAGAGATGTCCGCTGCCACGCCCGCTACCCCCACGATATCGTACAGGGCTAGCTCAGTCACGAGCTTGTTCATCTGCGAGAGCACGCGCACAGGTTTGACGGTGAAGGCCTGAGCGAGTCATCAGGTACACACTGCTGAACTCTGCGTCCGGTTTAGTCATCCCTGACCTTGAGCAGCAGCGACAATGGCTGGCCAATGCCTCCAGCTGCACCGAGAACGGCCACGCGTCTCGCCTCAACGCGCACAGTCCTGCAGGCAGGGGTAGGCACAGACCCGGGTATCACAAGCTGTAGCTCGAGCTGATCTAAGGCGTGCTGTGCTCCAGCACGCTTGTCGGGGCGGATTCACAATGCTCCTGTAGTGCCTGTGCGCCTGCGCTGCGTTGCGGGCCAGATAGGTTCTGTGCAGACTCTGTGCAGGCCACCCACGTGCGACGTCCTCGTGACGCTGGTGCTGCAACCACGCTGCGGGCGCCACTGCGCGCAGCGTGTCTGGAACCTGCAGATGCATGTAATGAATTGCATAGACGCGTCAGTGCAGAGCGCGCCAGTGCGCAGCCTGCTGCTCAAGAGAGTTTCGGAAATCATGCTCACCGAGGTTCTGGCGAGTCTGCATTGTTGCTAAGTACTAGAGTTTGTGCGGTGAGTAAGCAAGGAGGTAGAGCAAGTGCAGAGTCTGCGCGAGCGAAAGAGTGAAGGCGTTCGCAGGGGATCTTGAAACGCACGTACTGGACAAGGACAGGGATTCACTCCTTGCGGTGATAATCGTGGCACCAAGCGCAAGAAGTGCAAGGCTTATGATCCCTGTGGGCAGAGGCTTCCAATGGCTGGCGTGCTACTGCCCGACATCACCCTGCGCACGCGGCCCGTGTAATGTGCCCCTGTTGTGTTGTCCCGCTGGGCAGAAACACATGCCCACTGGTCTCTGTAGCCTTACACAAGTCTCCCGTAAGATCAGGAATGTTGACAGACGTCAAAAGAAGGTGTCCACAACGTACGACGACACAACACGCAGCACTTGACACATTATAGGTTGCACAATTCCTGTATGCAGTATCGTCTGAAGAGAGAGAGATCATGACTCCATCGCACGGCAAACAAATCATGCAAGCACACATGCAATCCCGCAAACACACACGTAGGTTCTTGAAGATGCCCAGCAAAGCAAGCCACAACACGCACGCACAAGTCAGTCTGTCAGTACTGAGAACACACAGCTGTGAAATGGAATCGTCAGAACAGATGTGTTCGCAAGAGACCAAGGACGCAAGAACGAGCAACAGCCACTACCCTAGGCGTACTGCTTTACCAGCCACCTCAGCACGTCTGTGGGCGTCACCACCTGCACACACGAGACAACAACCATACACAGCAAGTTATGTCACTCACTTGAATAGCCCAGGCATGTGATATGTGTGCATCTTCCTCCTTGCAGTCTGCGCACAGGGGTACGTTCGTGGACTGGCAGTCGTGCGCTTACCGCGACAACTTGGGGCTTGGCAGTTGGATCCGTCACATACACCTGCGCAAACAGGAGCGTGGATGGTGGCACATACACGTAAATGTCATATGATGCAATGCGCAACCCGTATAATCCTGCCTGCCTGCCTGCCTGTCCGTCTGTCTGCCTGTCTGTCCATCCGCCTGTCTGTCTGTCTGTCTGTCTGTCTGTCTGTCTGACTGTCTGCCTGGCTGCCTCCCCACACAGCCATATGTTTGCCTCACCCTGTGCACGTTGTTGTCGGCCATGAGCCCCAGCACCTCCTTGAGCGAGCTGCCACGTGTGCACGTGATGAGTCGCACTGTGTCTGACTCCTGTGCAGTCTCAGGGTCAGCGTCAGGGTTGGGCACACTGGGACGACGTGTGGCGAAGAACGGGTGGGACGCTGTGCACACACACACACACACACACACACATGTAAATGCAGTCGCCAGCGCACACAAGCACACATTCATATGCACGGCCTGCCACAAGCTTCCATCCACACAGATCTACCAGAGGCGCTTTAAACCAAACAGCACTGAAGAGCGTGCAAACACACTGCAAGACTGCATGCACGTGTCGTTACAGCAGTGTGCGGGTGCTTGGAGGACAAGTCTATGTGTGCTGCACGTACCCTCTTTGCTCGTTGTCTGCGCGAAGCCCAGGTACGTGGTGCGGTGCAGCAGGGCGAGGAACTCCGCCACTGGCAGCGCCAACACACCAAGGTGCTCAGGTTGGATGCCACGTAGGTCACTGGTGGACAGATTGGCAACCAGCTCACCTGCATGAGTCGCAACGCAGAATACAGAAACATCATAAAAATGCCTCCCTTCTGGGCTTGCTGCATGTATCTACAGCATGCCATGCTACAGGCATCAATCTGCACCCCACACACGACAGCTAGCAGCGGGCACGTCCAAGGGCCCAAGGCAAGCGGGTCTGAAGGCAACAGCTCGCGATACCGTGAATAGATGGCCCGTGGCTGTACATGCATGCACGTACCTGCTGTTGACACGACTGCTGCGCCGCTGACACCCACTGCAGCCATCTTGTCCAGGGCAATGAGGGTCGGCACGTGTGGGTCCACACAGACAACGTGTGTGGGTCCAGAGGGCAGCAGACCCAGCTCCTCCAGTGACTTGTTCGCACTGTCACCAATGAGCATACCACGACTGTGCAACAGCCTACAACGATAGCATACACACGTGTGCACGCGGTCACCCATGAGCAGACCACGACTGCTAAACAGCCTATGACTGTTGAGACAAGCAGCAAGACAAGCAGCGTTTCTGTCTCCCACCCGGTCCTACATCAGGGGCTTACAAGGACATGGCCGAACGCAGTGAACACACACACACACACACACACACACACACACATACACACACACACACGTCACACCTACCTGATGATGTCCAGGTGTGAGAGGATGTGCTTAATCTCTCCTGTCACGTCAAACACAGCCAGGCGGTGGACCACACGCCCCTTCTCTCCTGGCGCGCTCAGCAGACGATCCCTGCGTGTGGCGCGCACACCAGGCACACAGAGCACAGTTGCAGCTTGCCAGGCCATACCAGCAGACGTTTCCAGCGGAGGCGCACGTGCATCGCGCGAGGCGCAGGAAGCAAGTGCGGCACAAGTGTGCGGAGGCGACCTGGCAAGACAAGCCAGTATGTCACCCACCTGATGGTTTCCAGCAGCAGTGCGCTCCTCTCAGTCTCATACACCAATGACCTGCAAATACACACACACACACACACACGCGTGGCAGATGTGTTGTCACCTTCCCTGCACCTCTCTGTACATATGTGTCCTCTATGCCGGCGCAAGAAGACTCAGTGAGAACAGGCGCGTGTCTGCGCATGTGCTTGTGCTTGCGCGCGTGGCCGTGGCTGTGTGTGTGTGTGCGTGCGCGTGTGTATATGTCTCACTTGTCGTCTCCTCCCACAAGTGTGATGATGGCTCTGTCATTGAACGGTCTCGCTCCCCCTTCCAGCGCAGACATGAGCTGAAGCATGTTGGCGTTGTTGAGACCACGCACGTCTACAGACAAACGTCAAACACACGTGCATCAGTATCCTGCCCCGCTGAAAGCAAGCATTGTGTGTGAGCGCACGCGTCTGTGTGTGTGCGTGTGGCCTGCCTCTGCATGTATGCGTATATACCTTGCGACGTGCGTATGTGTCTGTGTGCGTGAAAGCATGTGCGTGATCACCACTCACAAGACAGCAGCGCGTTCAAGATGTCGTTGACATCAACCCAGCCCACCAGCGTTGGCGACAGGGGCATGTCCGCACCCTGATCTGTGTCCTCCATATCCTCTAGAGACACGGCCATAGTCATAGGTGCGGACAGGATGTGGTGCTTGGCCAAAACCTGCGGGAGACGGCAATGGGCACAGGCTTGGTGGGGTAATCACGCCTTCGATGTCAACCTTGCGGAATCGTAGATGCACAGCGTGCGGAGCCAGGCAGCCGTGTTGCTGGCTGCCTTGCGAAGTGGCAGATGCTCAGAGGCGTCACTTGCGACGTCGGCACAGCGCGTACCTTGAGGGCTTGGCCGAGGGTGGTGTTGTGCTCAAGGCATATGACCTGCGCGTCAGGCAAGGAGCAGAGAGGCGGCAGCGCCACGTCTGATGTGTTCTGAACTACACTTAGCAGGCTCTGGAAGCCCCACACGAGGGCGGCGTCACCCCGGGGCCGGGATCGGTGGGTCTGCTGTCTGCAACATCTGTGGCGCTGTCCCAGCTCGCACACTCGCCTTGTTGGCGTGAGGTCGTCTCTTCTCTTTATAGATGATCAGGTCGCCGACTGTCAGCTGCTTTAGAGTAAGGTCGGACATTTCTGCGGAGCTAGACTGCAGTCTTCCGGGACCAGCCTGTGTCCTGCTCAGCGTATCTGTGCTGGTCCTGCTGTGATCCCTTCCTAAAGAACGCTGACGTGTGTTAGCAGTGATGCCAACACTGCTTGATGCTCCGCACTGCCTGTAGCTCCAAGCAATGGGCACGATGCTGAGGAGGCCGGGCCGGAAGGTGACGTGTATGCACAGGTCTCCGTGTCGGAGTTCGTGTCCGAGTGGGCTTTTGTTCACTGTGACCGCTAGTTCAGATCGATATGCTGTATAGCAAACGAATGGTGCTCCAGGCACAGTGCGTGCAAGCATCAGGGCCTGGCAAAACCGCAGGGGTTTCTGCTGCTTGCGTCCCCTACCAGGCCCCGCTCCGGGCTCGTCGCGCACTGCACCCACCGCACCCGCCACGACGATGTACCAATGCTGCCCCTCCCATTGGGCCCACTGAGCGCTACATTCGCAGCGCTTTCGTTCACGGCATCAGTCCTGCACCGTCCGCGCGCGCTTTTTTACGTCGCAACGTCGCTTGTGGCGCAGCTCGTGCTCAGCAGCAAGCAGCGATGGGCAGCTACTGATGCGCCTGCTTGGGTAGGCGTGCGATGGGGGCGCGCTACAGCCGAAGACAGGCGGCATCCAGGCGCTGCAGCATCACGCGGGCTTTCCCCTTGCCCTCCACGCAGGTCGACGCGGGCCTCACAGTCCTTTGCTTGCTAGGCTCTCTCTCAGCCCTGCTGCTAGTCGCCCGCAAGCAGCCGAATGACAGTCAGAGCACAGCGCGTGCGCGCGCACGGCATCTGGCTGCGCGCGAGCACGGGCGCGCTCCAGAAACACCAGCGACGGCACCAGCCCTTGTGGACAGTGGGCCCAGGAACAGTCAAGCACAGGTGCGCACACGCTCCACCGCACATGACTTTGGTATGATGCCAAATGTAAGACTCAACCCAGGCCTAAAGGCATAAGTGTGTGGTTGCTTGGGTGCTTGACAACACAGGCACCAGACAAGCGGCCGAATGAGACAGCTGACCATGAACAGCCTGCACAGGACATGGTGACTGTAGGCGAGCCATCAGGGCTGCAGCTGTCAATGCTGCCTGAGGCAGCCTTCGCGGATCTGTTGAGCCGAGTCCAGCCAGAAGACATACGGTGAGCAATACGTGCGACACACACATACACACACGCACACACACACGCATGCTGAGCAGTCACTTTGTCAGTCATGCATAGGGAGTAGATGAGTATTGTGTGTGCGTGTGTGTGTGTGTGCGTGTGTAGGGCTGTGCGGAGTGTGTGTCAGGATTGGCGTGCTCTGACCAGTGCGTGTCTCACAAGCCTCGCCCCGCGTGCCCTAGTACCTAAAGACCTCACTCGCACGTTTCCACACCTTACATCCCTCGACCTGGGACACTGTACACAGGTGAGTGAAGTAGCGCCCTTGTGGGCGCGTGTATAGAGATACGAGTCCCTGTGTCAACCAAAACGCACTGTGCTGACACATGCTTGCTCTACTCTGTTGCGTGCTGTACTCTGATGTTGCACCATGGCCTGTACGATACACACTACCTACTAGGAGATTGTCCTCCAGTCAATTGCTTTTATGCCTGTACCGATCCCAAGAGTGCGCTCTGTGCTAAAGGCTTTACGTGCTGTGAACCACCCTGCAGGGCGTACGTGCCAGCTACCTAAAAATAGTCCTCAAATCACTTACACAGCTGACAGAGCTGCAGCTGGGCTGCCCCAGCAGCACAGCAGCCAGCAGCAGCGGCTGGGCGGTCACAGACAGGTGCCTCATGGAAGTGGCGCGATCGGGCACAGCGCTACAAAGCTTGGGCCTAGGACAATGTGTCCACGTGGGCGACGCAGGTGGGCTGCCCACACACATGTACATGCATGGGTTCTATGCATGGCATTCTGCGCATGGGCCTTGCATGCTTTCCTCTGCGCTCTGTGCGCATGCCTGTGGATGCATCTCTGCATGTGCTCTCTACATGGGCCCAGGTCTGGTATTTCGTATGAATGTGTGTTTGTGTGTGTGTGCATGGGCCTGGGTCTGTAGTAGGAATCTAAATACATGTGTGTGTGTGTGTGTGTGTGTGTGTGTGTGTGTGTGTATGTGTGTGTGTGTGTGTTCAGGTCTAGTGGCAGTGCGCAGCATGGCGCGTTTGCGCCGCTTGGACCTATCAGGCTGTGTGAGTGTCACAGAGGTGGGCGTGCTCATGCTATCCCAGATGCCGGCGCTCACACACCTGGACCTATCCTGGTGCCTCAAGCTAAGCGACGCAGGTACGTACACGTATCCCAATACATCCACATACAGTAAGATTAGCTCACACACCGTACTGAGCATGCACCAGGTGGCGCAGGTACGTACACGTATCCCAGTATATTCACATATAGTAAGAGTAGCCCACACACCGTACTAAGCATGCACCAAGCGACGCAGGTACGTACACGTATCCCAGTACTCGTATACAGCGACATACGCCACACACCGAACTGAGCATGCACCAAGTGGCGCAGGTACGTGTGTTTAACACCCCACTAGCACATGCCCATCCACGTTGTCAGTGCATGAATGAACCAAGGATCTGCGTATAATCTGGATGTCTGCACCTGCGTGTAATCACAGTGTACGTGTTGTAGTCATGTTAGTCAAAACAACTTCAGCGCCCAGATGGCGCGTGCGCGTGGAGCAGACAGACATATGCCGCCTCCCGTGCGTGGATCGTTGTGTTTGGCCCGCCCTAGCGCATGGGCACACGCGCACAGCCGCAAAGACACTTACAAGTCTGCTCGTGCGCGCATGGCCGGGGCGTATGGTCACCAGGCATACAGCCAGCAAAGGCACGCGCACACAGGCACATTACCCGTTATCACGCGTTACACGTGTGCTCGTGCGCGTATAGCGGGTGTTGTGTGGAGTAGCGTGGGTACCCAAGGCATGTGTGTGTGTGTGTGTGTGTGTGTGTGTGTGTCACCACCAGGCGTCAAGGCGCTCACAGCGGCCCACAGTCGCCTCATATCCCTAGACATCAGCGGCTGTCCCCTTATATCAGCCACAGGCGTCTCCTACCTAGGCGCGCTAACACGCCTCACCTCGCTGCACATGACACACATGGGGCTGGCGGCACCGCCCATCACAGACGACTGCCTCGTGTCATTGTGTGACCTCAAGGAGCTCTCACACTTTGCACTGGGCTGCATCAAGGTACGTGTGACCGGAGGCGCTTGTCACACTATGCCCTGAGCTGCGTGGTTGCGCACGACACCTCAAAGAACTCTCATACTATGCATTGGGCTGTATCAATGTACGTGTGACGCTGACATCTACTTACATCTTGCACTGGGCTGCGTCATTATGCTTGACACGTCTCAAGGGGCGCTCATGCTTTGCATGGACCATGTTTTCCTTCCATGTGCCTGATTGTCCTGGCATATGAACACAAACGCGTTGTTCTCAGACGTGGTTCGGCATGGCTCTGTGAGCGTGTGTGTGTGTGTGTGTGTGTGTCACATACAGGTGGGTCACATGGAGGTATCAGATTACACCCTGCAGCACCTGGCCTCTCGCCACCCCCAGCTACGTGCGCTGGAGCTGCACAGCCTGCACAGCATCACAGACGCCGGCGTGCTGCAGCTGAGTGCGGCGCTGGGACATCAGCTCACGCGACTGGTGCTGCGGACGTGTGTGGGCATCACACAGGTACGTGTGTGTCCCTTGTCTGAGGAGAGCCTGCTCGCAAGCCTGCATAGGCACACAATGTACAGCGTACAGGTCTGGCGTCATGTGGCGTGTAGAGGGGGCATGGGAGCCCATTCATGCTATGGCTGTACCTGTGCCATGCAGGCGTGTTTGTCGGCCATCGCAGACATGCCCCAGCTGCAAGAGCTCGAGCTACTTGGGTGCAGCCCGCTGCAACTTACTAGTGAGACACTTCCACAGCTCATGCAGCGTACAGTTCTGCAAGGCCTCAGCACACAGGCTACGACACCCAGCTCAGACACACCACAGGATGCGCAGCATGCACTTGTGGACCCTTCTAGTAGCACACAGGCGTCTCAGCTTTCTGCGGTGCATAGCACAGATGCGTCCCAGCAGGTGCCTGTAGACGAGGCTGGCAGCACGCACGGCACGGAGCCATGGTCCCTGCAGGCCTCCGAGTCAGCTGAGGCAGGGCCGTTAGGAGTTGTACACAACCAGCAGACAGTACAGCCACATCTAACGGACCACACGCATAGCAGGGAACAGGCACAGCACACAATACAGCCTGCTCGGGCACCGCAAGGGCAGCTGGCCGTGGACAGCACAGAGCCGTCAACGAGCGGCAGCGTGCACTCAGCTGACGTGCATGGCCCGAGCACTCTTCGTGATGCCACGGGGCACGACGGGCCAGTGGGTGGCCCTGACAGTGACAGTGCAGGGCCGTCTGTAGGCACAGGCTTCAGCACTCAAGACGACACAGAAGCTGTGTTTGCAGGGCCGTCTGTAGCAGCCGACGGGCCAGTGGGTGGCCCGGACCGTGATAGTGCAGGGCCGTCGGCAGGGCCAGGAGAGCCCAATCAGGGCGCTGAGCATGCAGACAGCACGGCTCTTGTGCCCCTGGCGCCGCTCACGTCCACCACATCAGTGCCTACGCTGCTTAACATACGCAGTCTGACACTAGGCTCAGCCCAGGCGCATAGTCTAGACAGGGACAGGGTACAGGGTATTGATGACACGTGTCTGGCCTTGTTGGAGCCCTTGGGGCCCACACTACGCTCCCTCACACTAGTCACATGGACAGGTGTGTGAGAGATGGGCACGTCACACATTTCTCATACATGTGCGCAAAGCTCACACTGCGCTCCCTCACACTAGTCACATGGACAGGTGAGCGATGAGTGAGAGATGGCCACGTCACACACTATGCTGCCAGTAAACGCAGGCAAGGCCAAAGGAACAAATGCCTGTGTGTGTGTGTGTGTGTGTGTCAGGTACCCTTCAGTGTCCTGAGGCTGAACAAGCACTGCAAGCTCTGTCAAGACTCACACACCTTGAGTTCATCGGGTGCCGTCGGGTGAGCCATGAAGCACACGCACAGCACACCATGCATGAAGCACACGCACAGCACACCATGCAATTCGGGTTGTCACGTAACAAGACTAATGTCTGGCATATGCGCATACATGCTTGAGAGAACAACCCCGTCTGGCTTCACACGTGTGCTCTGCCGCAGGCGCCCTCGCATGGCATGCCACCTTCAACCTGCACACGCCCATGTATGCTGCCATGCATGCCCATGTACATGCCCATGTATGCTGCCATGCATGCCCATGTACTGCCCATGTATGCTTATGCTCATGCCCTCCATGCCCAGGTCGACGACCCCGGCTGGCTCGCCCTCGCTGCCTCCCCCTGCGCCCCCTCACTCCGCACACTCACACTCGTACAGCCCGGCCCCCTGTCCACACCGTCTGGCCTCACCACACTGCTCTCGTCATGCACAAGCCTGACGGCCCTGACCATGAGGGGCTGCATGGCGGTTGACGATGCTGTTGCATGCGCGGTGGGCGGGAGGCTTAAGGGTCTGAGGGACTTGCAGGTGCAGGGGGCCACGCTGATGACAGATGCTGGATTAGAGGCACTGCAAGCTCTCAAGGTATGTTACCATCAAGCATTGCCAGCATGTAATGCGCCTTGTAAACGCATGTGATGGCACTGCAAGCTCTCAAGGTATGTTACCATCAAGCACTGCCAGCATGTAGTGCGCCTTGTAACCGCATGTGATGGCACTGCAAGCTCTCAAGGTATGTTACCATTAGCGAGAGTGACCCACTTGTGTGCAGTACTACCACAAATGCTGCCGTCACGCTATCAGTGGCACTTACTGCATAGCCACACGTGTGTTACAAGAGACAAGCATGCAATGAGCTGTGAAGGCCGTATCCTCATGTAGCCATCAAACACAGCCAGCATGTGATACGTGTTGTAAGCGCCTGTCATTGCGCGTGGACACGGACTTTCATGAAGCACATATGATCTGTTGTATGGATCCCCATGCAGGGTTTGACAGGCCTCATGCTATCCGGGTGCGACAACATCACCGGCATGGGCTTCAAAGCCTGGCCACATGTGCGCAAGGGGACCCCATCCTCAACTCGCCGCCATTCAGCGCCCGGCACACCACACGCAAGCGCCTCAGATCCTCCCATGCACTGTAAACTCCAGTCAGTCAGTTTGTCGGTTTGTACCGCCCTGTCGGACCAGGCAATACAGCATCTGTGCATGGCGGCACCTGGGCTGGTCAGACTGGACTTTTCACAGTGTGGCCAGATCACGGACAGAGCGCTGAGTGCCTTGGTCACACTTCCACACCTGACAAGTACGTACCTGGTTACACTTTTCTACATGCACGGCCCATACATGGTCACACTTGTCTCGCATAAACACTTGCTTGTATTCTTTCGCAGGGAAAACCGAGGCTTGTAGTTCACTGTGTGTATGTGTGTGTGTCTCTGTGTGTTTGTGTGTGTGTGTGTGTGTTTGTGTGTGTGTCAAGCGGCATCCAGACAGGGGATCTGCCCCATGTTGGACTCAAGCGATCAAAATGTGTGCGTGTGTGTGTGTGTGTGTGTGTGTGTGTGCAGGCCTAGACATCCAGCACTGCTCACGTGTAAGTGACCAAGGCCTAGCTTCTCTCGCCCAACTGACCCACCTAGCCACACTGCGTATGACAGGTTGTTTGTGGGTGGGCAATGAGGGGGTACGTGCCCTGACAGCGCTGCACAGTGTGCTGCTCACACTGCACTTAGACAAGTGTGTGAGAATATCAAACGACGGATTGGAGTCTCTGGCTAAGGTAAGAGTGTGTCTGTGTGTGTGTGTGTGTGTCTGTGTGTGTCTGTGTGTGTCTCAGCCACATGAGCACCGGTGCTTGACTAACAGGCCGGAGCAAAAGCATGCGTGAATTGGGCAGGGTGCAAGCACGCAGCATGCCAGAGCCAGGTGCTTGCTTTGTTCTTGTCGTATGTTGCTTCACGTGCCGTGTCTCCTGTTTGTGTGTGCATGCAGATCACGAGCCTCACCAGTCTGCGTCTGGGTCGGTGCCCTGAGATAACCGACACTGGCCTCACGTCCCTCCTGCGCCTCACGCGCCTGTCTACACTCAGTCTGGAGCACTGTGATGGTGTGACCATGGCTGGGCTAATGACACTGACACCGTTGACTGCTATTGCCAGCCTTACATGGTGACACTGGCACGATCGGGGACCATCACGGTATCGTATGATATGGTGCGAAGGCACCCAGCACATGCCAGTTGGTGTACATGCGCCGTGACACTGACACCTCTCGCTGCCACGGCTGGCCTTACATGGTGACATTGGCACGGTTACACCCAGCACATGCCAACTGGTGTACATGCGCCGTGACACTGACACCTCTCACTGCCATTGCTGGCCTCACGTGGCGGCCAATAGTCTGTCCATGCTCACCCCTGACAATGAGACAGACACCAGGTGATGCTGGCACCTTTTGACTGCCCTTATTGCTAGCCTCACGTGGTGACGGTTACACTGTCGGTTGCGGGCTATACGGTCATGCCAACTGAAGGCGCGTGCCAGTTGGTGTTCATGCTTAGCAGCATAACTCGACATAGACTGAAAAGCTGATATGCATTGTTGGCATTGTCATACACTTGCTAAGTGGGTTTGGTGACAGGTTGTTACACGTTGTACGCAGTTCATGAAGGATAGCACGGATCGGTTCATTCATGCTCATTCATAGAGATCACCGTATGCGTTTACATCTGTTGCTTGCCTGGGCTTGTGTGTAGAACGCTGAACATTAGTTCGGCAGCCCGCAATTCTTTGCTTGCCTGGGTTGACACTGCTCCCGTGTTGCTTTGCACGGTGTCTCAGAGCTTCTTGCGGAACGCCGATGGCTTCTCTACTGTTCGTCGATGTTTGTGTTCGCCATAGTGTTTCTGGCGCTTGTATTGTATAAGTGCAGGCGCCCTTACCGTGCACAGCGAAGCGTGGTATTGCCAAGTATTGGCCATAGAGAAGCATGCATCATGTAAAATGATGGGCCTTGGATCCCCTCCCACGCAGCGAAAGGTGGTGGCGACTTGCATAGGCCTGGCGGGCTGCGCTCGGTCAAAGTCAAACCTATCACGTGATAGGGCGCTTCTGTCTCCCATGATTATCCCCTGCATCCTAGCAATACGCACAACTCTTACACAAGCAGCAACAATCAAATGAAAGCGACTCAAGCGAGGCGACACGAGCAGGCGCGTACTCTGCAAGGCGGGCTGTGGCTAGCCTAGCCTTGCAGCCCCAGCGCACGCAGCTCAGTAGCCTAGCCTTGCAGCCCCGGAGCACGCAGCTCAGTAGTAAACCTCAATGGACGGGCACACGGAGGTCCCGACGTTGCCGCCAGGCGTGCCAGGGCACTCGCGCGGAGAGCTGTCAGTCGATGTGGTGGGGCTGCAATGGAACAAGCTCCCGCGCCACCAGCCGCGCAGCCCCGTCCTGCTCATCAGGTGCGCAGCTGTGCCTTTGACTCTCAGCAAGCAGTGCATAGACACAGAAGGACAGCCCGCCTGCAGCACACTACTCAGCGCGCGCCCCTTGGCCCAGCTCCCAGCAGGCCCTGTATCACAACTTGCGGGCGCTGTTAAGCGTGCTGACTGTCCACCTTGCACCTCCTGCAGGTGGTGGGGGGACTCAAGCAGCGGCACGTACCTCCCAGCTACCCCTGGCGAGTCCCTTGCGTTCCCAATCTGCTGCGGGCCCAAGTACCTGACCCGCTACCTGAGAGACGTTGCCACACTGCCAATACGTGTCGTTGAGTTCACGAACAGCCAGACTATAGGCCAAGGTGGGCCGTGGCGCCGCACAGAACCCCGGCGCACCTTGCGGGCAAACACGCACACACACATACAGAGTTTACCTCCCCATGTCTGTGCTACACACCCACCCACCCACACACACACCAACACAGGAAGATACTCTGAGAGCGTCTACTGAACACAGTGCACATGTGTCAGAGGCAGCGTGCGTGGACACTCTAGCAATACAGCGATGTGTGTGTGCCTCTGTATCTTCCAGTGCTCGTGGATGTTCGTCACCTCGACATGGCCAACCCCATCCGCGGCTCCTTCCCCATCACCAGTCTGACTCAGCAGCACGTTGGTTCGTTAGAGCTGTCAGTTGACGTCCGTTACCAGCAGGGGGGCCCAGGCATGCTCACGTCCTTTGAGGTCGCAGAGCACCAGGCCACTTCCACTGGTACCCATGCCACCACACAGCCCAGCGCCACAAAGACCAGTGTCAGACAGAGCGGCGGCGCACAGCCCAGCACCATTGCTGTGCCGCGGCAACAGGCAGCGGCGCAGCGCACGCCCCAGTCACAGCTGCCACCAAGGCCTGCCCTTGCAGCCGCAGCCGCCTCAGCCGCGGGTGGTCATGGTGCTGCCCTACTTGATGACCCTAGTCGCCAGGGTGCAGCCACAGAGACAGCAGACGAGCCAGGCGATAGGGGTTTGTTAGAAGGCCAGAGCGAATGGATCACACGTGACAGCGGCCAGTTTGACATGGCTGCTGCTAGTCATGTGGCCCAGGCTGGCGAGGCCGGTCCCACCGGGCCCCCCGGCCAACTTGGAGTCCCTGGTCCTGTCCGTACCGGTGTGGCTAGGGGTGGTGGCGGTGTGGCTTTGGTGGGCGCTGCTGGTGGTGGTGGTGGTCTTGTTGACTTTGAGGGGACATTGGAGGGGCTGGACTTGACTGAGATACTACACAGCCGCATGGCGAGGTGAGTACAAATTGTGGGCTCCATGCCGACGCAGGTGTCTGCAGGCTTGTCTGCAGTCAGGTTCCCGTACATGTGTGCGTACTGACCAGCCCATGCAGATGCATAGAAGGTGCAGTACATGGTGCATATGCCGCATGACGCGCTTGTCCTGCGCATGCACTGCGCGGGTATGACGCAGGGCCGATGTTTGAGCCAGGCGTGTGTGTGTGTGTGTGTCACACGTCACAGGGACTTCAACGCATTCTATGACCTGTACCAGCAGTGGAAGGGGAGCGCTACCACAGAGAAAAGTGTGAGAGGGCTAATTCACGCGCTACAAAAGAACAGGTACAGATAAGGTTTTCATTCTACACACATCACGCACACACGCACACACACACACACACACACACGATCTTCACCTTTAGCAGTTCCGATGCTACGTGCCACTGACCCGCTGTCTGCGGAGAGTGCATGTGCCATGGGCTGTGTGCGTGTGTGTGTGTGTGTGTGTGCGTGTGTGTGTTGTGTGTGTGTGTGTGTGTGTACAGGGTGTTTCAGTACCACATCAGTCCCCAACAGGCCCTGTACCTGGAGCTCTCACTGGATCCCACAGGCACCCTCACACTTGAGATAGACGAGATCATTGGAGCGATACGGTGAGATAGATATGATAGATATGATCTTTGGACCCCAGCACACACACACACACACACGCGCGCGCGCACACACACATACAGGGGGCTCACAGGCACATAGTGTACCCACGTTCGTATCCAAGTGGGGTGAGCCTTGGAGGAGAGCAGAGGTGTGTGTGTGTGTGTGTGTGTGTGTGTGTGTGTGTGACTTCTACACAGGCATGCAATGGAGGCGGGTCTGCGTGTGCGCAGCGCGCAGCTGGACCCAGTGCTGCCCCTCCTCGCGCCCTTAGCCCAGCACATGCAGCAGCGCGGCCCGGCCATACGCTCGCTGAGACAGCAGCAGCATTTGACAGGGGAGGATGGGGAGGGAGACATAGACGTACGCACACTGGTAAGGTGCTGCACACACACATAGGGAGAGAGGGAGAGACACACACACGCGCACATAACAAATCACAGTGCAGTGCGCTCTTTAGAGACTTGAAGCGACTGCGGCTGCGAAGGATGTAAGAGGAGGTGTGTGTGTGTGTGTGTGTGTGTGTGTGTGTGTGTGTGTGTACGCAGGCAGCCTGGCTCCAGTCTGAGTGTCCCAGTGCCTCACCAGACCTCATACGTTACATAGCTGTTATCCTGCTACACATTAGCGACGCCAGCAAGCTTGGACAGGTCACCATGCAGGTTCGTGAGATGAGAAGTGACAAAACCGGGCCATGTACGCCTAAGAACGCACATGGGGCTGCATGCGACGGAAAGCGACTCACATTGCACTCTTTGCTGTCTGTATGTCACACACTGTTCGTGTGTGTGTCTGCATGTGTGCGCCTTAAAGGATGTCAAGCGCTTCTACCACTTCGTGCTGGGCTACGACCGCGCCGCGGGCTACGACCTGATCGCGCTGTCGAACGCGCCGCGCGCCGCGGACGCCGCGGATGCGGCCGCAGCGGCCAGCCAGCGTCACGAGGCGCTTATGAAGTTGAAGCGCCGCACTACACGCAGTGTTCGGCCTACACTGGCACACAACATAGCTGACACACAACACACAGAGCCAGCTCAACTCATGACACCCACACACCTTACACACGCAGTACACGCCACACGTACTCAGCACCACGCAGACAAAGATACAGGCAGCAACACGGCGCAGAACGCGCTCACTGGGGTGGTTGGGGAGGGTGCAGGCCTGGGTGGCAGCAACGCAGCAGGGGGGTCGCCAGATGCTGTGCCAGCAGCCCTGCCGCAGCCGCCCGTGGCAGGCCTGCTCATGCGGACACCTGTGTTTGT
>VFQQ010002965.1_pt1 | contig 17605 bp, 29 predicted proteins | sample 3512341 | NCBI WGS metagenome assembly VFQQ01 (sample SAMN10412373, study PRJNA504923) | tailings metagenome | isolation source: Relicate 2 Philex TSF1 revegetated site | place: Philippines: Tuba, Benguet | collected 2017-08-29 | reverse complement strand
GGAGGGGGGGGGGGGGGGGGGGGGCTGAGTCTCATGGGGCAGGGCACTGGTAGAGGGAAGGGCGGACACGCTTGATCCCTAAGAGCTGTAGACCTTTGAGGCTGGCCGAATGGCACACTGTGGTGACCACACTGTGTGTTGGCAACCGCTGCTCACCTTCGTCACAAACGCAGTTGCCGCCGTCGCACTTGAGGTTGGTGCCGCACAGGCGGCTGTCGGCGCAGCAGGATCCATGGTAGCCGACCTGGCCGAAGCCCACGCACTTGCCGCCACAGTCGGCCACATTCTTGCCTGCAAAAGAGGCATTTTGGGAGCCTTGATGTTAGTGCAACAGTGCATGGAAGTCAGAGGTTTGGAACAGCCTTGGCAAAGCAGACCATTCAAACACATGGGAAGATGAACAGCAGCCCACTGTAAACCGCGCTCCCTCGCGCAACTCACTTTCGTCGCAGACGCACATGCCGCCGACGCACGTCAGGCCGGTGCCACACAGGCGGGGCTCAGTGCAGCAGGCGCCGTGGTAGCCAACTTGGCCAAAGCCCACGCACTTGTTGTTGCACTTGGCGGACTTGCCTGCGAGAGGCCAGTGCAACTTGTGGGTGTGAGTAAGGCGCAGAGTAGGGTGAGGGTGGGGTTCACAGAGCGGCATGGTGCACCGCAAGGAACGCCAGGCCAGCTGTGCAAACCTGCATCGTTCAACCGTTGTGACGTGACGTCAACTTACTTGGGTCGCATTGGCATCCGTTGGGCGGCTGGCACGTCAGCCCGGTGCCGCACAGCTCATTGTGCGAGCAGCACGCCTGGCCGAGGCCGGCCTGGCCGGCTCCCACGCACTTGTTCTCGCACCACACGCCCGCTCCTCCTGCAGCATTGTATGGTGGGCAGGGGCGGTTTGAAGCGGTGAGGGTCAGAGGAGGGCAGGGGTGTGGGTCGGGGAGGGAGTCAGGGAGGAATGACCCAGTGAGAAAAACTTGAGCAGCCCCGCGCAGCCTGTGGCTCGGGAGCAGGGTGGGAGGGGTTTGTTACTCCTTGTCAGAATCTCAGAATCAAACAGAACGCCACCAATGGACAACCCCAAGTTGGATTGCACCCACCGTTGCAGGAGGAGCCTTCCGTCGGAGAAGCAGTGGTTGATTCCGGCTGCACAGGCTCGGAGGCGGCGAGGGACTGGGCAGGCTGGGCGGTGGCGGCGCTCTGGGCGGGCAGGGCGGCACGGCTCTGGGCGGGCAGGGAGGTGGCGCCGCCGGAGGGGTTGGGGTTGGCCGCGGAGTTGGTGTTGGGGTTGGGCTGGCCGGACTTGGGGTTGGGGACGGCCCGCTGGAACTGCTTCAGGTCATGCCCTGGAGGAGGGGAGGAAGATGGAAGTGTGGAAATGATGAGCAGCACTGAAGGAAGGCTGGATGCTCTCCAGTGCTGTGCTGCAGCTCCCCCTGCAGGGTGGGTGCAGAGTGAAGAGAGCGGTTGAGTAAACTTGCTCATGGGGTTGCAAAGGCTTGCGCCCAAGTCCAGGCGTTGGCAAACCTGCGGAGAGAGTGCAGCAGTTGGCAATTCTTGTTGTTGCCCCAACTGCAGGGCGTTTGGTGTGAGGTGATTGCGGTGCATGCAGGCCCCTGCTGGAGGGGCGGAAGGAGCACACTTGCACTCAGCAAACTGGCGGGCGGTAGCAGGCGGCGCGCATTGACGCTGTTGGAGGTGCCTTGCCTCAACCAGCCCAATCCAGCAGAGGGCGCAGAGAGAAGGGCTAGGCCACGGCAGGGCCACTGGAGAGGGAGCAGGTTCGGGGAGGCGGGCGGGCACTGGGCGGCCGCCCGTCCGCTCGCGATCCCCTGCGATTCAGCATTCCGCCCTGTTGACCCCAATGTAAGAGAGCTTGCCTGCGGCGGTGCTAGTGAGCTTGCGGCCCAGGGACTGGAGGCCTGCAGTGGCGTTGAGGGAGAGAGAGAGGAGGGGGAAGTCAAGTAAGGGCTGGGCTAAACCGAAGGGGCGGTTTGTAAGGCCCCAGGGCGCCAGATTCAAGTCCCAGGCGGGGAAACACGATTTTGCGAGTTGATGCAACGGCCACGGCTCTCGTGCAAAGCAAGAGGGCCAGCGACGTCAGGGCAGCAGCTCAGAGAGAGCGCAACACTTGTCAGCAGCTCGGCGGCAAAGGGGGCGGCGAGCGGCGGGGGCGGCGGCGGCTCACCTGAGGCGGGGTCGTCGCCGGCGGGCATCCTGAGGGGGGAAGCGGGGCGCAGGGCGCAGGCAGGGTGTCAGAAGCTCGTGGCGAGCGAGTTTCAAGGCAGTATTGGCTCGGGACTTGACCAGGCACGGCCGAACCCTAGCGCCAGCGGGCACGGGCGCCCTCCCCCGCGGCTTACAAACACTCAGGCGCGCCCGAACTCACTTGAGCACGGCCGCGGCGGCGGTCAGCGCGAGCAGAAGGATGAAGGCCTTGGTCTTCATGGTGGACGTTGGGGGTTGCCTGTAGGTGGTGTAGGTTCCTGTGGAATGTTATGGAAGCGAGAAATGGTGGCGACAGGTGCAGGAAAGCCGCTTTTGGCCTGGACCCAGCAGCGCCACATCAGCGGATGCGTCGCTCATGACCGCCGATCGCGCCCGCTGCTGCTGCACGCTTGCTGTGCCCATCTGCGCCCACCACTTTGCTGCAGACCCTTGACAGTTTGTGGGCTGGTCAATAAGCACCTCGATTCAAAAGCAGTTGTGGGCAATGTCCCAGGGTTTGGCTCCGCAGGCGCGCAGGGTTTGCCGATTCGCTCGATTCCATGGGCCATCACTAATGGTTTAGCCCTCACTTTGCCAGGGGCTCTTGCTCAGCCATTGCAGCACTGTTGAAAGAGGCGTGCGAGAGGCCTCAGTGAAGGCAATGCCGTGGGGAAGCGGGCAAAGGCGGGGGCGGCTCGGCGGCGGCGAGCGGCGGCGAGCAGCTGCAGCGGCGGTGTTGTGGGCTTGCAGCAGTCTCACAGAGCCAATACCCCTCTGCGTGGGCCTAGCATATACAGGCATGTGTGCCATGTGCATGGCACGCTGCTACCAGGTGGTTTGGCGACTCTCGGAGCGGCTGCTGCCGGCCCGCCGAGGATGCCCGGCGGCGGCGGCGGGGGGCTGCGGTGCAGCGTAGGTTCCATGGCTGGCTGCAGGCGATGCTGCCCGCTTAGGGGTGTGCGGAGCGGGCAAATTTGATTGACAGGGGATGGCTGCGCTAGCAAAACACACCAAGCCCAGCGGGCAGCTTCCGCCTCCGCCAGCTTGTAAACCCTGGACGCAACCCAGTTAGCTCTCTCGGGCATGCTGCCCGCATGACAGGCGGAGGGCATGCGACGCATGTCGGCGTCTGGGCCCGCCGCCGCCGCTGCCGCCGCCGCCGCCGAAACAGCATGCGCACAGCTGCCGTGGGGCGGTCGGGCGCGGACGCACCGATGGCTGTGGCAGGCTGGCTGGCTGGCTGGCACAGTCAAGAATCCTATGGGTCGTGTCAACTCTGGTGGCCATTAATTTACAAACCGGCCCTCCCCCGAGGTTGACCGACTGGAGTCGAGCGGCCCACCTCGCCGCTGGCGCCAGCTGCAGGCAGGACGTCGCTTGGCTGTCAGCGGCCGATGCTTTAGTCTGGCTGCTAGACTTTGCCTGAATGTTTGACTGGGCCGACAGAAGAGCGCAGTTACACTCGCACAATCAAGCTTGAAGATGATCTTGGGCAGCAATCGACAGGCAGATCAGGATTCACACGCCTCGCGGCGGTCACCGTGCCGCCGCGCCTGCCCTTGCAGGCGGCAGGCGGCTGCGGTATATACACGTGCATTTTTGCCACAAAACTGTCACACCTTCACGAGTCAGTCGCTGTACATCATCGGAAGTCACGGTATGAGTCGGCACGCTTGGGTGCTGCCGTGGCAGCCTGATGGGTGCGTCACGGCAGCGGGACGCTCAGCATCTTCCTGCCAGCGGCGCCCGTGCCTTGGCCATTGGCGGCAGCCTGAGGAGTGCAGCCAGGCACCTGCGGCGCAGGATGGCGAGTGGAAGTGCAGGGGTAGGTTGCTGGGGTGAAGCCTTGCACTCGCGAAAACCCGCTAGCAGGGGCAGCAATGAGCTGGGGCAGCAGCACTGCCACAGCACGAGCAGCACGCCTCGAGGGAGCATGTCCACCGCTGCCGGCAACTCGCATATCATGAGCAGCCTGCAGCGCGCATGCCGCCCCCACGGCGATGTACAGGAGTAGCGGCAATGCCCCGCACCAGGCGCAGGCAGCCATGCTGTCACATCAGGTGCGACAGGTCAAAAAGGGCCATGCAGCCAGCGGTGCCAGCAGCAACAGTGGCAGCAAGCAGCAGTGGCAGCAAAAGCCGCACCGGGTCCTTCTTGCTGGCGGCCTGGGCGGCGGCAGGGGCGATGATGTCCTTCATGGTGCTGGAAGAGAAGAAGACCTGCAGCTAAGGGGAGGCTGCTACTACTCAAATGTGTTCGAATCCGCAGAGGGGCGCCTGGGTGGAAGGACTGGGGAGAGGACGCCATGATGCCAAAACGCTGCTACCCCTGCTCCGCCTGCCTATGCATGCGTGCACAGCTGCCCGCCTGGCTGTGTGTCGCGTCACTACGCTGCATCTGCATGCAAATGACACCGCCCCAGAGGCGCTCGCCTGGTCTTGCGAATAGTTCGACCAGCCAGGGGACTTTGAGTCCACGAGCACCGGGTCAGCCATCCAGTACTGCAGGGCAAGGGGAGCAGATGGCTTTGCTTGGAAAGCGTGCCCCATCTGCCATGTGGTGGAAGAATCACACCAGGGCAGGGCATGTGCACACTGCACAAAGCATGTGCATGGCCGCAGCTTTAACCAAAGCAGGCGGAACGCAATCGGCAGCTCCCACCTTGACGCCACGCAGCACGTCTCCGCTGTCCAGGCTTTTGGTCAGCGCGCCCATCACGGTCCTGCGGGCGCAGCGGGCACAGCAGGCTTTTCGGGCACAGCATGCGGTTGGGTGGACAGGACTTGACAGCGCAGCTCGCGCAAGGTGTCAAGAGCATTTGGCGGCAGAAAGCAGGCGCCCCTGCCACTCAGCAGCACCCAGCTGCAACCAAGCTGCCGGGCCTTACTTGAAGGTGGGGTTGCGCTCCTTTTCGATCACAGCCGGGTCCTGGCTCGTCATGTTCTTGCCAAACTCCTCGACCACCAGAGGCTGCGGGGCGAGGCAGGGCTGGGGGATAGGGTGGAAAGAAGCTGCGCTGCACAAGCGGCGGCCATCCACACAAACTTGCTAGCGTGCATGGTGACCACAGGCCATTGTTGAAGGGAATGCGCCTTGGCGGCTAGCAAACATGTGAAGCAGTGCGCTCGAAAGCATGAGCACTGCTCCCAATGGCTGCTGCCGATAATTGTCTGCCGCTGCTACCCCACGGCCGCCTACAGCTCTTGTGATGCGCCACCCACCTTGCCCATGCTGCGGGCCACGGCCATGTGGGCATCGATCCAGCGCTGCATCCACGCCTGGTCGGTCACGTTCCAGTTGTCTGCAGCATTCAGGCACATCGCTCAGCAGGCGCTATTTTGTCACACGCGCAAGCAGAGCAGCGGCAGGCTGCGGTACTGGGGCGGCACCGCAGGAACAACAGCCGATACAAAACCACGTAGTGTGGCGCCACGTTGCACCGTGTGACGCAAGGCATGGTGCCACCAGCTAGCACGGGGCAGCAAACTGCCGCTGCCCACCTGGCCAGATGTGGATGCCGCCGTCTGCAGGGGTGGCGCAAGGGGCGGTGAGGCATCACATCTGGTCATGCTGGCAGGCTTGACCTGCAGGGCGCTGGCTGCCTGCTGCTTGCAATGCAGTTGTTCGGCTGGCTGTAATGCAAGCATGCTGCGCAGCCACAGCATGCCCCACCATCCGCGCTAGCCAGCCTCACAATCGATGGTCTTGATCTGGTGGTTCGCCGTGAAGTCCTGCCCAGTCGCCGCCGCCCAGTCTGCAGGCAGTAGGCAACAGGCAGCATGCACAGCACACCAGTTTAGCTTCATGGGCGGCTTGGTTCATCATTCGGTCCGCACGCAGGGAGCGCAGCGTGTGAGGCCTCACAGCACGTGGCCATGCCAATCCATCGCAATGCCTGCTGCACTGCTGGCTGAAGCCACACCAAGGTCCACGTGCTGCTGCTGCACTCACTGCTCTCCGGCTGGGGGTTGTCGCCGGCGTTGGGGCTGCTCTTGCTCCAGAAGCTGCGGCAGGCGGTGAGGAACAGCGGCAGGGGTGAATGGCGCTTTGGCAAGCAGCTTTGAATGCGAAGACATGCAAAGTGGGCGAAGAAGCAGCAGGGCACATGGGCTGTTGCACTGCGCCCCAACTGCGCAGGGCTCACCCCTCCTCTCCAACAGTCACAAGGTGGTTGGGGTCCAGCTCTGCACATGTTGACAGGAGGGCCAACAATGGTAGTTGCAGTTGAACGGCTGGCGCCATGGCAACAACCGCTGGAGTATTGCCATGCAGTCACAGGGCAGCAACGGTTCTGAAGCCTGCCGAGCTGCGCTGCGCATGCAGCATGCGCATTGCACCCTTACGCTTGAGGTACGCGCTCATCTCCTCAATCCAGCTCTGCAGGCAGTGCAAAGAGTGAGTGAGAGGCACCTGGGCAATCGCAGCCATGCCCTGCCTGGTGCTTCATGGTATGCTGAGCGCAGCACAGCAGCGGTGCTGCGGCCTGCAGAACGGCAGCCCGCCTGGCTGAGCGAGCGCATCGATGCCCCCAACATTCTGGGCCTATCGGGTCAGCACCTGCAGGGTTTTGGTGCACTGATCGGGGTTCTTGGCGCACGGTTCGTCCGTGGAGTTGAAGAAGAAGCGGGGCTCGTTCCTGCCAGGGGCACCCAGTGGGAGTCGAAAGTGTTGCGTGCAGCGCAATGATGGTCAGCCCGAGCTGGCGAGCAGAGTGGCATGCACTGCAGGCACACTTTCAGCCCGTGTGCATGCAAGCGCAGGAGTTACAGCCCTGGCCAGCCAGCCAGCGCAACACCTGCAGGCAGCTGCAGCGCTCACATCAGGTTCCACGAGAAGATGACTGGGTCGTCCCTGCAGCAGGGTGGCAGCAGGCAGGCGTAAGCCGCCAACACACTTCGCACATGTGCAGCAATACAGGCTGTGCAGCTGGGTAGCCCAAGCCGCTGTGGAAGGGTGCAGGCAGGGTGCAACGGTGGAGCCGGCGTTGATCGCCATGCTTAGCTTATGAGCGGCTCGGCACAGGCTTGCTCACCGATACTTCACGCCGGTGACAGTGTTGGTGCGGTTCACCTGCAGGTGCACAAGCAGCAGCTGACACTGCAGGTGTGGTGTGGCGCGGCAGCGTGCGACACGCGCATGCCTCACTCCTCCTGCGCAGGCAGCTGCTCCGCTGCAGGCAGCAGCTGCATGTACAACATCTGCGCTAGGACCGCAATGCCAGCAGATCAGCAGTACCACCCACCATGAAGGCCAGGTGATCGCGGTAAGCTTTGCGGGCCGCCTCCGAGCTGTAGAAATCGTCGGGGCTTTGCAGCCCGTTCCAGCTGGCATACTGCGGGTGGGATGAGGAGGTGCATGCAGCGAGACAGCAAGGTGACCACCATACATCAATAAAATGGTCAGGCAGGGTAGGACGGGTTCAGGAGATGGCAGGCAAGGTTGCAAGGGCACCGCTCCTCGATGAAGGCCCCGGCAAGCTCATGCCATGCACACCCTTTCCATCCCCTCCCCCTGCTCAAACAGTTGAGCCCGCTCACCGCGGCGCGGCTGTCGGGGCCGCCCCAGTTCCTGGCCAGGATGAGGACGAGGCGCAGGCCGCGCTTGGCGGCATCCGCCAGCAGCTGGTCAAGCGCTTTCAGAGCCACATCGTTGTACACGCCTGGGCTGGGGAGGGGGGCCAATCATGTGGTGCAATTGACATTTGCTGGGCGGCGTCCGCTAGTAGCTGGTCCGGGGCTTTCAGGGCCACCTCGTTGTACACTCCTGGGCTGGGCTGGGGAGGAGGGAGGGTAGTGAGGGCAGGGCTGGCGAGATGCGGCGCGGCAGGCCGTAGCAGGCAGCAGATGCGCTCCTGTGGCCCAAGCCTTGCACAGAATGGTTGCGGCTCCAAGTCAGCCCCTGCCGATGTTCTGCTGCACCTGTCTGCCCGCCCTCATGCCATCCCAGCCCGCTTGCCTTCCTTGATTTGCAGAGGAAGCTCGGGCTCCACACCGGTGGCAAACACGCGCAGGACGGAGATGTTGAGAGCGGCGGCGTTGTCCAGCAGGGAGGTGGCGGGGTTCTTGCCGTCCACCTGCACAGAAGGGGCAGCATTCAACTGGGATGTCACTGCCACGCTGAATGTGGCATGTATGTTGTCACCCGGTGGGCCAGTGTATGCCGGTTGAATGCAAGGCAGCCCGGGTCGCTCACAGAAGCATGAGCGGCAGCCTGCCCGCCTGAAGCCGGCCCGGCAGTGATCAAGCAGGCCCCTGGCACCGCCCCACCTGTACACCGGTCAGGCCGGACTGCGCTTCCAGCATGCGCCACCTGCAGGCAGGGCAGGGCGGTGGGCAGGCGGGAGCAAACATGGTGCAGGTAGGAGCCGGACCAAAGGACGTTGCCGTGTCCGCCCAGCTTCCCGCCCACCCGCACCCGTGCCCCGCCCGGTGCTTACGTGTTGGCTCCAACAAAGTTGATCTGGAGAGGGAGGGGTATCAAGACTTATGAAATCATGAAGCGAGGTCAGGGTAAGTTGGGCAAGGCCAGCGAGCTCTGCGGAGAACGATGCGGGCCGGGCGCAGGTTTCCACTCGGCCGCCGCCCGCTGGGCGGCGCGGGCGGCGCAAGCTCATTTTCAATTAGTTGTATCACACGTTACCTCGTTGCAGTTCTCGTCGGCAAACCGGGTGCCAATGACGCGCACGAAGGCTTCGGCCGGGCTGGGCAGCAGCAGCGCTGCCACCGCAGCCACGCACAGGGCCAGAGCAGCACGAGCCATGTTGTTAAGATGCAGGACGCTGGGGCTGGTCCTGAGATGGCCGGTGGAAAAAACAGGTTGGCCAGCGCTGCCCCGTCATCCGCATACCTGGCGCATACCTGGCACCAGCTCACCGGGCGATGACTGGCCGGTGCCAGAACTTGAGGCTTTCACATGGGGGCCGACACAAAGGGATGCGAGACTGGAGAGGGAAAGAAAAGTGATGCCCAACCTGCTGGTGCCTGCCTAGGGAAAAGAGCGGCGGGAGGGGCCCGCCGCCGGGCAAAGTGAAACCTGCTCTAACGTCTGTGCTATGTGGATGGAGCAGCGGCAGCCCCCGTGCTCGTCAGGAAAGAAGGGGACGAAGGCCAGACATGGATAGGGGCCGCACGACACACAATGCACGATGCAGCGGGCAGGATTGTCTGTCCAGGGACTGGCTCCCGCAGGCCAGTTGTCACGCTGTCGAGGGCTGCGTTCTCGTTTGTCGGGTCGCTTGCCGAGCTGCTGCTGCTGCCGTGCGCAGCTGCGCAGCTGTCGCTGCTGCCACGCAAGTTCTTTGCTGCTGCTTCCCAGCCGCATTGGTGCGGCCACCCCAGAGGCAGGGCGCGCCTGCCCTACTAGCTAGCAAGTCCCCCAGATCAGAGCTCGGCGCCGCCTGCGCTGCCGCCAGCGCTGCCGCCTGCTGCCACCTTGCCCACAAGGTCCCGCAGCCAGTCTGTGAGCAGCGGCACTGAGACATTGGCAAAGTGGCCGATCTGCGGGGACACAGGCGGGCAAGGCAGGCAGGCATTGGTGGTTGGGGTAAGCACGGGTGGGGCAGGCCACGAAGCGGAGCATGGCCAGGGTGCTTTGTTGCCTGCCGCGTCCCCGACTGCTGTTTAGTAAGTGCAGCATGCCAGCAAGCCGTACTGATGACAGGAGCTGCAGAGCTTACCAGGAAGGCCAGCAGCGCCACAAGAAGCAGGTGCACCACTCCAAAGCCGCCGGCCGCCTTGGCGGGCTGCACACGTGGGCGAAGCAGGCACATGTTGGTGATGGCAGTGCAGGCTTTGGGAAGCGGCCACACACTGGCGACAGGGCAGCCTATCAACAGGTGGCCATCATGAGATGCCACGGAGCAAGGCAGCAGGGTGCCCGGTGGCGGCAGCAGCAGCAGCAGCAGCAATAGCAGCAGCACTGCATGCATCACAGCTGCAGCCCACTGCACCCTGCCCTCAAGCCAGAGGCGACTGCAACAGAACACGGCGCACAGCAGCACGCACAGCCAGCGGTGTGGGCGCGCACCTGCTGCGCCGTGGCCCGGCCGCCGCCCGCTGCTGACTGGTTCTTGTTCCACCCAATCAATCCCTGCAGCACAGCGCACCTGCTGCGCCGTTGCGCGGCCGCCGCCCGCTGCTGACCTCCAACACCTGAACACTCCCAACAGCACGACCCGCATAGGCGCACCTGCTGCGCCGTGGCGCGGCCGCCGCCCACTGCTGACCGGTCCTCCAGCATCTCCAGCCGCTTGCGGATCTCAGCCTTGTCCTCCGCAGCAGACGCCAGGCCGCCTGCGGAATAGGAGAGCAGATGGCATAAATCACCGGCTTTACGATTTGATCCAGGTGGAGCAGAAGCAGCCGCAGGTGCGCCCACCAGCAACTTTCTGCTGCAGGTGTCATTCAATGATTCAAGCATTACAGCCAGCATTTCTCAAAGCGGAAGCGCACCGCCAGTTGAGGAGGGCGCGTCCTTGTAGCCCATAGTGGCAGGGCTGACCGGTTCCTCCACGCCCTCCGGCACCTGCAGGTCAATGCAAAGCATGCGCATACTAGCAAGTTGCGGCGCAGCAAGCGCAGCAAAGGCACAGCCACTGCCGGCCAGCTAGTGCCAGCCAGCCAGCTGGCGGGCTTGTTCACAGCATGAATACACACACATGAGCTCCGCTGCATTTCCCACCGAAACCCTCGCGAGTCCCCCGCATCGCACCGGCGACGGCGGCTTGGGTGGCCCCACCAGCACCACCCGCAGCTTGGTTTGCCTGCGCACAGAGAGACGGCAGCGGGGGGCCATCAAGCCCGCAACCAGCTGCCCAGCCTGAAGGGCTCTGCTGGCATGGGTGAGCAGCCCGGCGCCCATGCTTGCAAGTGAAAACCGTTGCACCACGACCAACCAACAAGGACGGTGCAGCTGCTGCACCCCAACCGAACTTGAGTTCTGCTGCTGCACCCTAGCTGCACCCAATATCCCTCTGCTGCACCCACCACCGCACCTGATGTCCCGCTGCTTGGTGGCGTCAAACATGTCGGGCGTGACCTCCTTGGCATCGCTGGCCCCCAGCTTCACGCACTGCACCAGGAACTTGTCCTTGCAGTCTGCGGGCAATAAGAGAAGGTCATGGCTTGATGACTGCTGCACTGCGCCAGGAGCTGGCTGCACCACCCAGGAACGCAGCGGTGTGCAGTGATGTGCAGCTTCAGGGGCGGAGCCACAGCCGCAGGGCAGGTTCCATGCTGCAGCTCTGGCGACCTCAGCAGCCGCGCCACCATGGCACTGTTCCGACTGCCCCGTACTGCAGTCAGAGCACTGCCGCCCGCCCGCACCTGCCAGGGAGGGCGGGTACTCGCGCTGCGCCTGCATGATGACCTGCACCTCCTTGCTGCTGCCCGGCTCCACGATGCCGCTGCTGGGCCGCACGCAGTACTTCTTGGGGCTGGTGGTCTTGACCTGCGGGGCGGCAGCCGTGGCGAGCAATGTCAGCAGAGGCTGATTGAGCAGCTGCACGGCGGCCAGAGCGCCAGCGCATGCACGAGCGAGGGGCGTGAGCGGTGCGCAGACGGCATGCTTGCAGCGCCTCAGTGCCCCAGCGCCGCACCTTGAAGGCCACCCGCTCGCCCGTGGGGTTCTGCAGCGTCAGCGTGCACGGCACATTCTTGCGGAGCTCGAAGCTGTGGGGTGGGGGTGGGGGTAGCAGCAGCTGAGCCACAGGCAGTAGCGGCGGTGTGGGCGGCGGCCGCCGGCGGTGGACGGGGATGGCGGGCGCGCAGTGATCGCGATCCTGTGGCGTCTGCTCAGTGCACTGAGCGGGCTGGCCCCGGACTGCGCGCTGGGGCGGGGGCAGGGCGGGCCCCCAAACCCCTGCTGGCGCGCCCCGAGCGGGCTGGGCGCCCGGGAGCCCTCCATCCGGCCCTCACCGGAACTTGAGCTCCGTGGGCCCCACGACCAGGAAGTTTTCGCTCGCCATTTCTGCGCTCGCGACGATCTCCTTGTGTTTGCAGGGGCGCCGGTGCGTTGGCGCGATCCCTGGAGACTGCAGGGATCGGTCCCAGCCCCGTCCTTGGGCTGGCTGCCCGCCCAGCATGGACGCAGCTGGGCTCATGAAAATCGAAACGACAGGTCCAGCAGGCCGCTTGCCCACCCCTTCCGCGGCACGCGCGCGTACTCTGTAGTGGGCAGGCGCCGCCGCAAGCGCCGCGCGCTTGGTCCACCTGCCCAGCCGCCAGGTGGTGCGCGCGTTCGCACCCCTGTGCCCCCAGACGTGCGTAGAGTGGTGTACATAAGCAGCGCGACCTAATTCGAGCCGGCGCCGCCTCGGCAACACCCCAGCCACCAGCGGGCGGCGGCGGCGGCCCTTGGCGACAGCCAGCACCGCCCTTTGCCCCACAATGGCCGATGCCTCTGCCAAGCTGCGAGCGCAGCGGGACGCCCTGAACGCCACCTTCATGCGTGACTGGGGCAGCTCCCTCGGCAGCGGCGGGCTCTCGGCAGGCACGTCGCCGCGCGTCGCCGGCCAGCAGCACACGTCGCTCCTGGCCACGCCCGCCAGCCGCAGCCAGGGTGGGCGCATCACCCAGCCGCCGTCCAGGAACACTCTGTCCATGTACGAGCGCGGCCTGGAGGCAGCAGCGGGCTACTCACGCAGCCCAGCACAGCGTGCCGGCGCGGCGGCGGCAGCGGCGGCAGCAATCAGCAGTGCAGCTTTGCCGCCCAGCCGCTTCGCGCAGCCCGACCCCTCCCCCCTCCGGCAGCAGCAGCGGCAGCAGCACCCAGCGCTACAGCGGGCGGCGACGGCAGCACCCGACCTCGCACGGGTGCTCGGCGGTGCTGGCGCGGGGGCAAGCCCGGCGCAAGCGCTGCCGAGCAGCAAGCCCAGCCTGCTGGCCCAGCATGTGGCCAGCACGGGCGCTGGCGCCAGCTCGCTGGCTGCCACCAAGGCTTCCGGCGCCGCCCTGCTGGCGTCCCTGGGCCAGGGCCGCCCCTCACCGCGCCCCGCCGCCACGAGCGACAGCCTGCAGGAGGCCATGCAGCAGATGCAGCTGTCGCTGTCACGTACAGCGGCGGCCAACAGCGCGGTAGCGGCAGCCAGCAGCGCTGGCGTGACGGCATCGCCGCTGCGGCCCGCCAGTGGCCTGCGGCCCAGCCAGCAGGCACAGCACGCCGACTTCCGCATCCCTGCAGCTTTTGCAAGCAGCCGGCTTGGCGCGGCCAGCACAGCGCCCTGCGCTGGCTCCGCTGCCCGCCCGCCAGCGCCGGCAGCAGCGCCAGCCTCGCAGGACAGCGATGGCGGAGCCGTGGCCATCAGCATGCGGCTGACGCCCATGTTTGACGCGGTGTCACCCAGCAGCAGCGGCAGCCAGACAGGCCAGCCCGCCTCAGCAGACTGGGGCAGCCCAAGGCACCAGGCAGCGCCAGCTGTGCCGCAGCTCAACGTGCGCACGCAGCAGGCAGCGCAGCCTGCGGCGTGGCAAGAGCACTCGGCTGCGTCCTCGCCCAGCACTGCGGTGCTTGCCAGCCGTGTGAATGAGCTGGAGGCGCAGGTAGGGAGCTGCCTGCTGGTCCCCTGGTTGGGCTGTGGCCAGAACGTGGCTTTGCAAGGAGTGGCAGCTGCTGTGTGCCCGAGCTTGAGCCTTCATTTCGAGCTTTGATACCACGATGCAGGCAGCACACGTACCTGATTCCAGGTCGTCAACCAAGCACAAGCCATGAACCGTGTTTCTGCTAGCTCTCTCGCTGAATGCCGTCGGCTGCTTCCCCACCTGCCTGCAGCTGGAGCTGGAGCGCATGAGATGCCAGGAGGTTGCAGCGGCCCGAGCCGACCTGCAACAGCAGCTGGGGGAGCTGCAGCAGCGGGTGCAGGCGCAGGCCGGGGCGGTGGAGACGGCGCAGCTTCGGGCGGCGCAGGCGGAGGCGAGGCGGCTGGAAGCCACGCAGCAGGTGGGCGCGCTTGCCTGCAGCTCCAACCTGCTGTGGCTGGGACGGCAATGCAGTGCGATGTTCCAATGCCCAGCTTTGTCATTTGCTGCTGCTGAAGTTGAGCGCTGCTAGTCCCTGCATCCCTGCAGGTGTTGGAGCTGAAGCAGGAGGTGGAACGCCGCAAGTCGGCCCAGAGCGAGGGCATGGAGAGCGTGGCGCGCATACAGGTGGGGCGGCGGCAGCTGCAGCACGCGGAACGGCAGTGCTTATCGCTGACCTGCTTGTGCTGCGCACCTGGCAGCCAACTGCCTTCGTGTGTATCGTCCATCACGTCTCATTGCAGGCGGTGAGCGACCACCACAAGCAGGAGAACGAGGAGCTGCGGCAGCGGGTGGATCACCTGGCGAGAGCGGTTGAACAGGTGAGCTGAGGGAATGTTGCTTTCAAGCCTCGTGATCGCCATCTCAGCCCAGTCACATATGTGACATTGGCAATGGGAGGCACACGTCGTGGTTGTTACCTGCAGCTGGATTCCTGGCCGGATTTATGTATCAAAACCTCTGCTTGCCTCTCTTGCATTGCAGGAGAAGGAGCAGTCCGCACGCCTGCAGCGGCAGCTGCAGGCTATGACGGCTGCTGCCTCCCCCGCCAGCGCTGAGGCACAGCGGCTGCGTGAGCGGGAGGCGGAGTGGGAGCGGCGGCTGCAGGAGGCCCAGGAAGAGGCAGCCACGGCACACGCAGAGCTGTCCTCCCGCTGCCAGCTGCTGTCCATCGAGAAGGTGGCTCACGAGCAGGCGGCCAAGGCAGCCGCCGCCAAGGCCGCGGCGGCGGAGCAGCGGCTGCAGGCGGAGCGGGCGCGGGGGCAGCAGCTGGCTGAGGAGCTCGATGCGGCAGAGTCGGCCTCCAATGCTCAGGGCGAGGAGCTGGCGTCGGCGCGCCAGCAGGCGGCTGCCGCTGCCTCTGCAGTGCGCCAGCTGCGGGGCCAGCTTGCGGAGCAGCAGGCTCGGTGCGATGAGCTGGAGGCTGCTCTGGCGGGCGAGCAGGAGCGCAGCTGCAGCATCACAGCGCGCGCTGAGACTGCTGAGGTGGCGCAGCATGGGCTGGGCTCACACGTCAAGGCTGCCCATACCCGCCTGCAGCAGCTACAGGTGCGGCGGCGGGCCTGGGTGTGCAGCAGGGTGCTTGCCTGCAAGTTGACAGAAAGGGCAGCTGTTGCCCAGCAACAGGCGGTTGACACGTGCTCACGTGCTAAGCGGTGCTAAAGTATCCTCCACCTTTATCTGCTCTGCTGCCGCAGGAGCAGCTGTCGGCGGCCAGGCGGGAAGCCAGCCAGCTGCAGACAGAGAACGAGGAGCTGCAAGAGGCACATCTGGCGCAGCAGAGCGCCCTGCAGGTAGAGCTGGGATGCATCGCTGGCTGTGGATGCTCTGCCGCACAGATGGTAGCAATTCTGGGTGTGGTCGGGCATCATCCTTTGCTGCCGTTGGGCTGTGTTGATTAACACCAGTCTACCGTTTGGCTGTGCAGCGCGAGCTGAGCTCCGCGCAGGCGGAGCTGGAGGGCGTGCGGCAGGAGCGCGACCAGCTGCGGCAGCGATTGGCCAAGGTGCGCGGGATCACAAAGAGCGTAACGTTGCAGCCTGTTTGGTGTGGCATTGGGGGTGGGCTTCTGCACATCAGCTGATGGTTTTGTTGCAGCAGCCCACCACCTCCAATGCGCATGTGCTAGGGGGCCCCTGCTTGGCAAATGCCCTTCGCAAGGGTCTGCCACTTGAGTGTTGATTATGTTGTCCGCCTGCAGGCAACCTCTCAGCTGGATGCCCAGCTTCAGGCGGCGGGGCAGCACCGCCAGCAGGTGGCGGCTCTGCAACAAGCAGAGCAGGAGCTGCAGGCGGAGCTGGAGCGGCAGGCGGCATTCACAGCCCAGCAGGAGGCGTGCGCAGCGCAGCAGGCCCAGCAGGTGGGCTGGGGTTTGTGTGCATGTTGCTGTTGCTGGGCTTTCCACCTAGCTGTTGCGCACCAGCAGGCGGCTGTGTCCATCAAGCCTAAAAATTAATCCATACCGTTGGCTGCGGCAGGCGCTGGCGCTGCAGCAGCAGGTGGAGCAGCTGGAGGGGCGGTGCGCCCAGCTGGAGAGCGACCTTGTGCAGGCGCGGCAGCAGGCGCTGGCAGCCGAAGCCAACCTGGCCAAAGCCGCCAGGTGCGGTGCACGGGGTTGCAGGGAGGGTTGCACATGGGTTGCGCTTGAAATTGCGGTTAGACCTGTCATGGCATGCCCAAATTGGGTAAACTACAGCTGAGTGCATTTGCAGCACATTTGGCGTGCCCTCCGCACACCTTGTTCGTTTACCGTGACTGTGCTGTGCAGGGGCGGCCTGGGCGGCGCTACGCCACTGCGTGACGTGGTGGGCGGGTTGCGCCAGGAGCTGCAGGAGAAGGATTTGCAGCTGATGCAGGTGGGCTGGCTGCATGGTGAACTGCGAGCCTGGTTGCGATGAGCAGGGCCGGCCAGTCGGCATTGCAGTGGTTGGTTGGCATGATGGGCAAGCAAGGCTGCGCTGTATTGGGGTTGGCCAGTTGGGTGCCACATCGCGTGCAGCATTGGGTGACCCTTTGCCTCCCACCTGCCCGTCTTGATGAAATGCATTGGCTGAAGTGCATCGTGAACACCACCCCTCCCCCTCTGCCTGCAGGCGCACGAGGAGCTGTCCAAGGAGCGGGCGCGGGGCCAGGAGCTGCAGCAGCAAGTGCTGGACCAGGTGGGTGGGTGATGGGTGGCGGGCTCATTGCTTCTGTGGTGCTTCTGCGTGGCCTGCACATGCAGGATTCCGACCGTTACCCAGCCAGCTGCCACCCGAGCAGGCTTAGCCAAAGCCTGCCTTCACCTGACGCATGCCTACATTCCCTGCCCTTCCTCCCCCTCCTTCCGCCACCAAGGCGGTCGAACTGGATGACCTCCAGCGAGACGCATCAGACGTGTTTGGCCTGCGGCAGCAGCTGTCCTCCGCCCAGCAGGCCGAGGCTCAGCTGCGCAAGGAGGTGCAGCAGCTGCGGCAACAGCTGGGGTCCGCCACAGCCTCCGCAGCAGGCACCAGCAGCAGGGGCGAGGGCAGCGAGGACTTGTCACCCCGCAGCTCTCGCAGCATCGGCAGTGCGGCCAGCCCGCCACGCACGGTGGGGCGGCAGGGCACTGCGGCGCTGCAGGGTCGGCTGGACAGCTTGGCACGGGAGCTTGCGGCTGCTAAGCAGGAGGTGGGCTTGCTGGAGCTGGCTTGCTGGAGGGCCTGCGTACGCATGGCACATGTCTTTTTGCTCAAGTTATCCTGCAATGGCATGTCCCTCTCTTCCGGCCTGGCCCACTCTGACCCAAACAACCTTGCTTCCCCGCCCGCCTGCCTGCCGCAGATTTCCCGGCTGGCAGGCGACAGGGACCGGCTGCGTGATGAGTTGGATTCTCGGGACACCGAGGTCATGCAGCTGCAGGGCCAGCT
>VFQQ010002964.1_pt1 | contig 17606 bp, 32 predicted proteins | sample 3512341 | NCBI WGS metagenome assembly VFQQ01 (sample SAMN10412373, study PRJNA504923) | tailings metagenome | isolation source: Relicate 2 Philex TSF1 revegetated site | place: Philippines: Tuba, Benguet | collected 2017-08-29 | reverse complement strand
CTTGCCCGCAAAGATCAGGCGCTGCTGGTCGGGCGGGATGCCCTCCTTGTCCTGCGTTGACAAAATTAGAATGAGGCAGAGCAGCCAGTCTTGGGTTGAGCGAGTGGCGTCAATATGGTGCCCGGGCCTGCAGCCCCACGCATTAAAAGCAGAGCTGAATCCCAGCAGCAGCCGGCAGTGAGGCCCTGAGCAGCCAACAGCAGCCAGTAGCACCAGCGGGCGACAGCAGCCGGCAGCAGCAGTGGGGCGACAGCAGGCGGCAAGCACCCACTTGGATCTTGGCCTTCACATTCTCGATGGTGTCGCTGGACTCCACCTCGAGCGTGATGGTCTTGCCCGTCAGCGTCTTCACGAAGATCTGCATGGCGGCCTGCAGGCAGCGCAACAACGAGCGAGGAGAGAGCGGTGAGCGGCTCCGCCGCCTGCCGCCGCCGGTCGGCTGCAAGCCGACCCGGCCCTGCGGCCCGCCGCGCTGATCCAAACGGTTGTCGGGGCATAGCTGCTGCATCAGCCAGAGTGGCGGCGTCTCCCGGCGCGCACCCGGGCGAGGCGGGTCCCTGCGGCCCGCTAAGCGTCAACCCTTCCCCCAGCAGCGGTTCCGTTGGCCAGCGTAACCTCGCGGGTAGGGACTGCAAGACGCCTGTGCCCCGATCGCCGCTTCCCATAGCGCCCATGCAGGCCCTTCACAGCATGGCCAGCAGGGCGCGTTTGCGCCTCGTTTGCATTGCTATCGCGTGCAGAGACCTTCTTAGAGCGCTCCACGCGTCTGTGCGCACTTACAATCGGCATCTGTTCCGCCGAAATTGCTGCCCCTCTCCCAGCCCGTTGCTTGCACTCCTATTCCACCCAGGCGCGTTCAGCGGCTAACACAAACGAAAAACCACATCCACCAACATGGCCGAGCCCCCTGTCGGCAGCGGCGGCGATGCCTCCGGCAGTGGCGGCAGCGGCGCCACACCAGCCAGCTTGGCTGCCACGCTGCGGCACATGCTGACTGTGGATGATGACGATTTCGACTGCACCCTCATCCTGGCGCTGCCTGGCGAGCCGGACGCTCAGGAGGGCACCAAGGAGGGCGAGGGCCGCCCAGCCAAGCGTGCCAAGCAGGACAGCAAGGCCCCTGCTGAGACATATGTCGCCTGCCGCGCATCGTCGGTGGCGCTCAAGCAGCACAGCGAGGTTTTCAGGCAAGTGGAGGCGCTAGAACAGATCTGATATGATTCCACTACTCATTCGAAAAGATCCCAGCACCCATCTGGCAGGCTGAGCCAGCAGATGGCGAACCCTCGCATCCTCAGCGCCGCCTGCCCATCGCCTTTCTCCCTTTATGTTTCCCCACAGGAGCTGGATGAAGGGCTGGCTGGGCAGGAAGAAACTGAGGGCCAAGCACGTGCTGCGCATTGAGTGCGAGGACCAGCAGGAGGCAGCGGCCGTTCAGCAGCTGCTGGACTATGTGCACAGCGCGGGGCATGTGCTGCCGAGCGGTGAGCGGCAATGAGCGCCAGCGCCAGTGCACACCTAGCACTAGTCGGCGCGATGCTGCAAGCAGACCACAGCATGCATGGCTGCCTAATGCGTGGCTCACCATGCCCCCGCTGCCCAGCCGGCTGCTCCTTTTCCTCCTCCTCCTCTTGCACATTATGCAGAGCCCAGCAGCATCCTTGCGCTGCTTGCTGTGGCGCGCAAGCATGCTGCCGAGGCATGTGTCGACGCCTGCCTGCAGCTGCTGCCCACAAAGGTGCGTGCCCGAGCCAAGCCGTGCCGCTGCTTGAAGCATCCTCACATGCCGCCTGCTGCATGCTTTGCAAAGGGGGTGCATGCCGTGCGGCAGTGTGCGACGTTCGGAATGATAAACTGGTTAGGTAGCTGTTTGCCTGCCCCACGTGCAAGCTAGCACGCGCCCGCCAGCTGCCTAATCAACCACCCATTGGTGTGCACACCCGTGCTCCCCTGCAGCTGGACCAGATGCCGCTGCACCAATCCCTGAGGTTGCTGCTGCTGCTGGAAACGGGCACGAGCGGCAAGGACGACGTGCAAGCGAACGCTGACCAGCTGTTCAGACGGGGCGCAGAGCGGCTGAGCATGCTTTTGAAGGACAAGGCGGCGGTAGTGGCGGCAAATGCGGCGCTGCAGGCAGAGCTTGCTGAGTTTTTCGGCCGCTGGCACGCCATGCTAAACTGTGACCTGCGGCGCAACGTGTGGCAGTACCTGCCGTTTGGAGTACTGACGGTGAGGCTGCCTGCTGCCGCTGCTGCCGACTGCTGCATTAATGCTGTCACCCAGCACAGCCACTAGTTATGCTCATTTACATACCGGCGGTGTTCAGGCCGGCATGCCACCCAAGCTGGCTGCTTTGCTCCCTGCTGCAGGTCATGTTTGAGGACTGCCACGTGCATGCGGACACCGAGGCTACTGGTGCGGTACTGCTGCAGCGCCTTGGGAGTTGTCTGGTGGGCGGCACTGCTACAGTACTGCCTGCAGCAGCCGCTGGCCATGCCAAGCGCAGTGCGAACGTTGACGCATTGCTTCCTCGCCTGCACTGCAGTGCTGGCTGCGTTTGCGGCGTGGGCAAACGCAAACATGCCTGCGGGCTCGCTTTCTGAGGAAGCTCATCAGTGCATTGCAGCGATTTGCAGCCGGATCAGATTCCCGGAGCTGCCGCCGGATGTCGTTCTCAACTATTGGGCCTGCTTCGGCTGGCTGCAGCAGTTTGATGGCACTCGAGAGCTGCCGCTGCGGGCGGTGAGTGCAGGATGTGTGCTGCATGTCCACTTCAGTGAGCAGTTAGAAAGGTTAGTGAGCTCCGCTATGCCGCCGCTTTGTTCAAGGTTGCTGCTGCAATGCCCAAGGCCACTTCTCTGCCTCTGCCTGCCACCTGCAGCTCGCAACAGCCGCCGACAAGACGCAGCAGGCGCTGTGGCAGCAGCAGGCAGAGCAAGCGGATGAACTGCTGCCATTCTCCACGGCAGCGCTGGCGCCGCACAACGCCTGCCGCCTGTGGTGGACGGAGCGCGAGCCTGCGCTGGTTTCGGACACAGACGTTGCAACGTTCGAGCTCCAGGTAAGTGTGTGTGCATCAACCAGGCTGCAAACGTAACAGTCGTGCTAACCAGGCTTTGCCCCGGCAAGCAACCTTGCAGTGCGCCATGCTGTGCGTGTGCTCAACGCCGTCGCTGCCACTCGGCTGCCCCTCGGTTGTCTCGCAGATCTTGCACCCCGGCAACATTGACCAAGCGGCCACCGAGCCCGTCTATTGGAGGGGCTACTTCTGGCAGTGCAAGCTGGGCATGTCTCTAGGAGGCGCCACGGTGGTCAGCATCAGTGCGGGCTGCTCCGCAGACCTGGCACGCTTTGCCGGCTATGCGGCAGGCGCCTTCCCGTACCAGACGCAGGTGAGCGGCGGAATTGCTGTAGTGCAAACTGGGTTTGGTGTGGCGGGGAGGCAGCCGATGGCTGGTGATCGACGCATGTGCAGGCCACTGTTGTTCCGGTGCCGGCTGTGTGCTGGTGGCTCTCCAGGCGCCGCCGCCCCGCTCTTCCTTTGCTTGCAGGCCATTTACCGCATCCGCCTGCAAAGCAACGGCTCGTGGCAGGACAGTGTGGATCCGCTTCAAGGCACCGGAGTGTTCAGCCCAGCCGCCGTTTTCAACAGGGGCGCTTGCCACGAGCTGAAGTCCACTACCTGGGAGCGCTTCTGGGCAGCAGACTCGCCCTTTGTGAGGGACGGCCGGGTGGCTGTAGAGCTGACGCTCAGCGCGCCGCCCAGCTGACTGCTTCTGATGTCTGGGGAGCTGCACATGTATGCAATACTATGTTATTGAATGGGAAGCGGCTAGCATGAGCGGACTTACCATTTGCCGCAGCTACAAGGGCGCAGCGCGGCGGGGCACAGCGCCGTGGCTCAGGTGCACGGCGACGGCAGCGCAGCAACAGAACGCAATTCGTTTTATCGGGGCCCTCTGATTTGATTTGTTGCAGTATCTTAGAGAGCGGTGCCTCCTTACGTCTTGCGCACGCAAGTCCTCCCACAAGTCCGCCGGCTTCCGGGCTCAGACACTCGTTTAAACGCTGCCATCGCTCGCAGCGTAGACGGGTCGGGCAGCGCCGGACGCCCAAGCGATGGCGGCGTCAGGCAGCGGTGGCGGCGGTGGCGGCCATGCATTGCCGCCTGAGCTGGGCGCCGCTCTGCGGCACATGCTGGCTGTGGATGAAGACGACTTTGACTGCGCTATCGAGCTGGTGTTTCCTCTGACTTCTATGGAGGCAATTGTGGACGCCGCTGTGCAGGACATCGAAGCTCTGGCAGCCCAGCAGACTAGGCAGCCAGAACAAGGCGAGGGCCCATTAGCTGAGGCAGAGGCAGCGGAGGCACCAGCCGATGCGACAGCAGTTGTTGTGGAGTCAATGACCGTGACTTGCCGTGCCTCTTCCGTGGCGCTGAAACAGCACAGCGAGGTGTTCAGGTGCGCACAGCTCAGCATGTTGTGGGCTGCACCTCTTTGCAATGCGCCGGCTTGAACGAATATGTGCCCCGGCGGTTTCAGAGCCTAAAACTAGTTTGATCGCCCCTTGTGCTATGCCATTGTGCAGGCGGTGGATCAAGGGCTGGGGCGGCGGGCAGGCGCAAACGCTGCGCATTGAGTGTGAGAACCAGCAGGAGGCAGAAGCATTCCAGTGGCTGCTGGCGTTTGTGCACAGAGAAGGGCGCGCGCTGCCCGACGGTGGGTGCGCAGCACACAGAGTGTTGGAAGGAGGGACGTGACTGGTTATCGAGGCTTTCCCCCGCACTGCAGCACAGCCTCTTTCGGCTTTTTGTGGACACGCACGACTTTGCTCCTGATGTGACCGCTCGCAACATGTACTGGCCTTGCACTCTCTCTGACCCCATGCAGACCCACTAGCCACCCAGCACTTGCTGGCTGTGGCGCGCAAGTATGCCGCGGAGGCCTGTGTTGAGGCCTGCCTGCAGCTGCTGCTGATGCAGGTGGGCGATAGGAAGGTTGGCGCAGCATACCTGTTGCATGACCGCCCACGAGCAGTCGTGAATGCGTAAAGCAGCCGGTATGCCCACGGTTCACCCACATTCCTGAACCTCTGCCCACCCATGCGTCAGGTGGATGAGCTGCAGCTTTCAACATGCCTGCGGCTTGTGCGGGAGCTTGAAACCGGAGCCAGCGGGCAGGGGGAGGTGCAAGCCCTGGCAGATAAGCTGCTGCAGCGCACCGGCAAGCAGATGGCGACACTGCTGCAAGAAGAGGGCTGCCGCGAAGTGCTGGCAGATGGGCAGCTGCAGGGAGAGCTGCTGACTTTCATTGGGCCCTGGCACGACATGCTGAACTGCCGTCTGCGGCGCGAGCTGTGGCTAGCGCTTCCATTTGAGCTGCTGTTGGTGAGGCCGCTCTGCTGCTGCTGCTGCTACTGCTGCTTCTGCTCTTGTTACATTGCTGCACCTGCTTGCTACCTGCCGTGACGCGTTCATTTCCCAAAGTTGCCTTGGTGCTGCAACGCCTTGCGTTTCGGCCCTTGGAGGCGCCTCACCGTATCACCTGCGGTCCTGCTGCAGCTCATGTTTGTGGACTGTAACGTGCAGGCGGACAAAGAGGCAACAGGTGGGTGGCGGGGTTGTACACTGGCGTGGCAACTGCCAGTGCAGGGCACAGCTAATGGCCTTGACTGACATCCTGTTGGCTGCAGTGCTCGCCGCGTTTGCGCTGTGGGCAAACGAAAACATCGATTGCGAGCCTTTAGAACTCGAGCAGCGGAGCTGGATTTCAGCCATCTGCAGCCGCATACGCTTCCCAGATGTGCCGCCCGACGTGCTCCTCAACTACTGGATGCGTTATGAGTGGCTGCAGGCGTATGACCCGAGCAAGGATCTGTTGATGCGTGCGGTGAGGGCTGGTGGCTGGTGTTTGTTGTGTCATGCCGCATGTTGCATGCTGCATTTTGATTGAGGGGTCGTGGCCGAGCCAGAATGGTCACCGCCCGTGCTGATGCTCTGCAGGTTGTCACAGCTGCGCATGCGGAGCAGCGCACCCTGTGGCAGTCCAGCCTGGCAGATCCGCCGCGTGAAGGTGACGAGGCAGATGATGCTGACGCTGAAACAATGATTGATGAGTGCCTCCGCTGGTGGACGCCGCGCACCCCGCCACTGAACCCGGACAGAAGTGAAGCTACTTTCCAGCTACAGGTGGACGCCGGGCGCATGGGTGGGCGGGTGCATGTGTCTGGAGCGACGTGGCTCCTACTTGGGGCCGGCTTGCCTGTCTGGGGCGATTCGCTTGTCTGGGCAACTTGCTTGGCTTCTCCGAGCCCATACTTCAAACCCTACCTGCATTGCAGATCAACAGGCGTGCAATCTCTGGCATCTGCGCTCCCTCCAAGGCGGTTTACTGGCGCGGGTACTGGTGGCGCTGCGAAATCTACCAGAATGGAGACAGCGTGGGCATTTGCGTCAGAGCGGCTTGCACAGACAGCCTGGCGGCTTGTGTTACTGCTGCATCCAACCGCCGGCTGTACCGAGCAAAGGTGGGTGCCGCGCATCGCTTGAGAAGCTTGGCAGCATGTGTTGTGTTTGTCATGCACAAGTGTGTCGAACAATCAACTTGATGTGCTGCAGGTAGACTTCAGCGTGGCATTGCAAGTCGATGGCATTGAGGTCAGCTGGGACTGCACACGCGATTTTGCTCCGGCACGGACGAGTAGCTTTTGGGGTGTGAGAGCAATCCAGGGCAGCAGCGGCCAGCCCGTCCCCTGGGAGCGCTTCTGGGCAGCAAACTCGCCCTTCCTGCGCAATGGACGCGCACACCTCAAGCTGAAGCTGAGCGTGCCGCCCCTGGCCTAACCCCGTAAGCTTGCTGCTACCTGCTGCCTGATGTTGCCGCTGTCGCCAGCGAGCGCTGTTTGTGTGTGCTGATGGCCCAAATGAATGACTTTGCACAGATTTTCTTGTATGTAGGATTTGTAACTCAGCTACTATTCACATAGTTCACGACACCAGGAAGGCGACGATTGTGCAAGGCAAGGCAAGCAGACAGCAGGGAGAGTGCACACTGGACACTGGCTTGCCAGGGACGGCCGGGTGTCCATCGAGCTCATGCTGCCCAGATGACTGCGGGCGCCTGTGCAGCTATGTATGGTATGTAGTATGTCCTTCTTTGGAAAAGGAGACACTCGGGAGGTGGGACTGGTGCGTGAGTCGGCCTGCCCAGCCTTGCCGGCGCCGCCTCTACAAGGGCCAAGCCCGGCGGGGCGTAGCGCATGGGGGACGGGTGCCAGCGGCGGCCCTCCTACGCGCAACCCATCTACTGGGGCCTTCTCTGAGATAATTGCGCTGCGTGCGGGACAGCGGAGCCTCGCACTTCAGCTTGCGCACACAACCCTTCGCCGGGCCGCTGCCTCCCCGCCAGGCACTCCTCCAAGAGGTCACGGCGCGCACAGCACAGACGGTTCGGGGCAGCGCAGGGCGCGCCAGCGATGGCGGCGTCAGGCGGCGGCGGCGGCGGCGGCCTTGCATTGCCGCCTGGCCTGGCCTCTGTGCTGCGGCACATGCTGGCTGTGGACGAAGATGACTTTGACTGCACCATCGAGCTGGTCTTTCCTGGCGATGCAGCCACAGAGGCTGCCACGGAGGACAGTGAAGCGCGACCAGCCAAGCGTGCCAGGCTGGCTGCGGGAACCGAGGCGGCAGCACCCAGCGAAGCAGCCGAGCCTGGTGCAGGCGAGCCCGCAGCAAAAGAGCCTGCAGCAGCTGAGGGTGCGGCAGCCGAGGGTGCAGCAGCAGACGGGGCAGCAGCCGAGCCTGCGGCGGCAGACGGTGCAGCAGCCGAGGCCGCGGTGGCAGGCGGTGCAGCAGCAGACGGTGCAGCACCCGATGCTGCAATGGCGGACGGTGCAGCAGCCGAGGAGGCGACAGCTGAGGCGGCAGCAGCCGATGCTGCAATGGCGGACGGTGCAGCAGCCGAGGAGGCGACAGTGGAGGCGGCGGCAAACGAGGCTGCAGCAGCGGACGGTGCGACAGCCAACGGTGGAGTAGCGGGGGCGGCACAAGATGGTGTAGCAGCCACCACCGCAGCAGCAACATCCACCATCACCTGCCGTGCCTCCTCTGTGGCCCTCAAGCAGCACAGCGAGGTGTTCAGGCGCAGCGCAACTCAATGTGCACGGGCAGTGCTTGTCCGAGTTCTGCCTGATTGTATCCCTGGACGTGTGTACAACACAGACACCCCCTTGGTCGGACACTCACTGTGCAGGCGCTGGATCAAGGGCTGGTCAGATGGGCAGCGCAAGGTGCTGCATATCGAATGCGAAGACTGGCAGGAGGCGGAGGCATTCCAGCAGCTGCTGGCTTTCGTGCACAGCGCAGGCCGCACGCTGCCCGACGGTGGGTGGGTGTGCAGGCAGTGTGGTGGGGCATGGGGCCTGCTCGGCAGGCATGCTGCTCTGGCCAGCTGCCCAGCAAGCATGCGCGACATTTCCCCGTGCATGCTGCATGTTTCGCACCACCCCTGCTTGATGTGTTTGCTGCCTCGACACTGCGTGCATCCTCTCATGCCCCAGCAGAGCCACTGGCCACCCAGCATTTGCTGGGCGTGGCGCGCAAGCATGGCGTGGAGTCGTGTGTTGATGCCTGCCTGCAGCTGCTGCTGAATCAGGTGTGCTGTGGCGGCAGGGTGGCGCACCCTGCATTGTGTTGGTTCAGCAAGACAGTTGCCTGCTGTGCGTGAGTAGGAATGACGAGGCATACATAAGTTGCGCACGCATGGCTATGCACCTCTGCTCTATCCTCACCCGCATGTGCCTCTGCACATTCTCCACCCCACTGTGTGTTTCGACAGGTGGACCAGCTGCCGCTGCCCGCCTGCCTGCGCCTGATGCTGCTGCTAGAAACTGGGACCAGCGGACACACAGATGTGCAGGCACAGGCAGACCAGCTGCTAAAGAACACCGGCGAGCGGCTGCAGGTGTTGCTGAAAGAAGAGGCAGCAGCAGTTGCGGCAGATGCAGCGCTGCTTGGGGACCTGGCAGCGGTTTTTGGGCGCTGGCACGGCATGCTGAACTGCGCTGTGCGGCGCGAGCTGTGGCGAACGCTCCCGTTCCAACTGCTGTCGGTAAGGTTTGTGTGATGGCCGCCTCAGAGCAGCAGCACGCGCAGCAGGAGTTGGGCATATCACTGCGCTGCAATTGCTGCTACCTATGCCTTTCGTGCTCCAAGTCGCCATGCCCGTCCACAGCATGCACCTGGCAGTAACCTGGCAACGCATCAACCGCTTCACCTGCCCTGCCCTGCTGCAGCTCATGTTTGAGGACCGCCATGTGCAGGCGGACACAGAGGCAACAGGTGAGTGTTGCGCCGCCGGAGCCTGGCTATGGGGTCGGCAGCTGCCCCATAGCAAGGAAGTGCGCTGTACTTGCAGTGCAAGGCTACGTGCGAGTGCGCTGCGGGTGGCGGCGATGCAAACTGCTGACCACCTGATACTCTCCTCAAGCTGCAGTGCTGGCCGCCTTTGCGCTGTGGGCGAACGCCAACATCGCTGTCGGGCCGATGGCCCCAGAGCAGCGGGAGCGTGTTGCAGCCGTGTGCAGCCGCATCCGCTTCCCGGACGTGCCGCCCGATGTGCTGCTGAACTGCTGGGCCTGCTTTAAGTGGCTGCAGGCCTACGACCCCAACAAAGACCTGCTGCTGCGTGCGGTGAGTGGAGGGTTGTATAGGCTTGCAAGCCCTCCGGAGTATGCACGGCTGTAGGAACGGCTGACTGAGGTGGTCATTGTCCCTTATTGCACTGCCGCTGCCTCCCATTGATGCCCTGCAGCTGGCAACAGCGGCTGATGCGCAGCAGCGCGCGTTGTGGCACTCCAGCCTGTCCGACCCACCCTCCGACAGGATTGAGGCCGATGCGACTGCCGCCAAGGCGGTAATGGCTGAGTGCCTCTTGTGGTGGACGCCCCGAGCGCCGGCGCTGGTGCCAGACACAAACAGTGGGACGTTTCAGCTGCAGGTGACCAAATCACATGATGCTGAGGAAGCAGATGCTGATGCAAATGGGTGACTTGGCTTGCTGATAGTTCATGGCCCCAGTTAACTGCAACTATGCCATGCATTGCAGGTCGACCGCCCATCGACCACCAATGCTACCTATGCTCGGTCCAACGCCATTTTTTGGCGTGGCTACTGGTGGTGCGGCGAATATATGAAAACTTCTGCTGGCACTGGGGTGTACGCCAGAGCAGCGTGCCCAGCTGACATGACGGCTAGTCTGGCCTCCACACCTGACCGACTGACATACCGAGTGAAGGTGGGTGCTGCACGGCATGAGACCCTTGGAAATTCTGCACCCCGCCTGACTCCAACATCCACAGCTCGTTGCAGGCATCCTACAAGATCGTGCTGCAGCTCGGTGACCCCTGTCAATGTGGCTTCCGAAGCCACGCGTGCTTTCCCTGCAGCAACTGGGAATGTCTGGGGCACGCACAATATCAAGGACAGGAGCGCTTCTGGGCGGCAGACTCGCCCTTTCTGCACGACGGGCGCGCACGGCTGGAGGTGCAGCTCAGCATGCCACGCAGCTGAATGCGGTGGCACTCTGCTTGGCGCCGCTGCTGCCTGTTGCTTGCACATGGTACTGCTGTTGTTTTTAGCCAAACCTGCGCAGCACTGTAAACATGTGAGGTCCCTCCCGAGATGTGGCAGGGGGGAGGGAGGGCACTGAGCTTCGCTTGCTGAGCTCCCTGCCGCTCTGCTCGCTGCGCCCAGCAGCGGCGGCAGGTTTGCGACCCGTGACAACGGTACAGCGTATTTGCGATCGATTTCTCCTTCTTACGCGGTTCTGAGTGATTCGAAGGCAGACCCTTCAGTAGAGAGCTCTGTCACTCGCTGCCTTTCGGTGGCCTCGCCCCGGGCACCCAGCGCGTCTTCTGCACATTGCACCAGCTCGTTGCGGTACACGCACAACCGAGATTTGCAGCTTTCGACGCCCGTATGGCGGCGCCTGGCAGCGGCGCCGGAGCCGGCCGGCGGCGGCCGCCCCAATCCACCTGGCCTGGCCGCCGTGCTCCGGCACATGCTGGATGTGGGTGAGGACGATTTCGATTGCAGCATTGAGCTGGCGTTCCTCAAGGAGCCAGCTGCAGAGACCGCTCCGCAGGACGGAGAGGCTCCGCCAGCCAAGCGGACGAGGCGGGCGACAGCAGCCCAGGCGGCACAAGCTGACGGTGCAGCAGAAACGGCCGCCTCTTCAACAACCATTGTCTGCCGGGCTTCCTCTGTGATGCTCAAGCTGCACAGCGAGGCGTTCAGGTGCGGCACATCTCTGGATGCGCCTCCTGATTGTTTGTATTAACCTTTAGAACTACTGACGGGCTCGGGAGCCTCGGCCCACCGCAGGCGCTGGATCAAGGGCTGGTCAGATGGGCAGCGCAAGGTGCTACATATCGAATGCGACGACCGGCAGGAGGCGGAGGCTTTCCAGCAACTGCTGGCGTTCCTGCACAGCGCAGGGCGCGTGCTGCCCGATGGTGGGTGTATAGCTGTGGGGTGACTGGGGATGCTTGCTGGTGTGCACAGCCGTACAGCTTGCGAGTGACGTGGTGCGTCACAATGCAACTGCTGGCTGCGCCTTGCATCTATGACGCATGGCATATGTCGCCTCCCAAACCCGTGGCGTTTATTCTCTTACTAGTTATACCCCGTGCGTATGCACGGGATGGGCATGCTCTGGCACCGGATTGCGTTGCTGCCACAGTAAAAGACATCTGTCAAGCTGCCTAGCTGAAGGCCTTGCAGCATTGCACCCTGGCTGTGCAACGCTGCAAGGCCACAAATGGCCTGTTGCAGTCACTCCCTGCTTGCAACGTGCACGGCAGTGACCCATGACAGAGGCATGCAAACACTGGTAGTCCTGGCCACGTGGCACCCGTGGTTATGGAGTTTGCACATGCCTCCGGCCTCGCTGCCGTGCTATGGCATTGGCAGTGAATGGTGGGGTCATGCTGTCATGATTAGCTGTGCAACAATCCCGGCTTAGCTGGTGCCTGCTTGAATGTTGCCTGTGCTTCTGCACGGAATCATGTCTCAACTGGCGCAGTCATGCACACGCCAGCCAACTCTTCAACCGCCAGTTCACTCTTCAACCACCAAACGGGTTGCCCATGCGAGGGAGCATGTGCACATGCTGTGGTCGCTTTTTTGGCTCGTACCCGTGCTGTTGGCAGCGGCGGCAGGCAGCGGCAGCAGGAGGCACTTAGTGCCAGAGTTGCTGCTGAATGCGGGTGCTCAGCACCATGAGCACATGCCGCGCTCCCTCAGCTTATCTGTGCCCATGCCGTGCCCGTTGGCGCCGCCTCGTGGCGCCGGTCCTCGCGCCGAGCAGCTGTGTTTCAAAGGCATGTTGTTGAGCATGGCACTCCCTGACATGTTAAGAGTTAGTTAGTTTCGATCCAGACCTTGTTTGCAATGCAAAGACCCCAGCGGCCCTCCCGTAGGGGTGGCGGCAGCTGGGCTGGCGCCGGCGGCAGAGCGGCGGCGGCCAGCCCGGTAGGCCCAAACGCCATCCCGCTGCCGCCGATCCAGCTTTGCGCCCGCATATAGCTAAGATCGCTACACATCGGGCGATTTCGCGGCCGGCATGCTCGCACCCAGTTTCGACCGCTGCCCTGTCGCATGCTGCGGCGGTTCTGGCGTCTGGAAATGAATTTTGGGAACGCATGCGTGCTTCAGGCATGCTGCAAGCAGGCTGGGGAGCGCCCCGGTGGTCAGGCCGGGTTAAGACCCCTTTGCTCGCTGGAGAGTGCAGCAGCCCGGCCGGGCGCGGCTTCAAGAGGTGAACTTTTGCATGTAGAGTCAGAATCTCCGCTCAGGCGATCAAAACCGAAAAGCCAGAAGCCGGCAGGCGGCCTGACAGCTGGGGGCCTGCCGCCCCAACCGCCGACCAATCTCCCTTAATTATATAGATGCCCACGCAGAGCCGCTAGCCACCCAGCAGCTGCTGGCTGTGGCGCGCAAGCATGGCGTGGAGACTTGCGTGGATGCCTGCCTGCAGCTGCTGTTGGCACAGGTGGGCTGATGCTCATGTTCATTGTGTGGTCTGTGTGCTGCACGTGGATAACAGGCGACAGGAATGAACACACCTGCCCTTCATAACATGTGCCTCTGCACATTCTCCACCCCACTGTGTGTTTCGACAGGTGGACCAGCTGCCGCTGCCCGCCTGCCTGCGCCTGATGCTGCTGCTAGAATCAGGGACCAGTGGGCACGCAGATGTGCAGGCACAGGCAGACCAGCTGGTGCAGCGTACTTGCGAGCGGCTGCAAACGCTGGTGAAAGAAGAGTGGGCTGTTGTGCTGGCAGATGCAGCACTGCAGGAGGATTTTGCGGCCGTTTTGGGGCGCTGGCACAGCATGCTCAACTGCAGGATGCGGCGCGGACTGTGGCGGGCGCTGCCTTTCGAGCTGCTCTCGGTGAGCTGTCCTGCCCAGCCTGCTGTGCTCGTATGAGCTGCTTCCTCTCCCGTGCCATGCTGCTACCGCGAAGCATGGGTCGTTGGGTAACCTGCAACTGGATCAACAGTCTCGCTGGGTATGTCTCATCCCTCCACCTGCCCTGTCCTGCTGCAGCTCATGTTTGAGGACCGCCATGTGCAGGCGGACACAGAGGCAACGGGTGAGCGGCAGGTTGCAGCAACACTGCTGCGCTTGGGACGGCTGCAAGGCATGCTGACCAGTGTTTTGCGTTCTGCTGGCTGCAGTTCTGGCTGCATTCGCTATATGGGCAGATGCAAACATCACCGCTGAGCCTCTAGCGCCGCTGGCCCCGGAGCAGCGGGAGCGTGTTGCTGCTGTGTGCAGCCGCATCCGCTTCCCGGAAGTGCCGCCCGATGTGCTCCTCAACTATTGGACGTGCTTCAAGTGGCTGCAGGAGTATGATAAGACAAAAGAGCTGCTGCTGCGCGCAGTAAGCAGGCTCTGGCGTGGGAATTCATTCGCAGCGGGCTGCATGCATTGCTATGCGTAGGTGCGTGCCGATGTGCAAGTCTGCTGAAGTGGGTGTTGAAGCTCTTGAGCTGCGACTGCCACCCTACTGATCTGGAGCTGGCAACAGCTGCTGACGCGCAGCAGCGCGCCCTGTGGCAGAGCAGCCTTTCTGATCCGCCCCGTGACGGCGACCAGAGGGACGCAGCTGATGCTCAGGCGGTGGCAGCTGATTGCCGCTTGTGGTGGACGCCGCGTGTGCCGCCGCTGGTCGCAAACACAAAGGAGGCCACGTTCCAGCTGCAGGTGAACTGGATTGAGACCTCGGTTGAGGCCCACCGTAGATTCCTGGGGCAACTTGGGTCGCAGGAGTCTTGCTTGCAGCCCATCGCCCAGCCAACTGCAACCTTGCTGCTTGCGGCTGCAGGTTGACAGGCCACCTGTCACTGCGGTCTCCGCTCCGTCCAACGGAGTGTTCTGGCGAGGCTACTGGTGGTGGGGCGACATCAGAAAGAAATCTGGAGACGTCGCTGTTTACATCAGAGCAGCATGCTCAGTGAACCTGGCGGCTTGCATGGGCGCTCCGTCCAACCGCCGGGCATACCGAGTGAAGGTTGGTGCTGCAACTTGACGCTCTGCATCGCAAGCTGCGTATCAACTGAACCGCTGTGGTTGTTGCAGGTGGCCTACAACCAGACGCTGCACCTCAATGGTGCCGAGGCTAGCTTGGACTCCACCAGCGCCTTCTCTCCGGCAAACATTTTCGGCTGGGGCAACGAAGATGTCAAGGACAGCGGCGGCGCGCCCATCCCCTGGGAGCGCTTCTGGGCGGCAGACTCGCCCTTCCTGCGGGACGGTTGCGCACGCCTGGAGCTGCAGCTGAGCGTGCCGCCCAGCTGACTGCCTGTGGGCACCTGACCTTGGTGCTGCCGCTGACTTGCGCTGCTGCCAATTTCGAGCGCTGCTCTGTGTGCCGATGCTTCGAACTCCTGCCATGTAGGTTTTGAATGCATGCATTGCTTTTAAACGAGTTGCAACCAGCAATTGCGATAGCTAACAAAGGAGCAAGAGCCCGTCCGGGGCAACTTGAAGGCGGCAGGTGGCTGCTCAGCGCGCTTGGCGGCGGCAGGATGGGCCTCGCCATCTGGCCCGCAACTTTGCCAGAATTACCTTCTTGCTTCCCTGTGTCGTTTGCGGTGTTCCAGGCCCCGCGCCTTTCTGCCAGCCTGCGTCACCCGCCCCGCTCGCCCAATCCGGCGGCCCACAGGCGCCCAGCCTAGAGCTGTGCATGCTCTCGAGCGCTCGGGCGGCCCCAGTCGCAGCAGCAGGCGGCGGCAGCGCCCGGCCGGCAGCGGCGGCGGCGAGGCAGCGGCGGCCCGAGCGCGGGCGCCGACGGCAGCATCCAGCCGCGGCAGTTAGCAACCAAGTGCAGCAGCTGGGAAGCGACCAGCGGGTCATTGAGGAGCTCGAGGCGGCCCTGCCCAGCACAGCGGACGAGACCATGCCGGCAGCAGCAGGGGGGCAACGGCCGGCGGTCAGCGGCGGCGCCCTATCGCTAGTGGCGCCTGGCGGCCAGGAGCAAGCGGTGCCCACCACCCTGCCGGAAGCGCTGGCCACCTTCTTCACCCATCCCTCAGCGGCGCTGATTGTCTGCGCGCTAGCCGGGCTGGTGTGCTGGCGCGCGCAGCTGCCGATGGAGCGGCCAGGGGCAGATGCAGCGGTGTTTGGAGCGGTGGCGGCTGGGTGGTGCGTCCAGGTGAGAGCAGGGTTTGGGTTGGTGGCTGGCTTGGTTGAGGAAGCTGGACAAATTGTGAAGAGGTGTTGGTATTGAATGATTCCGTCCATGGTTAGCCAGCTGCTGACTGCTTGGCTGGGTGCTGGGCGGCACGCAGCTTGGCACAGCTGTGTGGCTCCACGCTGCTTGCCTGCACCTGCTGCTTGCTGTTTGCCCCACACTGCGTGCCTGCGCTGGACACCGAATACTCTGCAACACTCAAACATTCCTGCAGCAGTAGGTCATCCATGCCTGGCTGCTGCACGCGCCACCTTAGGCCCTCTGCCTGCTTCAGTCACTTTCTCTCCCTGTACTGTAATGCTGTCTCGCTCTTTGCAGGAGTGGGTGATCCATGCCTGGCTGCTGCACGCACCCTTTGACTGGGTGGGGACACGCATCCACGTGGGGCACCACCAGCGACCCTACTTCCACGTGGGTGCTGCTTCATGGGGCCTGCGATGTGAATGCTGGTTGGATGGAATGCTGGTTGGGTGTGATCGCTTCCCTTGCTTCCATGTGGGGCACCACCAGCGACCCTATTTCCACGTGGGTGCTCGGTGCTGGGCCTGGTTCAAGCGGGCTTTGCTGCATCCTGGGGGTGATATAGGCAGGCTTTGACATCTTCTGGGTCGGCACTGCTCAGTTGCGAGCAAGCATGCCTGACTCAACAGCATGCCTGACTCAACAGCATGCCGGACTCTAATGCCTGTTTGCTGCACTGCAGGTGTCCATTGACGACCCGCCCATCGTGCTCAGCTTCATGGCCGTGTCTCTCACTGCATTCTGGTGAGAGCTTGCAAGCGTTGCGCTGAGGGCACTGAGTGACGATTTGTCGACTCCAATGACAGAATTCAGCAGTTGTGGGGCTGCAAGTGCACAGCTTGGTAGGCAGGTGGGCGAACAGGCTCGTGGCAGGCACTGCAGGCATTGCGCCACCCCTGTGCCGTTTCGCCCATGCATGCCAAGCTGGCTGCTGCCTGAAATGCTGCGTCCGCTTTGCCGCTGTGAACGCCGCAGGGTCGGCTTTGGCGGCTCTGAGCTGGCTGTGACCGCCAGCGTTGCCTACTTTGCAATGGGCCTGCTTTATGAAGTGAGATGTTGTGCCAATAGCATGCCGTGCCTGTCAGAACGGCTAGTGCTGAGCAGCCGCCTCAGCTGCTGGGTGCGGCTGCTGTCGGGGCACGATTGCCGCTGCTGCGCTGGCTGCCACTTCTCATCTCAAGCCACTCCGCTTCCCCCATGGTTTGCACTATTTTGTCCCCATTTATTGTCCTGCAGTACACACACTTCATCGTGCACACCCGCTACCTGCCTCGCTCCAAGGTACGGGCGGACCACACCTGAAACTTGCAAGCACAGCAGAATGCAGCATGAGTATGCTTGCCGCAATAGTTCCGTCCGTTGCTGTGGCGACGGGGCGGCTGAACGGAATCGGCTGGTGCTTATTGGGGAGTGCTGCAGCACGACACCTGCGATGCCTGTCTGCTCGTGCCGGAGGCACTAAGCCGCTTCCGCTGCCAAGCCCGCACTGCTAAACCACGCATGGCAGCCCTTCCCACCCACCTCCCTGCAGCTGGCCAAGGCGATCCGCATGCACCACATGCTGCACCACACGCGCAACGAGGCCTACTGGCTCGCTTTTATTGTGCCCCAGGTGAGACCTGTGGAGTTGGAGCAGGGTGCACAGGCGTTGTGTTCTGCTGCGGGCGGCCTAGCAGGGCAGGCGCAGGCAGCTGATGCTGCTTGCTGGTGCAGCTGCTGGTCCACCCTAAGCACACCAACGTTGTTTCCTGAAAACAGGGTTTGCCCTCTGCAATATTGCCTTGAGCAATTGCGACGGGAAGCTGTTTATGGCTCTGGTTAATCA
>VFQQ010002963.1_pt1 | contig 17614 bp, 23 predicted proteins | sample 3512341 | NCBI WGS metagenome assembly VFQQ01 (sample SAMN10412373, study PRJNA504923) | tailings metagenome | isolation source: Relicate 2 Philex TSF1 revegetated site | place: Philippines: Tuba, Benguet | collected 2017-08-29 | reverse complement strand
CCAAGCCGGCTGCTGGCGGCGATCGTAAACGCGAGACCAATGATTCCTAGCCAAACCGCTTGCCCCTGGTGGTGAATTGCCAGGGCAATGAGAAGCGCAGGAAGAAGCAGCCACATGATGTTCAGCCCGGGGCCGAACAGGGCCTGATACGGAGCCTGGCTGATCACTGCGAATACGGTCAATGAGATAACATAGCGCCGGTTCTGCGCCCAGGTGGCTTCCCCCCGAGCTTGCCGAGTCACATTCGCCGCCATCGCGAGACAGAAAAGAGGCAGCGCCATCCGGCCTGGAACCGTTAGCGGTTCAGCTGCAGGCCAGACGGCGCGCAAGTGGTCGAGAACCATCAGGACGATGGCCATCCACTTGATGAGATCAAGCGATCGAATGCGCCCAGAGCCACCTGCGTCGACCGCTGCTTGAATCGGCAACTGAGCATTGAGCATCTTCATGTCCACCATCGGGCGAGGCGCCTAAGGCCCTGCAGCATTGCTTTATGATATTGCGATAGAATATCAAGCAATCTTTTTCAGCATAAGCCCAAGGCGCGACATGAACCCTTACCCTCTGATCACAAAGCTCGCGCGCGAGCTCAAGCGGTCGATCGTAGTCATCGACTGTGAGTCAACAGGCTTTCTTGATCCGGATGTCGCAATCGTCGAACTGGGCTACCTGGGCGTTTCGCCGAACGGAGTGATCAAACGCGAGGCCACCCTGGTGAACCCCGGCTTCCCTATTCCTGAAAGCGCAACAGACGTACACCGGATCACGGACCAGATGGTTTCCGGGGCCCGTGGCTACCCAAGCCTTCACCCCTGGGTTTCCACCGTATTCGAGAGGTATGTCGTTGCAGGTTTCAACAGCCGGGCGTTTGATGTAGGCGTGCTGCAGGCTTGCATGGCTCGGTACGGCCTCCCGATCTGTGAGCCTGAAATGCAACTTGATGTCCGGGATATCTGGATTGAAGTCAGCGGATCCCAGCGCGGCAAGCTCGCCGCGGTCGCCAAGGCCTATGATGTGACGCCAGGGACGGCGCACCGCGCCGACGGTGACGCCATCACCGCGGCAGGAATTCTTGAGGCCATGCTGTGGGAACACGGCGCCGAGAGAGTGATGGGCCAACTCGTTCAGCGCTCCCCAGCTCCGGCCAATGATCTGGTAGCGACTCCATGAGATGATTACGCGTTGTTTGGCCCAAGAAAGGAGTCACAATGCACTCATCGAGCACAAAGCTTCCCCGTATTGTCATGTGGCATGGCGGCCGGCAGTGGGACGGCGCTGCCGACATTCACCCCGGCCGCAAAGGCCGCAACGAGCGAGCGCCGGGCATCTACTGCACAACCCACTTCCTCAGTGCGCAGAAAAATGCCAGGGGTGATGGTCAGGTTCGCAAACTCGAACTTGAGCCGCGCTTACTGCTTGAATCCGCAGCTATTCCCATTGCGGAAGTGGAGAACTTCGTCCGCAAGCACATTCCCAAGCGCGCCCAGGCGGAACTCCTGACCAAGCTCCGTGCTGCGTCCGGCCGGCGGGACCTCGCCTCCCGGATTCTGGTAGGCGACGCCCCCCACTGCCTGGCCGAGTCGATATTGAACCTCTGCGTGGAAGCTGACCTGGCCCATGGCGCCCGGGGGCTCGCGCTAGCTGCGCTTTTCCTGGCAAACGGGATCGATGCCAGCTTTGAGAGCGCAGAGGGCAATGAGGTGCTTGGCGTGATCTTTAATCCCGCCTGTATCAAGTCCAACGTGCCTGTGGCGGCCAGTGAAGTTCCTGCACACATGTACGAACTTCCTGACCCTAGGTCACCTCAGGGCGGCGACAGCGCCCCCAGCCTCTAACTCCGAAATATTGATTTTGTGCATTGCAAAAGCATATATTGGGATGACGTGAAAACTAGGATTCCCGATGACTGCCAGGCTCAAGCAATGCACCGCCATCTCGATAGAAGGCGGTGAACCATTCACCGCCTATATCGATCAGCCGGGGCAGAGCCTGCTACTGCTGACGATCGCTGATGGCGCGGCGTCCGAGGCATGGACATGTCTGCACAGCGTGCCGGCCTCGCCTCTTGAATTCATCGCACAAGCTTCCCCAGAACACCTTGCTCAGCTGCTCACGCAGAGGAGCGGAGCGTCTCCTGATCGAGTTGAAATCGCACGCCAGGCGAAGTCGATGATCATCCGCCGGCGTCGCCTGCGGAGCATTGATCTCACGACTGCCCGTGTCTTCTACCGAGCCGCTGAAGCGATACCGCTGATAGAGCAAGTCGACGAGATGCCGGAAGCGATTCTGGAGATGCTCTATGGCGAGGACTGGCGGAACACCTACCCAAGGATGCCAGCACCCGACTTCGATGCAGTGTCGCGCAAGGTCGCTCGGCTGCAGGCCGCCCTCAAACAAATGCAAGCGTCGCCGGCAGCGTGCCCGCGCGGGAGTGACTCCGATGCGCAACAAGTACAGCCCTGAAACCTTCGAAGCTGTCATGTCCCTTCTGCGCGCCGGGGAGACCCCGGCTTGGCGGCGCGTTCGCGAGATCACCGGTAAGGGGTCGAGCAACACGATCCTCATGGAGGTCAAGCAGATCCTCGCTGAGGTGGCGGAGCGCGCTTCCGCCGGCGACTACCCCAAGCCGGTACAGGATGCGTTCTGCACCCTTTGGCTGGAGCTAAAAGCGGCCGCCCGCGGCGAGCTCGACGAGTTACGCACCTTCCTCCATGAGGAGACCCGGCGCGCTCAGGAGACAGCCAGCCAGGCTGAGCAGCTGGCCGCGCAGACCAGGGAAAAGCTCGCGGAACGAGACCGGCAGGTCGAGCTGCTGCAGCAACAGCTGGATATGGCCTCGCAGCGCGAGGAAGGCCTTACAGAGCAGCTGCGCCAACTGGGCGCGCGGCTCGTCCAGGAGCAGGAGAAACTCTCGACTGCACACTTGGCTCACCAGCAAGCCCTTGCGGAGAAGGATCAAGAGATACGCCATTGGCAGGGCAAGCTGGATACAGAGACCCAGCACCGCCACCAGGTAGTGGCCGAGATGGCGACCGAGCATCAGGCCAAGGTCTCACGGCTTGAGTTGGAGATCAGAAACGAGCTGGAACGCTACGAGAAGGACACCGCCAAGTTCATGCGGCAGCTCGACCAGGAGCGCACCGAACATCGCAAGGAACTGAAGGTGTTGAACGGAACGGTTTCCGGCTTGCAGACGCAACTCAGTGATGCGAAGCAGAAGACGGCCCAGGCCGAGGGAGAGAGCGCCGCTCTTCGCCGGCAAGTTGAGGACCTTTCAACTCAGCGATTGGCACTGGAACAGCGCAACCAGGTGCTCCAGTCTGACGCGCTCGCCTCGTCCGCCCGCCTGGCCGAGCTAACGGAAAGAATCGCAACGCTGCAGCGATCTGCAGCGCAGCTGGAGAAAGACCCTCAGGAAGCTCAGAGCAAAACCTGACAGGCCAGGCAGTACCTAGCCTTTCTACTCAGGCAAGTCGCAAATTCGCCCGAGCCCCAACCAGCTTCATCGGAGCGCCAGGCGCCATCGAGCCAATCAGATCGCGGATGCGCGCATCCATCCGATCGCTGAAGGCCGGCGAGTCAACGTCGAAGAAGTTGGCGACGCCGCGGGACGTTTGGTGCTCCCACCACTCCCCCTTCGTCAGATTCACACTGGCCAGGTGCAATGGCGCCGTTGCAGGGTGGATCGCATGCACGATGGAGATCCGCTCGCCGAAAGCGAATGCGTCATGCGCCACGGGCAAAGAGACGAAAAACTCCTTCGACTCATCGTCGTGCAGCTTCAGTCCGATGCCATGCTCATCTGGGCGAGACACCCACACAACGGTCCCGGAAGTCGACAGGAAGCGAATAGACGGCCAGGCATCATGCGCCGCCTCATCAGCAATCGGTGACTGCACCAGGACATTGCCCCAGCAGCTTCCCGATGCCTTCAGAGGGGGCTCTGCGGCAATCCAGTTGTCATTGGTGTACGCGGTGAAACGTGCGGAAGAGCTTGTTTCGTTCGCAAAGCGCTGTTCAGCAGCTTCGCGCCAGGCCCTGGTGCTGACCGGTAATACTTTATCCATAAAGAGGCGCTTCAAAACTGCTAGGAGCGGACAGTGATGGCCGTTTGCCATGTGCGAACTGTCTCACATTCCAACAAGCTTATAAATTCAAAAATTCGATTTGTTACAAATGTTTGGCGCTGTAAAACCGCCACATTCAAAGAAACCGATCCATGCCGCTCCGTCATTCCGACTTTAGTCGGAAATCATGACCGGGCGGTCGACCGGCTGCGCAGGGGAACTGCTCAACCTATCGACACCCTTGATGGAGCCGTATATCGGCAGGGTTTCCAGGATCGGGACATTGCTGTACTTGATATCCGACCGGCGGCGCCGAGGCACGGCTGCCGGATCCGGCGGAGGGATGTCTATCGGTGGGCCACACCAGAACAGCGGAAGCGATGTCTTCACCTTGCGGCGACTGCCATCGCCCCAGGTGAAGTTGACATGGTGGATGATGTCTCCGCTGTAGATGTAGGCCAGGCCTGGCTGAACTGGAGCGCGAAGCAGAGAAGCCAATCGGTCAAGGTCTCGCCTGGCCGCATCCGCTCGCTCAGCGGATTCCAGCTGCTCTTCGAGTGCCCGTAGAACCTTTTCGGGATGCCGACGGCTGATGACCCGGTGCGGAGTGAGACTGAACGAGGCCTTGCGCGGAAGAATCGGCTGTGCGCCGGTGAGCAGAAGCGGCCGAACCGCATACCTGATCTGCAGGCGAGGAACACCGCATGTCGCAGTGACAGCGCGCCATATGCTCTGGTGCGGCTTGAGCTTGAGCCAGTGCTGCAGGTTGCCGCCACCGATCTCCCCTCCTTGAGGAAGGCGGGCCAGCAAGCCAGCGCGCAATCGGCGCAGCGGCCTGCTGGCAACATCGAGGTCAACACGAGCCTGGTGCGCTTGCTGCACCAGGCTTGCCAGCTCACCACCGACAAAAACAGGGCCACTGGCACGGAAGAAGCTTGGCTCATCTGATTCAAGGCCACATAGAGCGCGGCGTAGATCATCAGGAATGGCCTCGTCCGGCTGGAACGGCTGAAGGCCGCGGGCACCGGAAATCCAGCCGCCCCGATGGCCGGCCTGCACGCCGGCAAACAGCGCCTGGTGAGCTGCCTTCCACGCGCACAGCGCCGATCTAAAGCGCTCGATCTGCTCAAGCACCTCAATTATCGCCACCAGGTCTACACGGGCCGAATCCACCGCAGCCATCTGATCGAATCCGTTGATCTTTGTGTATTATTGCTAGCCTGAGAGTACACGTTTATTGGCATCTAGGGTATGAGGATGAGGGTACGCTACCTGCTGTGCGTTGACCTGGAGGCTACTTGCGATAGCAGCCCAGGCTTCGAGCAGTTCATGGAAGCTATCGAGATCGGCGCCGTCATGCTTGACCTGGCCAAAGGCGAGTCTGTTGCTGAATTCAGCAGCTTCATACGGCCGACGATCAAGCCGCTACTCACCCCTTTCTGCATAGAACTCACCACGATCACTCAGCGGGACGTGGACTCGGCCCCCGGGTATTCGGATGTCCTGGCCGCCGTCAATGACTTCCTCCAGCCCTTCGGAGATGAGTGGCTCTGGTGCTCCTGGGGGAACTACGATCGAAACCAGCTGATCAAGGACGGGCAGCTTCATAGTCTTGCGCCGCTCCTGCCGCCGGCGAAACACATCAACCTGAAGAGATGCTTCGCCAAGGAGCACAGGTCCAAGATGGTGGGGTTGCGGCAGGCCGTCCGCCAGCTTCAGCTTGAATGGGTTGGCACTCATCATCGTGGCATCGACGATGCCCGCAATGTGGGCCGAGTGGCCATCCGCCTGCTTGAGGCTCAAGCAGGCCAGCTTCTTCAAGCGCTCGGCGACAGCGGATCTGCTGCTTGCACAACCTAAGCGCTCCCGCGGGGCCCCAGGCATTGCGATGCAATGCCTGGGCTGAAAAGAGCATCCCACTCCCTCGCGCTGGTCGGCCGCAAGTCGCGGCGCTATGCTTTCAAGGCCTGAATGCAAGCTGGGTTACGCTGATGCATCGGGGCGCAATCCAACTTGAAATTGAAGGAGAATCCTATGAAACCAGACGAAATTGACGAACTGTTCGATCGCTTCGCGCGTGATGCGTCGAAGGCCGCCTTTGCCAAAGGGCTGGAAGCCGGCAGACAGCAAGGCTTCTTCGAGGGGCATGCGGTCGGACAGTACACCGGCTTTGTAGGCGCGGTGAACATGCTCAAGCCGGCACTCTCCGATGGCCTTCGCCATGGGTCCTCTGAGTGCGGCCGCGCAATGCAGGGCCTGCGCAACATGATCCCGGACTACGTGACTGACGACGAGCTCGCTGACGCGTTCGAGCAGGAACTGGCAAAGCAGTGACAATGGAAAAGGCCGGCATCAGCCGGCCTTTTTTCTTCACCCCTGGACGACCCGGATAATCCAGCACAGCGGATTCAGATCCCAGGGGGCCTTTGGGTAGCGCTGATTCCAGTGGAACGCGTACTCCGTCCAGTTCGCATAGCCTTCAGCGTGGATCTCGTCATCTGAAATGTCCTCCAAGCGTCCGAGGCTGACAGTAAAGATCCGCGCGTCCACCAAAGGCGCGCCTTTGTTGTATCGATCGAGCCCCGTGACCGGGACCTGATCGCCCACTCTGCCAACGGGGCAGCTGTCGATCAGCTGCTGAACCGTCAGGCACCGCCCGCTACCCGTCGGCCACTCATAACCGTGAACAGCATCCGCCGCCGGAGGATCAAAGAGCGACCCCTGGCCAGTGGGCTGACCAGCGATAGCGCATGACTCAATGTTCACACCGACAGGCATTCGCAAGGAAAGCTGGCGAAGATCCTGGTACACCTTAGAGCGCAACTCATCGAGCACGATGACATCCTCTGGAACACTCATCATTTACGCTCCAGCCCGAGATAAACGCGCCATGGAATCAATTCACCACCACGGTTGAAGAACCACCCCTTCCCAGTCGGCTTACCATGAATGACAAGCGTGAGGACGCCGCCCGGAGAGATCGCACGGATCCGGTGAAACTCATCCGGGGTTTTGTATGCAGTCATCCCCGCGCGCAGCCGACGCTCACCAACAAGTTCGCCGGTGCGGTTGTAGATTTCTTCAATGTACCAGCCGTGCAGGATCAGCGTTCGAAACGGCCACGGATGCGAATGCCCGTGCCGGCCTTGATCTGCTCGAAGAATGCGGTGGAATCGCGCCGCCACCCCCAGCCTGTTAGCCAGCCGAGTCAGCCGCGGCAACGCACCAGGATAGTCGTGCACTTCGTCCTCTTTCGGCGGGGCAGGCAATAGCCACCAGCGCTCCATGTATCCCGGCAGGTGGAAGTACGGGTTCCGATAGGCGACCTCAAGCAGCCGATTGAGCAACCGGGGGTAGCGTGCCAATGCACACGCTACCCCACGCCAGAACAGGTCACTCATTTCAGGCCACCTGAGCTGCCGGCGGCGCCATCAGCACGCTGCGCCGGCCCTCCGCTGAAGCCGCACTAACAACGCCGGCGGCCTCCATCAACTCCAGCAAGCGCGCCGCACGGTTGTAGCCGATGCTGAGACTGCGCTGAACAGCCGAGACCCCTGCTCGACGCGAAGTGAGAACATACGAAACAGCCTGGTCGTAGAGCGGATCGTCCGTCTCAACCGATGCCGGCGCTTCGGTGCCCAGCCCCTGCGGGATTTCCTCGCCACCGAAGCCCTCAAGCAGCGCCGGCATCATCCCTTGCAGCGTGAGCATCATCAGATTGAAGCTTGCGTCGAGCTGGCCGGCAGCATCGTCGCCACCATCTTGCGCGGCCTGGTCCTGCAGGAGGTCTTCGAAGCGCAGGCGTTTGATCGCCAGCTTGCTGTCGAGCACGAAGGACAGCTTGTCGCTCCAGGCAATCGCCAGTTGAGTGACCTGCTTACCGGAGGAGAGGTGCAGCTGGATTTCTTCACTGGTGAGGTCCTGCCGCTTGCAGCGGACAACGCCGCCATCCTCGTGGGTGTCACGGAGTTCGCACTCGTCCAGGACGAAGAACCCCTCGCTGGCTTGGCCGGTCTTGAGCCAATCGGTAAGTGTCGCTGTCGCGGCGATTTTGACGCTGATCGGACGAACCGGCAGGGAGCCGATCGCCTCGCGCATGGTAGACAGAATGTCTTCCGCCTTGTTGGAGCTGGAGGCATCGACGTAGATGAGGTTGGAGGCCACGTCGATTGCGGCATAGGTGACGCTCTTGCGGATGAACGCCCGCGGCAGGAAGGACTGAACGATCTCGTCTTTCAGCTGGTCGCGCTCTTTTTTGTACACCTTGCGCATCTGCTCGGCCTCGATTTCCTCGACCTTCTCCTGCAGCGCATCGCGCACCACGCTGCCCGGCAGAATTCGCTCCTCCTTACGGGCCGCGATCAGCAGGAATCCATTGGTCGAATGAACCAACGGGGCATCCGGCCCCTTCCCGACCGGAGCGACGAAACCGTAGGTCACCAGCTCTTGGTTGGCACAGGCGCGCGCAGGCTTGGTGGCCAGCGCGACTTCAAGAGCCTCGGCGTCGAGGTTGATGTTCTGGGTCAGGCGGTAAACGAGCAGGTTGCGAAACCACATGGTGTATCCCCTTCGGTGCGGGCTGATGCGCCCTGAATGTTTGCTAACGCAATATCAATAGCAAAACATTGGACTAAAGCGCAAGCGAAGCGTAAATTCTTCACTACTTACCGATGGAGACGCACCTATGCGCGCGCCGCAATTACGTTCCGAATCTGGAGCGGCTACCTGGATCGCCAAACTTCCTCATGACTTTCTGAGCCATCGAAGCACTTGGAGGCAAGCGCTTGCACGCCTGATCGAGTTGGAGCCTGAGTCCGGTCGCCCGGACTCGGACGAGAAGGGCTTCTGGAAGCATGAGCTTCGCGCTTTCGACTTTGCCTATAGCGAGCTCGACGCTCTCCAAGCAAATCTGCAGCAGGCCGATGAACCTTGGGCTCAGCACCTTCCCCATGACTTCCTAAGCCATCGCGACTCCTGGCGCAGGGCATTTGAACGCCTGATTGAGTTGGAGCCGGAAACCGGCCGCCCGGATCAAGACGAGAAAGGCTTTTGGCGGCACGAATTACGCGCCCTGGATCTCGCATACCAGCAGCTGGATGAGTTGCTGGCTGATCAGCAAGTGGGCTGCCAGCCCTCCGAGTTCACTCCAGCTCAGTAACCCAAACCGATCGAATGAGGACGCTCCAATGAAGAAGCTCATCCCCCCTGCCCTGATGCTCACAATTCTTACCGGCTGTTCCAGCATCCCGCAGGATTACCAGAACACGGCAAAGTTCGGCGGCATCGGCGCGCTTGCCGGGGCGGTCGCCGGCGCGGCCATCAACCACGACAACCGTGCCCAGGGCGCGTTTCTGGGCGGCGTGCTGGGCGGTGCTGGCGGCGCTGGCTACGGCCTGTATGTCGACAAGCAAGAAGCCGAGCTGCGTTCGAAGATGCTCGGGACAGGCATCACCGTTAAGCGCGACGGCGACAAGATCAACCTCGTGCTGCCCGACAGCATCACCTTCGAGACCGGTAGCTACCGCCTCACTCCCCAGGTGCAGCACGCGCTCAACGAAGTGGCTGTTTCGCTGCAGCGCTATCCGGGCAGCAGCCTGATCATCACCGGTCACGCCGATGCTACCGGCACGCCTCAGTCCAACCTGCAGCTGAGCCAGCTGCGCGCGAATGCGGTTTCGGTGTACCTGCAGAGCCAAGGCGTGGAGCCTTCTCGCCTGACTGTCCTGGCCGCCGGCGACAGCGCACCGATCGCCGACAACAACAATGCTCAGGGGCGAGCGGCCAACCGTCGAGTCGAGATGACCGTGACACCTGGCGCCGCCGGCGCAGTGCAGCCGGTCTATCAACAGCAACCCCATACGCAGTACCAGCAGCCGCAGCAGTACCGGCCTACCCAGACTCAACAGCGCTACCAGTACACGCCGGCACCTGTTTATCAGGCGCCCTACACCGCGAGTGCCTCCAAGCGGATCCTGAGCAACTCCCTGCTGCAGGGCATCTCGCAAGCCATCACCAACGGTCCGGCCGCAGGACTGCGTTCTGGCATGGCCACCGCTACACGAGGCGCAACCCAGGAGGCAACTCGCGAGGTCAACAGCACCATCCGCGACTACCAGTACGGCAGTTTCGGGCAGAGGTACTGACAATGCGGAAAATTCTGAACGCGCTGAAACTTGGTTTTCAGCGCAACGCTGCGGAAACCGCGAGCATCAACTCCGTGGTCGAGCCGCGACTCGCGGCGAAGATAGAAGAATTGCGGGCTGCAAATATTGCCGCACTGGAGGCCCCCAGCCAGGAGCAGCGATTGATTTTCGAGGGAGTCGTGCTCAACGTCCTGCAGCAGCACGACGAACTTCAGCTACCGCGCATGGAATATGCCGGTTTAAAGCCTGGGCTGCCCGTAGGTACAAGCTCTCCTTCAGCTGATCGCATTGAAGAAATTGCACGCGAGGCGTTCCGGGCTTTTGACCAGCTTCAAGGTCAGCCCGAGCAACGAAAAATTGCCAAAATCATTGGCCATGGCCTGCAGGACGGCCATTACAGAGCGTTTGCTGACCAAAACGGCCCGCAAGATCTGATGCTGACCATCGACGCCGCCACGGCTATTGAGCATGAGCCCCAAACCGAAGCTGAGATCCTTGCTCGAATCCGAGGCTATAGCGGCCAGATCGCGATGCTGAAATCCATTCCTGATGGCGATGTGATGAGCAGCAAGTATTCAGCTTACAACCTGGTAGACATACACCTGGATGCCGTCAAGGACTACAAGGGTGGCGTAGGCGAGAAGGAAATCTTGGCCGTCATCGGCGATGGCATGCGCTCGAACAACCACTACAGGGAAAAAATTGAGCACGTAGCTCCCAAGCGCATGCTCCCGATCCTGCAAGCGGCAGCCGAAGAAGTAGAGATCGACCTTTCCCCCGATCCGCTTACTCGTGGACTGTAGGCCCGAGGATGCAGACATGAGCAATCAAATCGACCATGCAGCGGCGCTTGCCGCCGCTCGCACCCCCAACGTCACCGCGCTGACCGATTACCTGCTCGACGCCGAGTATGCGGACTTCAGGTCCATGTGCCAGGCAAAGCCTGGCCTCAACGACGGTGTTCCACGTCCGTTACCAGGGCTGAGCGATACAGATCTGGCTCGCTGGGAAACTGCGTGGGAGTTGTTCGCCGAGGGTGAAGAGGAGTCAATGCCCGAAGCTGAGCGGGACTGGTTCGCCGCCAATGGCGCGGGTCATGTGTGGTGCGAGGTCATCCGCGCACGCGGGGACGGCCGAGTCAACCTGCAGCTGCTCGCCAAAGCCGAAGGCATGAGCCCGGACGCGCCGGCCGACGAAATTTTTCGTGGACGACGCATCGATCCAGCGGACTACGCCGAGGAGATGCACCAGTTCATCAGCAGTAGCGGCATGGGGGCCGCATTCGCAGACTTTCTCGCCGGGCAGATCCTTCTACAGGAGCGGTTCGTTGAACTCGTGGATTCGTCCGAGCCGTCACTCTGATGCATGTCGGCGCATTGCTATGCCAAACAATGCGCATTTATGCCTATCGGCGCGCTTTTATGCCTCGCTTTTGCGCCATACACCCTACGACATCGAATCCCGGGCGCCCGCCCGGGCCAGGAAAGGGATTACCACTAATCCAACTATGCTCGCTAATCCTCCCCACCACCTCTGTTTGCCTGGTTGAACAGAGGGGGGCGGAGGGCGCGGCAAGGCGTTTGTTGGATTAGTGGTAATTTCTGGCCGTCCTTATGGTTTTGTTTATCTCAAACAACGCTGCTATATTACCGCAATCCTATTTGTAAACATGCGAGAAGCCCGCAGGAGCAGCAATGAGGCAACCCAACGCATACTTGCCAGGAAGCAACCAGCACCAAGCCGGCGCGCTCACCGAATTTGAAGAATTGGTCGTGCTGAATGACGACCAACCGGTGGGCGTCGCACTTGCGGACGAGGCGCTTGCGGCTGGCCACACGCCAGAGGGGCTGAGGGGACAAGTTGTTTACGTCGACTTCCAGAAGAACGTTGCCTACCCGGCAGATCTGGGTCCGCACGAAGATCTGATTCCTCATGCTGTTCTCGAAGTGAACTTCCACCTGTCTGGCCTGGGCAGCTACCCGAGCCGCGAAGCCCGCACAGCGGCGAAAGGTGTCCTGCAGCAAGCCCTCGCATCGACGCACCTCGCCGATCAGCTCAGCGCCTGCCTTCGCACCCGCCGCGGGGACCGCGCCCTGACGGTCGCCAGTGAGGTGATCGAGGACTCAGTTCCGGGCACCGCTACGGCCACACAATCCCGACAAGTTCTGCTCCGCGCCCTGGAAGCATTCTGCGAAGAGCTGCATCGGCACCCGCAAGCGGCCTTGCTTCATACCCCAGTCCCTGAACCTGAGTGCCTGTTCAACGAAGAGTTGAGCCAGGCCTCACCACGCTGATACGGAGACGCCTCCCATGTCGACCCTCACCCGCGAAGCACTGCTCGCCATGCCGGCCGATCAGTACATGTCGGAAACCCAACTGAAGTTCTTCGAGACCCTGCTGCAGTCCGAGCTGGAAGAAGCTCGCCAACGTCACCACGACGCGCGAGAGACCATGCAGGACCGCCCCAACATCGCGGACATCTCCGACTGGGCCAGTTCCGAAGAAGAGCGCACCAACGCGCTGCGTCAGGCAGAGCGCAATGAGCAGCTCTGCCGCAAGATCAGCAAGGCCCTGGAGCGCATCCACGACGGCACCTACGGCTGGTGTGAGGAAACGGGCGAGCCGATCGGCCTGCAGCGCCTGCTGCTGCGCCCAACCGCCACGCTGTGCATTGAGGCCAAGCAACGTCAGGAAGCGCGCGAGCGCCACCACTACAAGATCCGCGGCGCGGCCTAGGGGATTCGACGATGAGTTACCTGGGATACGCCCACACTCGCGCAGGCTGGGACTTAGCGCTCAGTGACCTCAAGAATAAGGCAGAACGGATCAACAATCCGTCGCTTGCAGCCAAGCTGTTCGGCCCATCGCGTCAAGAGGCAGTCGAAGATCTCCGAGGGCAGTTTCGCGTTATGTTTGATGTGATGAGCCCTCAAGAGTTGCAGCAGATCATCCCGCAACTAATTCAAGACCCTGCCTATTCCCATGTTCGTGCCCTCCTGACTCCCGAAGTGCAGCAGCTTACCGATGCAATGCGCTCGTCATCACCAAACACAGTGGGAACCCCTCTCGCTTCTCTGATTGCCCCCACCCCGGCTGATCAGAGCCAGGAGGCGGCAGCCCAACTATTCGAAGCGCCAGATCAGCAATACCCTGCCAGCGATCTCGAAGCCGGGCCTAAATAAGCGACCTCAAGGAGTGAACCATGCAAATCGAAACCGCAAAACGCCTTCAGCGCCTGGAGCGCTGCGCTGAGCTCATCCAGGGCAGCAGCGAGACCGATGAATCGAAGGCTGAAAGCCTGAGTTACATCGCCGGCTACACCGCCCTGCTCAAAGGCGTTGAGGCCGACGGCGCAACTGACGAGGAACCGGAGGTGGTCGCTGCCATCGTCAACCTCGACGAGTTCTGCGACCTGGTTGAACAGACCGTAGCACAGGAGGCCTGAGTATGGGCATCACGAAATCCCTGATGAACACCGGCAGCCGCGCCATCTTCAATCGGATGTCTGGCCTATTCAAAGACAGCCCTCGCCTCCAGGGCCTGGTAGCCAAGGGCGCCGACCTCATCTCTCCGGATGGCCCGGACAAGTCCACCACCTCGAATGCACTGGTCGACCTCTTCAAGCGGAAGGGGCTGACGCTGCTGCAGGACCAGCTGAGCAATGGCAGCAAGGCGGGCTTCGTGCAGAGCCTGCTGAGCAGCGACAACGCCAAACCAGGCTTTCTGATGAAAGCCGCATTCGTGGTGGCCCCGGCCCTCGCCGTGGCCATCACCGTGCTCGGCAAGCTGACCTCGGCGCTGAAAGAAGCCAGCGCCCGAACCCACAACCAGACGCCGCTCGGCGACCTGATCAAGGCCGGTGAGACCGCCACTCCGGCCGCTGCCACGCCGCGCAGCCCGGCTGACGAGAAAGTTTCGGATCTCGAATGGGAGATTCAACTCGCCAAGGACGTGGGCCGCGGCCTTCAAGCCAACCTCGACAAGGCCAAGAGCACCCCGGGCGTTCATCCGGGCCTCATCGCCGACTTTGAGTCGCAGATCGCTGACAACACCCGCAAGCTGCAGCAGAAGCAGACCGAGCTTCAGGCGCTCCAGAACCCTTCCGAGCCTGCTCGGGCCGGCACCGATCTGATGAGCCTGCTGCAAATCAGTTCGGTGCCGATCACCCAGACCCACAGCAACGTGGACGCCGCCTTCGAAGACTGGACGCGCAGCGAGAAAGCCTCGCGCGCAGAGTTCGGCCATACCGAGCGTCAGCTGCGTGAGACGCAGAACATCGTCTACATGCTGCAGACCGACCTCCGCAACGATCCAGGCAACGCCGAGGTCGAGCGCCGACTGGCGGATGCCAAGCAGAACGCCGAACGCGCGCTGGATCTCCATTCCGAGTCCATGGACAAGCGCCACGCGATCGTCGAGCAGGGCAAGATGTTCGGCCACCAGGCCGAGACCTTGATGGCGAACGAACCGGTTCCGGTGGACTGGAACCGACCGAAGGATTTCATCCCTGACAACTGGGATCAGCCTGCCGGCCCTTCTCGCTAACCACCACGAACCTCAGGGGCGGCCATGTGCCGCTCCTGTGCTTTCTGACCCAAGGAGTCGCCATGTCTGACGTTCGCTACCGCGAAGCCTATGAGGCCGCGGCCGCACAGATCCCCGCCGATGAGCCCCTCCCCTCCTTTGAGGAGATGATCGAATCGCTTCAGGCTTTGCTCGATGCCGATGGCCATGACGAAGGTGTCCGCCAGCTGCTCGCATTCCAGAATTTCGAGGCCTTCTTCACCTGGTTCGATACCGTCACCGCTTTCGACCAGATGGACACCGACCAATCGGCCGAGGCTCACAAGCCGCTCCTGCAGATCGCCTTCGATGCCCTGGTCGAGCAGTGCCAGGCAGAAGCGGAGCAAGACTACCAGCCCGATCCCGCGCCGGCGTACGGCCTCTGATTGCCACAAGGTGCCCCCATGAGCTTCTCCCAGCCCTGGCTGTTGACCCCACTCCAATTCGCTGAGACCGCCCTGTTCCACGGCAGCTGCGAGCCTTGGCAAAACCCTGTGCCTCGCCCCGGCGGATACGACAAGGTGTTCTGGACAGCTGAGCAGCCGCTCATCGCGCAGATCTACATTCCAAGCTGGTACTCCAGCATCGGCTTCACCATCAGCAGCCACCAGCTTGATTCTCCCGTCCCGCCTGATGAGCAGAGTTTCGCCTGGGACGTGGCGCAGCAGCTGGGCGCCACGGCGACGGTGCACAAGAAGGACCACATCGGCCGGGCCCAGAGCTGGAGCTCCGGCAAGAAGGTCACCTTTCAGGAGATCCGTAGCTACCTTGAAGGCCTCGGCTACATCGGTGACGGCTACGGCAACGAAAATTTTCGTGTGAAGACCTCATTCGAGCAGATGCCGGACGGCAGCAGGCGATATGTCGCGGTGCCCGCGGCGGCCACACCGTATGGGCGCCTGGTGATGATCCCCCGCCCCGAGGAAGCGGCAGCCCACGACTTCAGCACCGGCGAAGACCCCGACCTGACCAATCCGCAGTATCACCTAGTCGACGCGTTCCGAGAGGCCTTCCAGGCCGACAAGGAGGCCGTGCGCATCCATGACTTCTGCCAGTCGCCCATCATGGGCAACGTTGGCCACGCCTCGATCGGGTTCTCGGCGAGCACGATGAAGGCCCTGCATGAAGCAGGCGCTGTCCGGGTGATTCCGGCGCGCCATCGAGATTTTTCGTCGACTTGGCCGCGCACAGCTGAGCAGTACCTCACCGAGGATCTACTCCAGTGGCACTTCAGCGAGACCGTCCGGGCTCTCGCCCTCGGCCATGAAGTACCTGCGGAGGTCATCGCCGCCCACCAGGAGCGCTTCGATCAAGCGATCGCCGGCCGCCCTGGCGATGCACCGATCATGGTGGCCACCGCGCTGGATAGCCTCGCCCTGGGCGAGGTATCGGCGCCGGCGGAGACGCCGGATCCGGCGCGCGTCGAGCAACTGACCTGGGGCCTGAAGGTCGGCAACCTGGAGCACGACTCGGCGTTCGTGCTCGATGCCGCCGGCCGCTTGCACTGCACCCAAGGCGTCGAGCTGCTGGAAGCCGTTCGGCGGAAGGGCTACTGCATCCCAGTGCCGACGCAACTCACAGATGAAGCTGGCCGGGTGGTGACGTGCGACGCGATAGCCGCAAGGCTTCTAGAGAACGAGCCTGCGCTCTATCTCGAAGCCCCCTCCCCCTACTGATCTAGCAAGCCGGAGGCACCGAATGAGAAGGATTGGCGAACAAAGTGCCGCGGTGCGCGAAGCAATGCGGAAGTGGGCAAAGGCGCTGACTGAATGCAAGGAAGAGTTCCCCTTGAGCCGGGAACAGACAGAGGCCCTTACCCGACAGGAGCACTGCACCTGGGAGCACCCACTGCAGCAGATCAGCCATGCGCTGCTGAGCCACTACAAAGTGGTCGACGAGCCCTTCATGCTCGCTTCGCAGAAGAGAGACCCTGCTGATGGAGTCATTTCGTCCACAAGCTGCCACTGCTTCTACGCGACGGTCTCCTTCAGCAACCTGGGCATCATCGTCTACGACAACTGGGGCGAAGGGAACATGTGCGCCGAGATCCCAGAGAACGTCAGGGCGTTCCTTCCCTACCCTGATTGGCTGCTCCCCCACATGCCCGCGCTTCATGCCGCAGTAGAGGAGAAAGCCGGCGTTCCCTGCGCGAATTACGAGGAGCCCAAGCCCGGCTACGCCTGGCCTGAGCCACTCGGCGAAGGCCCCTGCCTTTCGCCTGGCCCTTAGGCCAAGCTGATCTCCTCCCCGAATGCCGGATGATCAAGGCCGGCATCGAGCATCCGATCCATGACTTCAACGACCTCTGGTGTCAGCTCGACGAACAGATCCCGGATTGACCGGTAGATCTCGCACAGCCACTCGCTGAAGCGCTCGAAGACGCCCTGCAGGTCATCATTCGGCGCGATACCCTCCCGCATGTACGCTTCCCAGCCGCGGGCGAACTGCTCGTGGGCCTGCTCGGGAATGGGTTCGTCATCACCAAGCGCTGCAATGCCGAGCCATTCCTTGACGGTCTGCCAGTCCCTTCGCAGCTGCGAATCAGCGGCGCGGGTGCGCGCGGCCATATCACGGAGGATCTCCAGATAGGCATGCGCTGATTCATGGATGAAGGTGCTCGCGTCGGCATGCTCGAACAACGCAATCTGGAAGGACAGGTCTCGACCAAAGCGGATTTGGCCTCGCTCGACTCCACCACCGGCCACCTGGTGGAGGATGTGGGGGTCGAAGCCATTGAACTCGCCCGAGTTGCCGATCGCGCTTTTCACGTTGCCGCTTGGACGGTGCATGACTACCCACCTCTGCCCGCCTTCGCGCGTCATCACCATGCCGTCGTAGCCG
>VFQQ010002962.1_pt1 | contig 17622 bp, 12 predicted proteins | sample 3512341 | NCBI WGS metagenome assembly VFQQ01 (sample SAMN10412373, study PRJNA504923) | tailings metagenome | isolation source: Relicate 2 Philex TSF1 revegetated site | place: Philippines: Tuba, Benguet | collected 2017-08-29 | reverse complement strand
AGATCGCCGGCACCGACGCGCAGATGATGGCCGACGCCGCGCGCTACAACATCGATCGCGGCGCGCAGATCATCGACATCAACATGGGCTGCCCGGCCAAGAAGGTCTGCAACAAATGGGCCGGCTCCGCGCTCATGCAGGACGAGGTGCTGGCCATCGAGATCGTCGAGGCCGTGGTGGCCGCCAGCGCGCCGCACGGTGTGCCGGTCACGCTCAAGATGCGCACCGGCTGGTGCGCGGACGTGCGCAACGCACCCACGCTGGCGCTCGCCGCCGAAGCTGCGGGCGTGCAGATGCTCACCGTGCACGGCCGCACGCGCGAGCAGGGCTACAAGGGCCAGGCCGAGCACGACACCGTGGCCCACATCAAGAGCCGTGTGCGCATTCCGGTGGTGGCCAACGGCGACATCGACAGCCCCGAGCAGGCGCGCGAGGTGCTGCGCCGCACCGGGGCCGACGCCATCATGGTCGGCCGCGCCGCCCAGGGCCGGCCCTGGATCTTCCGCGAGATCGCCCACTTCCTCGCCACCGGCGAGCACCTGCCGCCACCTTCGCTGGCGGACGTGCGCGTCTGGCTGCTCGACCACCTGCACGACCACTACGACCTGTACGGCGAATCCACCGGCGTGCGCAGCGCCCGCAAGCACCTCGGCTGGTACGCGCAGTCGCTGCCGCTGCCGCCCGGCGCAGCGGTGCTGTTCCGTTCGCGCGTGAACGCCGTCACCACGGTGGAAGCACAGCTGCGCTGCGTGAGCGACAGCCTGGACGAGTGGGCGAGCGACACCGCATCAATTCAGAGAGACAACTGGAAACTGGCCGCATGAAACAGAACAAACTGCACGACTGTGTGCGTGCCAGCATGGAAGACTTCTTCCGCGACCTCAACGGCACCGACCCGGACAACCTGCACGAGATGCTGGTCAAGGCGGTGGAAAAGCCGCTGCTCGAGGTGGTGATGGAGCAGGCGCAGCACAACCAGTCGCGCGCCGCGCAGTGGCTGGGCCTGAACCGCAACACGCTGCGCAAGAAATTGCTCGAACACAAGCTGATAGATTGAAACACCCCCGCCGCGCTTCGCGCGACCCCCTCAAGGGGGCAACACCTGCGGTCTGGCAAAGCCAGTCCCGCGGTGTTTCCCGAAGGGGCTGTTGCATGCGAAGCAGGTCGCGCTTCGGCGTGATGGCCCACTGATTCACAACTTCCTCAATACCTTCTCATGCGCGCACTCATTTCCGTCTCGGACAAGACCGGCATCGTCGAACTCGCCCAGGCCCTGCACGGGCTGGGCGTGTCGCTCATCTCCACCGGCGGCACCGCCAAGCTGCTGGCCGAAAAAGGCCTTCCCGTGACCGAGGTGGCCGAAGTGACCGGTTTTCCCGAGATGCTGGACGGCCGCGTGAAGACCTTGCACCCCAAGGTGCACGGTGGCCTGCTGGCGCGGCGCGACCTGCCCGAGCACATGGCGGCGCTCAAGGCCCACGGCATCGACACCATCGACCTGCTGATCGTCAACCTCTATCCCTTCGAGGCCACGGTCGCCAAGGCCGGCTGCACGCTGGAGGACGCGATCGAGAACATCGACATCGGCGGCCCGGCCATGGTGCGCAGCGCGGCCAAGAACTGGAAGGACGTGGCCGTGCTGACCGACGCCGCGCAGTACACGGCGGTTGTCGACGAGCTCAAGGCCAGCGGCCGGCTCAGCCTGAAGACGCGTTTTGCGCTCTCGGTGGCGGCGTTCAACCGCATCAGCAACTACGACGCCGCGATCAGCGACTACCTCTCCGGCATCGAGTTCGACGAAACCGCCGCCGTGCCCCGGCGCAGCCAGTTCCCGGGCCAGTCCAACGGCCGCTTCGTCAAGCTGCAGGACCTGCGCTACGGCGAGAACCCGCACCAGAGCGCCGCCTTTTACCGCGATCTCTATCCTGCGCCCGGTTCGCTGGTGAGCGCGAAGCAGCTGCAGGGCAAGGAGCTCAGCTACAACAACATCGCCGATGCCGACGCCGCGTGGGAATGCGTCAAGAGTTTCGAGGCCCCGGCCTGCGTGATCGTCAAGCACGCCAACCCCTGTGGCGTGGCCGTGGGCAGGGACGCGGCCGAGGCCTACGCCAAGGCCTTCCAGACCGATCCCACCAGCGCCTTCGGCGGCATCATCGCGCTCAACCGCGTGCTCGACGGCGCGGGCGCGCAGGCGATCAGCAAGCAGTTCGTCGAGGTGCTGATGGCGCCCGGCTACACGCCCGAGGCGCTGGAGGTGTTCAAGGCCAAGGCCAACGTGCGTGTGCTGGAAATCGCTTTGCCGCCGGGTGGCCCGACCGCCTGGGACAAGGGCCTGAACCTGAGCGACGTCAAGCGCGTCGGCTCCGGCCTGCTGATCCAGAGCGCCGACAACCATGTGCTGCAGCGCGCGGACCTCAAGGTGGTCACGAAGCTGCAGCCGACCGAACAGCAGATCGAAGACCTGCTGTTCGCCTGGAAGGTGGCGAAGTTCGTGAAGTCCAACGCCATCGTGTTCTGCAAGGACGGCATGACCATGGGCGTGGGCGCGGGCCAGATGAGCCGCCTGGATTCGGCGCGCATCGCCAGCATCAAGGCCGGCCATGCCAAGCTCTCGCTGCAAGGCACGGCGGTGGCCAGCGATGCGTTCTTCCCGTTCCGCGACGGGCTCGACGTGGTGGTGGACGCGGGTGCCACTTGCGTCATCCAGCCCGGTGGTTCCATGCGCGACCAGGAAGTGATCGACGCCGCGGATGAGCGCGGCGTGGTCATGGTCTACAGCGGCGTTCGCCACTTCAGACACTGAAGGCGCATCTGCGCCGGCGCGTTAAAGCGTCTTGAAGATGTCGCGCGCGGCGCTCACGGTGTCGGCGATGTCCTGGGCGGTGTGTGCCGCGCTCACGAACCCGGCCTCGTACAGCGCGGGTGCGATGTACACACCACGGTCCAGCAGGCCGTGGAACAGTTGGTTGAAGCGCGGGCCGTCGGTGGTCATTACCTTGGCGTAGTTCTGCGGCAGTTCGTCGAACAGGAAGAAGCCGAACATGCCGCCTTCGCTGTCGCCGCTGAGGGCCACGCCCTCGGCCGCCGCCGCACCCTTGAGCCCATCGACCAGCGAGCGTGTGTGGGCCGAGAGTGATTCGAAGAAGCCGGGCTTGCGGATCTCCTTCAGCGTGGCCAGCCCGCAGGCCGTGGCCACCGGATTGCCCGACAGCGTGCCCGCCTGGTAGACGCCACCGAGCGGTGCGAGCTGCTCCATCACGGCGCGCCTGGCGCCAAAGGCCGCCAGCGGCATGCCGCCGCCGATGACCTTGCCCATCACGGTCATGTCGGGTTCGAAGCCGGGGATGAGTTTCGCGTACACGCTCTGCGCGCCACCGAGGGCCACGCGGAAACCGGTCATGACCTCGTCAAAGGCCAGCAGCGCGCCATGCTGTGTGCACAGCTCGCGGCAGCGCTTCATGAACGGCACCGAAGCGCGCACGAAGTTCATGTTGCCGGCAATGGGCTCGATGATCAGGCAGGCGATGTCGGCGCCGTGTTCGGCGAACGCGGCCTCGATCTGGGCCACGTTGTTGTATTCCAGGACCAGCGTGTGCTGCACGACCTCGGGCGGCACGCCGGCGCTGGTGGGGTTGCCGAAGGTGGCCAGGCCCGAGCCGGCCTTGACCAGCAGCGCGTCCGCATGGCCGTGGTAGCAGCCTTCGAACTTGATGATCTTCTTGCGGCCGGTAGCCCCGCGCGCCAGGCGGATCGTGCTCATGCCGGCCTCGGTGCCCGAACTGACCAGCCGCACCATGTCGATGCTCGGCACCAGCTCGACGATGGCCTCGGCCAGTTCCACCTCGCGCTCGGTCGGCGCCCCGAACGAGAAACCGTCGAGCGCGGCCTTCTGCACGGCCTCGACCACCGCCGGGTGACCATGGCCCAGGATCATCGGCCCCCAGGAGCCGATGTAGTCGATGTAGCGCTGGCCATTGGCGTCCCAGAAGTAGGCGCCCTGCGCGCGCTGCACGAAGCGCGGCGTGCCTCCCACGGCGCGAAACGCACGCACGGGCGAGTTGACGCCGCCGGGGATCAGGGCCTTGGCGCGGTCGAAGAGTTGCTGGTTGCGGTCGGTCGTGGTCATGCGGGGATCAATGCCGGGTGGTGTCGAGCGGGAAATCGTCGGCGTCCAGGGTGCTGTCGGTCGCGGCTTCGTCTTCAGCGCCGTCGTCGTCGTGCGCCCAGAACATGCGGTCGGGCACGGCGTGTCCCATGCCGGGCTGGAAGCCCGCGTCCAGGCACTGGTCGAGGTAGGTCAGCGCCTCGGCGCAGGCCGCTTGCAGGTCGCTGCCGCCGGCGATCAGCGCGCACAGCGCGGCCGACAGCGTGTCGCCCGCACCGGTGAACGTGGCCTCGAAGCGTTCGTAGCGCGCCGTGGCCAGCACCGATTCGGGCGTGGCCAGGTGGCTTTCCAGGTACTGGTCGGCCGCGTTGAACCCGGTCACCAGCGTGTAGGGCACGCCGTGCACGGCGGCGGCACGCGCCACTTCACGCGGGCTCGGCGGCCGGTCGCCCTCCCACTCGGGCAGCAGCCAGCGGCACAGCGTGCTGTGGTTGCCCACCAACACGGTGGTCTGGGGCAGCAGCAGTTCGGCGCAGGCGTCGAGGTAGGTCTCGATGGCCACCTCGTCCCACCAGGAGAGGTCGGGCATGTAGGTGATCACGGGCACTTCGGCGTAATCGGTGGTGATCTCGGCGATCGCGCTGAGGTTCTCGGGGCTACCGACGAAACCGACCTTGAAGGCCTGCACCGGCATGTCTTCCAGCGCGCAGCGCGCCTGGTCACCCACGGCCTCTTCATCGAACGCGATGTGATCGTGGATGTCGCTGGTGTCGCGCACGTAGGCACCGGTCACGACCGGCAGCACGTGGGCCGAGGCACTGGACATGGCGGTGATGTCGGCACTGAGTCCACCAGCGCCGCTGGGGTCGCTGGCGTTGAAGACCATGACGCAGGGGAGGGAGGATTCTCCAGGCGCCGCGACCACGGAAGAAGCGGGAGTGTCGGGTGTATCGGGCATGGAATTTTGGGGAGGGATCAGGAGGTGCGGCGCCCCTTCGGGCAAGGCCTCACGCGGTGCGTCAAACGTGATCGACAGCCGGCCGAAACGGCTTGCGGAGCGGTACACATGGCTCGATACAATGCTTGCATTCTAGAACAATGCCCCCTATAACCATGACCGAAACGAAGACCTGGATGTGCTTGATTTGTGGGTGGATTTACGACGAGGAAGCCGGTGCGCCGGACCACGGCGTGGCACCCGGCACACCCTGGTCCGAGGTGCCGATGAACTGGACCTGTCCTGAGTGCGGCGCCCGCAAGGAAGATTTCGAAATGGTGCAGATCTGAGGATGGATCGGCGCGCTTGATGTTCTTGTGACGCACCCGGTCGACGCATGCGACCCGGCCGTTTCCCTCCTGTCCCAACTTCTGGAGCCAGCGAACCGTGAGCACTACACCTGCCCTGAAAGTCCTGGTGGTTGACGACAGCAACACCATTCGCCGCAGCGCCGAGATTTTCCTCAAGCAGGGTGGACACGAAGTCCTGCTGGCGGACGATGGTTTCGATGCCCTGGCCAAGATCAACGATTACCAGCCCGACCTGGTGTTCTGCGACATCCTCATGCCCCGCCTCGATGGCTACCAGACCTGCGCCATCATCAAGCGCAACCTGCGCTTCGCCAACATCCCGGTGGTGATGCTCTCGTCCAAGGACGGGGTGTTCGACAAGGCGCGCGGGCGCATGGTCGGTTCGCAGGACTACCTCACCAAACCCTTTACCAAAGATCAGTTGCTGCAAGCCGTGCAACAGTTCGGTACCAACCTCACCGGAGCACTGTGATGCCCATCCACAAGATTCTCGTGGTCGACGACTCGAAGACCGAACTCATGGTGCTGTCGGACCTGCTGGGTAAAAACGGCTACACCGTGCGCACCGCTGAGAATGCGGACGAGGCCTTTCGTCGGTTGGGAGAGGAAAAGCCCGACCTGATCCTGATGGACGTGGTGATGCCCGGTCAGAATGGTTTTCAGCTCACGCGTGCGATCACGCGGGACCCACAGTTTTCGAGCATTCCCATCGTCATGTGCACTAGCAAGAATCTGGAGACCGACCGTGTCTGGGGCATGCGCCAGGGCGCGCGCGACTACGTCACCAAGCCGGTCAATGCGGAAGAGCTGCTGTCCAAGATCCGGGCGCTCGGCTGATTGCCGCACAGACCTGATTCACCCACAGCATGGCCAAACGTCAGTCCCTCAAGGAACTCCAGGAACGATTGGCCCAGCGTTTGACGGTCGCCAAGACCGAAGCCGTCACAGCCACCTGGCTGGCGGTCGAAGCCGACGGGAAGCGTTACCTGCTCCCGCTCGTGCAGTCCGGTGAGATCTTTCCCTGGTCCCCGCTCCAGCGGGTGCCCTACACCAAGCCCTGGTACGCCGGCGTGGCCAGCCTTCGCGGCGGCCTGCACGGTGTGATCGATCTCGCCCGGTTGGTTGCCGCGGGTTCCGAGCCGCTGGCTGCGGGTCTGGGCCAGGCCGAGCGCGTGACCTCCGAGTCCCGTCTGGTGAGCCTGCATGCGGCGCTCGGCGTCAATGCCGTGATCTGGATCGACCGCCTGCTGGGCCTGCGCAACCCCTCCATGTTCAGTGCCGTTGGCGACGTTCCCGCGAACGCGCCCGGCTATTTCACGCGCTCGCTGGTGGACCTCCAGGGCCAGTCCTGGCAGGAGATCGATCTGCAGGCGCTGGTGATCGAACCCGAGTTTCTGGCGATCGCGGCCTGAGGGCCGGTCCCTTCCCAGTTCGCCTGGGCTTTTTTGTTTTCGTTATCTGTTGGAAGGTGTTTACATGGCCATGCTTGATCGATTCCAGGGACTCTTCAAGAAGAAGGCCGGTGACGAACCCGATCTGTTCCGGGCGACCGACGAGGAGGTGGCCGCCATCGCTGCGGCGCGTCTGGCGCCGGACCCCGAGGCTCCCGCGTTCGGCGCCAGTCCGATGGTGGACGAGGACGACGACGCCGGCAACCCGGCGGGTCTGGTGTCCTTGCCCCTGCTCGGGCGCCGCACGGCAGAACAGCACCAGCGGACGCTGGCCATCCTGTTCACGATCGCGCTGGTGGTGCTGGGCACGGTGACCTTGTTTGCACTGAGCCAGACCGACAAGGTCGGCAAGCAGGTGGCGGCAAGCGGCCAGGCCCTGATGCAGTCGCAGCGACTGGCCAAGAGCGTGTCGCAGGCCATGGTCGGCAGCGCCTCGGCCTTTCCCGAGGTGCGCGACAGTTCCGAGGTGATGGCGCGAACCGTGCGCGGCCTGAAGCAGGGCGACGACGAACTCGGCCTCGATGCCCTGGGCCCGGAGTACGCGGCCGAATTCGACGAATTGCTGCCCAAGATCGACTTGGCCGAGCGCAATGCGGCGGCGGTGATGGCACAGCAGAACATCCTGACGCAGGTGGGCACCGCGCTGCGCACCATCAACCGCCAGTCTTCCGACCTGCTGGAGATCGCCGAAACGGTGTCGTCGCTCAAGCTGCAGCAGAACGCGCCGGCGGCTGAAATCTCCGCCTCCGGCCAGCTCGTGATGCTGACCCAGCGCATCGGCAAGTCGGCCAACGAGTTCCTGACCATGGAAGGCGTGAGCCCGGAGGCGGTGTTCCTGCTCGGCAAGGACTTGAACACTTTCAAGGAAATCGCTGAAGGCCTGCTCAAGGGCAGCGAAGAGTTGCGCTTGCGCGCCGCTTCCGACCCGCAGGTGCGCGAGCGCCTGGAGGCCTTGCTCAAGCTCTACGAAGAAACGCGGGTGGAGGCCGGCGCCATCCTGGGCAACCTGCAGGGCCTCGTGTCCGCGCGGGAAGCGCAGGCCGGCGTCATTGCCGACAGCGAACCCCTGCGCCTGGGCCTGCAGAAGCTGCAGGGCGACCTGTCCTCGCGCTCCGGCCTGGGTGGCGGGGAGCTGACCGCGCTGGCGTTCTCGGCGATCTTTGCCGTGTTGTGCGCCATCGGCTTCGCCGCCGTGCAGCTGCAGGACAGCCGCAAGCGCCAGGCCAGCGCCGACTCGATGCGCCTGGCGGCGGAATCCCAGGAGCAGGACGCCAAGCGCGTCAACGACGCCAACCAGGCGGCCATTCTGCGGCTGATGAACGAACTGCAGACGGTGGCCGAAGGCGACCTGACGCAGGAAGCCACCGTGACCGAGGACATCACCGGCGCCATCGCCGACTCGGTGAACTACACCGTGGAAGAACTGCGATCGCTGGTGGGCAACGTGCAGGCCACGGCCACGCGCGTGGCGCAGACCACGTCGGCGGTGGAGAGCACCTCCACCGAACTGCTGGCCGCCTCCACCGAGCAGCTGCGCGAGATCCGCGAGACCGGTCAGTCCGTGCTGGACATGGCGCAACGCATCAACCAGGTGTCCGGCCAGGCGCAGGAATCCGCCACAGTGGCGCGTGCGTCGCTGCAAGCAGCCGAGTCGGGCCTGCAGGCCGTGCAGGACGCCATCGGCGGCATGAACGCCATCCGCGACCAGATCCAGGAAACCTCCAAGCGCATCAAGCGCCTGGGTGAGTCGTCGCAGGAGATCGGCGAAATCACCGAGCTGATTTCCGACATTACCGAACAGACCAACGTGCTGGCCCTGAACGCCGCCATCCAGGCCGCGTCCGCCGGTGAAGCCGGTCGCGGCTTCTCGGTGGTGGCGGAAGAAGTGCAGCGTCTGGCTGAACGTTCGGCCGACGCCACGCGCCAGATCTCGGCGCTGGTGAAAGCGATTCAGACCGACACGCAGGATGCGGTGGCCGCCATGGAGCGCTCCACGCAGGGTGTGGTCGAAGGGGCCAAGCTGTCGGACAACGCGGGTACCGCGCTCTCCGAGATCGACCGCGTGTCGCGCCGCCTCGCCGACCTGATCGAACAGATCTCCAACGCCGCATCGCGCGAAGCCGATTCGGCCAACGAAGTGGCCGGCAACATCCAGCACATCTTCGCCGTGACCGAGCAGACCGGTGAGGGCACGCGCTCCACGGCCCAGCAGGTGCGTGAGCTCTCGGCCATGGCCGAAGAGCTTCGCCAGTCGGTGGCCCGGTTCAAGATCGCCTGAGTCCAATCCGCTTCCAAGGCCCGCTTTTTCCCTGGATCACCATGTTCGACACCGCCACCGACACCACCGACAGCCAGCCGATGGACACGGTCGCCGACCTGGGTCCCCTGGCGTGGGTCTTCGACGAACTGCGCAAATCGCTCGACGGCGCCAACAAGGCCATCAAGCGATTCGTGCGCGAGAGCGAGCAGTCCCGCCAGAACGACCTCGAGGCGGTGGACCCCGGTTCCCTGCGCCTGGCCCGCCAGCAGTTGCACCAGGCCGTGGGCGCGCTGGAGATGGTCGGACTCGGTGCACCCGCCCAGGTGCTGCGCGCCATGGAGGCGGCGGTGCAGCGTTTCGTGCAGCGCCCCAACACCTGCACCGAACAAGCCGCCTCCAAGGTCGAGCGCGCCAGCTTCGCGCTGGTGGAATACCTCGAGGCGGTCCTGAACAACAAGCCGGTGCAGCCGGTGGCGCTGTTCGCGCAGTACCGCGAGGTGCAGGAGCTCGCCGCGGCCGAGCGCGTGCACCCGGCCGACCTGTGGCCGTTCGAGCACCGCGGCGTCGAGATCGGCGCGCCCGCCGGCGTGGCGCCCCTGCAGGTCAATCCGGCCTTGCGTTCGCTGTTCGACCGGTTGGTGCTGCTGGTCGTCAAGACGCAGAGCCCGGCGGCGGCGCAACAACTGGCCAAGCTGTGCGCCGGCCTGTGCGCAGGCGCCGAGGACGCGCGCGTGCGCACCTTCTGGCGCGTGGCGGCGGCCCATTTCGAATCCGTCGCGCAGCGCCTGCTGCCGGCCGACGTCTATGTGAAGCGGGCGGCCTCGCGCATCCTGCTGCAGTTCGCCAGCATCGCCCAGGGCAAGACCCAGATCTCCGAGACGCTGCTGCACGACCTGCTGTTCTTCTGTGCCCAGCCCACCGAGGTGTCGGCCGCCACCACCCCGCACCTGGCCGCCGTGCGCGAAGCCTACGGCCTGGGCCACACCAAGCCGGTGGACTACCACCAGGCCACGCTGGGCCGCTTCGACCCCGCCGTGCTGGCCCAGGCGCGCAAGCGCATCCACGCCGCCAAGGAAGTCTGGTCGCTGTACGCCGGTGGCGACCAGAGCCGCTCGCGCCAGGTGGCCGACCAGTTCGGCCTGATCGGCGACTCGCTGCTCAAGCTGCACCCGGCCAGCACCGTGCTCGCTCAGGCCCTCGTGAAGGCGGCCGATGCGGCCGTGCACGAGCCCGGTGGCGTGCGGCCCGAACTGGCCATGGAAGTGGCCACCACCACCCTTTACCTGGAAGCCGCGTTCGAAGACTTCGACCCCAGCGCCCCCGAACTCACCGAGCGCACGCAGGCGCTGGCCGAGCGTCTGGAAGGCGTGCTGGCGGGCGCGCCCGCGCAGCCGCTGGACGCCTGGATGGAGCAGCTCTACCGCCGCGTGAGCGACCGGCAGACCATGGGCAGCGTGGTCGGCGAACTCAAGGTCTCGCTCGGCGAAGTGGAAAAGTCGCTCGACCAGTTCTTCCGCACGCCGCAGGAAAAAGCCGGCCTGCACGTGGCCGTGTCCCAGCTCGGGCAGATGCGCGGCGTGCTGTCGGTGCTGGGCCTGGAACAGGCCGTGCACACCGTGGCGCGCATGCGCAACACGGTCGACCAGATCCTCGACACCGAAGTGGACGAAGCCATGGCCCGCGAGGCCGGCACCTTCCAGCAGCTGGGCAACAACCTCAGTGCCCTGAGCTTCCTGGTCGACATGCTCAACTACCAGCCCGCGCTGGCCAAGAAGCTGTTCGTGTTCGACGAAGAGAAGGGCGAACTGCTGCCGCTGATGGGCCGCACCGTGAGCGCCCAGGCCATGCCCGCGCCGGCGCAGGCCGATGCCCGCGCCATCAGCGATGGCGTGCAGCGTGTGGTGGACAGCGTGCAGGGCGGCGCCAGCCTGGTGGACCTGAGCCAGCAACTCGACTCGCTGGCCGACCAGGCCTCGCTGGCGGAACAGTCCGGCGTGGCCCGGGCCGCGCGCGAGGCCGCCGAGGCGGTGGTCAATGAAAATGCCGCCGCCGGCGCGCAGGCGCTGGTGGGCCTGTCCGAGACCTCGAACCTGGCGCCGGTCGAGCCCGCCGCCACCGCCGCCGAGGACAACGACGAAGACGACCTGCTCGACATCTTCCTGGAGGAAGCGCGCGAGGTCGTGGCCAATGGCCTGGAGGCGGTGTCGCACCTGCAGGTGCAGCCCGGCGACCTGGAGCATCTCACCACACTGCGGCGCGCCTTCCACACGCTCAAGGGCAGTTCGCGCATGGTCGGGCTCGACGAGTTCGGCGAATCCGCATGGGCCATGGAGCAGTTGCTCAACACCGTGCTGGCCGAGCAGCGGCCGGCCAGCCCCGCGCTGCTGAACCTGGCCGGCGAGGCCATGAACCAGTTCGAACGCTGGGTGGGCGACATTTCCGCCCGCCAGGCCGATGCCTGGCGTTCGCAGCCTTTCCGGGCCAGCGCCGAGGCCTTGCGCGAGCAAGGGCAGTTCCTGCCGCTGGCGGTGCCGCCGCAAGCCCGCGCCGAAGCCGTCACGCTGACCGTGCCCGAGCCGGTGGCCGCGCCCGTCGAAGTCATCGCCGAGCCGGACTTCAGTTTTGATCTGGACGCACTCGCCAAGCCGCCCGCGCCGGTGGAAGAGTCCGCCGCCGATGCGCCGCTGGACCAGGCTTTCGCCGCCGAGTTCGAGCCCACCAACATCCAGTCCCTGCCGGTGCCGATGCAGCCCGCCGTCAGCGAGGAAGCCCCGCCCCTGCTGGCCGACATCGACTTCGGCAGCCTGGCGGCGGTGTCGTCCCACCCGCCCGCACCACAGCAGCCGCCCGAGATCGGGATAGAGCCGGTGCAGCCCGAACCCGAGCCCGAGCCAGAACCTGTGGCCGAAGCCGGGCCCGAGTCCGGCTGGGCAGAGCCCCTGGCCGAATCGGTGCCCGAACCCGAGGCGCCGCCCGTGGTCGACGTGCCGGCCGAGGTGTCCGCGCCGACCGCGGAGGTCGAATCCATTCCGGACGACCAGACGCGTGTCATCGGCTCGCTGCGCATTGGCCACAAGCTCTACAACGTCTACCTCAACGAGGCCGACGAGTGGTCCCGCCGCCTGAGCACGGTGCTGGCCGAGTGGGCGCTGGAGCGCCACGAACCCGTGCCCGAACAGGCCGAGGCGATGGCGCATTCGCTGGCCGGCAGCTCGGCCACGGTGGGCTTCGAATCGCTCTCCCACATCGCCCGCGCACTCGAACACGCGCTGGAATCCGTGGCCCTGCACCAGCAGGCCGGTCGGGGCGCCACCGCCGAACACGCCCAGTTGTTCGTGCAGTCCGCCGACGACATCCGGCGCCTGCTGCACCAGTTCGCCGCCGGTTTCCTCAAGGAGCCCAACCCCGATCTGCTCGATGCGCTGTACCGCGTGGTGCACGATCCCGAACCGGAGATCGCACCCGAAGCCGAGATGGCCGAGGCGCCCATCGAAGCCGTGTTCGACGAGCCCTCGCCGGAGTCCGCCTCGCCCGTCCTGCCGCTCACCGGCTTCGAGGTGAGCACCCACGGTGATCTCCCGGCCGGGTTCACCGCGCCGCACGCCGACACCAGCCGGCCGCACGGTCCCGTGCAGGACATCGACGACGACATCGACGTGCTCGACACCATCGACGTCGACCTGTTCCCGATCTTTGCCGAAGAGGCGATGGAGCTGCTGCCCCAGCTGGCCGGTGCCCTGCGGCAGTGGGTCTCGCGGCCCGACAACAGCAGCGCTCGTGCCGAGGTGCTGCGCAACCTGCACACGATCAAGGGCAGCGCCCGCCTGGCCGGTGCGCTGCGCCTGGGTGAAATGGCGCACCGCATGGAGACCACGGCCGAGCGCCTGGGCTCCGACGTGCAGCGCAGCAGCGACCTCGAGCCGCTCCAGACCGCGTTCGACGCCATCAACGCGCGCTTCGACCTGCTGCGCAACACCGACCCGCAGGCCGAGGACGTGGTGCAGACCGCGCCCGAGAGCGTGGCCGTCGCACCCGCTGCCGTGGCCGAGCCGGAGCCCGCGCAGGCCGCGGTGCCGGCCCCGGCGGGCGCCGAGCCCCCCCTGGGCCTGGTCGGCCTCACCCTGCCGCAAGCGCCGGTCGTGGTGCAGGCGCGCGCCGGCGCGGCCGTGCGTGTGCGCCCCGAACTGCTGGACCGCCTGGTCAACCAGACCGGCGAGGTCATGATCACGCGCTCGCGCATGGAGTCCGAGCTGGTCACGCTGCGTGGCTCGCTCAAGGACCTCACCGGCAACCTGGACCGTCTGCGCGGCCAGTTGCGTGACATCGAGCTGCAGGCCGAGACGCAGATGCAGTCGCGGCTGGCGCAGGCGCGCGACGCCGACCAGTCGTTCGACCCGCTCGAGTTCGACCGCTTCACGCGGGTGCAGGAACTCACGCGCATGATGGCCGAGTCGGTCAACGACGTGGCCACCGTGCAGCGCAACCTGCAGCGCGCGGTGGAATCCACCGAAGACAGCCTGGTCGCCCAGGCGCGCCAGACGCGCGAGCTGCAGCGCGACCTGCTGCGCACGCGCATGGTGGAGTTCGAAGGCATCTCCGAGCGCCTGTACCGCGTGGTGCGCCAGGCCTCCAAGGAAACCGGCAAGCAGGTGCGGCTGGACATCACCGGCGGCAACATCGAAATGGACCGAGGCGTGCTCGACCGCATGACCGGCGCGTTCGAACACCTGTTGCGCAACAGCGTGGTGCACGGCATCGAATTGCCCGAGGCACGCCAGCAATCGGGCAAACCGGCCGAAGGGCAGATCGAGATCCGGCTGGCGCAGGAACTCAACGACGTGTCGGTGGTGTTCACCGACGACGGTGCCGGCCTGGACCTGGCGCGCTTGCGCGAAAAGGCCGAGGCGCAGGGTCTGCTGCCCGCGGGTGCGCAGCTCAGCGACGACGAGGCCGCTCAACTGGTGTTCGAACCCGGGCTGACCACGGCACGCGAAGTCTCCGAACTCGCCGGCCGCGGCATCGGCATGGACGTGGTGCGCAGCAATGTGGTGGCGCTGGGTGGCCGCATCGAGACCGCCACGCAGCGGGGCCAGGGCAGCAGCTTCAAGCTGGTGATGCCACTGACCACCGCCGTCACCCAGGTGGTGATGCTGCGCGCGGGCACGCTGACGCTGGGCGTGCCGTCCAACGTGGTGGAAGTGGTGCGGCGCATGAACACCGCCGACCTCAACAAGGCTTACGCCAGCGGCGCGCTCAACGTCGGTGGGGAAGACGTGCCTTTCTTCTGGATGGGCGCGCTGCTGCAGTCCTCCCCGCACTCACAGGAAGTGCATGGCCGCACCCACCCGGTGGTGATCTTCCGAAGCGCTGCGCAGCGCGTGGCCCTGCACGTGGACGAAGTGCTGGGCAACCAGGAAGTCGTGGTCAAGAACCTGGGCACGCAGCTCTCGCGGCTGCCGGGTCTGGCGGGCATGTCGGTGCTGGCATCGGGCGCCGTGGCGCTGATCTACAACCCGGTGGCTCTGGCCACGGTGTACGGTGGCCAGGTGCCGTCCTGGGTGGCGAGCCAGCAGCGCAGCGGCGCAATGGCCGCTTCGCCGGATGCGGCGGTCACCGAGATGGAAGTCAATGCCGTGCCGCTGGTGCTGGTGGTGGACGACTCCATCACCGTGCGCCGCGTCACCCAGCGCCTGCTGCAGCGCGAGGGCTACCGCGTCGCGCTCGCGGCCGATGGCTTGCAGGCGCTGGAGAAGCTCCAGATGGAGCGGCCCACCGTGGTGCTGTCCGACATCGAGATGCCGCGCATGGACGGCTTCGACCTGGTGCGCAACATCCGCAGCGACGTGCGCCTGTCCGACCTGCCGGTGATCATGATCACCTCGCGCATCGCGGAGAAACACCGCGAACACGCGCGCGAACTCGGCGTGGACCACTACCTCGGCAAGCCGTACTCGGAAGACGAGCTGCTGGCGCTGGTCGGGCACTATGCCAAGACGGCAGCGGAAGCCTAGGCAATTTTCTTGGGATTCTTCACGACCGCGTAGCGGAGCAGCGTGCGCTCCCGCGCTTCGGCGTGGTCCACGATCGGCATCGGGTAGTCCTTGCCCAGTTCCAGTCCGGCGGCGGCCAGTTCGATCTCGTTGGCCTTCCACGGCGCGTGGATGACCGCGTCGGGCAGCCCCGCAAGCTGGGGCAGGTAGCGGCGGATGAATTTGCCTTGCGGGTCGAACTTCTCACTCTGCGTCACCGGGTTGAAGATGCGGAACCAGGGTTGCGCGTCGCAGCCGCTGGAGCTGGCCCATTGCCAGCCGCCGTTGTTGGCCGCCAGGTCGAAATCGATCAGGTGCTCGGCGAAATAGCGCTCGCCCCATTGCCAGTGGATGCCCAGGTCCTTCACCAGGAAGCTCGCCACCACCATGCGCAGGCGGTTGTGCATGTAGCCGGTCTGGTTGATCTGCGCCATGGCCGCGTCCACCAGCGGGTAGCCGGTGCGGCCCTCGCACCAGGCCGCGAACTGCTCCTTCGCGTGTTTGTCGCGCTCGAACTTGATGGCGTCGTATTCCGCGCGGAACGCCTTGTCCACCACGTGCGGGAAGTTGGCCAGGATCTGGTGGTAGAAATCGCGCCAGACCAGTTCGGACAACCAGGTGCTGGCGCCGGCCATGCCCTGCAGGTGCATCTGGTAGGCCACCGAGGCGAGGCCCCGGATCGAGATGGTGCCAAAGCGCAGGTGCGCGCTGAGGTAGCTCGGTCCCTTCACGGCGGGGAAGTTGCGCGCCTCGTCGTAGCGGTCGATGCGCTCCACGAAATCCTCGAACAGCTGGTGCGCGCCGGTTTCGCCGGTGGGCATGGGCAACTGGGCCAGGTTGGTGGCCATGAAGCCGATGTCGGCCAGGCGCGGCACGGGCGCCGTGTGCGAGGTGGGCACCGGCGCCAGTGCCTTGGTGTAGCGCTCCACCGGGTAGGCCTGCAGATGAAAGGGCGTGAGCGCCTTGAGCCAGGCGTTCTTGTACGGCGTGAACACGCCGTAGGCCTGGCCCGCCTGCGTCAGCAGTTCGCGGCGCTCGAAGATCACGTGGTCCTTGTGGCTGTGCAGCAGGATGCCGGCGTGCGCCAGGTCGCCGAACACGCGGGCGTCGCGCGCCAGCGCGGCGGGCTCGTCGTCGTGGTTGGCAAACACCGCCTGCACACCGAGCTGCTGCGCCAGGGCGGGAATGGCCTGGCCGGCGCGGGCGTGCAGCACGATCAGCCCGGTGCCTCGAACGCCATGCTCACGCCCCATCTCGCGCAGGCGTTCGTCCAGTTCCACCAGCGACTCGCGGATGAACTCCACCCGCCGGTCGGCGCGGGGGAGTTCGTCCAGGATGTCGGTGTCGAACACGAAGGCGCACCAGACCTGCCGGCATTGTTTGAGCGCGTGGTACAGCGCCGCGTTGTCCTGCGTGCGCAGGTCACGGCGAAACCACATCAGGCCCTTGTCGTAGTGGTTCATGCGGCGGGGTCGGGTGAGGTTCCCGCCGTGCGGCGCCCGGCAGGGTGGGGCGGCTTAAAATCCCGCCATGTCCGCTGATTCTGCCTCCATCAACCTGACCAATCATTTCCTGATTGCGATGCCCGGCCTCAGCGACGAGCTTTTCGGCCGCAGCGTGGTGTTCATGTGCGAACACAGCGAGCGCGGCGCGCTCGGGCTGGTGATCAACAAGCCCAGCGACATCCTGCTGCCGCGCCTGTTCGAAAAAGTCGACCTGCCCATGGGCCGCGACGACCTGAACGAGTTGCCGGTGTTCCAGGGCGGCCCGGTGCAGACCGAACGTGGCTTCGTGCTGCACGACGCCATCGTCGGCGAAGAGGGCGAGTCGGTCTACGCCTCCACCCTGTCGATCCCGGGTGGCCTGGAGATGACCACCTCCAAGGACGTGCTCGAAGCCATGGCCGCCGGCGCCGGCCCGCGCCGTGTGTTCGTATCGCTGGGTTATGCCTCCTGGGGCGAGGGCCAGCTCGAATCCGAGATCACCGAAAACAGCTGGCTCACGGTGGAAGCCGACCCGAGTGTGATCTTCGACGCACCGGTGGCCGAGCGTTACGAACGCGCCATGGCCCTGCTCGGCCTGCAACCGTGGATGTTGTCGCCAGACGCAGGCCACGCATGACCGTGAACACGCCTGCGCCCACGACCCCTGAAGTCCCGGCGCATTGCCAGTTGTTCCTGGCGTTCGACTTCGGCCTGAAGCGCACCGGCGTGGCCAGTGGCAACCGCCTCACGCGCAGTGCCACGCCGCAAGCCACCATCGCCGCCGAAGGCGACGCGCGTTTCGTGCAGATCGCCGCGCGACTGAAAGAATGGCAACCCGACGCCCTGGTGGTCGGTGTGCCTTACCACCCCGACGGTGCACCCCACGAGAACACCGCGCGCGCGCTCAAGTTCGCGCGCCAGCTGCGCGGGCGCCACGGCCTGCCGGTGTTCGAGGTGGACGAGCGCTACAGCACCACCGAGGCCC
>VFQQ010002961.1_pt1 | contig 17650 bp, 16 predicted proteins | sample 3512341 | NCBI WGS metagenome assembly VFQQ01 (sample SAMN10412373, study PRJNA504923) | tailings metagenome | isolation source: Relicate 2 Philex TSF1 revegetated site | place: Philippines: Tuba, Benguet | collected 2017-08-29 | reverse complement strand
CGCTTTTGTTGGCTGTTGAACGGGCAGGCGGCCGAGGATACGCAAGTTGTATACAGCTGCACAAGACTGTTCGGTCGCTATTGAATCAGCCAGCTAGCGCAGGGTTTTCAGCCAGTCGCCAGCACGCGGCACACCGTCTGGATAGAGGCCATTGAGCAGGCGCAGCTGCGCTTCACCATCGCCCTGCTGGGGCACTTCCTTGGCCAGGGCAGCCAGGCCCTGCCCGGCCTTGGCCCGCACCAGATGCAGGCGCACCGGCTCGGCCAGCTTGCGCTCGTCGGCCTTGAGCGGCCGATAGCTGCGGATCACTTCGAGAAAGCGCTGATCCTCGGTTTCCAGCGACGCCCGCCCCCGCACCGCGGCGATGAACAGGTAGGCGTTATCGTCGCGGTAGATCACCGCCACACGGCGCGCCGACTGCCCCTGCAAGACCGCCGTGTAGCCCTGCAGCGCGCCCAGGCGCAGCTCTTCCCCGGCCACCAGGCGTTGACTGCCGGCACGCTTGCGCAGGAACTCGGCTGGTGTCAGGCGCTTGTCCGCCGGCTCCAGCGTCATGGCGATGAAGGCCTGCTCATCGGCACTGTGGCCGATCAGCACGTCGGGGCGATTGACCAGCTGCCAACCCTGCGGGTAGCTCAGGGTGAAGTCCAGCTCGCCGTGATAAAAATGCCGCCCGCGACGGATGCCGCTGGCGGCCGAATCACCGAAGACCAGGCCATCGAGCATCTGCAGGAAGGCGTCGCGCCCCACCTCCTGATTGCCGACCGCCAGCGCGCGCGCCGGACCTATCACCTCCCGCAGGCGGCGGTCATTGTCGGGATGGGTGTCGAACAGACCGTGATAACCGCCCGCTGCCGGCGCCTCGCCACGCTTGGCAGCCTGCGCGCGTGCGAAGTCCTCCTGATTCTTCAGCACCTTGACCACCTCGATCATGGCTTGCGGGTCATAGCCGCTGCGCGCCAGATACTGCGCGCCGAGGCCGTCGGCCTCCAGTTCCATGTCGCGACCGTAACCACGCACGAAGGCATTGCCCATGACATTGGTCAGGTCGCCGACCGCCCCCACGCCGGTGCCGATGGCGGCCGCGTGGCCGAGCAGGCTCCAGGCGGTCGACTGACTCTGCTGGCGCACGCTGTGGCGGGCCGTAACATGGCCGACCTCATGTCCCAGCACGGCAGCCAGTTCGGCCTCGGAATTGAGATAGGCGAGCAACCCGCGGTGGATGTAGATATAGCCGCCAGGCAAGGCGAAGGCGTTGATGTCCGGGCTGTCGACCAGGGTGAACACGTAATTGAGCTGATTGCGATGGCTGCTGCGCGCCACCCGCTCGCCGACGCGCTGGATATAGGCCTGCAGCTTGGCATCCTCGTAGCGTGGGTACTGCTTGAGGATCTCCTGGTTGTAACGGGCGCCAAGGTCGAGCTCCTGGCGCTCGCTCATCATCACGAAATCGGTGCGACCGGTAGCCGGGTTGACGGCGCATCCGGCCAGCCAGCTGCAGATCAGACAGAGCGTCAACGCGCGCATCATGGCAACACCTCCAGCATCGCCGAATGGGTAAGCGGCAGCATCCAGCGTGCCTGCCCGTTTTTCAAGCCGCCACGCGACTGGCGATCGATGACCCAGCCGCGCGCCTCCACGCGCCGCCCTTCGAGACGCTGCAGGGCGCGTGCGTCGAACTGATCGAGCAACTCCGGCGCCACACGCAGCACCCTGCCGCCATCGAGCTCGAGCCAGAGACCACCTCGATTGCGCTGCACCTCGCGCACCCGACCACCCAGCAGGGCGAACCCGCCGCCACGCAGCTGCCCGGCCAGCTTCACCTGATCCTGCCGCCACAGCCCCAGGCGTGCATTGCGCGCCTGGCGCTCGGCCGCAGCGTGACAGCGCACCAGTTCGGCATTCGGCGCAACCGCTACCATGAACCCCAGCCCCTCGCCCAGCAGCTGCGCCTCCAGATTGCGCCCCTGGCGATCGTAGAGATGGGCCAGGGTGCGCCCGTAACGATCCTTGCGCTGCTTGCCGTAACGCAGGCCGACGCGCCCATCGCCGGCATCCACCAGCGCCTGCAGACGGCGCTTGGCCTGCACCGCAAACGGCTCGTCGCTGCGCCCCTTGCGCCCCAGCTCGGGGGCATTGAGGCCGATCAGACGGACGCTGCGCCCATCCACCAGGCGCACCGTGTCGCCATCGACCACCTGGCGCACGGCGACCTGGGCAAGATCGCCGCGCAGCGGGCAGAAGGCCTGGGCCAGGTCGACACAGAGAAGAGAAATGAAAAAGGCGCCCACCAGGGACGCCTTTTTCAGTATCACGGAGTGGCGCATGCCAGTTTCCGTTTTTTCGTTCGGTCGCTTACTTGGCGCCGAAAACGCCGAAGCGCTGCTTGAAGCGATCGATACGGCCGCCGGTGTCCAGCACTTTCTGCTTGCCGGTATAGAACGGGTGGCACTCGGAGCAAACGTCCAGGCTCAGGTTCTTGCCAATGGTGGAGCGGGTCTTGATCACGTTGCCGCAGGAGCAGGTGGCGTCGATCTCGACGTAGTTCGGATGGATATCGGCTTTCATGGTGCTTTCCTCGGGGTAGTCGTGCCGCCACCCGACCAATGTCAGGCACCGCACAGAAATAGGCCGCGCATCTTACCAGACGCGTCGTCCGATGCAAGCCGCGCGGGGCGCCGGCCGTCGCGTGCTAATATCGCCGGCCTGTCCATGGAGGCTCGTGTGCCCGATCTGATCCTGCGCCTCGCCCTGCCCTCGCCGCTGCGCCGCCTGTTCGACTACCGCGCCCCTGCCGGCGTGCCGCGCAGCGCGCTGCAGCCCGGCGTGCGCCTGCGCGTGCCGTTCGGCCGACGCGAGATCATCGGCATTCTGGTGGAGGTGGACAGCCAGAGCGAGGTGCCGGCGGACAAGCTCAAGCCGGCCCTGCAACTGCTCGATGCCCGCCCACCGCTGCCAGCCCCGCTGTTCAAGCTGTGCCTGTGGACGGCGCAGTACTACCAGCACAGCCTCGGCGACACCCTGAGCTGGGCATTGCCGGTTCTGTTGCGCCAGGGCGAGCCGGCGGAGACGCGCCAGGAGCGCTTCTGGCTGGCCAACAGCGGTGCCAGCGTCGACGATCCGCGCCTGGCTCGTGCGCCGCGCCAGCGCGAGGCGCTCAAGGCCCTGGCACAACACCCGCATGGCGTCGCCCACGGCCTGCTCAGCCAGCTGCAGCTCAACCGCGACAGCCTGCAGCTGCTCCACGAGAAAGGCCTGGTGCGCGTGGAAGTGCGTCGTACCCAGCCCCACGCCAAGCCAACGCACTGGCTGGCGCAACCGGAGCTGCCGCTCAATGCCGAGCAGCGCGCGGCGGTGAATGCCGTGGCGTCGGGCTGGGGTCAGTTCAATGCCTTCCTGCTGGCGGGCGTCACCGGCAGCGGCAAGACCGAGGTTTACCTGCAACTGATCCACCAATGCCTGCAAGCCGGCAAGCAGGCGCTGGTGCTGATCCCCGAGATCAACCTCGGCCCGCAGACCTTCGACCGTTTCGCCCGCCGCTTCAATGCACGCATCGCCCTGCTGCATTCAGCGGTCAATGATCGCGATCGCCTCGATGCCTGGCTGGCCGCGCGCGATGGCGAGGCCGACATCATCATCGGCACCCGCTCGGCACTGTTCACGCCGATGAAGAACCCTGGGTTGATCATCGTCGACGAAGAACACGACGCCTCCTATAAACAGCAGGAAGGCCTGCGCTACCATGCCCGCGATCTGGCCCTGGTACGCGCACGCCAGGAGAACCTGCCCATCGTGCTGGGCTCGGCCACGCCCTCGCTGGAAAGCCTGCACAACGCCCACAGCGGCCGCTATGCCCTGCTCAAACTGACCCAACGCGCCGGCGGCGCCAGCCAGCCGCGTTTCCTGCGTCTGGACGTGAAGAGCCGCCCGCTGGATTCCGGCATCTCCGGGCCGATGCAGCAGGCCATCGCCCAGACCCTGGCCGCCGGCCAGCAGGTGCTGGTGTTCCTCAACCGCCGCGGCTTCGCCCCGACCCTGCTGTGCCACGACTGCGGCTGGCTGTCGGAATGCCCACGCTGCGATGCGCGCATGACCGTGCACCAGCGCCATCAGGAACTGCGCTGCCATCACTGCGGGCATGTCGAGCGGCAGCCGAGCAATTGCCCCAAGTGCCAGCACGTCGACCTGCGCCCGGTCGGCGCCGGCACCGAACGCGCCGAGGAGCGTCTGGCGGTGCTGTTCCCCGACTATCCGGTGCTGCGCATCGACCGCGACAGCACCTCGCGCAAGGGCGCCATGGATCGCCTGTTCAGCACCATCAACAAGGGTGAGCCGTGCATCCTGGTCGGCACCCAGATGCTCGCCAAGGGGCATCACTTCCCACGGGTGACGCTGGTGTCGATTCTCGACGCCGATGGCGGCCTGTTCTCCGCGGACTTTCGCGCCAGCGAACGCATGGCGCAGCTGATCGTGCAGGTGGCCGGGCGCGCCGGGCGTGCCGAGGAACCGGGCAAGGTGATCATCCAGAGCCACCTGGCCGACCATCCGCTGCTGGTACAGCTGACCGAACAGGGCTACTTCGCCTTCGCCGAGCAGGCGTTGAGCGAGCGCCGCAGTGCCGGTCTGCCGCCCTTCTGCCACCTGGCCCTGCTGCGCGCCGAAGCGCACAAACCCGGCCAGGCCGAGAGCTTTCTCGACGAGGCCTGCAACGAAGCCGAGCACCTGCTGGGCGAGCTGGGCCTGTCCGGCATCGAACTGCTCGGCCCGGTGCCGGCGCCGATGGAACGCCGCGCCGGACGCTTCCGCGCGCAGTTGCTGCTGCAGGGCAATGCCCGTGCGCCGCTGCATCGCCTGCTGACGCCCTGGCTGCAGGCGCTGGAGCAGATGCCCGGCGGCCGTGCGGTGCGCTGGTCGCTGGATGTCGATCCGATCGACCTGTTCTGAACCCACCAGTGCTTCCCCAAACCTAGGGTGCGCCGTGCGCACCAGCTTGTGGATTCGCAACCAGGCAAGCCTTGATGCGCAGCGCGCAGCCCACAAGTTATGGCCTGCCGCTGGTCGCTGCTTCTATAATGCGCAGTTTTCGACCAAAGCCCCAGGCAACCCGAGCCGAACATGAAAGACAGCATTCGCCACCTGATCCAGCAAGCCCTCGACCGCCTGACCGCCGATGGCGTGCTGCCGGCTGGCCTGACCCCGGCCATCCAGGTGGAGAACACCAAGGACAAGAGCCACGGCGACTTCGCCAGCAATATCGCCATGATGCTGGCCAAACCGGCCGGCATGAAGCCGCGCGACCTGGCCGAAAAGCTGATCGCTGCCCTGCCGGCCGACGCCGGCATCGCCAAGGTGGAAATCGCCGGCCCAGGCTTCCTCAATTTCTTCCAGAACAGCGACGCCCTGGCCCAGCGCCTGGAGGCGGCACTGGCCGACGCCAAGCTCGGCGTACATAAGAACGCCCCGGCGCAGCGCGTGGTGGTCGACCTGTCGGCGCCCAACCTGGCCAAGGAAATGCACGTCGGCCACCTGCGCTCGACCATCATCGGCGACGGCGTGGCGCGGGTGCTGGAGTTTCTCGGCGACACCGTGATTCGCCAGAACCATGTCGGCGACTGGGGCACCCAGTTCGGCATGCTGCTGGCCTACATGCAGGAAAACCCGGCGGCCGCCGAGAGCGAGCTGGCCGACCTGGAAGGCTTCTATCGTGCAGCGAAGAAACGCTTCGACGAGTCGCCCGAGTTCGCCGACCGCGCCCGCGAACTGGTGGTCCAGCTGCAGGCCGGCGACGCCGAGTGTCTGCGTCTGTGGCATCGCTTCAACGACATTTCCCTGTCGCACTGCCAGGCGCTGTACGACCGCCTCGGCGTCAAGCTCTCCATGGCCGACGTCAAGGGCGAAAGCGCCTATAACGACGACCTGCCGCAGGTGGTCGCCGACCTCGCCGCCAAGGGCCTGCTGACCGAGGACAACGGCGCCAAGTGCGTGTTCATGGACGAGTTCAAGAACGCCGAAGGCAACCCGCTGCCGCTGATCGTGCAGAAGGCCGGCGGCGGCTACCTGTACGCCACCACCGACCTGGCTGCGACCCGCTACCGCGCGGGCGTGCTCAAGGCTGACCGCGTGCTGTACTTCGTCGACCAGCGCCAGGCCCTGCACTTCCAGATGGTCTTCGCCTGCGCCCGCCTGGCCGGTTTCGTCCCCGCCAGCATGGAGCTGGAGCACATGGGCTTCGGCACCATGAACGGCCCGGACGGTCGCCCGTTCAAGACCCGCGACGGCGGCACCGTTAAGCTGGTGCAACTGCTCGACGAGGCCGAGCAGCGCGCCTATGAGCTGGTCAAGAGCAAGAATCCGGAACTGGCCGAGGACGAGCTGCGCCGCATCGCCCGCGTGGTCGGCATCGCCTCGGTGAAATACGCCGACCTGTCCAAGCACCGCGCCAGCGACTACAGCTTCAACTTCGACCTGATGCTGAGCTTCGAGGGCAACACCGCGCCCTACCTGCTGTACGCCTACACCCGCGTGGCCGGCGTGTTCCGCAAGCTGGGCAAGGGCATCGACGAGATCGGCGGCCGGATCGCCCTGGTCGCCGAGCAGGAACAGGCCCTGGCCGCCAAGCTGGCGCAGTTTGGCGAGCTGCTCGCCAGCGTCGCCGACAAGGGCACGCCGCACATGCTGTGCAGCTACCTGTACGACCTGGCCGGGCTGTTCTCCAGCTTCTACGAGAACTGCCCGATTCTCGCCGCCGAAGACGAGGCCACCCGTGACAGCCGCCTGCGCCTGACCGCCCTGACCGGCCGCACGCTCAAACAGGGCCTGGAGCTGCTCGGCCTGGAAACCCTGGAGCGCATGTAAATGGCAGCGCGCAAGAAACCGGCCCCCAAGCGCGGCGCCAGCCGCTACCAGGCGCCAGCCAAGAAGCCGGTTCCCGGCTGGATCTGGCTGGCCTGCGGCCTGGTGGTCGGCGGTTTCTTCATGTTCCTGTTCAGCCTCGAGCCGGGCCGCGACGAGATCAAGCGCGACCGCGGCGAACAGGCGCGCACGACCAAGCCCGAGCCGAAACCGGCACCGGCCGAGCCGGCGCGGCCCAAGTACGACTTCTATACCCTGCTGCCGGAATCCGAAGTGATTCTGCCGCAGGCCCTGGAAGAGGCCCCGCCTGCGCCGCCGGCGCAGAAACCGGTGACGCCCGAGGAGGCGGCGAAGATCGACGCCGCCCGCGCCCAGGCCGCGCTCAATGGCGAAGTGCCCCCGCCGCCACCGCCGGTGATCGCCAGCGCCCCGATCACCACCCAGTTCTTCCTCCAGGCCGGCTCGTTCCGCAAACGCGACGACGCCGACAGCCTGCGCGCGCAGATCATCCTGCTCGGCCAGAACGTGCGGGTGGAAACCGGCAAGGTGCGCGAGGAAACCTGGCACCGCGTGCTGGTCGGCCCCTTCGCCAGCCGCGAACAACTGGCGGCCGCGCAGAAGACCCTGGCCGGCAACGGTTTCAGCAACCTGCTGTTACAGCAGCGCCAGGTCCGCTGATCGACCTTTCTCCCGCCGCCGGTTGAAAAGCCGCGGCGGGCACCCCATCTGAGTTTCCATTCGGGCAATTCGCCCCGCAGCGCGGAGACTCTTCCCTTGACCACCATCGTTTCAGTACGCCGCCACGGCAAGGTCGTGATGGCTGGCGACGGCCAGGTATCCCTCGGCAACACCGTGATGAAAGGCAACGCCAAGAAGGTTCGGCGCCTGTACCACGGCCAGGTGCTGGCCGGCTTCGCCGGTGCCACCGCCGACGCCTTCACCCTGTTCGAACGCTTCGAGGGCCAGCTGGAGAAACACCAGGGCCATCTGGTGCGCGCCGCCGTCGAGCTGGCCAAGGACTGGCGCACCGACCGCAGCCTGAGCCGCCTGGAAGCCATGCTGGCGGTGGCCAACAAGGACGCATCCCTGATCATCACGGGCAACGGCGACGTCGTCGAACCCGAAGAAGGCTTGATCGCCATGGGCTCCGGCGGAAACTTCGCCCAGGCGGCCGCACGCGCACTGCTGATGAAGACCGACCTGTCCGCCCTCGAGGTGGCCCAGACCGCCCTGGGCATCGCCGGCGACATCTGCGTGTTCACCAACCACCACCAGACCATCGAGGAACTGGACGCCGCCGAGTAGCGTCCACTGCCTCACAGTTTTCGATAGCGAGCCAGATCCATGTCCATGACGCCCCGCGAGATCGTCCACGAACTCAACCGCTACATCATCGGCCAGGACGACGCCAAGCGCGCCGTGGCCATCGCCCTGCGCAACCGCTGGCGGCGCATGCAGCTGCCGGCCGATCTGCGCCAGGAAGTCACGCCGAAGAACATCCTGATGATCGGTCCCACCGGTGTCGGCAAGACCGAGATCGCCCGGCGCCTGGCCAAGCTGGCCAATGCGCCCTTCCTCAAAGTGGAGGCCACCAAGTTCACCGAGGTCGGTTACGTCGGCCGCGACGTCGAGTCGATCATCCGCGACCTGGCCGATGCGGCCGTGAAGATGCTGCGCGAGCAGGAAATGACCAAGGTCCGCCACCGCGCCGAGGACGCCGCCGAGGAGCGCATTCTCGATGCCCTGCTGCCGCCCGCACGTCAGGCCTTCGGCGACGAGCCGGTGCGCAGCGAGGATTCCAACACCCGCCAGCTGTTCCGCAAACGCCTGCGCGAAGGCCAGCTCGACGATAAGGAAATCGACATCGAGGTGGCCGAGTCGCCCATGGGCGTGGAGATCATGACCCCGCCGGGCATGGAGGAAATGACCAGCCAGCTGCAGAACCTGTTCGCCGGCCTCGGCAAGGGCAAGAAGAAGAGCCGCAAGCTCAAGGTGGCCGATGCGCTGAAGCTGGTACGCGACGAGGAAGCCGCGCGCCTGGTCAACGAGGAAGAGCTCAAGGCCCGCGCCCTGGAAGCGGTGGAGCAGCACGGCATCGTCTTCATCGACGAGATCGACAAGGTGGCCAAGCGCGGCAATACCGGCGGCGCCGACGTCTCCCGCGAGGGCGTGCAGCGCGACCTGCTGCCGCTGATCGAGGGCTGCACGGTCAACACCAAGCTGGGCATGGTCAAGACCGACCATATCCTGTTCATCGCCTCCGGCGCCTTCCACCTGGCCAAGCCCAGCGACCTGGTGCCCGAGCTGCAGGGCCGCCTGCCGATCCGCGTCGAGTTGAAAGCCCTGAGCCCTCAGGACTTCGAGCGCATCCTCACTGAACCGCATGCCTCGCTCACCGAACAGTACGCCGCGCTGCTCAAGACCGAGGGGCTGAACATCGAGTTCGCCGAGGAAGGTATAAAGCGCCTGGCCGAGATCGCCTGGCAGGTCAACGAGAAGACCGAGAACATCGGTGCACGTCGCCTGCATACCCTGCTCGAACGTCTGCTGGAAGAGGTGTCCTTCACGGCCTCCGATCTGGCCGGCCAGCAGAGCGGCGAGCCGATCCGCATCGACGCCGCCTACGTCAACGGCCACCTCGGTGAACTGGCGCAGGACGAAGACCTGTCGCGCTATATTCTGTAAGCCCGTAGCCCGGACTCAGTCCGCGGGCGCTCGCAAGCGTCCCGGATTGCATCCGGGCTGCATCGTTTCAGGAGCTCTCTCATGCCCATCCCCAGCGCGATCAAACTGCACAAGGCCTCCAGGACCCTGGAGCTGCGCTATGGCGAGCAGAGCTATCGGCTCAGCGCCGAGTTCCTCCGTGTGCACTCGCCCTCGGCCGAGGTACAGGGCCACGGCAAGCCGATCCTGCAGACCGGCAAGCTCAATGTCGGCCTCAGCAGCCTCGAGCCGGCGGGCAACTATGCACTGAAACTGTGCTTCGACGACGGCCATGACAGCGGTTTGTACACCTGGGACTACCTGTACCAGCTGGCGACCCAGCAGGAGCAGCTGTGGGCCGACTACCTGGCGCAGCTCAGCGCCGCCGGCCAATCGCGCGACCCCAACGAGTCGGTCGTGCGCCTGATGCTCTGAGCGACCACCCCCGGTCGCAGGCGCGCGCAGCATCGCCCACATCTCGCTCGGCTCGCTCCTGGTTGCCGGCGGTGCGCACAGCCCCCTACGCCAGCTTCACGACAAAGCCTCGCCATAGAGCGGCTGCCTCTACCCGCCCTACCCGATCCCGGCAGTTAGGGCGCGTTTTCTAATCTATCGCGGCATACTCCGGCGCCATCGACCAGCTTGCTTAACTTCAAAAACTCGGGTAACCAAGGAACTGGCAGGTTCCCTGCATTTGGCTGCGCCAGGTGCAACGAAAGATGCGGACTCGATCCGCCCCCGGTAACCCGAGCAGTACCAGGCCCTGTGTCGCCGTTCGCGCCAACACGCCGGTATTCGTCTCAGGACAATGGAGCGTCGTAGATGAGTGATAAGAACAACGAAGACCTGAAACGCCAGGCCTCGGAAAACACCCTGGGACTCAACCCGGTGATCGGTATCCGCGGCAAGGATCTCCTGACATCTGCCCGCATGGTGCTCGCCCAGGCGCTCAAGCAACCCTTCCATAGCGTCAAGCACGTCGCTCACTTCGGCCTCGAGCTGAAGAACGTCATGCTCGGCCAGTCCGAGCTCAAGCCCGAAGACGGCGACCGCCGCTTCGCCGACCCGGCCTGGAGCCAGAACCCGCTGTACCGCCGCTACCTGCAGACCTACCTGGCCTGGCGCAAGGAGCTGCACGACTGGATCGAGCACAGCTCGCTGTCCGAACAGGACGCCAGCCGCGGCCACTTCGTCATCAACCTGATGACCGAGGCCATGGCGCCGAGCAACAGCATGGCCAACCCGGCCGCGGTCAAACGCTTCTTCGAGACCGGCGGCAAGAGCCTGCTCGACGGCCTCTCGCACCTGGCCAAGGACATGATTCACAACGGCGGCATGCCCAGCCAGGTGAACATGGCCGCCTTCGAGGTCGGCAAGAACCTGGCCACCACCGAGGGCGCCGTGGTGTTTCGCAACGACGTGCTCGAGCTGATCCAGTACAAGCCGATCACCGAAAGCGTGCATGAGCGCCCACTGCTGGTGGTGCCGCCGCAGATCAACAAGTTCTACGTCTTCGACCTGTCGCCGGACAAGAGCCTGGCGCGCTTCCTCCTGCGCAGCCAGGTGCAGACCTTCGTGGTCAGCTGGCGCAACCCGACCAAGGCGCAGCGCGAGTGGGGCCTGTCCACCTACATCGAGGCGCTCAAGGAAGCCATCGACGTCATCTGCGCCATCACCGGCAGCAAGGACGTCAACATGCTCGGCGCCTGCTCCGGCGGCCTGACCACCGCCTCCCTGCTCGGCCACTATGCCGCCCTCGGCGAGCAGAAGGTGCATGCCCTGACCCTGCTGGTCAGCGTGCTCGACACCCAGCTCGACACCCAGGTGGCGCTGTTCGCCGACGAGAAGACCCTGGAGGCGGCCAAGCGCCGCTCCTACCAGGCCGGCGTGCTGGAAGGCAGCGACATGGCCAAGGTGTTCGCCTGGATGCGCCCCAACGACCTGATCTGGAACTACTGGGTCAACAACTACCTGCTGGGCAACGAGCCGCCGGTGTTCGACATCCTCTACTGGAACAACGACACCACGCGCCTGCCGGCGGCCCTGCATGGCGAATTCATCGAGATGTTCCAGACCAACCCGCTGACCCGCCCGGGTGCGCTGGAAGTCTGCGGCACGCCGATCGACCTGAAGCAGGTCACCTGCGACTTCTTCGTCGTGGCCGGCACCACCGACCACATCACCCCCTGGGATTCCTGCTACAAGTCGGCCCACCTGTTCGGTGGCAAGTGCGAGTTCGTGCTGTCCAACAGCGGCCATATCCAGAGCATCCTCAACCCGCCGGGCAATCCCAAGGCGCGCTACATGACCAACAGCGAGATGCCGCTGGATCCCAAGGCCTGGCAGGAAAGTTCGACCAAGCACGCCGACTCCTGGTGGCTGCACTGGCACGGCTGGCTGGCCGAGCGCTCCGGCGCGACCAAGGCTGCGCCGAGCAAACTGGGCAACAAGAAATACCCGGCCGGCGAAGCCGCGCCGGGCACCTATGTGCACGAACGCTGATTCGGCGCACCTTGCGCACCACTGCCCGCGGCACTCGGAAGTGCCGCTCGCCGCGACGGCCTGGCCGAGCGCGGTGAACCAGGTTCGCCCTGGTCATTCTGGCAACGGCCGGGACGGTCGTTGTCAGCGTTTCAACCGATAGGGCCTGCGCGCATGCCGTCATCTTTCGTATTTCGCACCATCGACCTCGATGGGCAAACCATCCGCACCGCGGTGCGCCCCGGCAAGGGGCCGCTGGTGCCGCTGCTGATCTTCAACGGCATCGGCGCCAACCTGGAGCTGGTGATGCCCTTCGTCGCCGCACTCGACCCGGACCTGGAAGTGATCGCCTTCGACGTGCCCGGCGTCGGTGGCTCGTCCACGCCCACCACGCCCTATCGCTTTCCCGGGCTGGCCAAGCTGGCCGCGCGCATGCTCGATTACCTCGACTACGGCCAGGTCAATGCCATCGGCGTGTCCTGGGGTGGAGCCCTGGCTCAGCAGTTCGCCCATGACTACCCGGAACGCTGCAAGAAGCTGATCCTCGCCGCCACCTCGGCCGGCGCGGTGATGGTGCCGGGCAAACCCAAGGTGCTCTGGCGCATGGCCAGTCCGCGGCGCTACATCCAGCCGTCCTATGGCGTGCGCATCGCCCCGGATATCTACGGCGGTGCCTTCCGCCGCGATCCCAAGCTGGCCATGGCGCATGCCAGCAAGGTGCGCTCCGGCGGCAAGATGGGCTACTACTGGCAGCTGTTCGCCGGCCTCGGCTGGACCAGCATCCATTGGCTGCACAAGATTCGTCAGCCCACCCTGGTGATGGCTGGCGACGACGATCCGCTGATCCCGCTGATCAACATGCGCCTGCTGGCCTGGCGTATCCCCAACGCCGAGCTGCACGTGATCGACGACGGCCACCTGTTCCTGGTGACCCGCGCCGAAGCCGTGGCGCCCATCATCATGAAGTTTCTCGAGGAGGAACGTCAGCGTGCGGTGATGCACCCGCAGCCTGCACCATTGCGCCAGCATTGACCGCACCAGCAGAGTGCGCAATGGTCGCGTTGCTCGACCAAGGGGCCGCCGGCGGCCTCTGACATTTCCGACGCGGCGGTCTGGAATGCACTTCCTGCGCGTCTGGTACAGGGCTTGCTGAAAAAGCTGGACGTAGGCGAAGGCACACGTTAAGCCCTGAACCCGTGCCTTGAAGTCTCTAGACGGTTTGACGACGGAGTGTTGCCCCATGCGAGACAAGTCGAATCCGGCTCCCCTGCCGGCACCTGCCACCTTCATGAACGCCCAGAGCGCCGTGGTCGGCGTCCGCGGACGCGATCTGCTATCCACCATGCGCCTGCTCGCCGTGCAGGGGCTGAAGAGCCCGGTGCGCAGCAGCCGTCATCTGCTGGCCTTCGGCGGCCAGCTCGGCCGGGTGCTGCTCGGCGACACCCTGCACAAGGTCAATCCGCAGGACGCGCGTTTCGCCGACCCCACCTGGCACCTCAACCCCTTCTATCGGCGCAGCCTGCAGGCCTATCTGGCCTGGCAGAAGCAGCTGAGCGCCTGGATCGACGACAGCGACCTGTCCCCGGACGATCGCGCCCGCGCGCGCTTTCTCGCCTCACTGATGAGCGATGCCCTGTCGCCATCCAACAGCCCGCTCAATCCGCAGGCGGTCAAGGAACTGTTCAATACCGGCGGCAGCAGCCTGCTCAAGGGCGTGCGCCATCTGTTCGACGATCTGCTGCACAACAACGGCCTGCCCAGCCAGGTCAGCAAGCACGCCTTCGAGGTCGGTCGCAACCTGGCCTGCACGCCCGGCGCGGTGGTGTTTCGCAACGAGCTGCTGGAGCTGATCCAGTACAAGCCGATGAGCGAAAGGCAGTACCTGCGCCCGCTGCTGATCGTGCCGCCGCAGATCAACAAGTACTACATATTCGACCTGTCCAACGACAAGAGCTTCGTCCAGTACGCGCTGAAGAACGGGCTGCAGACCTTCATGATCAGTTGGCGCAACCCCGATCCGCGACACCGCGAGTGGGGTCTGTCGAGCTACGTGCAGGCAGTCGAGGACGCCGTCGAAGCCTGCCGCGCCATCACCGGCAGCAAGGAGGTCAACCTGCTCGGCGCCTGCGCCGGCGGCCTCACCATCGCCGCGCTGCAGGGCCATCTGCAGGCGCGCCGGCAGCTGCGCAAGGTATCCAGCGCCACCTACATGGTCAGCCTGCTGGACAGCCAGATCGACAGCCCGGCCATGCTGTTCGCCGATGAACAGACGCTGGAATCGGCCAAGCGCCGCTCCTATCAGCAGGGCGTGCTGGACGGTCGCGACATGGCCAGGGTCTTCGCCTGGATGCGCCCCAATGACCTGATCTGGAACTACTGGGTCAACAACTACCTGCTCGGCAAGCAGCCGCCGGCCTTCGACATCCTCTACTGGAACAACGACAACACGCGCCTGCCGGCCGCGCTGCATGGCGATCTGCTCGACTTCTTCAAGCACAACCCGCTGCGCCGTGCCGGCGGTCTGGAGGTGTGCGGTACGCCGGTGGATCTGACCAAGGTCAACGTCGACAGCTTCAGCGTGGCCGGCATCAACGACCACATCACCCCCTGGGACGCGGTCTATCGCTCGACCCTGCTGCTGGGCGGCAACCGCCGTTTCGTCCTGTCCAACAGCGGCCATATCCAGAGCATCCTCAACCCGCCGGGTAACCCCAAGGCGAACTACTACGAGAATGCCAAGCTCACCTCGGACCCGCGCGCCTGGTTCCACGACGCCCAGCATCAGCAGGGCAGCTGGTGGCCGCAGTGGCTGGAGTGGATCCAGGCGCGCTCCGGTGAGCAGCGCGAAACCCTGATGGCGCTGGGCAACCAGAACCATCCGCCGATGGAGGCGGCCCCCGGCACCTACGTGCATATCCGTTGAAAGCCATGGCCGGCAATCTGCCGGCCGGTTATCGTCACCCTTTCCGCGCCACGACCAACAAGAAGCCACGGATGAAGACCCGCGAGCGCATCCTGCAAGCCGCCCTGCAGTTGTTCAACGAACAGGGCGAACCCAACGTCTCGACCCTGGAGATCGCCAACGAGCTGGACATCAGCCCGGGCAATCTCTACTACCACTTTCACGGCAAGGAGCCGCTGGTGCTGGAGCTGTTCGAACGCTTCCAGGCCGAGATGGCGCCGCTGCTCGATCCGCCTGCGGATGCCGAGCTGGACGTCGAGGACTACTGGCTGTTCCTGCACCTGATCGTCGAACGCCTGGCGCAGTACCGCTTCCTGTTCCAGGATCTGTCCAACCTGGCGGGACGCCTGCCGAAACTGGCGCGCGGCATTCGCCACTGGCTGAACGCACTCAAGCGTACCCTGGCGTCGTTGCTCGCTCGGCTGATGGCCAACGGGCAACTGAACAGCGGCACCCAGGCGCTCGGTCAGCTGGTGGAGCAGATCACCCTGACCCTGCTGTTCTCCCTCGACTACCAGCGCATCCTCGATCAGGAAGGCGAAGTGCGCCTGGTGGTGTACCAGATCATGATGCTCGTTGCGCCCCATCTGGCGCAGCCGTCACGAGGCACTGTCGAGCATCTGGCGCAGCGCTATCTGGAAGCCTGAGGCGCATTGCTGGCTGGACGCACCCTAAGACGAAAAACGAAAACGCCCGGCGCTAGGCCGGGCGTTTTCAGTCCCGAGAAACTCAGGACGGGGTGGCTGGAGTTGCCGGGGTGGCAGCCGGAGCCGGTGCAGCGGCCGGCGTTGCAGCGGCGGCCGGAGCCGGTGCCGGTGCAGCCGGTTTCGGCGCAGCAGCCTTGGGCGCTGCCGGTTTCTTCGCAGCCGGCTTCTTCGCCGCAGCAGGCTTGGCTGCAGGCTTGGCGGCGGCCGCTGGCTTGGCAGCGGGTTTCGCTGCGGCCTTGGCTGCCGGTTTCGCCGCAGGTTTGGCTGCCGGCTTGGCGGCTGCAGGTTTCGCAGCAGCTTTCGCCGCGGCCGGCTTGGCGGCAGCTTTGGCAGCAGGCTTGGCGGCCGGCTTCGCAGCAGGTTTGCTCGCTGCTTTGACGGCGGGCTTGGGCGCAGCTTTGGCAGCAGGCTTGGCCACCGACTTGGCCGATACGCCGGCGATTTTCTCCAGCTGCTTGGTCAGGCTGTCGACCTTGTCGTTCAACGCCTTCACTTCGTTGCGGCTGGGCACACCCAGGCGCGAAATGGCGTTGTTCAGACGCTTGTCGAACGCCTCTTCCAGTTCGCTCCACTTGCCGATCGCCTTGCCCTTGACCTCGTCGACCTTGGACTTGGCAGAGCCGACTCTGGAGCCGACACCGGCTTTCACCGCATCAACCTGCTTGTCGACTTCGCTCTTGGCCAGCTTCTCGGCCTTCTCGCCGTCCTTGACCAGCGTATCGAACAGCTTGGTGCCGTCCTTGCTGACCTTGGAGTAAGCGCCCAAGCCTGCCAACCAGATCTGACGCGAGTATTTCTCGACCTCGCCGATCCAGGAGCTGGTCTGTTTCTCGGTTTTCTTCTTAACAGCCATCCTGATCTCCTTATTTGGTACGCGCGACATGCTCGAGCAACGCGCTCAGCTCATCCAGCTTAGCAGAGAGTGCTTCAACATCCTGCTTGGACGGAATGCCGATGCGGTTCAGAGCGGAAGCCACACGAGTATCGAAAGCCTTCTCGATCTTGTCGAGTTGAACTTCGACCTTGCCCTTGACGCTGGTGACGTTGGAGTTGACCGACTTCTTCACCGACTCGATCTGGCTGTTGGCGGCCTCGACCTGCTCGTCGACCAGCTTCTTGCCCTTGCTCTCGACGCCTTCGCCAGCCTTGACCAGCTCCTTGAAGTACTCGGCGCCTTCGGCGCCGGCCTTGGCGTAGGCACCCAGGCCGGCGAGGTAGATCTTGCGGGCATAGCCCTTCACATCGTCGAACAGACCGGCTTTTTCTTCGGCCACGGCTTCGACTTTCTTCTTCACGGCGACTTTCGACATGGTGCACCTCACGCGCTTTTACAGTTAGCGGAAACGCCCACGGAATGCAGGCTTGGGTACACCCTAGGGAGAAAAATTAGAAATCGCATACTAGGAAACAGGCGACAGCATGCCTGCCCAAGCAACCCAGGGGGCGGTGCGCACAGCGCACCCTACCGGCTTGCCGCTGCGCTCAGGCCAACGACTTGTCGAGTACCTGCTCGATCTCGCGCTGGATCATTCCGCCCATGGGCGACAGCAGCAGCCCCAGCTTGAGCTCGACCCGAACCGTGTTCTCGCCCACCGCGATGCTGCCATCGGCACCACTGCGCTTGAACTCCAGCGTGTCGCCGTTCCAGCGGTAGCGCACGTCGTACTCGCTGGCCAGGCGCTCGGCCAGACGCTCGGCTTTTTCTCGGGCGACCTCACGGCCGAGGGAATGGGATCGTTCGATACGAATGCGGGACATGACAGCTCCTCGATCAGGCAGGCGCCGCAACGCTGCGGCATGAAGTCACAGCACTCTAACAGCCCGCCGGCTCACCTGGCACCCAGGCAAGACAAAGGCGGCAGGCAGCTTTAGAATGGGGCGGTTTTCTACCCGGTGAGAGCGACATGAGCGATCCACGCAAGGCCCAGGAGCAGGAACCCACCAC
>VFQQ010002960.1_pt1 | contig 17654 bp, 10 predicted proteins | sample 3512341 | NCBI WGS metagenome assembly VFQQ01 (sample SAMN10412373, study PRJNA504923) | tailings metagenome | isolation source: Relicate 2 Philex TSF1 revegetated site | place: Philippines: Tuba, Benguet | collected 2017-08-29 | reverse complement strand
ATGGTGGCGCTCATGCCCTGCAGGAACCGGCGGCGCGGCATGGCCTTTCCGCTCAAGAATTGCATCGGGTGTTCTCCGTGTAGTGTGCGAGCGTGAATCAGCGGCCCCGGCTGCCAGCCGGTGCAGTGGCGGTCGGCGCCGGTGAAGGCGCCGGTGAGGACTTGCCCGGCGCGGCCGTTTCGGCCCCGCCCTGTGCAACCAAAGTGCGATAGCGGAAGGCATCGCTCTTCACCACGCCCACGATAAAGTCATGGATGCGGTAGTTGTTGGCGCGCGCCGCCGTCTCGATGCGGCGAATGGTCGGCGCGTCGTAGTACTCCACGCGGCGGCCCAGCGCGTAGGCCATCAGGTTCTGCGTGAAGGAGCGCATGAGCGGCACCGGACGCTTGAGCAGCGCGGCCTGCAACTCACTTGGGCTCGACACCTTGGTGCCATCGTAGAAGTCGCCCTGCGTGTCCAACGCCTCACCATTTTCCTTGATGCGCCAGCGGCCCATGACATCGAAATTGTCGAGTGCGAGACCGATGGGATCGATGAACTGATGGCAGGACTTGCAGGTCGCGGCCGCACGGTGCATTTCCATGCGCTCGCGTGTCGTGAGAAGCCGGCCTTCCTTGGCTTCACCGGTCTTCTCGAGATCGGGCACATCAGGCGGCGGCGGCGGTGGCGGCGAGCCCATGAGCACTTCCATGACCCACTTGCCGCGCAGTACCGGGGAGGTGCGATTGGCGTGCGAGGTGAGCGTCAGCACACTGCCATGGCCCAGGATGCCACTGCGCGGCGAACCGGCGGGATAGCTGACCTTGCGGAAGTGATCACCGACCACGCCGGGAATGTCGTAGTGCCGGGCCAGCCCTTCGTTGATGAAGGTGTATTTGGCCGTGAAGAGGTCGTTCATGCTGCGATTTTCACGCACGAGATGGTTGAAGAACAACTCTGTCTCGCGCCGCATATCCACCGACAACTGCTCACGGAAATCGGGGAACTGGTTGGCGTCGGGATGCACCAGCTCGATGTCCTGCAACCGCAGCCACTGGGCGGCGAAACGGGTGGATAGCGCCTCACTGCGCTTGTCGGCCAGCAGCCGGCGCGTCTGCTGCACCAGCACCGTCGTGTCCTGCAGGCGGCCACTGCGGCCAAGGGCCACGAGCTGCGAGTCGGGCGGCGCGCCCCAGAGGAAGAACGAGAGACGCGAGGCGAGGTCCACACCCGCGACCGCGACGCGGCCCTTGGCCGTGGCCGGCACTTCTTCGATGCGGAAGATGAAGTGCGGACTGGCCAGCATGGCTTCCACGGCCGTGCGAATGCCGACCTCGAAACCGCCGTCCTTGGCGCCGTCGTCGTAGAAGGCCATGAGCGCCTTCACGTCATTGGCCTGCATGGGACGGCGATACGCCTGCGAGCCCAGGCGGCCGATGATCTTCTCGGCGCAGGGCCGCGCTTCGATAGCCGAGAGCGGTCGGCAGCTGAAGATGCGGCGACGGCTCGGCGTGTCCGATACGCCGGTGGGGTTGTACGGCCCCGTCACCGCGAAATTCTGGATGTGCGCCTGCACCGTGATGCCGGCCTGCGCGCCGATCTGCGTGTCGGCAATGCTGTGACCCAGCGGCACGATGTTGTCGTTGACCGGCCCCTCGAAGGTGCGCAGGAAGGTGGCCGTGATGCGATTGGGCCCCGCCTTGACCGGCACCGGCTTGGTGCGGATCTCCATGCCCTGCGGGTCGGCCTGCGACATGCCACGATCGATGTCAAGCAGCGCCACGCGCTCGCCATTCACCGACACTTCGATTTTCTCGTCGAACGGCGCGGTCGAGGCAAACAGTTGCCCCGTGGGAATGGCGTGCAGCGTGACGGTGAACACGTACTCGCCGTCGGCCGGGAAGGTGTGCGTAACCGACGTACCGCCGCGCGTGCCAACGGGTGCGCCTTCGACCTGCTCGAGCTGCGACGCCAGACGCGGAATCTTGTACGTGCTGGTCGACACACTCGCCTTGGGGTCACCCACGGCAAGACGGGCAATCTCGCTGGCCGCGTCGAGATACGAATCGAGCAGCGTGGCTGACGGCAGCTGCACGTCGGCAATGTTGTCGAAGTTCGCGCTCTTGGTGTCGAGCGGCAGCCAGGTGCCGGCCTTCACATCAAGAGCCAGCAAGTCCTTCACGGCGCGCTCATACTCGGCGCGGTTGAGACGCTGGAACGCGCGCGATCCGGCATTGGGGTTGCGCGCGAACTGCGTGTCCATCGTGCGCTCGAGCGTATTGAGCAGCACGTCGAGCGTGTCGCCACCCGGCCGCGCACGTCCCGGTGGCGGCATCATGCCGGTCCGCAGCTTGTTGATCATCTTCTCCGCCACTTCGGGCGCGGTCTGCCCGATGGTGGCGAGGTCGAAGTTCTGCAACGTCAGGTTGCCCTGCCGACGCTGATCGCTGTGGCAGCCGGCACAGGTCTTCTTCACCACATCACCGAGCGCGACGTTGCTCATGGTGGTGGTGGGTGCCTTGCGGCGCAGCACGGGGTGCGCGCCGGCGCGCGACGTCGAGCCAGCGCTTGACGTGCGCTCGTTCGACGCATCGAGGAACGACAGGTCATACGAGGCCGGTGCCAGCGATGCCGGCTGCGGCAATGGAGCAACGCGACCTGTGGTCCCTTGGGGACCATCAAGCGACGCGATCGCCAGCAGGGCGAGACAACCGGAACCAGCTACAACCAACGACTTCATCCCCGAACCTCCAGGCTCAGGCGGGTGTGGTCGGCGCGGTGACGCAGGAGGGATCGCGTCAGCGGAAAGGCCTATAGTTGAAATTACGCGGACGGCCCCCAAAGTGTTTACGGCGTTCCCACCAGCGATCTTGCCCTCTCGGACGTTGAGGGGCATATACGCCGAGTCGTGGACTGAGACGTCCCGGTACCCCACCCTTCCTCCCACTCCCCCCTTTCGGAGGTCCATGTGCGATCGCGCTGGATTGCGGCCGCTGGTGCAGCCGTCTCCCTGGCCCTGCCCGCCGGCTCGGCGCAGGCGCAGGCCCCTGCTTCAGGACGACTCAACCCCGTCATTGATCTGTTGAGCAGCAATCAGCCGGTCTTCGGCCTGTATGCCCCTGCCAACCGGCGCGCGCGGCCCGGTGGGCCCGCCCTGCCCCCCGACTCGGTCAAATCCATGGCCCAGCTGGCCCAGGAGGCTCTGGCCTATAAGCGGGCAGACTATCTGTTCGAAGGCACGATGGAATACAACTTCGACCAGAGCTACCCGGCCTTCCAGCAGTTCGCGTCAGCGTTGGCGACGGGTGGCAACCTGCAGAAGGGCAAGGCGCCACGCTTCACGCACCCGGTGTTCGTGAAGACGCCCGAGATTGCCCCCGACCCGGCGGTGGCCGCAGCGCGCATCGGCAAGCAGCTCAACGAGGGCGTGAGTGGCATCGTGTTCGTGGACGTGCAGAGCGCCGATGAACTCAAGAAGGGTATTGCCGCCCTGCGCTTCAAGGCCAACGGCGGCACACGCAGTGATGACGTGGGCAGCGCCCCAGCGCGCTGGGGCATGACGGAGGCCGAGTACAAGGCCAAGGCCGATCTCTGGCCGCTCAATCCCAAGGGTGAGCTGGTGACCTTCACCATTGTGGAGAGCAAGGAAGGCCTGGCCAAAGTCCGCGAGATCGCTGCCGTGCCCGGTGTGGGGGTGCTCTTCCCCGGCGCGGGCACGCTGCGCGGCGTGTTCAGCACCACCGACGCCAATGGCCAGCGCAAGTTCGACGAAGCGGCTTGGGAAGCGGCCATTCAGTCGGTGCTGGCGGCCTGCAAGGAGTTCAAGGTGCCCTGTGGCTATCCGGCCGGCGCGGCCGACATCGAAATGCGCATGAAGCAGGGCTTCAGCGTCTTCGTGATCGGCTGGGGTGAGCCGGGCTTCAAGGCGGTGGAGCTGGGGCGCGCGGCCGGCAAGCGCTGAGCTTCGCGTTCAACATCGTCACGTAGACGGCCGGTGTGCGACGATTGATGTCGCGCACCGGCCGGTGTGCTTTGAACAGCTCACGCAGAGGGAAGGAGAGCGCAGAGGTCGCAGAGCACGGCAGACTGGGTTGAACGGCCTTGTCGCGGATGACGCGGATGACGCGGATGACGCGGATGACGCGGATGACGCGGATGACGCGGATGAGACGGAAACAGCACGGATCAATAACATGAACTGAACAGGCTTCAGCCAACTCCTCCGCGCCCACTGCGCTCTCCTTCCCTCTGCGTGAGCTGTTGAGGGTCTTGCCAGAAGCACGGGGCCCCGTGAATTGCACGGCGCCCTGCACTCAATCCATCCGTGTTGTTTCCGCGTCATCCGCGACAAGGCTGTTGACCAACCCGTCGCGCCACCGACACTCACGGACCAGCAAGATCGTCAACTGCTCACGCAGAGAAGAGGAGAGCGCAGAGTCCGCAGAGAACTGCAGTCTGCGTTGAACGGCCTTGTCGCGGATGACGCGGAAACAGCACGGATGAAAAACATGAATTGAAGTGGCTTGAGCCAACTCCTCCGCGCCCTCTGCGTCCTCCGTTCCTCTGCGTGAGCTGTTAACCGTCTCGCGGCGCGCACGAAGCCCAGCAATCAAACCGAACTTCTGACCCAAGAATCCGTGCCGTTTCCGTTCAGATCCGCGTAATCCGTGGTAGTCCGTTCTCGACCGCAGCAGCGAACGCAAAGAGGGCCGCCGGACGTGATGTCCGACGGCCCTCGTGCTTACGACCTACTCCCGCTTACGGGTTGCGATCGAGGCAGCCCTGGAACTTCGGGTTGTTCCGCTCGCGGATGGGGATGATCAGGTTCACGTCGTTGCCGTAGGTCTGGCCCGGGCGATACAGCATGGGGCCAACCGGGTACACGGTATTGGCCGCGCGGCCGTACTGCCGGATGAGACGACGCATGTCGCCGAGGCGGTGGCCGGTAAGCCAGAGCCAGAAGGCCCGCTCGCGGAACAGCATGTCCACCGCCGCGGGCTGCGTGGTGGGCGCCGCCGGCATGGCGGGGATTGCCGTGGCGAGCCCCGTGGCGCGGAGCTGGTTGAGCGCCGCGAACATGGCGTCACGATCGGCCTGCGAGCCACCCGAGGTACGGTTCAGCAGCGCCTCGGCCTCGATGAGACGCGCCTCGATGCCGTCGGCCAGCGTGGCCGGTGCGGCCTGCGAGGTGTACTTCTCCTGGCGCGGCAGGTTGCGGCTGGTACCGTCGAAACCGGTGCGCGTGCTGGGCGTCCAGGGCACACGCGGATCGGCCGGCGTAACCAGATAGTCAATGCCGTTCACGCCTTCCCGCGTACCCACGTTGTAGCGGTTGCCCGATACATACGTGCCCTGCCAGATGCCGTTGTTCTGGCCAATTGTGGCGATGGAATGGAAGATCTGGTAGCGGAACGACGTGGGCACACCGGCCACCGCCTGCGCCGCCTGCGCGTACTGCCCCAGATTGAGCAGGGCTCGGCCCCGCGCCACCTGCGCCAGACTGCGAATGTTGGTGGCCGTGGCGGTGCTCAGCGCCGTGTCCGCCGTGGCGCCGGCACGGGCCAGGATCTGCGCCGTGGTGAGCGGATCACCGTAGTCGAAGTCGCCGTTGGGCAAGACCTTGCTGAATGGCACGCCCGAGCAATAGCCCTCGGCAAACATCGTCTCGGTGAAGCTGCGGACCGCGTAGAGTTCAGCCAGGGAGTCCCGGACGGCGGCGGCGTCGGGTTTGGCGGCTCGCCACCGTTCGATGGCGGTGGTCAAGCCAGTGCGCGCCAACTGCAGGTTGGTGTAGGTCGTGTTGATCGCTCCACCGAGGTTCTCCGTGGCCACCCGCTGGTCGGTGTTCTGGCGGTCGGCAAAGGTATCGGTGGTCTGGATTTCGTCACCCAGATTGCCGGACGTCACGACAAACCCGTCCTGGGCGCCCGAGAAGGCCGTTGCGAAGGAGCGCAGGGCCCCGTTGCGGATGGTCGTGGCGCCAAGTGAGCCCGAAATGGACGCGTCGGCCAACACGTTCGGTGTGGCGACGTTCAGCATGTCGGAGCTGCAGCCGACCGCGGCCAATGCCACGGCCAGCGTGCCGGTGGGCCGGGCCACCCGTCGTGCGTAGTTGTAGAATCGCATGGAGTGGTCGGGGTCAGAAGGAGAAGTTCATGCGGAGCATCATGGTGCGGACCGGCGGCGTGGAGAAGAACTCCTCGTTTCCGCGCGCGTCATTGTTCGACTGGGCCGCTTCAGGATCCACGCCCGTGTAGTTGGTCCATACCGCGAGGTTGCGGCCGGTGAGCACAATGTTCCAGCGCGAGGAGCGCAGCTTGTTTGCCCAGGCCGTCGGCATCTCGTAGGCCACCGACAGTTCGCGCCAGCGGGTGAACGAGCCATCTTCGAACTGACCGGTAAACACGGCCACCGAGCTGGCCAGGGCATTGGCCTGCTCCTGCAGCGACAGGGTGCGGTCGTAACGGCCGCGGCAGGTGATGCCGTTCTGGCACTGGTGGCGCAGGGTGTTGTTGAACTTGAGCAGGCCCCACTTGCTGTCGAACTGCGTGGTGATACGCAGCTTCTTGTTGAACAACTCGAGGGTCGGCGTGAAGGCCACTTCGCGCGTGGGGAAGGTGGCGCCCTGGTACACGGCCGTGTCACTCAGGCCCAGCTCACTCACCACGATGATGCCGTCGTTGTTGGCATCCACCGGATTGATGTTGCGATCCCAGAGCCCGAACAGCGGGTAGCCCGGCAGATTGCGCTGCGTGTTGCGGTTACCGGACGGGATGGCCGCAATACCCTCACCCAGCTTGGTCATCTCGTTCTTGAGCGTGGAGCCGGTGAGCATCCACGACAGGCCGATCTTGTCGTTGTCGATGACCCGCTGATTGTACGTGAGCTCGAGACCCTCATTCCGGATGTTGCCGATGTTGACCAGCTGGGTATTGAGGCCGGACAGCGAGGGCGCGATTTCACGCTGGATGAGCGCGTCGGTGGTGGACTTGGTGTAACGCGTAACCTCGATGTTGCTCTTGCCCGAGAACATGGTGAGGTCGAAGCCAAACTCGGTTTCCGCCGAGTACTCCGGCTTGAGGTTGGTGTTGCCAAGGGACCCAAGCTCGGCGCCGGGGGCATCGCCGTTGGCCAAGGTGAGCGGCACGGCGTCAAAGAAGCGCACGGCCGCCGTCGCGCCGGGAATCTGGCCCGAGGCGCCGTAGGTACCACGCAGACGCAGGCTGTTCAGCCAATCCTGCGCGGGGAAGAAAGACTCGTCGGAGATGAGCCAGGAGGCACCAAACTTGGGATAATACACCGCACGCGTGTTCTCGCCGAAGGCGCTGGCCGCGTCGCGACGCACACCACCGGTGAGGAACAGGCGATCGCGGATGGCCATCTGCTGTTCCACGTAGTAGCCCAAGGTGCGGCGCTCTTCGAGGAACTGCGTGCTGGAGCGTGTAGCGGCCGTCGACACGATGGTGCCGCCCGGCGGCAGGCCGATACCGGTGCCGGAGGTGTTGGTCTGCAGCAGGCGGACGTACTGCATACCCACCGAGGTCTTGCTGTTCAGCCAATCGGTGAGCTGAAACGTGCCCGTAGCGCCGTAGTCGGCCGTCTGCTGGTTGATCAGACCCTTGAGCGTCGTGATTTCGCCCTGACGGCGGACACCGGTGGCCGGGCCCTCGCCGACCTTGGACAGGAAGAGCTCATCCCGGTTGGTGATGTCTGAACCCAGAGCGGCACGAGTGTTGAGCCACGAGGTGGGGTTCCACTGCGCCGAGAGGCTGTTGATGAAGCGGTTGATGCCGAGCGTGGTGGTCTGCGACAGCACGTCGCCCATCATGAAGGCGCGATAGCCACGCAGCGGATTGCCCTGCGCGTCACGCTGGTCCTGGCGCCACGGGCCACCCAAGGCGGCCACCATGAGGCCGTTGGCGTTGTCTTCGTTCTGCGGCAAGCGAAGCGAACTGTTCACGAAACCGGAGGAGGCCTGGATGAACAGATTGGGGCGCAACTCCGCGTTCACGTTGGCGCGGAAGCTGTTACGGCCCAGCGCGTTGGGACGCATGATATCGCCCGGCAGCTGACTCACGCCACGCTGCTCCTTGAGACGCGTCACTTCGCTGTTCGGCATCTTGTAGACGCCGTTTTCCGCTTCTGACTGCCCGGAGACGAAGTACTGCACCTTGTCGTTGCCGCCCGACACCTGGAGGTTGTACTGCTGCCGCTGACCTGTCGTGATCGGCGTCAGGTCCGGGTCGTTGAGCACATTGCCACGCGAGAGCGAGTCAATGTTGGTGCAGGCCCCCGTAGCCACCGCCGTCAGCAGACAGGGCGAGGACACGCTCGGATTGGCCGTGGTGCGGCCCCAAAGCGTCCAGAGATCGGGGAAGCTGGCCACGTTTTCCAGGCGGCCGTTTTCGAGGCCGAGGTTCCACGTGGTCTTGCCCGCCTTGCCGCGCTTGGTGGTGATGACGATGACCCCGTTGGCCGCTTCCGTGCCGTAGAGCGTGGCGGCCGAGGGCCCCTTCACGATTTCGATGTTCTCGATTTCGTTGGGATTGATGTCATCGAGACGCGACGGGCCCGAGCCACCGACACCGAGACCGTTGTTGGTCTGCGCCGAGGCACGCACCCCGTCGATGATGACGATGGGATCGTTGGTCAGCGAGAAGGAGTTCTGCCCGCGGATACGGATACGCGAGCCGGTGCCCGTGGCACCGGTCTGCACGACCTGCACACTGGAGGAACGACCCGACATGAGCGCGCCCATGTTGGCCACCGGCAGCTCAGCGATCTTCTCGGCCACATTCACCGTGGAGGTGGCGTTGGCGAGTTCGACCTTGCGCTGCTGACCGGTCACCGTGGTGACGACGGCCGCGAGCGAGAAGGCGGCCTGCGTGAGCTTGACGTCCTGCACGACGGGCGTGGCGCCCACGGTGACCGTGAGTTTCTGCGCCTCGTAGCCGATGCGGCTGATTTCGAGATTGACCGGGCCCTGGTTGGGAACTCGCAGGGTGTAGCGGCCGTTTTCTGCGGTAAGCGTGCCGTTTTGTGTGCCGGCAACGAGGACGCGGGCCTGCTGAATGGGCTGACCGGTGGCCGCGTCGGTAACCTGACCGGTCACGGTCCCCCCGGCGCCTTGCGCGGAGAGTGGAGCGGGTGCTGTCACCCCGACACTTGCCGCCAACGCAAGCAGGGTGGACAGAAGGCTCCAACGCGTCCCTTTGGGACGTGTGGCAGCCGGTGGTGAGCAGCCTCGCTCTCCACGGGTGAACGCGGCAGGTACGAACAATCGCATCTCGTGACTCCCCAGCTCAGGATCACATGCCGGCCACCCAGATGTGACCGGCGCACGACGAATGCGCGCACGACCGCCGCCGCGGCATCGCGGCGATGGGGGCACACATCGTCATGGTCTTGCACGGGAGCGACGCTCCCGGGATGTACGAGTTGGAGAGGAATACCGTCGGCGCAGGTGGGTCGCGCGCGGATTCCGCAGGGCGGGCGCCCGACGTCAGCGCGCGTATCAACGCGGCGACTCAGGCGGGTGAAGCGAGGCAGGACGGTGCGGCAGGATGAAGCAGAGGACCAACAAGTGGAACGCGAGCACGGATCATCGCAGCGTGCCACGCACCATCCCGAGCAACAACCCGGAGGCGCGCGGCGTCACATTGCGACAAACACTGGGCATCGGTACCGGTGGCGCGTCGCACTCGAAGCGATCACGAGCGGACATCACGAGCGGACATCACGTCATCCAATCGGCATCGCGCGCACGAGGCAGCGCGGGGGAATGTCACGATCCGATGACTGATGCGGTACGGCGGCAGACGCTACGACGCTGCAACGAGACTGTCAATAGCGGCGTGCGATTTCAGCGCGTACTGCTCGAGCCTCCACTGCCTGCAGGCAAGCGGAACGTGATGGCCGACAACGAAACCGAGTCCGTGGTGAGTCGCGCTTCACCGGACGGCAAGCCGTTCAATTTGAGGATGTACGCCACTGTCGCTGCGTAATCATCGACCGGCAACGTGCCGGGATCGCCGTCGGGCATCGTGGTGCGGATCGTCTCGTACAACGCGAACAGATTCTGGCCAACCCACTTGGTCCGGAAGTCCGATCCGGTGACATCGCTGGTCTCGTGACACTCGCTGCAGGTCTTGGTCCACACCGCCTGACCGGCGATGGCCTGCGAATCGGTGTACACTTTGGGCAGCGTGTCCTGCGCGCGCTGCAAGGCCCAGTGAGAAATCGGCGTGCCCGGAGCCTGCGCCGTGCTGCGCGTGCCGGCCGCCACGCTCGCCGCCACCACGGCGGAGAGCAGAACAGTCTGGAAGATCGTGGTTCGGTGCATATGCAGTGAACGTGTGGGGGGCGCGGTTCGCTGGCAAGACGCCCGTAGGGGACTGGTTGGGACTCGTGCTGGTACCCCGATTGCGACGGCCAGTCCCGTCGGGCATTTTCGGGCGATGGATTCGACCCCCTCCTCTACGCCCCCTGCCCTGCCGCCCGTTCCCGATGACCACACCGTGCCCGATGGCGCGGTGCCTGATGGATCGGTGCCGCGGCGTGATTTTCTCAAGCTGGCCGGCGCAGGCGCCGGTCTCCTGGCCGTCGGCTGTGCGCCGCCCGTGCCCTTTGCGGCCGCCCCCGCCCCTGGCCTTGCCGGCGGCCGCAGCAGCGCGTCGTCGTCCACTCATGTCATCGTCATTGGCGCCGGCGCCTGGGGCGGCTGGACCGCCTATCATCTGCGGGCGCGTGGGGTGCGTGTCACACTGGTCGACCAGTACGGCCCGGGCAACTCCCGCTCGACATCCGGCGACGAAACCCGCGGTATTCGCTCGTCCTACGGCGATCGCGCGGCTGGCGATTTGTGGACACCGTGGGCGCGCACGGCCATCGCGCGCTGGAAGGTGTTCGAGCAGGAATGGGGGCCGGTGTTTCGCACACAATTCTGGCACGAAACCGGCGACGTGATCATGCGTGCCACGCGTGAGCCCTTCATCACGCGCACCATCGACTTGTGGACCAGGAACAATGTGCGCCACGAAGTGCTGAGCGGCGACGAAGCGCGCAAGCGCTGGCCTGTGATCAAGGCGGATGACATCACTGTGGCCATCTACGAACCCGATGCGGGTGTGGTGCGCTGCCGCGCGGCGACGCAGGCCGTGGCCAGTGCGGCGCAGAAGATGGGTGTGGAACTCGTGATTGGTCGCGTTACGCCCGGGCCCATTGTGAACGGGCAGATGGATGGCGTGGTACTGGACAATGGCACGGTGCTGCGCGGCGACACCTACGTGTTCGCCTGCGGCCCCTGGCTGCGCAAGCTGTTTCCGTACATGGACAACCGCATGCGCATCCCCATTGGGCATGCGCTGTACTTTGGTGTGCCCATGGGCGACACGCGCTTCACGTTTCCCAACCTGCCGAGTTACAACTTTCCCGGCGTGACCGGTTGGCCGATGTTGCCGGTGGACAGCCGGGGCTTCCGTGTGCGCGGCGCCATTGCGGCGCCACCACCACCCGCTGGAACACCGGCGCCGGCACCGGTACCAGCGGCTGCGCCCGACCCCACCCTGCAGGACCCCGACCTCAGCTCACGCTGGACCAATCAGGACCGCGTGGACGGTGCTCGGCGATTTCTCCAGGCGCGCTTCCCGCTGCTGGCCAACGCGCCACTGCTTGAAACACGCGCCTGTCACTACGAATCGAGCATCAATCAGAATTTCATCGTGGACCACGTGCCCGGCACCGGCAATGCGTGGATCGCCGGCGTCGGACAGGCCGAGGGATTCAAGTTCGGGCCCGTGGTGGGCGAGTACGTGGCGCAGCGCGTGACCGGTGTGGCCGGCGACCCCGAATTGGTGAAGGCCTTCGCTCTGCCCAAGAACGAGTACGAGCGCCCGCCCGGTTAACCGACTGCAGTCGACCCCGACCCCGACCCCGACCCCAACCCCGACCCCGACCCCGACTCCGACCCCGGCAACGACCCCGACTGCAGCAGCCTCGCTCGCTGTTTCTTCCCGCGGTGCGACCTTACGCCGTCCACCTTACGCCGTTCCCGATCCCATCTCTCACCTCACATTCATCTCACGTCTCCGTCTGGTGAGATACGGCAGGACGAAGAGGTACAGGCCAGTCCCCCACAACCCGAGCACGACCAACGCCACCGGCAGGAACACATAGAGCTTCACGGCATCGTGAAACCACGAGCCATCATGCAGTGTCTCGATGAGGTCCGACCGGCGATACGCCGTCTGCAGCAGTTCGCCGGTCTCCGCATCGACCTGCATTTCCCAGCGCGAGTTGGTAATCACCTTGACCAGACCCTTGCCTGGTCGGACATCGAAGCGATCGATGTCCGACCACCCTTGCACCCCGGCCTGCGGCACCGACTTCGCCACCTCGAGCAAACGCTCCATGCTCACCGACGGCGCGCGATGCGCCGTCTTCTGCTCCGCCGGCTGCACCCAGGTCACCTGCTTCTTGACCTGCAGCAGCACCCCCGTGACGAGCACCAGCAAGAACGGCAGCGCCACCGCTACCGAGCCCCAGCGATGCAGCTTGCGATTGAGCATGCGGTAATTGACGCCGCGCTTGTCCTCCCGCCCAGCCATCACCGACCCCGCTTGCCCCACACCGGCGCCGTCGGCTCGGTGTTGGCGCGTTCGTTGCGATACGATTGCAGCAAACGCATGGCCTCCTGCGTGGCGCGCTCGAGCTGCGGATCACGGCCGCCGATCACCTCGCGCGGGAAATTCTCCACGTCGATGTCGGGCGCGACGCCCTCATTCTCCACCGCGAACTGATTCTCGCGCGAGAAGAAGCCGAAGCGCGGCGCAATCATGGACCCGCCGTCGACGAAGGGTGGGGTGTCCGTGGTGGCCACCAGACCACCCCAGGTCCGCGAACCCACCAAGAGGCCCAGCTTGCGGCGCTTGAACATGTACGGCATGAGGTCGCCACCCGAGCCGGCCATTTCGTTGATGATCATGACCTTGGGGCCCCAGATGCCGTTGGCCGGACTGGTGTACGGGTAGCGATCACCAACCGGATTGTTGAAGTAGCCGTCGTAGTCACGGCCCAGCAGATCCACGATGTAGTCCGCCGCGGAGCCGCCACCGTTGAAGCGCTCGTCCACCACCACACCCAGTCGGTCCTGCTGCGCGAAGTAATAGCGATTGAAGCTCGTGTATCCCGGCTGCCCCGTGTTGGGGAGGTACACGTAGGCCAGCTTGCCGTTCGACACCGAATCCACGTAACGGCGGTTGGCTTCCACCCAAGCGCGCGTACGCAGGCCCTGCTCGTTGCCTACTGGCACCACGGTGATCTGCCGCGCCCCCTGCAGGTCGGGACGATTATTGATGGTGAGCACCGTCTGACGGTTGGCTGTCCCATCGAGCAGGCGATGCATGTTGTCCGGTGCACGCAGCTCCACGCCATTGATGGCCAGCACATAGTCGCCGCGTGCCACATTGAGCCCCGGCACCGCGAGGGGCGCACGCAGCTCCGGGTTCCAGCTCTCGCCGTCGTAGAGGCGCGCAAGGCGATAGCGGCCGTTCTCGATGCTGAAGTCGGCGCCGAGCAGGCCGCCGTTGCCGTTCGGCACGTCGGGCATGTCACCACCGCGCACGTAGCTGTGCCCGATAGCCGTTTCCGCGCCCATGTTGTCGAGCAGGTAGTTGAGATCGGCGCGGTGATTCACATGCGCCAGCAGCGGCTCATACATGCGCTTGACGGCCGGCCAGTCGGTGCCATGCAGATTCTTCACGTAGAAATTGTTGCGCTGGTTGCGCCAGCCTTCGTTGAAGATCTGCCGGAACTCCTCGCGCGGATCGATATATGCACGCAGTGTGGCGCTGAGTCGCCCGCTGCCCGCCTGCGGCACCGCCTTGTCGGCATCCACCAGGTACATGCCCCCGCTGGCGCCGCCGGTGCGATACAGCAGCCGCTTGCCGTCGGCGCTCACGGTGTACTGCGCCACGCCACTCGCAAACGGCGCCGCGCGCCGCGCACTCAGCTGGTAGCGATGCAGCGTGTTGCCGCCGCCAGCTCCCGGCCCACCGGCAGTACCCGTGGACGGTGTGGGCTCGAGAAAGAACACCGTCCCGGCCGGACCAGCGGTCAACGCGGCGTAGTCTCGCTCGATGATGCCCGGCACGGCCAGCACTCGCTGCTGCAATCCGTCAAAGTCGATACGCACCGTCACCGTACGCGGCGCGGAAGATGGCGCCGCAGCGGCGGGTGGTGTGACCGCCGCAGGAGCCGAACCCGACGCGCCACTACTGTCACGCATCCCGCGCGCCGCCTCCTCATCACTCTCCGGCATCAGCGGCGAGGCATCACTGCGCGAAAGCAACGCCAGATACAGGGCCTTCGTCTCCGGCCGGTCGTACTTGGTCATGTCCAGCAGGCTCGAATTGAGCGCGAAGTTGGTGCTGGCCAGGAACCACAGATACTTGCCGCCTGCGTCCCACGCCGGCGACGTGGCATCGGCCATGCCGTCGGTGATCTGACGCGACGTCCCCGCCGCGACATCGTACACGAAGATCGCGCGGAACAGCGACTTGAGCCGCTTGGGATACGCGATATAGCGCGAGTCCGGACTCCATACCGGCACGATGCTGCGATCCATCATGAAATACGGATCCTGATCGGCCTTCTTCGCGCGTCCACTGGCCACGTCAATCAGCCACAGGGCAAAGTGCGAATCCTGATATGCAATCGTCTTGCCGTCGGGCGACCACGCCGGCGAATAGGGGCGACTCGGCTCCGGCAACGCGAGGCTTCGACGCGCACCCAATCCGTCCTGCGGCACGATGACCAGCTGATACTCACCCGACGCATCGCTGAAGAACGCCACGCTGCGCCCGTCCGGCGACCACAGCGGCGCAATCTCGGCACTCGCCGAGCTCTGGCTCAGGTTGCGCACATCACCCTTCTCACCCGGCACGGTAAACACCTCACCGCGCGCTTCCACGAGGGCACGTTTGCCCGTTGCCGACAGCGCCATGGACGCAATGCGGCCCGACACGTCCTTCCATTGTGGCATCATCCATGGGAAGTCACCGGCGGCCGCAATGTTCACCACCTGCGTGCGCGTGCTGGTCACATCGTGCAGGTGCACGTAGCCGGCCTGCTCGAATACCAGTGTGTTGCCCGCTGCATCGAGCGACTTGACGTCGAAGTCGGTGAACCGCGTGACCTGCGACAGCGCCTTGCTGCGGGTGTCGTAGGCCCAGACGTTGGACACCCCATCCCGGTCGGAGAGGAAATACACGGTCTCGCCCACCCACACCGGATCCATGTCCTTGCTGCCAGCGAACGGCGTGGTATCGAGTGCAAACGACTGCAGATCGAGAATCCAGATGGGCTTGTTCTGACCGCCGCGATAGTTGCGGCGTTCTTCATCCCACGACGAAGCCACGCGGTAGGCCACGCGCTTGCCATCGGGCGACACCTTGCCCTGATACGCGCGCGGCATGGGCATCGGGCTTTCCACGCCGCCCTCGACCGGTACCGTCCAGAAGCGTGGCGCAGCGCTGGGCGCCCAGGTGGCGCGCGGCGAGGCAAACATCACCGACTTGCCGTCCGGCGTCCAGCCCTGCACCACATCGTTGCCGGGATGCCAGGTCAGTCGCGTGGGCTGTCCACCACCCACCGGCACCACGTAGACATCGGTGTTGCCCGCATACTCCGCACTGAAGGCCACCAGTTTGCCGTCGGGTGAGAGCTTGGGGTTCTGCGTCTGCCCCTGAAAGCTCGTCAGTCGCCGCGCATTGCCACCAGTCCGCTCCACCACCCACACGTTGTTGGCATAGGCAAACGCAATATGCTGCGCACTCACACTGGGCGTACGCAGCAGCCGCGTGGTGGAGGCCCCACCACCCGGTTGCGCACGACTGGTGGTGGCGAACAGCAGCATCGCGGGGACCACCAGCCGCGTCGCGACCGGCAGTGGCGTACGCAGGCGCAAACGGGGGCGCGTGGACAGGCGAGTCATGTCGGACGGAGTCAAACGTGAACAACGGAAGGGGGGGGCGCAACCTTGCCGCCAGCCGCAGGGTCTCACATGATACAGTGGTCGACCATCGCGCGGACCGGAAGCTGAGCGGTCAGCAGCGCGGGGTGACTCCCACCCTTGGCGGTACCATGCGCACCTCCCTCGGACCGCGCGCTGCGGTCATGTCAGTAACTACGGCCCTCACACTCGCGACGTTGCCTGTCGCGTCGCCGGCCATGCTGCATGCGCAGGGCGAATCCACAGTGCGTGGCACGGTTTACTCCGAAGGGGGCACTCCGCTGAGTGGCGCCCAAGTGCGTTTCAGTGCCCCGTTACGCGACGTGGCATCCGCCATCAGTGATGAACTGGGAGCCTTCGCCTTCGCCAAACTCCCCGCGGGACCGGTCTGGCTTGTGGGTCGGCGCATTGGCTACCGACCCGACTCGATCCTGATCACGGTACCCGCCAGCGGTGAAATCCGGCCCGCTGTCACGCTCCTGCGTTTACCCCAGTCGCTGGCAGCCGTGAAAGTGAATGGTCGCCGCGACATGACCGGCGATATGGCGGGCTTCTATCATCGCCTGCAGACCGGCGCCGGTGGTCGCTTCTTCACGCTGGCTGAGATCGATCGGCGCAACGCCTCCAACATGACGGATCTGCTGCGCGGCCTGCCCGGCATCCGTATTGAGTCGCGAGGCATGGTCAATACGGTGCGCGTGCGCAACAGCCGATGCGCCCCCCTGGTCTGGCTTGACGGCCAGCCACTGTTCGCTGCCGAGGTCGATCTCGACGCGTTCGACCCACGCTCCTTCGAAGGTATCGAAGTGTACAGCGGGCCGGCCACCGTTCCGGTTGAATTTCTGGGCAACCAGCGCATGAGCTCCTCCTGCGGCACCATCGTGCTCTGGTCTCGGCGTGGTGAACCGCGGCCCAAGCGGCCCAAGAAAAACGAACCCACGCCGCTGGAGCGCATTGCCAAACTGATGGACGACGGCAAGGCCTTCGTACACACCGACGTCGACCGGGCGGCCTTCCCTGATTCGGGGATGCTCGTCAAGCCGGCCTATCCCGATTCGCTGTTCGAAGAGATGACCGGCGGACGGGTGATCGCGGAGTTCGTGGTGGATACGAACGGCAGGGCCATCATGGATACATTCTCTGCCATCGCCTACACACACCGGCTGTTCGTGGAGCCCGTGCGCCGCGCCGTGCGCGAGCAGCAATTTCAACCGGCGTATCGCCGGAACAGCTTTGTCATGCAGGTCATGCACCTGCCCTTCGACTTCTTCCCGGATTCCACGGCACGAAGACGCCGTTGAGGAGATGCCGTTGATGGTCCGACGTATCGTCGTCGTGGTACTCGCATCGAGCGGCATACTTGCCGTACGTGCGTCCGCCCAGGCCGCCCCGCGCGCCAAACTCGAAGAGATTGGCAAGACCTCCGTCGGCACGCCGGTGATGCTCGAAACAGCATCGGTGTCGCGTAGCGGGACCCTGGTCACGGCCGCCGTGCGCGTCGCGCTGCAGCCCCCGCTCAAGCACGCCAACGGCGATTTGGTGGCATCACGCACGCTCAGCATGTTCGATTGCGCCAAACAGACGGTGGCCACCAAAGAAAGCTGGTACTACCACGACGCGGCGTTCAAGAGGCAGGGCATGCACCGCGTTGTGGGCAAACCGGGCT
>VFQQ010002959.1_pt1 | contig 17658 bp, 33 predicted proteins | sample 3512341 | NCBI WGS metagenome assembly VFQQ01 (sample SAMN10412373, study PRJNA504923) | tailings metagenome | isolation source: Relicate 2 Philex TSF1 revegetated site | place: Philippines: Tuba, Benguet | collected 2017-08-29 | reverse complement strand
AATCCACTGAGATTTTGCAAAACTGCTAGCTCAGCTAAGCTAAAATCGGAGCTTCCCAGGTGGGCCACCGCCGCCGTGCTGTGCCGCCAGCGGTGCGGGCGGCGGCGCCCGCAGGGTCCTCTAGGACCCGCTTGTCGGCTTCTGTCAACAGCGCATCTCCTTCGCAACCACATCGACCTGCCAGAGGCCCTGCAAAGCCCCCGCAGGCGCAGTTGTGCCGCGGCTTCGCCCCGTCAAGGCACTTTCGGCTGCTGTAGGGAGTCGAACTAGGTGCACTTGCACTTCAGATCCAATAGCAGTGACCGCGGAAAGTCAGCACCCTCCTAACAACAAGAGCGCCGCGCTTCCCGCTCGCAGGTGGCCCCAGCGCCCTTTTCGGCTCTGCCAGCGCTCCGAAGTCTGCATCCGAAATGGGTGAGTGCCGCAAGGCGCCGGCAGCAGCCTTGCACCTGCACCGCCGCTGCTCGCGCCGCCGCTGTTGCTGCTGTGTGCCTCTCCTCTCACCTCCCTTCTCCCGTCTTGCCTGCAAGCAGTGTGTGACAAGTGTGAGAAGAAGCTAGCCAAGTTGGTGGTGCAGGACAAGTGAGTGGGTGCGGGAGGCACCCGAGCGCCGCTCAGATGCGACTAGTGCCGTCTGCTTTTCCACCGCCCGCCGCCTTCTGTGAGTCTGTTCTTCTCTTGCATGTACACTCAGGTGGAAGGATGGCGCCCGCAATACGATGGAAAGCGGGGGCAAAAAGGTGGGCACCAGAGCCGTCATGCAAAGCCGGTCAATAGGTCCAATGGCTGCACAGCGCAAGCAACTGTGCATAGCCTGTCGCATGCTGCAGCTCATGCCCCTTTGCCCCTACCACGCTTGCTGCAGGTGAATGAGAACAAGGCACTCAGCAAGAAGAAGCAGTGGGCGCCCTACAACAGCAAATGCACGGTGAGTGCTGGCTGCAAGAAGTTTTGAGCGCAATGCGATTACATCGTGCGAGGCCATCTGCCCCATCCGCCACTGATCTTCGGCGTGACGGCCCAGCCTCACCCCATCCTGCCCGCAGGCATGCAAGACGAGCATCGCCAAGGACTACAAATACTGCCAAGGCTGCAGCTACCAAAAGGGTCTCTGTGCAATGTAAGTCCAGGGGTATCTGGGCGGTGCCTGAGCCGTGCCCATGGTTACAGCTGCACATGCACACATCCCTGCTGCTCACGTCCTGGCTGTTTATCTTTTGGCACTCCTGCAGGTGCGGCAAGCAGATTCTAGACACGAAAAACTACAAACAGAGCATGACGTGACGCACGCACCTCAGGGCGCTGCTGTGACCCACCGCAATTGACCGACCCGACTCCCTTGCTCGACTCTCCTGCCCGACTCTCCTGCTTGACCCGCCTCGTCCGCGCTACCGCCAGCCCCTTGCCTCTGCACCCCTGGGCACTTGCAGTTGCCCACATTGTAACATGAACCGCTCTCGAGGGTTGCCCTAAAATCAAGAAAGGCGGCACTGCTGCTGATGAAGCAGCAAGTCAAGGTGATTCCAATGCCCGCATGCATGCGGCGAGAGCTGGAGCACGGGCTGCCGCCCATCCGACAGCTGCGTGGTGCTGCAACATTGTACAGTGTTAGCTTCTGATACATGCCAGAGAAGTGTATTTACAAGCACGTGCATTTGGTCAAAATTGATGCTTGCTGTTCAGGTCAGAGGAGCGTCAGGATGCTGAAAGCAGTGCAATGGGTGGGCCTGAGGGAGTCGTCAGATGCGGAAAAGGAGCACACCAATCGTGTGGGCAAGGACATGAAACACGCAGGACGTAGTTCTACAGGCATGCTCAGACAGGATGCTCACACAAAATGCTTTGCAACAAAAGCATGTACAGGGCGTGTGATGCAGCGGTGCGACATACATTGATCCATGCCACGTATACATCAAGCGGGGCAGCCCAGGTTGGGTTTTCCAGAGCACTCCGAGCCGCAGTACAGCAGGCACTCCGCAGAGCGGTCCTGCGCTTGGACGACGCAGAAGGTGCCGGCAGCGGGGCTGTAGACAAGCCCCGCCCACTTCTCAACGTTGTCCAGCGTGGGGCCGGCACCGTAGATTTTGTTGAAGGGGTGGATGGCCGAAGGGGTGCCCCCCTGCGCAGGTTGTGAGTGGGAGGCACAGCTTGTAAGCATGCAGGTGCAGGCAAGGAGGCAGGCAGAAGAACAAGTACAGGCATCGGCAGCAGGCGAGCCCAGTGGAGGCAGGCGGAGCTCACCTTCTCGCATTTGGCGGAGATGCCACTGCCGCTCGTCTGGCAGTGCAGGTTGCCGGATTGGCTGTTGCCGCAGGACGTGTCGTGCCTGTGGCACAAAATTGGGGCGTATGAATGGTCGTCATGATCGAATCCTTTCTAGCGCAGAGTAACATGTGATCGGCAGGCACTAGGCAGCAGTGTGCAGGCAGCCACTGCAAATCCCAATGCAGCTTGGCACATCAGCAGCTCACCACTTGCCATCCACCGGCAGCGACTGAAGCCAGGATCCAAGCGCCTTTTGGATGTCGGCCACGTGCATGTGCATCTGCAGTGGGAGCGACGCAGGTGGGCTTGTTCAGCGGCATTGCAACATGAAGGTGCGCTGCGTATGCAGACACCAGGCAGGATGCACACGCGAAGCGGAGGCGTGGCTGCCTTGCCTGCTGCTTGCCCCACGGCCTGCCGCACCTGGTGCTGCGTGCGATGGTGCACGGAGTTGATTGCCATAGCCTTGGTGTGCTGGTCGCTGGCGGGAATGGTGGCCCAGGCGGCATCCCTGCGGTGGTGCAGGTGGCAGGGGCAGCATGGTTAATGCGAGCCAGGCAGGTTGCTGCCCCAGGTGGCAGGGGCTGCCGAGCAGGCCTGCCATTCGCACACTACATGCGTCCCGGCAGTGTAAACATGCGGCTCACCAGATGCCCTCTCCTCCGCAGCCGCTGGTATTGACGTACGACTCCACCCCAGTGCAGGGGGCGACCGGCAGCACCAGGAAGTGGTCGGGCAGGGGCGCGTTGGGGGGCTGCGCAGAATCCTTCGTCCTGCAGGAGATCCCAGGGTGTCGGTGGTGCAATTGTGAGGCTCTGCATATATCGATGGCTCTCATAACCAGGTGCACGGGCCGGCAGGGTATCAGCAGGCTCCAGGCAGCAACCATGCCGTTTGACATTGGCTCTCACCCCGAGTAGGCCCAGGTTGCCTTGCCCTTGGCAGGCCAGCTGTACCTCTCAAAGATGTCGCAGCCGCTGCAGCAGTAGTTCTGCAGTAATGAATGCGGCAGGGGGCTTTCGAGTCAAACAGGCGGCATGAGCGTCTGCGGAGGCGGCTTCCCCGGGCGGTGGGCCACGGGCACTGTGCACACCCTCAACGGCTGCTGCTTCAGTGCCAGGCGTTGGCGCCCACTCACGCTGCCGGAGCCGCAGTCCTTGCCGGGGTCACCCAGCTGGGCCGTGGAGGCGGAGTTGTAAGGGAAGCCCCAGTTCTTGCAGCCGCTGGTTGAAGGGCAGGTGAGCAGCTTGCGGGCGGCAGCGGCGGGGCCGGCCGCCAGCAGCAGCGCGACGGCCAGGAGGAGAAGCGGCGCAACAAACCGCGTCATCTGGTTGTGTTGTGCTTGTTGAGGGGTTAGATGCGCCTCGTGCAGAGAGGTGGACGCTCGTTTCCGCAGGTTCACACAGCTTTGCCGGGAAGCGGTCTTCAGCACCCAGAAAGCTGAAAGGATGACCTAGGCGAGTTGAGCTGTGCCTTTGTAGGCCGGGCGGGCCGCGGAGCAAATTGCCAGCTGGCTAAGGCGCCAGGACCGTGCGCTGGCGGAAGCTGCCTGGCAGCCTTGTTGCCAGCCACACACCTGTCCCAGCCGTCCTTTTGCACAGCTGGCATGCGTCCGTTTCCAGGACGCCACGGCTCTGCGTGGCACCAGCATTGCTGCTGCCTCGCCGCGTGCAGCGCTGCCGCAGACAGGAAGAAAAATTGGGGCTGATCATCGTGCTTGCGCTTGCATCTGTGCTGGGCGCCGGCGGGCCAAGAGGAGTAAATGCAGAGCGCTAAAGATCCATGCTCAAAGTGCTGCCACATCCGAGCTCATGCTCTGTCACAACCGCTGGCTTTTGGCATTGGCAGCCGGCTTGTTCATCCATGCCCAGTGGCCGGCGAGCGCGGCGACCTGCACTGCCTTGAGTGCCCTCCCCTTGTGCGCTGGACAGCAGTATCGGACTGCCAGCTTCAGGGATCACAGTGCCGGACGCATCACATTACAATGTGATGCAGCGTAGCGGGGAGAAGCTCCAGTGTGCTGAGTCTCCCCGAGCTCGTCTGGTGCAGACAAAGATGGCTGCGAGCGGCTGCGCCCTGCAGGTGCAACTGCCATGCGTGCATTTGTGTGGACAGTCTCGGCAGACACGTTGCATGGCGTATTACATGTGGCAGTGACGATGTGATTGAACAGCTCAAAACTATGTGTGGAATATGCTGAGAGCAGTGAGGAGCGTAAGCGGAGTCGTCAAAAGTGACAGATGGGAGGGCAGTTGAAAACTGGCACGAGCAGTGAAACATCAGTAGGGGGCCAATAGGCGAACAGCAAACGGCCGGCAAACGGCCAGGGCCGCTAAATAAAACGCGGTTCCGTCAAGCGGGGCAGCCCAGGTGGTCCTTTGTTGAGCACTCGGAGCTGCAGTACAGCAGGCACTCCACGGAGCGGTCGTGCGCTTGCACGGCGCAGAAGACGTCTTGCGTGGGGCTGTACACCAGCCCCGCCCATTGCTCCATGTTGGTCAGCGTGGGCCCGGTGCCATAAATCTGCTCAAATGGGCGGATGGCCGAGGGGGTGCTCCCCTACACAGGCAGCAGACATGGGGGCAGCAAGTTAGCAGCATGCCGGAAGGCAGGCGCAAGTGCGATCCCAGGATTTGCAGTGCAGACAAAAGGATGCGCCCATATGCGCATTCAGTAGCTGGCGGCCCACTGCCCAGCACACCTTGTCACATTTCGCCGAGAAGCCAGAGCCCCGGCTGTGGCAGTGCATCGTGCCGGTGGTGGAGTTGGTGCCGCAGGAGGTGTCAAACCTGCGCCATCACAAGGCACCAAAGGCAGCAATGATGCAGGTCAGTTGAACTATGGGCAAAAAATGGCAGTGTGCTGGGGATGGCAGCCAGGTGACTGCAACGCATAGCCCACCCCACCAGCTCACCAGGTGCCATTTGCCGGCAGGGACTGAAGCCAGGCGCCCAGGTCTTTCTGGATGTCGGCCACGTGCATGTGCATCTGAAATGCAGAATGATACACTGATTATGCCAAGTTGCCCTAGCAGTCGCTGCGCACAGTGCATGTACACACCCTGCCAGGCACGACACGCGAAAGCTTAATTGCTGCTCCCACCTGGTGCTGCGTTCGATGGTGCACAGGGTTGATCCCCATCGCCTTGGTGTGCTGGTCACTGGCGGGAATGGTGGCCCAGGCGGCATCCCTGAGTTGTTTGGGAAGGCAGGGGCAGCAACGTTTGTGGAGGAGGCAGATGGCTACCCAGGTGGCTAATGCTGGCTCCCCATGCCCCTGCAACTTGCGGTGCGTGGCAGGGAGATTGAGTGCTGTTCACAGGTGCGGTTGGTGGTGCACCACGCCGCTGCTGGGCGGCACTTGTTATTGTGCCGCACATCGTTTCCATTGCGCATGTTGCTCACCAGATGCCCTCGCCTCCGCAGCCGCTGGTGTTCACATACGACTCCACCCCGGTGCAGGGGGCAACCGGCAGCACCAGGAAGTGGTCGGGGAGGGGCGCTATGGGGGGCCGCGCAGAGTCTTTCGTCCTGCAGAGGCACGATGGTTTCCGCGCAAAGTGTAAGAACAAAATCTCCAGCGCTTGCGCATGCGCAGATTGGGTATCATCAGAAGGGTATCTTGCAAGCTCAGCCAGGAGGCTACCGCATGGCCCTCACCCCGAGTAGGCCCAGGTGGCGTTTCCTTCAAGTGGCCAGCTGTACCTCTCAAAGATGGCGCACCCGCTGCAGCAGTAGTTCTGCACGGGTGAAAGGGACGCAGCAGGATGTGCAGATGAAGCAAAGCTGCATTGCCCGTGTCAAGTGGCTTGCGGTGGGGCGAGGGCAACGTGACGCCATCTGGGGCTGCTCCTTTCGCCCACATGCCGGCTGCCACTCACGCTGCCGGAGCCGCAGTCCTTGCCAGGGTCACCCAGCTGGGCCGAGGAGGCTGAGTTGTAAGGGAAGCCCCAGTTTTGGCAGCCGCTGGTGGAGGGGCAGGAAAGGAGCTTGCGCCCCCTTGCGGCGGCGGCGGCGGCGGGGCCTGCCGTCAGCAGCGCGATGGCAAGGAGGAGCAACGGCGCGACAGCACGCGACATCTGGTAGTGCTGTGCTCGCGTGGGACGGCGGGCCAGGAGCCTTGAAGTAGGAGCGCGGGACACCCGAGAGCAGGGAACACTGTGGCGTTGCTTGGCTGCTGTGTCGGGGCCGTTTATTTGTTGTGATGAACCGCTAGCGCCGATTGGCCCTTTCAACGCAAGAGATGCCGCGGCCTGCCTGCCAGCTGTGGGTCTCGCCCCCGCAGGCATGGCGTGGTGTGGCGCCGCACGTTGCGTTAGCAGGTTTTCTCACATTGTGGCAAGAAACCCCACCAGCTGACCTATGCTGCCCGCAACAGAGAACAGTGCATAACAAAGCCATGCTGCCTCCAGAACTGATCGCTGGCTATCCGCACTGGCACGGCGCCGGGAGGCAGGGGCCCGGGTGGCATCCCGCGGGTACCAGGGACATTGGTTGTCACAGGACTGTGCAGCAAAGACAGCCATGGGTGCAAGCACTGCAGCCTGGCACGAATGTTGATTGGATGATCTAGGTTCAAGCCGCCCCACCGGGCGCCGCTCCAGCTTGCTGCGGCGCTGCTGCCTGCTGCTGCTCGCCTGGCGGCGGCGGCACTGGGCGCCCAGGCGGCGGCCCCAGCCCTGCCGCCATGTTTTGGTGCGCCTCCTGCGGTGGGGGCAAAGGGAACGGTAGAAATTATGAGCAGCAGGCGAGCCGGTGCGCAGTCTGTGCCACCGGATACTGTTGCAAGCATCTCAGGGACACGCCGTTCCCCGCACCTTTTGATACTGGTCAATGAACTGGCCGCGCATGGCCTCCAGTGACAGCCGCTCCGCGCTCAGCACTGCATCCATCTCCTCCAAGTACTGGAGGGGAGGGGAGGGGCCCGGGCCGGGGGGCGTGAACCGCTAACGAGGGCTGGAGAAGCGGTGGGGGAGGAACCGAGGGCTGCTGCCTGCAAGGCGACACGGGGACGAGCTGGAGCATTCGGCAGTTGCCAGCTGCCACAGATGCTTGCTGGCTTCCCACCTGCAGCTTGGTGTGCACTTTCTTGAACTGCTGCTCGATGGCTGCTAGCACTGCTCGCTGCACCTCCCGCTCCTCCTGCATCGGCAGGAAAGGCAGAAGGTGGATGTTGCATGCTGTGCCAATGGTTTTTGACACGACACGCGCAACTGGCCGCACTGTTTGCCTGCCACAGAAATTGTCATCACCTCGCTGTCAGGCAGCTGCAAGTAGAAAACAGGATCGGGCGCTGCACAACAGCGTACCCCCGCACGCTCCCGCCCGCACCTGGTCTGCTAGCAGCTTGGCCTGGACTGCCGCTGCAGCCAGGCCAGTGGCTGCCGCAAGCCGCGTGCGTGCCGCAGAGATGGGCTGCGGGTGGGGCGAGACGGGGCAAGGAGTGTGGGCCAGCAGACCAGGGCAGCATGCCTGAACTGATGCCGCAGTAGCAGTAGGATGCCCTCAGCCCCGCCGCATAAGCAAGATGTGTCACCCTGCTGCATAAGATGTGTCTCCCATCTGTCGCTGCTCACCCCATCCGTCTGCTGCCCATTCTTGCCGACGTCTGGCATGGCGGCATCTCCGCCTCCCGCCTGCGCTGCCGCCAGCTCTTGGGCCACCTCTGCCGCTGCCGCCGCATCCTCCTCTGCCAGCACTTCTAGGGCGCGCTGGGCCGCCGCTGACGCAATCTTGGGGCCCACCATGGTGGCCAGGAAGGACACCTGTGGCGGGATTTGGGGGTGCGGCGTGGTGGAGGGTTGAGTGGCGGTCAGCAGGCAGCGGTGGCAAGGAGGAGGAATGCAGCGCTGCCACACGCCGATAAACGCAGGGTAGATGCAATGGAGAAAGCTTTGGGGGGTGTCAACAGGCTGCCCGCCAGTCAGAGCAGGGGAGCATCACCTGCCATCACCCCCCAGCACACCTGTGCAACCACTGGGTTGGGCGCCTCGCCAAATGGCAGCACGTCCTGCAGCAGGACGAACACAAGATTGCAGCTTTGCCACAAGACCTTGCGTGCCCTCGTTTGCATGTGCGCACACACGATACCCTCCCTGCAGTTGTGGGCTCTATGCCGCCCTGCAAGCTTGCCTGCAGCACTTCAGCCGCGACCGCCAGGCCGCCAGGCTGGCCAGGCGGCGGGATGGCAACCTGCGGCATGGTGGCGGGGTGTAGACAGGCATGCTGGCTGAGCATCCCATGCTGCAGCCTGTGCTCCCACAACGAACAACAGCCCCACAACTGGCGCACGAGAAAGCAGTGCAGTGCAGAGCCTGCCGTGCCAGCACATGCCACACGCCCAGTACCGCTGACCCCCAGTTTCCTCACCAGGCCGTGGGAGGTGGGCCCAGGTGTGGCGTCCGCAGCCAGCGCCTCCTCAGTGGGCAGCTGCAGGAAGCGCGCCACGCACTGCATGGCGGAGCGGCCGCCCACGTGCTCCGCCACCTGCTGCCACGACTCGCTGTACTTCTCGATGCCTGGTGGGGGTGGGGGTGGAGGAGGGGGACAGGACATGCCTGAGACACAGGGACTGTATGGGATGGGCAGATGCGTGACATGGCAGCCCAGCAGTTGCAGCACCCAGGCGGCGCCAGACCCGCAGCATGTACCCAGTTGCAACCTGTGCGACCCAACCGTCGCTGCCGCCGTGTCCCCACCCACCCACCCCCTCACCCTCCAGCAGCAGCAGCGTCTCCTGGTCGGTCCACCCCGAGTCGTCGGGCACCGCATCTGCTGCCTCCAGCCGGATGAAGTCCTTGGAGCACATGCCGGCGGGGAACTTGCCCTCTGTGGAAGGTAGGTCAAGGGTTGAGGGGATGAGGTGCAGGGTGGGGTGGGGCGGCAGGCTTTGGGGGTGGAGAGGTGGGACGCTAGTGCAGCACACCAACAGCGCAGCGGCCAGCCACAATCATTGCACAATGCCAGTCAAAAGCTCGGGACAGCCAGCCCCGGCAGCCCTACAGCTCCCTCACCTTTGAAGCACTTGGGGCAGAGGTCGAGGTCGGGCCGCTTGAGGCAGTGGTGCCGCAGCTCAGTGCACAGCACGCCGCAGTCGGCGCCTCGGCAGTAAAATTCGGCCTGCGGGGCATTATGGAGGGGCGTCAAAGGAGGGTGTGGAAAGGCAGAGGGTTTGGACAAGTGGGGACACATGGAATGCTGCAGCACATGCAGGCACACTCCTCGGTGCCCCACACGCCCTCTGTCCCTCCTCCTTCTGTTCCTTCTTCTGCAGCCCTCGGCGCCCCCTCACCTTGCTGGCCAGCGCCGACTGGCGCGCCCAGGAGCCAAACACGTTGTTGCGCACGCGCACGGTGCCACCGCTGGTTCCCATGTTGCCCGTCAGCGCCGCCGTGGCCCCCGCCTCCACAGATGCTCGGCGGGCGGGTCCAAACAGCGCCTCGGCCCCCGACACTGGCAGCCCGCCGCTGCCTGCAGGGGCGGGCAGGGCAACGTCGTGTGGCAGTGAGGGAGGGCAGGCGGCGGGGGCAAGCTTTATTTGACACCCTGCCAGCTGCTCAGTGGTCACTTCTGGCTGCTTGCTGGACAGGTTTACTGCAGTTTTCCCCATACCTCGTGGTCCAAGCGAGTCTGGTGCGCCTGCCGGTGCCACCCGCCGCCGCGCCATGAAATTGATCAGCTGCCTGCACAGCAGGGGATTGAGTGCGATGTTGAGCTGCATACTTGGGCAGTCAGCAATGACCAACTCCCAGCTCCAGCTGGACAGCACACACCACACAATCAACGCAGCTTGCGGCCCAGCCTCACCAGGAGTCGAGGAACTTCCACACGCGGCGCAGCAGGTTGACGTCGCCCACCAGCGCGCGCCGAGCCTCGGTGAAGCTCAGCACCCGGCCCTCGTCCTCGCTGCGCAGGGCACGGGGGCGGCAGGCAGGTGGGCTGGGTGGTGTGCATGACAGCACCGCCTGGTGCATGCCTGCTTACAAGTGTAGCCCCTCCTCTCGCACAACACTGGCGCTGTTCATTGCCCCCAGCAGCCAGGGCACAGGCCCCCAGCGCCCCACCCACCGGTACTTGTTGATGATGGCGTTGCGGTACTCGCGGTACCGCTCCGGGTTGGCGGCGTCGGCGGCCAAAAAGTCGCGGAAGTGCGCCTCCTCAACGTCCGCAATCGCGTCCCAGCGGAACCAGGCGGCACAGGCAGGCACCAGGTAGGGCTCTCCCTGGGCCCCCTCCCCCTGCTGCTGCTGGCCCGCCGCTGGCGCCGCGCCCTGCTGCGCCCACCGCGCCTGCCGCGCCGCCACCGCCTCGGCCAGCTCTGGAGCCACCTGCACCGCGGCGCTGGGCATGAGCACGTCCTCCGCTCGCTGGCCCTGCAGAAGGGAGGGGAGGCATATCCGATGATGTGCCATGATGTGCCAATTGGCTCATGATCAGTGCTGCACTGGCATGATCTGCAAGGCGAGCTCTCGAGCGGTCAGCACAGCGCACGCTGCCTCTTGCAACCGCCCCTCCTGCCTGCCTGCCCCACACATGGCAGGGTGCCTCAGCAACAACCCCACGCCAGCAACACTCGCTCTATTACCTGCGAGATGTCCACCATGCTGGACAGCTCCATGGCCTTGCGGTGCGGCTGCAGCACCTTCTGCCGCGTCACGCCCTCCGCCACCGCCTCGGCCGCCCCCACTTGAATCTCGGGCAGCGGGCCCACCTGCCGCGCCGCCTTGGGCTGCAGGGTGGCGAATGTGCGGTGGAAGGGCAGTGGGCAGGTGGCACTAGGAGACAGCAAGGGAGGCAGCACACGCCCTGCCCCACTCAAATAGCACCATGCCAGGCAGTGCACAGCCCTGGCCGCCCCTGCAGATGCCCTTCCCACACCCACCTTGCGCGCCGGCTCCTCCTCGCCCTCCCGCCGCCGCTTGCCCTCCTCCGCAGCAGCGTCAGCTGTCTCGTAATCCACTGGGTTCATCCACCTTGGGACGAGTGGAAAGTGGATAAACAAGGTTGGCGGTGAGCCGGCGGCGAGGGTGAAGCAGGCTGGGACACACCTCTGTACACGCCATGCCACTCAAAAACAGCCAGCAGGTAGACAGGCCACCTAGTTGCATACCCTCACTCCCTCTCCCCCACCCCCACCCCAGCCCCTCTCCTCACTCGTTGTGCTTCTCGCTGTCCGTCAGCCAGCGGGCGTAGACGTGCCAGGGCCCGCGCGGCGGGCGGCGCGGCGCCTCGGCCGTCCCCGGCGTGGCCGCTGCCGGCACCCACTCATCGTAGCTGTCAGGTAGGTACCACCAGTGCACCTTGGCTTGACTGCCCTGGACCTGCACCAAACGGGATGCGGTGGTTGCAGACAGGTGGGGTGTGAGGCAGCATGCGGCAGACGGCACTTAAGTTGTGATGCCACGACGCTCAACTCCACTGTGCGATGGCATGCCGTGCTGCTCAACCTGCCAGTGCACTACCATGGCTGCCAGCAACAGGGTCCACACAAAAGTGACAGTGCGCGTACCTCCAGCATTCGCGCATAGCGCTGGCTATCGTCAAGGCTGACGCCCTCAGCCATGGGGTGCACCACATATGTGGCGCCGCCCTCTGACTGCGCCAAGTCGCCCTTGAGGCTGCGCACCGCCTCCTGCGGGCAGGGAATGTGGTGGCAGTCGCAGGTTGGCGGCAGCGGGTGGCACGAGGTAGGGGTGGCAAGGCAAGCACGGCAGCATGGACCCGACGAGCAGCTGCGGCAGACGCCCGCCACTGCAGGCCGCCCCACTATGTGCACGCCCCCACGCCTTGCTGTCCAGAGCGCAGCCAAGCGACAGCCCCCTCCCTGCCACACCTGCAGCTTGGCCACCGCGGGCCCGTTGGCGGGATGCACATACACCACCGGCGTGCGCACGTAACCGGAACGCAGCAGCTCGGAGCGGATGCGCCCAAACAACTCCATGTTCTGTCCAGTACGGATGAGTGAGTGGGTGGGTGGGTGGGTGGGCAGCGGCAACCAACAGGGTATGCCGGCAGGCGGCAGCGAGCATTTGTGCCCCGAGCATGATGTGCCTGGCCGGCGCTCGGCGGCTGGAGAGCAAGCGATTGCAACAACTGGCTGCTTCCCATGCCTCCTGCCCTCCCACCCTGCTGCAGGCCACGCCTGCAGCATGCAGCAGCGCAAAACAGCTACTCCAGCACATGCAGTAGAAATGCCAGCAGCAAGCTGCATTTCGCACCTCCTTGCGCATCTGTGGCGCCAGCCACTCGATGCGCTTCAGGTTGCGGGCCTGCAGGGGAAGGGGAACAAGGAGGGCAGCACATGTGGTGAGGTTCAAGGGCAACAGCTCCGCATGCAAGATGGCAGGCAGAAACGATTGCTGCTGCTTGGCCTCCGCGCATAAGAGCAGTGTGCCCTGCCCCCTGCCCTCCCCACTGCCTATTCTAGTGTGACCTGCCTTGACGTGCTCGCTGCATGCTGCGGCAATGATGGCCAGCGGCCCGTCCACCGATGTGTCGTACAGCAGGCGGGCGGGCAGCCGCGTGAACGGCTTGTACAGCGCCTGCAGAGCGGGGTGGGGAGAAAGAGCAAGAGCCGGGCAAGCTGAGCTTGCTTGCAGATTTGATGAATGCAGCAGCAGAACGCAGCTACAACAGCCCAGAAGGCATGCAGCAGCACAGCATGCAGCACACCATGCCTCAGAGCAGCCAGGCATGCTGCGTATCAGTCAACAGCAGCCCCGGCTGTGCCATGCGCCTCTGTGCACTCCACGCCAGTGCAGTCGGCCAGCCATGCCACCGCCACCGCCCGTGTGCCGCTCACATTCACGCCCAGGGCATCCTCCATGAACTGCGCCAGCCCCGAAATGAGCTGCGCCAGCGACCGCTTGTCATACTTGTGTCCCCGCTCGCCCAGGCGCTGCACCAGGCCCTCCAGCGACGACACATAGGGCTCCGCCTGCGGGGTGGCGGCAGCGGCGGCGGCGGTGGTGGCGGTGGGTGGTGAGCAGCGCCCCAGGGCATGGCGGCCGATGTAGTCGCTCAGGGATCATGTTTGTGCACGATGGTAAGCCGCCCACGCAGCAAGGAGCCCCAGCGCGGCTGTCGGCAGGGCAATGGGCGCACAAGGCGAGCGCAGCGCCCATCCCTGCTCACCAGCAGCTCTGGTTTGGCATGTCCACTACGCTGGCCCACGGCCAGCACCACCCGGTTCGCCATTGCGCGCTCGAGCGCGCGCAAGTGGCTCTACCGTTGCAGTATAGGCCTTGCAAGCTCCCAGAGAAACACAGTGCGCCGATCTGCGACGTACTGCCGCGATGGAGCTGCTGCCCTGCTGTCTCCCGCCGCCGGCATCAGACAAATGGCGCACATAGGGCGGCCAGTGAGGCTTCCCTGCGTTTCGGGCAGCCTGTGCAACGCTGAATATCACAACAAAGGGCTCTCAGATGCTCCAGCCGCTCCGGTAAACGCCTGCGGAATGGTGGCGCATTTTTCCGTCTCCGAGGCACTCCAGGCGGTGACTGGTGATGCCCTGCTGTCTGCCGCGGCGGTGGCCAGCGCCTGCACGGTCCTGGCCCACCTCGGGGGCGTGGCTCTATGTAAGCGCGACGGCGGCAGCGGCGGGCGCCGCCTCCGCCTGCCGGGCCCTCGCGTGGAGCTCCACTTCCTGCTGTCGGGCGGGGCGCGCCACCTGGTGCTGCAGGCCTTCTCCTGGGTAGGCTAGCGGCGGGGAGGCGGCGGGAGTGGGGCCCTTGCGCAGCCGTCTCACCAGCAGGCATGCCTGGCTCACGGCTGGTCAGCTATTGCCCAGCTTCCTTCGTCTTCCAACCCATCCCGTATCTGCCCTGTGCAGGCGCTATGGTTTGGCGCCGTGCTCGTAGCGATGCCGCTGTTGCTGGCGCGCTGGCGCCAGGCCCAGACCCCGTACATGGAGCTGCTCAGCGCCGCCGTCGCCGTGGCGGCATGTGAGCAGTGCTGGGCTGCTTGGGATGGGCATGCTTGTGGGTGGGCTATACAGCAGTGGATGGGATGCTGCTGCTGGTTTAGCTGCTGTTCAGCAACAGAAAGAAGCTGTGTCTTGCCAATTGCCCTGCCCCATGCGGCTGCCCATCCCGTCGGTGCCTGGCCCAACCACCCACCATTCACCGGCCGGCTCCCTGCCCCTGCCGACCCCGTAGACTGCGCGCTGCTCTTTCAAGTGAAAGCCCTGCTGGTGTTTGAGCCTTCCGAGCCGCTGCAGCTGCTGGCCCGCGCCTTTGCCTCCGGCTCCTCATCCCTGTACTGGGACGTGTCGCGCCTGCCGTCACGCACCGGCCGCGCCTACATCGTCACGGGTGCGGGCGCCTGTGATAGAGCTGGCGTGCACTGTGGATTGACTGCAGATCAGATGAGAGGCTGGTGGTGCGTCATGACAGGCTTTAATTGGCTGAAGCTTGCCGCTGAACGCCCGCTAATCGACCGCTGTTGTTGCAGCTGCTGCCAGCAGTCCTTCATGCCCTACCCTGCACTGCCCCCTCCCCCGCCCTCCAGGCATCGGCCTGCTGTGGGTGGGCCTGGGCGGCGCGCTGCTGCTGGCCACTGAGTTCCTCACAGACACCATCAGCCTGTCGGTGTACTACGCGCTGGCGGCGGCATGTGTGACTGTGGGAGCCTTCACTACGCACGGCCTGGCCGGGTTCCTGCGCCACAGCGATGGCAGCAGCAGCGGCAAGGACGGCAAGGGCGGCGGCGGCGCCAGCGGCGGCTGGCGCTTCTGGCAGCCCTTCCGCGGTGGCACCGCCTTTGTGCTTGCACAGGTGCGGTGGTGAGGTGTGCATGCTGTGGAATTGCTCGAGCGCCTGTTCTGCCCTGCTGCCGCCCTTGGCTCGGCTCCCGTGGTCTCTTGGCAGAATTCTGATAACAAGCAAACTCCCTGTCCTGTTGCCGCCCCCCTGCAGGCCCTGGGCTGGGCGCTCTACTCGTCTGCGCTGGTGGCCTGCCTCTACCTGCTCGTCCAGGCCGTGGCAGGGGTGGCCTACTGGTGAGGCTGCCTGGTTGGTGGGCTGTAGCAGCTGGCTGGCTAGACGCTTGTGTTTGCATGGCAGCAGGCAACATGTGGCGTGTTGCGCTCAACATGTAGGGGAGGGCCTCAGGGGGTGCATCATGCGACCCCCACCGCCAAACGCCACAGCTCACTCTTCCAGCACCGCCCCCCTCCATTGCCGCAGCGTGCGCTGCTGGGCGGTGGCTGCCGGCCTGGTCATGTTTCTGTCGGAGCTGCTGCTGGCGGGCAGCCTGCTGACGTTCCAGGCGCCAGCGGCGGTGCAGGCCTTCAAGGCCGCCGCGCTGGACATGGCTGCCCCTGGCAAGCTGGCGCGCATGGGCGTGCGCGAGCGCCTGCTCAACCTGCTGATCATCAGCATCCTGTACATCCCGGTGAGCTGCCAGCAAGAGTGCCTGTGTGCGGGATGGCACCTGGGGGGCAGGTTTATGCAGCAAGGGTGCAACCTGGAGGTTTGTGAAAGGCGGCACGCTCCCCTGCTTGTTGCCCTGAATGCTGCCCTTCTGCCACGCCCGTGCCGCGCCGCAGATGCACCTGTTCTTTGCGGTGTGCGTGCTCACCTTCATGGTGCTGCCTGCCACCACGGCGGCCGCCCTCTGGCTGGGCGGCCTGTTTGTCTACTACTCGGCCACCGCATTCGGCCAACCAGAGCACACGGGGCGGCGCGAGTGGCCCGCCTTCCAGGCCTGGATGGGCGCGCAGCTGGAGCGATTCCTCCCCGCCTGGCTGGGTGCGCTGGGGGGGTCGTGGGAGGGGGGAGCGTGGGGCTGGGCAGGCTGGGAGTTTAAACGGTCCAGCTGCCACACTTGCAAAGATGGGGCCCTTGACTGCAGGCATTTGTGCAGTACATCATGGAATGCCTGCCACCCTCCCTGCCCTCCCCAGGCTCCTGCGAGGTGGTGCTGGACGGCGGCAAGGCCGCGGCCGAGGCTTTCGACCCCAAGCAGCGCTACATCTTTGGCTTCATCCACCACGGCCTGTACCCGCTGGGTGAGGGCGACAGTTGGGTGCCTTTTATGCAGTTGCCGGGTTCGCAGATGTCGGCGCCCCAGGCTCAGCACAGCTTAGTTGTCTGGGCCTCCATCCCTCCCTCCTTCCTGCCCCTCCCTCCCCACCCCCACCCTCCAGGCGCGGGCTACCTGCCGCTGCTGGCCTCCTTCAAGCGCCTGCTGCCGGTGCGGCCCGTCACCCTGACCGCCTCGGTCTGCGTCGCCGTGCCGCTGCTGCGAGACATCGTGCTGTGGCTGGGCATCCGCATTGTATCGCGGTGAGCTGGCTGGCTGGCTGGGTACGTCGATGCAAAGGCTGGGATGTAGGACGGAAGACTGCCTGCCATCGATGTCGTTCGTCAACTCAACTGGCCTTGCGTGCCTGGCCTCAATCTGTTCAGTCCTCACTGCACCCGCCCCTGCTCCGCACGCCGCAGGCGCACGTTCGAGCACACGCTGCAGGAGCGCAGCGCGGTGCTCATCTGCCCTGGCGGGCAGGCGGAGATGTGCCTGACCAACCGCCTGCACAGGCACAAGGAGTTCAGCGTGTACAGCCGGCACAAGGGTGCGGGGTGCTGCGGTGCTGCGATGCGTTGGGGTTGCAGGCGCAAGGTGTGGGGTGTGGTCGGACGTGTGCAGGCTGTGCTTGCGGCTGCAGAAGTGCAGCTTTTGTGTTCGTGGCCGAACCACACCCGGCCTGCTCCCATTGCGCCTGTGCGCAGGATTTGTGCGCATGGCGCTGAAGCACGACGCTGCGCTGGTGCCTGTGCTGGCGCTGGGCGAGGCCGACTCGCTGCGCAACCTGATCGAGTGGCCCGCCATGCAGCGCTGGTGCACCAAGAAGCTGGGGTGAGCCAGACTTGTGTGGTATGCCGGTTGTGCGCCTGTTGTGAGCTGGCATGTGCAGACACGGAGGGGCGTGCTGCTGCTGCCTTGCCGGCCGACATGCCGCCCTGCTTCCCCTCGTGCCCTCCCAACCCCCCGCCCCCCCGCCTCCCCGCCAGGTTCCCCATCCCCTTCATCATCGCCGGCCGCTGGTGCCTGCCGCTGCCGGCGCCCACGGGCCTGCGCTTTGTGATTGGCCAGCCCATCCGCGGCGCCAAGCCGGCCAAGGAGGGCGACCCCAGCGAGAAGGAGGTGGACGCCCTCCATGCACAGTTCTACGCCAGCCTCAAGGTGCGCGCAGCAGCTGGGCAGCAAGAGCTGGGCAGCACGCTGGTGCAAACAGGCAGGCTGCCGGGAGGCGGGCAGCTGTGAGTTGGTCCCTTCCCTCGGCTCTGCATGCTGCCAGCCGGCTGGCTGTGACTGGCACAGTTAACGTGCAAGCCTTGGCATGTCACTCCAGGGCCGCCCCGCGCTTTCTCTGATTCCAATGCTTGCTGATCCT
>VFQQ010002958.1_pt1 | contig 17663 bp, 17 predicted proteins | sample 3512341 | NCBI WGS metagenome assembly VFQQ01 (sample SAMN10412373, study PRJNA504923) | tailings metagenome | isolation source: Relicate 2 Philex TSF1 revegetated site | place: Philippines: Tuba, Benguet | collected 2017-08-29 | reverse complement strand
GGCACCGCCGTAGCGGCCGATGGGGGTGCGAATCGCGTCGCAGATGAAGGCTTGTTGGGTCATGTCGGTGTTTCCTCGGGTCAGGCCGTCACTTTAACCAAGCGATGGTGTAGGAAAAAGTACTCACTGCAATCCGGCGCCAGCGAAATTCACAAGGGGAGAACGCGGCGCGCTTCCCACCAGACTTCGTGTTCCAGCTCAACGCTGCCGAGAAGGTCGAGGTGGTCACAAACTGTGACCACCTCTCCAGACTCAAGTTCTCGAGGTCGCTTCCTTTCGCCTTTACCGGATGAACGCCTCAGCACCTGCGCTGGCTTCCGACGAGGCATGCACAGGTTCGGTGATCGGTTTCTGCCGCTCGAACATCTCGTCTTGCGCCCAGCCGGGGGATTCGATGATCACCCGTTTGCTGGCCTCTACGGCGGCGGGGTTGTGCTGGGCCACCTGTTCGGCCAGGGCGATGGCGCGGGCCAGCGCGGTGCCCACGGGCACCAGCTCGTTCACCAGCCCGAGCGCATGCGCACGCTGACCACCGACAGGTTCGCCCGTCAGCGCGCAATGCATGGCCACGTGGTGTGGCACGCGCCGAGGCAGGCGCATCAGCCCGCCGCCTGAGGCCACGAGGCCGTGGCGCACTTCCGGCAAGCTGAACACCGCGTTCTCGGCGGCCACGATCAGGTCGCACGCCAGCACGATCTCGAATCCTCCGCCCACCGCGCCGCCCTCGACCGCGGCCACCAGCGGTTTGCGCACCGTGGCCGCCGTGATGCCTGCAAAACCCCGGCCGGGAATCTCGGGCCGTTCGCCCAAGGCGTACCGACGAAGGTTGGTGCCGGAACAGAAGAAGCCCCCTGCACCGGTGACAACGGCTGCACGCAGTTGTTCGTCGGCATCCAGCCGATCCAGCGCCTGCGCCATGGCCTCTGCCATGGCGAGGGTGACGGCGTTGCGCGTGCGAGGTTCGTTCAGGGTGATGACCAGGACGCGGCCGCATTCGCGCGTGAGCAATGGGCTCTCGGTCGCGCTCATGCCGAAGTCCCTCTGGGCCGCACAACGAACGCCGGCAACGCGGCGGCCATTGCCCGCAGCTGGAGCTTGTCGATCTTGCCCGTGGCATTGCGAGGCAGTGGTTCGGTTCTGAACGAATAGCTCTCGGGCACCTGGTAGTCGGCCAGCCGTTCGGCACAGAACCGGCGCACCGCATCGGGGTCGACGCCAGCCTCGATGCAGATCTCGGCATGCACACGCTCACCCAGCACGGCATCGGGGCGTCCCACGATCGCGGCCTCCACCACGCCGGGACAGGTGGCGAGCACATCTTCGACCTCCGCCGTGTAGATCTTGTAGCCGCCGCGGTTGACCATGTCCTTGAGCCGGTCGTGCACATACACCCAGCCTTCGGCATCCACGCTGCCCACGTCGCCCGAGCGCCAGAACCCTTCCACGATGCCTGCGGCCGTGGCCTCGGGTTGGTTCCAGTAGGCGCGCACCACGCCCGGACTTCGCATCCAGATTTCACCGCGCGTGCCCGGCGGCACCTCCTTGCCGGTGTCGGGGTCCACCACGATCAACTCGACACAAGCCAGCGGCTTTCCCACCGAATCGCCTCGCAAGGCTTCCCCCGGTGGTGTCATCACGGCGGGCGAACTCGTCTCGGTGCTGCCGTAGCCGTTGAACAGGCGCAATCGGGGCAGGCGCTCGCGCAACGCGGCGATGGTCGCCGTGGGCATGGGCGCGCCGCCGAAATGGCCGATGCGCCAGGCGCAAAGGTCCGCCGAAGCAAAGGACGGCTCGCGCAGGCACAGGTTGTACATGGCCGGGACCAGGACGGTGTAGGTCATGCGGTGGCGTTCGGCCAGCGCGATGAAATCCGCCGCCCGGAAGCGGCGCATGAGGATCAGCAGCGAGCCCCCCAGCAAGGCGGCCACCACGCCGCACACCAGACCCGTCACCTTGCTCAGGGGCACGGGCATGGCAATGCGGTCGTTCTCATCCAGACCCAGATTGCCGGAATGGTGAATGACCGAATGCGCGATGTTCAGGTGGGTGAGCGCCGCGCCCTTGGGTTTGCCGGTCGAACCGGAGGTGTACAGGATGGCGGTCACGTCCTCCTCCTGCGATACCACCGGAACGGGTGGCTCTCGGTTCGCGGACTCGCCGAACGCCAGCGCCGCATCGCCTTCGGGCATGGGCAGGAACTGCAGCGGCGCCGAGAAATCGCCGGGCTCGGGCAGGCGATCGGCGAGATCCACGTCGTGCAGCAGCAGGGCGGCTCCCGCATCGTTGACGACATGAACGATTTCCCGCGCGCTCTGCCTGGGGTCCATGGGCACGGCGATGGCGCCCAACCACTGCAACGCATAGAAGACGAAGACGAACTCCGGGCGGTTGCCCATCAGCATGACGACACGGGTTCCCTCGCGCACGCCCTGCGCGCGCAACCCGCTGGCGCTGCGCCGCACCTGTTCGAACAGCGCGCCACGCGTCCACCGCTGGTCTTCGAACACCAGCGCCAGCGCATCGGGGGCAGCGGCGCACAGACCCGCCAGGGTCTGGACGGCGGGGCCGCCGCGCTCATGGAAGCACCAGACCACGCGGTCTCCGAAATGGCGCTCGCGGCGCCGCGACATGCTGCTCTGGTCCATCGTTGTCTCGAAGTTTTTTAACTAACGGTCGTTAGTCTAAGCTACGATGAGGCTTTCCTGGAACGGCACATGCGAGGAGACAAACGAATGATCGACCTGCACTACTGGCCCACGCCCAACGGCTGGAAGGTCTCCATCTTCCTCGAGGAATCCGGTCTGCCGTACCGCCTGGTGCCGGTGGACATCGGCAAGGGCGAACAACTCCAACCCGAATTCCTCGCCATCAGCCCGAATGGGCGCATGCCGGCCATCGTGGACCACGCGCCCGCCGACGGTGCGGGCCCGGTGGCGGTCTTCGAAAGCGGCGCCATCCTGTCCTACCTGGCCGACAAGTGCGGCCGGTTCTGCCCCGCCGACGCCCGGGGCCGCCACCAGGTGCTGCAGTGGGTCATGTGGCAAATGGGGGGACTGGGTCCCATGGCTGGCCAGAACGGGCACTTTCTGCTCTATGCGCCGGAGAAGATTCCCTACGCCATCGAACGCTACGACCGGGAGGTGCGCAGGCTCTACGGCGTGCTGGATCGGCAACTGGCGCTCACCCAGGCCTTTGTGGCCGGCAACGACTACACCATCGCCGACATGGCGATCTTTCCCTGGATCCGCACCCACAAGGCCCAGGGCATCGATCTGCACGATTTCCCCCAGGTGCAACGCTGGTACAACCAGCTTTTCCTGCGGCCCGCCACCAAGCGGGGGCTCGACCTGGGCAAGGAACTGCGGGTGCCCATGACCGAAGAAGCCCGGCGCGTGCTGTTCGGCCAGACCGGTCAACCCGACTGACATGCTGACCTTTTACTTCGACTGCTCCAGCCCCTGGACGTGGCTGGCATTCCGCCAGGTGTGCCGTCTGGCCGACGAGGGTGTGCCCGTGGTGTGGAAACCCATCCTGGTCGGCGGCGTGTTCAACCGGGTCAATCCCACCATCTACGAGCAGCGCGCTCAGCCCGTGCCGGCCAAGGCCGCCTATGGCCGCAAGGACCTGCAGGACTGGGCGCGGCTGGAAGGTGTGGCGCTGAATTTCCCGCCCAGCGTGTTCCCGGTCAACAGCGTCAAGGTCATGCGGGCCTGCCTGTGGCTGGAGCCGCGCGGCCTGCTGCGCGAATTCGCACAAGCCGTGTTCCACGCCTACTGGACGCTGGACCAGGACATCTCGCAACCGCAGGCCATTGCCGGACTGTGCGCCCCGCTGGGCATCGATCCGGACGAGCTGATGCACGGCATTGCCCAGGACGACGTCAAGCAGCGCCTGCACCAGAACACCGAAGAGCTCATCGCGCGGGGCGGCTTCGGTTCGCCCACGTTCTTCGTGGGCGAACACGACATGTACTTCGGCAACGACCGTATCGGGCTGGTCAGGCTCGCTCTGGAGGCCATGCAGCGACCTGCGCTATAACCCTTGCCAGTTCAGCACGGAGATTGACACCATGGCCAAGGGGCGCGTCAGCGGCGAGATCACGCAGAAGGCCATCCGCGAGGCATCCATCCGCCTGATCGCGCGGCACGGGTACCACGGCGTGAGCCTGCGCACACTGGCCGACGAGATCGGCATCCAGGCGGCCTCGCTCTACAACCACATCGAGAACAAGCAGGACCTGCTGTTCGTGCTGCTGCGTGGCATCATGGAAGACCTGGTGGCCGAGGTGGCCCAGAAGGTGGCGCAGGAACAGGGCACCTTGTCCAAGCTGTGCACCTTCGTGGCCGCGCACGTGGAGTTCCACGCCCGGCGCCAGCCGGAGGTGTTCATCGGCACCATGGAGTTGCGCAGCCTGCTGCCGGAAAACCGCCTGGTGCTGGTGGCGCTGCGCGACAAGCACGAGGAATTGCTGCAGAGCCTGGTGGACGCGGGCATCCGCGAGCGCGCCTTCTCCGTGCCCAGTGCGCGTGTGGCCACCTTTGCCATCCTCGCCATGCTCAACGGCGTGGCCAACTGGTACCGCAAGAACGGGCGCCACTCCATTCCCGACCTGCAGCGCATGTACGTCGAGCTCACGCTGAACCTGCTGGGCACCTCGCCCGCGGTTCAGGAGTTGCTGCGCAGCCGCGACTTCACCCAGCCGCCGCCGGCGGCGGGCCTCAAAGGTAGCCGCCGTTCACCCCCAGCACCTGCCCTGTGATGAACGAGGCGCCGGGGCTGCAGAGGTAGAGCACGGCATCGGCGATTTCGGGGGCCGTGCCCAGGCGGCCCATGGGCGTGGCGCGCACGTGGCCTGCGGCGATCGCAGGCGGCAGTTGCGAGCGCATGGTGGTGTCGATGAAGCCCGGCGCGACCGCGTTGACGCGGATGCCGAACGGCGCCACTTCCTGCGCCACCGCGCGCGTGAAGGCGATGATGCCGGCCTTGGCCGCGGCGTAGTGCGGCACGCCGTTGCCCCCCGAGAGGCCCATGATGGAACTCATGTTGACGATCGCGCCGCGGCGGTGCGACTGCATGGCCGCCAGCACGGCGCGCGTGCAGTAGAAGGTGCCGTCCAGGTGGGTGGACAGCATGGCGCGCCATTGCGCGTCGGTCATGCTGGCGGTGGCGTTGGTGGGCGTGGTGATGGCGCCGCCCTGCTGCAGTTCCTCGAGCTGGGCGGCGCGACTGGCCAGGTTGCGCCCGTACTCGGCGCCGCCGATGATGCCGGCGTTGTTCACCAGCACGTCGATGGGGCCGAGGTCGCTGGCCGCGGCGTCCATGGCGCGCTGCACCGCGGCAGAGTCGGCCACGTCGCAGGCGTAGGCCCGGGCGTCCGGCAGGGTCTGCGCCACGGCGCTGGCGCGCGCCAGGTCCACATCGAGCAGCGCCACGCGGGCGCCCTGCGCGGCCAGGGCGCGGGCGACCGCTTCGCCGATGCCGCCGCCCGCGCCGGTCACGACGCTGCAGCGTCCGGCGAAGGCATCGCTCACGGCGTCACGCCCGAGCGCAGCGCCTGGATCGCCTCCAGGATGGCGGTGGTCTCGGCCCCTGCGTTGGGAAACAGGCGCATGGCGCGGTCGTCGGCGATCTGATCCCAGCGCTCCACCAGCGTCTCGGGCGTCGGCGCGGCCGACGGATCGAGCTGCAGGCCCAGGGTGCTGCACACGTGCACCAGCGCGTAGTGGCCGGCAGCGGCCGAACAGATCACGCCCGACTGGCCGAACTGCTCGCTGCACAAAACGGCCACGGCGGCCGACACGTGGGCCGGGTTGAAGTGAGGAACGATGTCGGCGGGCAGGATGCCTTCGGTCATGTTCGTCGCCGCCACCGGCGCGATGGTGTTGACCAGGATGCCGTACTTGCCACCCTCCTGCTTCAGGGTGTTCATGAGGCCGATCATGCCCATCTTGCCCGCGGCGTAGTTGGCCTGGCCGAACGAACCGTACAGGCCCGAGTTGGAGGTGGTGAACACCACGCGGCCGTAACCGTTCTTCTGCATCACCGGCCAGGCGGCCCGGGTGCAGTAGGCGGTGCCGGACAGGTGCACCTTGAGCACGAAGTCCCAGTCGGCCATCTCCATCTTGCCGAAGGTCTTGTCGCGCAGCGAACCGGCGTTGTTGATGAGGATGTCGAGCCCGCCGAACTCGCTCACCGCCTGGTCCACGAGGCGCTGCGCGCCCTCGAATTCGGCGATGGAGTCGAAGTTGGCCACGGCCTGGCCACCGGCGGCGCGGATCTCGGCCACCACCTGGTCGGCCACGCGTTCGTTCTCGCGGCCGGGCTCGCGCGAGCGGCCCATGTCGTTCACCACCACCTTGGCGCCGCGCTCGGCCAGCAGCAGGGCATGGCTGCGGCCCAGGCCGGCACCCGCACCGGTGACGATGGCCACGCGGTTGTCGAATCGGATTGTCATTTGGGTTTCACTCCTGTTTGAATGTCTGCCGCGCGTTCGCGCAGCGTTTTCTTGTCCAGCTTGCCGGTGGGGTTGCGCGGCAGCGGTTCGGTGTCAAGCGTCCAGCTCTCGGGCACCTTGTAGTCACCCAGTTGAGCGGCGCAGAACGCGGCCAGCGCTTCTTGCGTGGTGCCTTGGGTCACGCACACGAAGGCGTGCACGCGTTCGCCCAGCACGGGGTCGGCGCGCGCCACGATGGCGGACTCGATCACGCCGGGGCAGCGCGCGAGCACGGCCTCCACCTCGGCGCTGTAGATCTTGTAGCCGCCGCGGTTGATGAGATCCTTCAGGCGGTCGTGCACGAAGACGTTGCCCTCGGCGTCCACGCTGCCGATGTCGCCCGAGCGCCACCAGCCGGCCACCACGCCCTTGGCCGTGGCGGGCGCGTCGTTCCAGTAGCGCGCGATGACCATCGGTCCGCGCAGCCAGATCTCGCCCGATTCGCCGGTGGGCATCTCGACGCCCGTCTCCGGGTCGGCAATGAGGATCTCCACGCAGGCCAGCGGCTTGCCCACCGACGCCAGGTTGGACGTGCCCTGGCCCACGGGGATCATGATCGCGGGCGAGCAGGTCTCGGTGGCGCCGTAACCGTTCACCAGCGTGAGGTTCGGCAGCTTCGAGGCCAGCGCCTCGATGGTGGCGCCCGGCATGGGTGCTCCGCCGAAGTGGCCCAGCCGCCAGGACGACAGCGTGGACCAGTCGAAGCCCTCCACGCGCAGGCACAGGTTGTACATGGCCGGCACCATGATGGTGTAGGTCATGCGCGCGGCAGCCGCCACCGGCAGGAACTCCTTCGCCTTGAAGTACGGCAGCAGCGTGAGCGTGCCGCCGGTCCACAGCGGGGCGATCACGCCGCACAGCAGCCCGGTCACGTGGCTGATCGGCACCGCGACCACCGACTGGTCTTGCGGCCCCAGGCCGAGGTTGCCGGCGTGGTGGATCACCGAATGCGCGACGTTGAGGTGGGCGATGGCCGCGCCCTTGGGCTTGCCCGTGGTGCCCGAGGTGTAGAGGATCATGGCGACGTCGTCTTCGTCCATGCCCTCGTGCGGCGGTGGTGCCTGCGCCGCATCGGTCCCCGCGTACAGTTCGCCCTCGCCGGGTTCGGGCAGGGCCACCACGACCAGCGCAGGCACCTGTTCGTGCGCGGTGCGTGCGCGATCGGCCAGTTCGGCGTCGTGCAGCAGCAGCCGGGCGCCGGCGTCGGCCACCACGTGGGCCACCTCGGCACCCTGCAGGCGGACGTCCATCGGCACGGCCACCGCGCCCAGGCGCTGGATGGCGTAGTACAGGCCCACGAACTCGGCGCGGTTGCGCACCTGCAGGGCCACGCGGTCGCCCGGTGCGATGCCCTGTGCGTGCAGGCCGGCGGCCAGGCGCGCGATCTCGGCGTCGAGCTCGCGGTAGGTCCAGCGTTGCTCGCCGAACACCAGCGCGGTGCGCTCGCCATGGGCACGCACGGCGGCGGAGAAGCCGGCGAACACGCTGCGCGCGCGCTCGGCAAAGCACCAGACCACGCGGTCGCCGAAATGGCGCTCGCGGCGTCGGGCCAGGGCGTTGAGCTGGGCGGTCGACATGGCGCCTCAGGCCGGCACGAACACCGGCACCGTCACGTCGCCGTCGGTCTTGCGGAACGCCACCTTCACGCGCTGGCCGATGGCCAGCGCATCCAGGTCCGCGTCGACGATGTTGGTCATCAGCGTCAGGCCCTCTTCCAGCGTCACGTAGGCCAGCGCGTAGGGTTGCGGCACGCGCCGCATCACGCTGAAGGAATAGATGGTGCCGCTGCCGGCACTGTCCTTCCAGACCGTCTTGTCGCTGAAGCAGTGGGGGCAGATGGCGCGCGGGTAGTGGTGGAACTTCCCGCAGCCTTCGCAGTGCTTGAGCACGAGGCGGCCGTCGGCCGCCGCGTCGAAGAAAGGCTGGTTCTCGATGTTGGTGCCGGGGCAGGTCGGCGTGCGTTGTTCGGTGGTCATGATGTCAAACCCCTTCCATGATGAGGACGCCGGCGCCCTGGCGGCTGCCCATCCAGCCGCCCATGCCGCTGGCGAGTGCCAGGTCGCAGTTCTTCACCTGCACCGCCGGGTGCGCTTCGCCGCGCAGTTGCCGCACGGCCTCGATCACCTTGGTGATGCCGCCGCGGTTGGCCGGGTGGTTGTTGCACAGGCCGCCGCCGTCGGTGTTGAAGGGCAGCTTGCCCACGCCGGAGATCAGGCCGCCGTCGGCGACGAACTTGCCGCCCTCGCCTTTCTTGCAGAAGCCCAGGTCCTCGATCTGCATCAGCGCGGTGATGGTGAAGCTGTCGTAGATGGAGGCGTACTTGATGTCGGACGCCTTCACGCCCGCCTGCTCGAACGCCTGCTGGCCCGCCCAGGCCGCCGCCGAATAGCTCAGGTCGATCTGGCCACCGTTCGGGTGCTTGGCGGCCTCGCCGGTGCCGATCACGCGCACGCTCTTGCGCTTGAGCGTCTTCGCGATCGCAGCGCTGGTGACGATCAGTGCGCCGCCGCCGTCGCTGACCACGCAGCAATCGAGCCGGTGCAGGGGGTCGGAGATCATGGGCGAGTTCACTACCTCTTCCACTGTCACCACCTTCTTCAGCATGGCGTGGGGGTTGTGCTGGGCGTGGTGCGAGGCGGCCACCTTGATCCAGGCCAGCTGCTCGCTGGTGGTGCCGAATTCGTGCATGTGCCGCATGGCGCACAGGCCGTAGGTGTTCACCACCGTGGGGCCATAGGGCTGTTCGAACGGCATGTCGGGAATGTTCCAGTCCACCACCGGTTCGGCGTTCAGGCCGGCCGCGCGGGGGCGACCCGCCAGCGTGATCAGCGCCACGTTGCACTTGCCCTGCGCGATCGCCTGCGCGGCATGCGCCACGTGCAGCAGGTAGGCCGAGCCACCGGTGTCGGTGTTGTCCATGTAGCGCACCTTCAGGCCGAGGTAGTCGACCATGGACAGCGCGCCCAGGCCCGGCGCCTCGGTGTCGCAGAAGTAGCCGTCCACGTCGTCCTTGGAGAGGCCGGCGTCTTCCAGCGCGCCTTTGGCCACGTCGGCGTGCAGTTGCGCCAGCGACTTGTCGTCGGCTTTTCGGGTGGGGTGCTCGTAGGCACCCACGATGTAGGCATCGGCCTGGCTTGCCATGGGGTTCACCTGCTTTCTGTGGTGTGTGGAGGTTTGAAAAGGAGTCGGTTCACGGGCGCAGCAGCGCCTGGCCGTGGTCGAGCACGGTCACGCCGCGCTGCGGCACGCGGCCTCGCAGCGACACCGTGGCGCCATCGAGCCAGAGGTCGAAGGCCAGCATCTCGCCGGGGTAGACCGGCGCGGTGAAGCGCGCCTCGAAATGCGCAAGGCGCGAGGCATCGCGGTCGCAGGCCTCGCGCACCACGGCGGCGGCGGCCATGCCCCAGCTGCACAGGCCGTGCAGGATGGGCCGGTCGAAGCCGGCAGCGGCGGCAAAGGCGGGGTCCACGTGCAGCGGGTTGCGGTCGCCGGTGAGCCGGTAGAACATGGCCTGCTCGGGGCGCACGTCGATGACCACCGTGCGGTCGGGCGCGCGCGACGGCACGGGATGCGGATCGGGGCCACGCCCGGCGGGGCCGCCGAAGCCGCCGTCGCCGCGCGCGAACACGGTGGACAGCAGCGTGGCCAGGGGCGCCTCGTTGCCCGGTTCGCGCAGCACGGTCTCGGCCAGCACCACGGCACCGCGCCCGGGGCCTTTGTCGTGACAGGCGGCGATGCGAAATGCCGATCGCACCCTGCCTTCACACGGCAAGGGCCGGTGCAGCGTGACGCGCTGTTCGCCGTGCACGATCTGCGTGATGTCCAGCCCGGTGCGCTCCTGCCAGGTGTCTTCCCAGGCCACCACCGCCGCCTGCGTGGGCACGCTCTGCAGGCCGCGCTCGAACACGAAGGGCAGGTCGGCCGGCATCTCGCGGCCCATGCCCACGCTCAGGTTGTAGAGCAGGGTGTCGCGCTCGGTCCACTGGAATTCGCGCTCGGGAAACGTGAGCCGCATCAGGGCGGCGTGGTCGACGGCCATGGAGGTTCCTCAGAGGATGGCCACGTCGAGTTCGACGAACAGCGGATCGGCGGCACCGAGGATCGGCAGCCAGTGCGCCAGCCGCGTCAACTCGTAGCGGTAGAAATAACTCGCGGCGGCCAGCTTGCCCTGGTAGAAGGCGCGCTGCTCGCCCGACGCGCCGGCCGCCAGGCCGCGCGAGGCCGCACCCGCCTGGCGCAGCCACATCCAGGCCACGCTCACATGCCCGAGCATGTCCAGGTACATGGTGGCGTTGGCGGTGTAGCGGCGCTCGTCGTCGCCCCGCGCCTGCATGGCGCGGGTGGTGGTGGCCACCTGGTCGATGGCGGCCTCGAGCTCGCCGGCAAAGCCACCCGCGTGCCCGTCGCGGCGCCAGGCATCGACGTCGGCGCGCATGGTGTCCAGCAGCAGGTCGAACGCCGCGCCTTCGGCCATGCGGATCTTGCGGCCCACCAGGTCCATCGCCTGGATGCCGTGCGTGCCTTCGTGGATCAGGTTCAGGCGGTTGTCGCGGTAGAACTGCTCCACGGGATAGTCGCGCGTGTAGCCGTAGCCACCGAGCACCTGCATGGCCAGCTTGTTCGCCTCCAGGCAGAACTCGCTGGGCCAGCTCTTCACCAGCGGCGTGAGGATTTCGAGCAGCAGCGCGGCGCGGTCGCGGGCTTGCGGCGTTTCGCCGCTGCGCACGTCGTCCACCAGCCGCGCGGCGTACAGGCACAAGGCCAGCCCGCCCTCGGCGTACGCCTTCTGCGTGATCAGCATGCGGCGCACGTCGGCGTGCTCGATGATGGGCACCGGCGGCGTGGCCGGGTCCTTGGCACCGGGCAAGCGGCCCTGGGGCCGGCCGCGCGCGTAGTCGAGGCTGTAGAGGTAGCCGGCCACGCCCAGAATCGCCGCGCCCGTGCCCACCGAGATGCGCGCCTCGTTCATCATGTGGAACATGCAGCGCAGCCCCTGGTGCGGCTCGCCCACCAGCTCGCCGATGCAGGCTTCGTTCTCGCCGAAATTCAGCAGCGTGTTGACGGTGCCGCGGTAGCCCATCTTGTGGTTCAGGCCGACCAGTGTGACGCCGTTGGACTCGCCGGGCCGGCCTTGTGCATCGAGCCGCTTGCGGGGCACGATGAACAGCGAGATGCCGCGCGTGCCGGCCGGTGCGCCATCGATGCGCGCGAGCACCAGGTGCACGATGTTCTCCGACAGCTCATGCTCGCCGGCGGAGATCCACATCTTGGTGCCCTTGAGGTGGTAGGTGCCATCGGGCTGGGGGACGGCGCGCGTGCGGATGTCCGCCAGGCCCGAGCCCGCGTGCGGCTCGCTCAGGCACATGGTGCCGAGGAAGCGCGCCTCCAGCATGGGCTGCACGTAGTTCGCGCGCTGCGCCTCGGTGCCGAACGCTCGGATCACCCCCGCGCCGGAGATGGTCAGGAAGTTGTAGCTGGAGGTGCCGATGTTGGCCGCCTGGAAGCAGGCCAGGCAGGCCTGCAGCAGCGTGAAGGGCAGTTGCTGCCCGCCTTCGTCGAACGGGCGGTCGGCGGACATGAAGCCGGCTTCGGCAAAGGCGCGCAGGGCCTCGCGCACCTGTGGCACCACGCGCACCTGGCCGTTTTCCAGGCGGGGTTCGTCCAGGTCGGACTCGCGGTAGTGCGTCTGGAACTTGTCGGCCGCCAGGGTCTGCGCCACGTCGAGCACGGCCGCAAAGCTGGTGGCATCGTGGTCCGCGTGCTCGGGGCGTTGCGTGAGATCGAGCGCCTGGAGCACCTCGAACAACTGGAAGTCGAGGTCGCGCCGGTCGACCGTGGGCAGGGTGCTGGAGAGGCTCATGGATCAGTTGGTGAGGTAGCCGCCATCGGCGCGCAGCGTGGCACCGGTGACGTAGGCGGCCAGCGGTGAAGCGAGGAACACCACCGGGCCCACCAGGTCTTCGGGCTGGCCGATGCGGCCCAGCGGCACGCGGCGCATCAGGTTGGCCATGCGCGTCTCGTCGCCGACCGAGGGCGACATGGGCGTGGCGATGGCGCCGGGCGCCACGGTGTTGACGCGCACGCCGTCCTTGCCGAGTTCGCGCGCCAGGGCCACGGTGAGCATGTGCACGCCGCCCTTGGAGGCGGAGTAGCCGACGGTGTTGCCGGTGTACACGGTGGCGGCGATGGAGCCGATGTTCACGATCGACCCGCGCGTGGCCTTGAGCGGCGCGAGAAAGGCCATCGCGGTGTTGAACGGGCCGTTGAGGTTGGTCTCGATGGTGTGCTTCCAGGCCTCGCCGATGGCAGCGTCCTCGACCGGCACGTATTCGATGACACCGGCGTTGTTGACGAGGATGGACACTTCGCCGATCTCGGTGGCGATGCGCGCGGCCGCTGCCGCGCACGAGGCGGGGTCGGTCACGTCCATGGCGACCGCGTGCGCACGGCCGCCCGCCGCGCGCACGGTGGCCACGGTATGGTCGAGCGAGCCCTCGGTGCGGCCGGTGACGACCACGGTGGCGCCGTGCGCCGCGAGGCCGATCGCCAGGCCGGCGCCGATGCCGCCACCGCCGCCGGTGACCACCGCGATGCGGTCCTTGAGCAGGTCCTGGATGTGGATGGCGGCCATGCTCAACCCCCCTTCTGGCCGGCGGTTTGCCAGCGGGGGTAATCGGTGTAGCCCTGCGCGGCCGGTCCGTACCAGTCGGCCGGCAGGCGCTCCACCAGCGGGTGGCCGTCGCGCAGGCGTTCGACGAGGTCCGGGTTGCCGATGAAGTCGCGGCCGAAGGCGATCAGGTCGGCGCGGCCCTCGGCGATGTCGCGCCGCGCGCGCGCCAGGTCGTAGTTGCCGGCGGCCATCAGCGTGCCGGGCCAGCGCGGCCGCACGAAGCCCAGCACGTCGGGGGCGCGCACACCGGCTTCGCGCTGCACCGTCTGGTTGCCGGAGACCTCGGCCCCCACCACGTGCAGGGCGCCGAGCGACAGCCTGGCGAGTTCGGCGATGAGGTGGTCGTACACCGGGGCATCGTCGGGGCTCTTCGCGCCGTTGAATTCGGAGAACGGCGTGAGCCGCACCATGACACGGTCGGCGCCGATGGCTGCGGCGCAGGCGCGCGCCACCTCGACCAGGAACCGCGCACGCGCCGGGATGCTGCCGCCCCAGGCGTCGGTGCGCCGGTTCGAGCTCTCGTGCAGGAACTGGCTCGGCAGGTAACCATTGGCCGCGTGGATCTCGACGCCGTCGCAACCGGCTTCCACCGCGCGGCGGGCGGCCTGCGCGTAGTCGGCAATGACCTGCTCGATCTCCGCAGCCGTCAGTTCGCGCGGCACCACGGAGGGCTGCAGGCCGGTGGGGGTGACGATGGTGCGCTCGTGCTTCAGCGCGCTCGGCGCCACCGGGTGCAGGCCGGGCTGCATGTTGTCCGGGTGAGCGATGCGCCCGGTGTGCCAGAGCTGCATGAAGAAGGTGCTGCCCTGCGCGTGCACGCGGCGCGTGATCTCGCGCCAGCCCGCCACGTGGGCATCGGTCCAGATGCCGGGCACGTTCAGGAAGCCCTGTGCACCCGCGGAGATGTTCACCCCCTCGGAGACGATCGCACCGGCCCCGGCGCGCTGCTCGTAGTACTCGGCCATGAGCGGCGTGGGCGTGCCGTCGTCGGTGGCGCGAGACCGCGTCATCGGCGCCATGGCCACGCGGTTCTTCACCACCAGCGTGCCGAGCCTTCCGGGCTCGAACAGGGCATTCTGCGAAACAGGGGATGTCATGGATTTTTCTTTGGGATGGGAACGGTCGCCAGCGGCCGCTGGTACGAAGGATCGCTGCGATCCCAGGTGCCATGCGCATAACCTTCGGGCATGTGGGCCTTGAGTTCGCCGCGCCATTCGATCAGGGTGCGGCGGTGCGCGATGCGCCACTCGCCATCGCGGCGCTCCAGCCGGTCGATGTAGCGGGCCGAGCCCATGGCCACCGTCTCGCCGTCCTGGCGGCGCAGGCCGTAGAGGCAGTGGCTCTGGGCGTGCGCCTGGTCGCCATCGATCTCGCAGCCGTGCGAGGTGATGTTGTGCGTGTGGGACAGGAAGTTGGCGGCATGGAAGCCATTCGCCCAGTCGGCCAGCGCACCGGGGCCGCCGGTGAACGGGCCATGTTCGTCGATCGCATCCGGATGGAACGCGCTCGCGATCATGGCCGCGTCATGCCGGTCGACGCCGAGGCAGTACCGGTGGATGCAGTCCAGGATGGCCTGGCGATCCAGCAGGTACTGCAGCGACTGCTCGCTGGTGGGCGCCATGGATCAGTCGAGCGTCAGGTTGAGCTGCTTGATGAGCTTGCCGTACTTGTCGGCATCGCTCTTGACCAGCGCGCCGAACTCTTCGGGCGTGGAGGTCACGGCTTCCAGCGTCTGCGCCTTGATCCATTCCTGCATGTGCGGCGTGGCGATGGTTTCGCGCAGGGCACTGTTCAGGCGGGCCACCACGGGGGCCGGTGTGCCGGCGGGCACGAAGGCGCCGAACCAGCTGCTGGCCTCGAAGCCGGGGTAGCCGGACTCGGCGATGGTGGGCACGCCGGGCAGCAGGTCGGAGCGCTGGGCGCTGGTCAGCGCGATGACGCGCACCTTGCCGGCCTTGACGTGCTGGATGGCGCTGGGCACGTCCATCATGAGGATGGGGATCTGTCCACCCAACAGGTCGGCCAGTGCCGGTGCGCCGCCACGGTACGGCACGTGCTGGAGATCCAGGCCAGCGGCGACCTTGAAGGATTCCATTGCCAGGTGCACCGGGTTGCCGGCGCCCGAGTGGCCGAAGCTCTGGCCGGGCTTGGCCTTCACGTTGGCGACGAATTCCTTGAGGTTGTTGGCCGGGTGGTCGGCGCGCACCATGATGGCGAAGGGAATGCGCGTGAGCACGGTGACCGGCTGGAACGACTTCACGGGGTCGTAGGGCGGCTTCTTGAACAGGAACTGGTTCATGGCCACGGTCGACGGATCGAAGATCGCCATGGTGTAGCCGTCCGGGGGCGCGGCAATCAGCGCCTGGGCACCGATGACGGTGCTGCCGCCGGGCTTGTTGTCGACCACGATGGGCTGGCCGAGTTTTTCGGACAACACCTGGCCGACCTGGCGCGTGAGGTTGTCGGTGGCACCGCCCGCCGCGTACGACACGATCACGCGGATCGGCTTGTTGGGAAAGGTCTGCGCGGCGGTGCCGAAGGCGGTGGCCAGCGCCGCAACGGCCACGAGAGCCTTCGCGATCTTCACGGTATTGAACATGGTCTTGTCTCCTGAAGTCCCTGGCGGGACGGTTTCCGATGGATGAACGAACAAAAAAACTGACTGACGAACCCACTCTGCGCCCGCGACCCGTGTCGCTCAGGCCACCAACGCTTCTCCCTCTTTCCGGACCGCGCGCGGTGGCGCGGCCGTGTCTTGTGTGGTCAACCCGGCCAAGTGGCGCCCGGCGATCCAGCCAAAGGCCAGCGCAGGCCCGAGCGTGATGCCGCCGCCGGGGTAGTTGCCTCCCATCACGCTCAAGGCGTCGTTGCCCACCGCGTACAGGCCCGGCACCGGCGTGCCATCGCTGGCCAGAGCGCGCGCGAACTCGTCGGTGCGCACGCCAGCAAAGGTGCCCAGGTCGCCCGGCAACATCTTGATGGCGTACCAGGGACCTTGGTCCAGCGGCGCCACGCAGGGGCTGATGGGGTGTTTCGCATCGCCCAGGTAACGGTTGTAGGCGGTGGTGCCCTTGCCGAAGCCCGGGTCCAGGCCGCGCGCGGCGGGGCCATTGAACTCGGCGATGGTCTGCTCCAGCGCGGCGGCGTCCAGCCCCGCCTTGGCGGCGAGCGCGGCCGGTGTGCTGCCGCGCAGCAGGTAGCCGTTGCGCAGGTGCGGCCACAGGGGCAGCGGGAAGGGCTTGACGAAGCCCAGGCCGTAGCGGCGCAGCGCGCGGTGGTCGGCGATCAGCCAGGCGGCGGTCTCGCCCTGCTCGCGCCCGATGCGCTGCATGGCCTGGCCGACGTCGTGGTACGAGTTGGCTTCGTTCACGAAGCGCCGGCCGTTGCGCCCGACCGCGATCACGCCGGGCTTGTAGCGATCGATCAGGTGCGGGAACACGCCGAAGCTGCCGTCCGCGCGCGGCACGCGGGACACCGGGATCCAGGCCGCGTTGTTGGGCAGGTCACCCCGGGTGGTGGCGCCGGCGGCCTCGGCCAGTCGCCAGCCGTCCCCGGTGTTGCCGGGGGGCGCAGGCGACCAGTGCTCCGCACCCGTGGGGGCGTGGGGGAAGAGCTGCTTGCGCAGCGCCGGATCCTGCGGGAAACCGCCGGTGCCCAGCACCACGCCGCGGTCCGCGCGCACGGTGTGGCGCTGTCCATCGCGCTCCACCACCACGCCCCGCACCGCACCCGCTTCGACGATCAGTTCGCGCACCGGCGCACTGCTCACGATCTCCACGCCGGCGTCCGTGGCGCTTCGCAGCAGCCGGGCCGCGAGTGCGTTGCCATTGGTCAGGCGCTGGGCGCGGCCATGCACCAGCATTTCCTTCGCATGCTGCAGCAGGCGGCGCGCCACGTACTTCGCCGAGGTCCACGAGCGCGTCACGTTGAAGAAGTGCTGCACTTCCTGGCTGGCGTTGAACATCATGCCGACGAAGGTGATTTCCTTCAGCGGCGGGCGCAGCCGTTTCGCGTCCGCACCCAGTTCACCGGCGTCGTACGGCGCGGCCAGCAGCGACCTGCCGCCCGGCCTGCCACCCGGCGCATCGGGGTGGTAGTCCGAGAACTCGGGCACCGCGACGAACTGCAGCGCGGTCTCGCGCTCGAAGAATTCCACCGCCTTGGGGCCCGCGTCCAGGAAGGCATCGACGCGCTTCTCGTCAAAGTGGGCACCGGTCTCGTGCCGCAGGTAGGTGCGCGCCGCATCGATCGAGTCCTCGATGCCCAGCGCCCTGGACTTCGGATTGCAGGGAATCCACAACACGCCACCGGAGCGTGCGGTGGTGCCGCCGAGCAGCGGCTCCTTCTCCAGCACCAGCACGGAGAGGCCGGCCTTGGCCGCCGTGACGGCGGTCGACAGCGCACCCGCGCCGGAGCCCGCCACGATGACGTCGTAGCGGTCCTTCACTTCAGTTCCTTGCCGGCGTGCTCGCCTTCGAGAAACTTGTTGGGCTTCAGGAA
>VFQQ010002957.1_pt1 | contig 17664 bp, 28 predicted proteins | sample 3512341 | NCBI WGS metagenome assembly VFQQ01 (sample SAMN10412373, study PRJNA504923) | tailings metagenome | isolation source: Relicate 2 Philex TSF1 revegetated site | place: Philippines: Tuba, Benguet | collected 2017-08-29 | reverse complement strand
GAGCGGATGGCGGTGCTCAGCGCTACTGGCATACAGGGCAAACCGTGCGGGCATGGGTGCAACACAGGGGGCCACGGCACTGCTCGCTGGCATGCAGGGAGCTTCAAGCAGTGCTACGGCCAGTGAAGCCCCACCCAGGCGCACGTCTGCACTTCCCAGCTGGCCATGTCTGTGACTGAATCAGATTGCACTCCGTGGGGCCTTGGCAGGCTGCACCCAACAGTTGCAGCGGCAAAGACGCGGCAGCGGACGCTGACGTGGCGGGCGGCGGCGGCAGATGCAGTTCAGGCGATCAGTCCGCTCCCACATACCGGCGCCGGCCTCGTTATCCTCCTCACCGCGCGGCTGGGCAGCCGAGGCGCTCTCGGCGGCCGTCTGCCCCGGCCTGTCGCGTGGGCGCTCCAGCCGCCGGCCGGGCTTTGTTCAAGTGTTGTCCATGCCGCTCCGCACGACCTGAGACGCCCTTGTAATTTGAGCGCGAGCGGTTCAGCTCCCCGGATGGCGGAGCCACCCGGCACAGCGGCGGCGCGCTTCGAGCAGCTGTCTGCGCAGGCAAGCCAACTGGGAATCGTGCGGCACCAGCGCCGCCACCCAGCCCCTCACCGCCGGTGCCCGCCCCCCTCCGCCGCCGCTTGTGCCGTTCTCTGCCCCGTTTGCTGCTCCTTGCCATACAGCCCTTCATCCTGCCCCGCCTGCCCTCACAGTGGGAGAAGTATGAGCGCAAGGTGGCGGAACGCTCCGCGGAGCAGCAGTCGGCGCTGTCGAAGAGCGCTGGGCTGCTGGACAGCATGCGCAAGCGATTCGGCACGCCCGCAGCCACGCCGGCACCCGACCCCATGGCCACGCCGCGGGCAGGCCTCATTGCCACAGTCGCAGGCGGGCTGCCTCCCACTCAGCTGTCAACCAGCTCTGCTGTGGGTGCTACGTCCCGGCCCACCAGCGGCGCCGCACTCAAGGAAAACCTGGCGGCGGAGCTGAACCGCAGCGTGGGTGCCACCCCTGCCCCACACACCGGCGCCAGCAGCTTTGCGGCGGCGGCAGCAGCTGCAGCAGCTGTGGGCAATGGTGCAGGCGGCGACTCGGCGCTGCAGCAGGCCTCCAACCTGTTCCTGCAGCAGGTGGAGGGCATGCGACGCAAGTACACAGCCGAGGTGGACCGCCTCAAGGTGCGCGCTGGGAGCTGCCGGCGTTGGGATGGGCTGTGCATTGAGGCTAGCCTGCCAGTACACGGACCTTTGCTTGTTCTGTGTTGTTTCATGGCGGCGGCTGTTTCCGCCCATCACACTCAGGCTGCTGTTCCCCTTGCTGCCCTGCAGGAGGAGGTGGAGGGGCTGGCCCGCGAGCGTGACAGCCTGGCTGCCGAAGTAGCCACCGCCGGCGCTTCTGCCAAGAGCCTGCGTGTGCAGGTGTCGGCTTCTCAGCGCGAGCTGGAAGCTGTGACCGCCGACCTGCAGCGGGCGCAGTCGCGCCTGGCCAGCCTGGAAGCAGCGCAGCGGGCAGAGCAGGAGCGCTACCAAAAGGAGCGTGCAGCAGCTACTGCAGCAGCCGAGCGCGAGGCTGCAGCACAGGCGCAGCGCCTGGCTGCGGAGCGCGAGGCGGCAGCTGCAGCTGTGCGGCGTGGCGAGGAGGAGCTGGCTGCACGGGCAACAGCTCTGGAGCAGCGGGCTGCCCGCATTGAGGAGCAGGGGCGGGCGCTGGTGGACCGCGATGCCGAGCTAGCGGCACGAGAGCGCGAGTTTGAGGCACAGGTGCGCACCTGAAACTGGGGTTGACTGGCTGGTAGATTGTTGGGGCTTGCCTGGATGTTGCACAATGCCAGCTGCGCTTTGCCAGTTGACCAGCTGACCTGGCTGCTGTGTGCCTGCCTTGCTGGCGTGTCACTGGAGTGATGTGCTGACCTGGAGCTTGCTTCCCACCCTTTTGCCACCTGCAGGTGGCTGAAATTACGGCCTCACTCAAGGAGCGCGAGGCCAAGGCGCGTGCAGCAGAGGAGGTTGCGGCCGCCCACCTGGCCCGCGAGAAGCGGCTGATCCATGCGGAGGGTGCGCTGGTGGAGCGTGAGCAGGCAGTGGAGCGTGCTGCAGCTGACGCCAAGGCAGCCCACAAGGAGCTGGAGGCGGTGCAGGCTGCGCAGGCCACCGACGCCGCCCGCCTGGCCGAGTCTGCTGCTGCGCTGGAGGAGCGGCGGGCAGATGTGGAGGGCCAGCTGGCGGCCAGGGAGTCTGCTCTTGCAGATCGCGAGGACGAGCTGGCCGCGGCAATGCAGCAGTTTGAGGCGGAGCGTGCAGCTGCGGCAGAGGAGGACGACGCTCAGCGAGCCGCCACCCTGGCTGAGCTGCGCCGGCTGGAGGGTGGCATCGATGCCACCATGGAAGACCTGAGGGCAGCTGAGGCAGAGGCAGAGGCCATGCGGTCGCGCCTGGCCGGTGTGCAGCGCGAGACGGCTGAGGCGGAGGCCGCTCGGGACAAGGCGCTGCTGGCCCACAAGGCAGCGCAGCAGGTGGGCGGGACGGTGTATGTTGTGGTGGCGCTTTTGCTGCAGTGCTGCGCAAGATTCGATGGAAGGTGCAGCGAGTCCATCTTGCATGCTGTCATGAGCAATGGTGTGTGGTGAACCTGCTCACATGCGCTGATTGTGCCTCGCAGGCGGCTGAGGACGCACAGTCGGCCATGGAGGAGGCGCTGACCGCCGGCAGGGAGGAGGTGCAGAAGGTGCGCTGCTCCACGAAAGGATGCAATATACTTCAAGGGGCTGTGCGTGGGCTGTTTACGGCTGTGCATAGGCTGTTCAAGGTTCGCTGTTGCTCAACACACAGTGGCATCAGTACCTCTCTTGCCGCCGGTGCCGCACCTCTGCAGGTCAAGGCGCAGTATGACTCACTGCTCGAGGAGATGGCCACCGCCAGCCGCAAGCGAGAGCGCTGGCAGGAGCAGCAGGCAGCTGCTGAGCGGGAGCTGGCGGCCGACCGTGAGCAGTTTGAAGCCTTTGCCAGGAAGCAGGTGGGCAGAGGGGGGGAGCTGTTAGCTTTGAGAGGCATTGAAACGCCGCTGGAACTGCTCGTGAGTGATGTTTGCCGCCTATTCAGCAGCGCGCTTCTCTGTCCATCCGTCACCACAGCTGAGTCACCTGTGTCCCCCTTCTGGCTGCACACCTTCACTGCAGCGCCAGCAGCTGGAGGCTGATGCCGAGCGGCTGCGCGGCGAGTACGAGTCGCTGGTGGCGGCCCAGCAGGAGCGGGCTGCCGAGTGGGAGGCGGCTGCCAAGCACGAGGAGGCCACGATGTCTGCTCGCAAACAGGTGTGGTGTTGACTGGGATGTGCCTGGAGGCTGCATTGGATTGGAGGCAGGCATCGATATGCTGTAGGACTGCTCATTGCTGTGCTGCGCTGGCCACCTATGTTACATGCTCATCCCTGCACCGCTTTCCTGTGCCACAGGAGTTGGAAGCGCAGGAGGCGCGCCTGCAGCGCCGCACCGAGGAGCTGTCGGTTGTGGAGCGCCGCATTGCTGCCGCCCAGCAGCGCCTAGATGGCGAGACCGAGCGCCTGAAGCGTGCAGTGGCCGCTGTTGAGGAGGAAGGTGCTGCGCTCAAGGTGTGCAGCAGGCAGCTGGCAGCAAGCAGACAATAGAGCCGCCCAGCTTGGTCTGCATTGCTGCGTTTTCTCACCAGACACAGCTTGGCTGTACCGCCAACCAACTGCCACGGCCGCCATGCCCGTCGACCTGCAGGAGCGGGAGCAGGACCTGGCTGCTCGTGAGGACCAGCTGGAGGCCTGGAAGGCCCAGTTCAAGGCTGAGGCTGTGCGCCAGGTGCGGCTTTGGGAGCGTGCCGCAGTGGCCTGGTCAGCCGGGTCAGCTCGCAGCAGTCGAATGCCTTACGGTTCACTGCCTTGCTGAACCTGCATAAGTTTGCGTGCAGTGGGCGTGCATTGCCTGAGCAGCAATTGCCGCATCCACTGCGGCAAAAGAGCTGAATCAACACTCCTTGCCCTCCCTGACCCTTGTCAGATTGCGGAGCGCGAGCGCCTGCTGACCGAGTGGCAGGCGCGGCTGGACCGCAAGGGCGCTGAGCTGGAGGAGGCGCAGCGGGCGGCAGAGGTGCGAGGGCAACTTCATGCCCCGCTTGATGCAGTGATTCGCAGTTGTTCATGATGCTTGGCAGTCCTGGATGCATTCAATGGCTGATCCCATTGCTGCCTTGACCGCTCCTGTCCTGGCTGCAGAAGAAGATTGCTGCCCGCGATGAGGCCTCGCTGGCCCGCGAGAAGGGCGCCCTGGCTGCTGCTGCTGAGCTGGAGGAGCGGGTGGCCGCCTTTGACTCCAAGGAGAAAAAAACGCTGCGGGTGGGTTCTATGGGACTGATGTGTGGGAGGAGTGGAGCGCTGCAGAGTGGCGTGTGCTTGCAAACAGTCAGCAGCAAACCCTTTGGACCCATGGTGAAGGACATGGAGGCACATGATGAGGCATGTGGCGTGCTATTGACTTGAGCCATGCCCCCACATCTGCTCACCACCCTCATGCAACTCATGCACCCCTCTTCCTCAACAGGAGCTGTCGGACCGCGAGTCTGCGCTGGCGGCACGCGAGTCCAAGCTGGCGCAGCAGCACGCTGAGCTGGCGGACCGCTCCGCCTCGCTGGAGCTGGCCAAGCAGCGGCTGGAGGCTGACCGCCGCCAGCTGGAGCAGCGGGAGGAAGCGCTGGCTGCTGCACAGGCCGAGGTGGATATGCCGCTGGGCAGATGTTGTGGTTGCATGTATGAGCGGGGTTTGGCTGACAAAAGAGGCCGTTAGCAGGCTGTTTGCTTGCACGCGTGATGTGTCGATCGCGCCAGCTGCCTCTGCCGCTGCACTTTTTGTACCATTCATCTGGCTCGACACCCCCACAAATGTACATGTTGCAGCTGCGTAAGGCACGCACCAGCCTGGAGCTGGCCCGGGGCGAGGTGGAGGATGGCCAGAAGCGGCTGGCGCACCGCGAGACACGTGCCGCTGAGCTGGAGAGCCAGGTGGGTCTGCATCCGCGACTGGTCAGGTCAGGGCAGGGCGGTTGTGCTAAGGGCCATGTGCCTGTGATTGGACTGAGCAAAGCTTCAGCGCTGGTTGGCGGCAGTGCCTGCATGCTCACACATCTGACTCACCACTGCGAACTGGCCTTCATTCAACTACCCGGCAGGCCGAGGAGATGCATGCCCGTGCCGCCAAGCAGAGCGGCGAGCTGGCCGACGCAGTTGCGGCTGCTAGGGAGCGCGAGTCAGTGGCCCAACAGCAGCTCAAGGCGGCAGAGGCCAAACTGCGGGAGGCGGTGCAGCGTGATGAGCGGTGAGGCGCCTGCTGGGATGCTGCGGTGGAATGGCTGGGCGCCGCCATCACATGCTGCAGATGCTGAGGCGTCTTGGGCAGTGTCGACTGCATGCATGGTCGCAGTGGATAAGCAGGCTTGCAGACAGGCGAGTGTGCAGACCCAGCCTCCATGCAACCCTTTGAACCCCTTTTGGTTTTGCCTTGAACTCCCGTTGTCATCTGCAGGCATGCTGCTGAGCTGTCCAAGTGGGAGGGCCTGGTGGCCGAGGCCAAGCGGGAGCAGGCTGCCGCTGCTGCCGCCGCTCACGAGGCGCAGCGTGCACAGCAGCTGGCGGAGGCCAGCCGCGCTGTGCTGGCAGGGCTGGAGCGCGCTCTGGATGCCCGGGAGGCCAAGCTGCAGGACAGGTGGGCTAGGGCCCAAGGCTGTAAAGTGGCATGTGCTAGCCGACTGATTGCTTGTGGATGTGTGTGTGGTACAACAGCAGCCGTGGCATCACTCCTGCTTCTGTGCTGCCCTGGTTTACAGTTGGAAGGCGCTCAAGGCACAGATGGCACACGCTGGAGATGGCGCCGGCGCTGGCCTCCTGTTGCACTCAGACCAGCGGCTCAAGGTGCGGGCATGCAGGGTACTTGATTTGAGCCACAAACTTGAAAGCAAGCAAGCAGCTGCAGAACAAGCAAAGCATCCGCCTGATGCGTGCTAGCCACGTTACGTCACTACCTCACCGCGTGATGCTCTCCACCCCCTCTATGTGCTCCCAGGACGATGCACAAGCGGCTGCCGTGGACGCAGCAGGCAGGTCTCCGTCGCCGCTGCCACCGGTGGATGCCTCCGCTGGCGCCTCGCCCGACCTTGTGCGCTTGCTGCACCAGCGGCGCAGCCAGCTGGTGGAGCGTGAGACGGCGCTGCAGCGCTGGGCCGTGGCTCTTGAGCTGGAGGCTCAGCGGCAGGCCACAGCCGCCAAGGCGCTGCGCGCGCAGGAGGAGAAGGTTGCCCGCCTGGCAGAGGAGTCGGGCGGCAACAAGGAGGCGGCAGCAGCCATGCTGGCAGATGTGCAGCGGCGAGAGGCAGTGCTGCAGCGGGAGGCCGCCGAGTTGCAAGACGCACAGGCGGCAGCCGCGCAGGAGCGGAGGAACCTGGCAGCCGAGCGGGCAGCACTGGAGGCGGCTGCTGCAGACCTGTCGGCGCAGGCAAACGATCTGGCGCGGCGAGAGCAGGCCCTGGTGGCCACTGAGGAGCAGTGGGAGGCCAAGGTGGCAGCTGCCGACGCCCAGCTGAAGGTGGGGTCCACTGATGATTTGTGCAGGCTCCTGCTTGCCTGCTTGCCGCTGGCTTGATGTGCTGTTCGTCTGTGCTGCTACGTGTTGTCTAAAAACAGGCCTGCGCAGAAATGTGCATGGCGCATCATTCTACATGCATGCACCTGCCTGCTGATGTGCGCCCTTCTGGCTGCCCCTTGTCCTCCGCAGTCCGCCAGCGAGGCGGCTGCCAAGGCCCAGAAGGAGCTGCATGCACTGGAGGTGCGTGAAGCTAAGCTGTCGGAGCGCGATGCGGCGGTGGCAGAGCTCAAGGCTTCCCTGCAGGAGCGTAAGGCGGCCCTCTCTGCCAGTGAGCGTGAGCTTGCGGAGCGCCAGCAGCAGCTGGACCGGGCGCAGGCGGCGCTGGAGGCTGCACGTGCGGCGGTTGCCTCAGACCGGGCTGCTGCAGAGGCAGCAGCGGCAGCGCAGAAGGCGGAGCTGGAGCGGCAGCTGGCTGAGGCTGCGGCGGCGCAGCAGGAGTCACAGCGGCGCCTGCAAGTGGCAGAGCAGCATGAGGAAAGTCTGTCCCAGGTGTGCTGGTTTGGCAGGGGAGGCTGCAGCGCTGGTTTGGGAGGGGAGGCTGCAGCACATGCCTGCCAAGCCAGCCTGGTTGATGCTTTGCGTTGCGGTGAAGGCACCTTGAGTAAATACTGCACACACTTTTTCTCCCCATGCCACCCATATTGATCTGCAGCTCTCCAAGGACCTGGAGGCTCGCCAAGCTGCTGTCTCAGCTACAGAAGCCAAGCTGCATGGGCTGCGGCAACAGGAGGTAGAGCTGGCTGCCAGGGAGGCGGCCCTGAGCTCCCAGCACCAGCAGCTGCAGCGCGACCAGGCTGCACTGGCAGCGGCCAACGAACAGCTTGCAGCGCAGCAGAAGGAGGCTGCCGCAGCAGCTGCAGCAGTTCAAGAGCGAGAAGACAGTGTGGCAGACAGCGAGGAGCGGCTGGCTGCTTACGTGGCGCAAGTGCAGGCGCAGCGGGAAGAAGCCGAGCAGCGGGTGGCTGCTGCTGCGGCCGCCGAGTCCGCCTTGCGCAAACGGTGCGGCTAGCTGTCTGGGATGTAATGTTATGCTGCTCCATGCTGCTGCATGACCTGTTGGTCAGTACTTGCGCTGCCGTGCACGTATTCTTGAGCCTAGCTCAGGGTGCACCCGCTGCTATTGCTCATTGCACTCCACCCGGCATCTTCTCTTCTTGGCCTTCCTGCACAGCTCGGAGGAGGTGGCAGTTGCTGAGGCAAAGCTGAAGGAGGCAGAGGCCCGCCTGGCCGCCGATCGGCTCGCCCTGCAGCTGGAGCAGCAGCGTGTGGCAGTGGCAGAGGAGAAGGCGGCGTCTGCCCTCACAGCAGCCAAGGAGCAGGCTGCACGCGCGGATGAGGAGCGCTCCTGGCTGCGAGCGCAGCAGGAGGACCTCACTCCCCGGCTGGAGAGCGCCGGCACGCTGCAGGCAGAGGCTAAGCAGCGCGCCCGTGAACTGGCTGCAGAGGCTGCTGAGCTGGCCCGGCAGCGGACCACGCTGGACAGCGAGCGGGCGGCGCTAGAGCGGCTGCGTGGCCAGCTGGAGGCCAACCAGGTGGCAGCCGAGCGAGCGTTGGCACAGGCAGCTGAGGTGTCTGCCCGCGAGCGGGCACTTGCAGCCAAGGAGCGGGCAGCTGCGGAGGCTGAGTCGGTGTTGAAGCTTCGGGAGGCCCAGCTGGCCCAGGTGTGTGGGGACTGGAGGGCAGTCCAAGGTTGGTGGTGACTTTGTGACCTGCATGCGTACATGGCATTCATTTTGCACAGGACATGGCAGGTCAAAGCAGGCTGACAAGCTGCCGGTGTCGTTCTGCTTTCACAGGCCGAGGCAGCCGCCTCCTCTGACCGGCAGCGGCTGAGCGGGCTGTCCAGGGAGTTGGAGAGCCGAGCAGCAGCCGACAACGATGCACTGCTGCGCCTGCAGGAGACGCTGGCGGCACAGCAGGAGGAGCTGCAGCGGTAAGTTCTCTGACTTGAATCTGCATCCGAATGCGGCATGTGCTCCATGCAGCCATGGCCTTGAAGACAATGGCATGCTCCCTTGTCTGCTTCACTCTGCACATTCATTTGCAATGTTCACCTGATTTTGCTGCAGGGCTCAGCGCGAGCATGCTGCTGCCGCGGCGCAGCTGGCTGCCGACCGTGATGCAGTGCGCCGGGAGCAGGAGGTGCTGGAGCGCCGAGGAGAGGCGCTGCAGCAGGTTAGAAATGGTGCCCTGCCATGCCCGTGCCACGCATGTGTTGCCATGCACCACACATGTGTCGGGCATGTCATGGCAGCCATGCCATGCCATGCGCATGAGCCTTGCTGTGCATGCCTTTGTGGTTCCGTGCATGCCATGCCATACCCGGCCAGGCCAGGCCAGGCCATGCCATGCCAGTTCGCATGAGCCGCGCTGTGCATGCCGTTGCTGTGCGATGCCATGCCATGCCACATCAACCGTGCTGTGCAAGCCGCTTCTGTGCCATGCCATGCCATGCCGCATGAGCCGCGCTGTGCATGCCGTTGCTGTGCCATGCCATGCCATGCCACATCAACCGTGCTGTGCAAGCCGCTGCTGTGCCATGCCATGCCATGCCATGCCCGTGGACCATGCTGTTGCTGTGCCAGGCCATGCCGTGCCATGCCACACACACCATGTGCTGCAGCATACTATGCCAAACCCAATGCTGACCCTCACTGCCCTCCCTTCCCTCCTTTCAGGAGCTTTCCGTGCGCAAGGCTGCTCTGGATGAGCGGGAGCAGCGCCTGCTGCAGGCTGAGGCCGACCTGAAGGTGGCCCGCAGCGAGCAGGAGCGTGCTGCACGCCAGCTGGCAGCCACCCAATCAGAGGCTGAGGCGGCACGTGCCGAAGCCGAGCGCCTGCAGCGGCGTGCTGCCAGCGAGGCGGAGGCGCTGGAAAGCCGCAGCGCGGGCCTGGCTGTGGAGGCCAGCGCCGCCACGGAGCAGCGGCTGGCCGCCACAGCCAAGCTGCGCGATGTGGAGCAGAGGGAGGAGGCGGTGTTTAGGGCGGAGCGTGAGGCGGCTGCGCTGCAGGCGCGCCTGGAGCGGCAGCAGGCCGAGCTTGCAGACAAGGCCGCTGCCCTGGCGGAGGCGGCAGCTCGGCAGCAGGCAGAGGCAGCGGCTTTTGAGACGCAGCGCAAGGCGTGGACCGACGGCGAGGCGGGGCGGCGTGAGCTGCTGGCCCGAGAGGCTGAGCTGCGGGAGGAGGCGGGTGCGTCCACAACTTTTCTGCCAAGGAGGGGCTGTCGGGCACACGGGCATGTGGGGTCACACACAGCTCGCCTTGCTCTTGGCTCAATACACCAGCCAACTATACCTGACTCTGCCATGCCGTACTGCAGAGCGGCTGCGGGCCAAGGCGGCGGCGGTAGCACTAGAGGCAGCTGAGGCGGCTGCCCTGCAGAAGGAGCTGGCTCAGCAGGTGGGCTGGGGTCGTTGGCAAGCAAATGCAGCCTATTGCGCTGCTGTTCCTCTTGCAACGTCAGTGACACATGCCTTCTGTGTTGCTCGGCACTCACAGGAGCGTGAGCTGGCGCGGCAGGCGGCTCAGCTGGCCAAGGATGCAGCTGAGGCCGAGGTTCGCGGCCGCGAGGCTGCCAAGCAGTTGGGCCAGGTGCGCCACACAGGGACAGTGGGGGGCTTGGTCGGCGGGGCAGTGTGGGCTTGAGTGCAGGGCTGTTGCTTGCACACTGTGAGCTCCACCATGAGTTGAGACTAAGAGGGAGCCTTCTGAGGTGTGGCTTGTGTCTACGCTTTAGATGAAAAGCGCCCACTTGCCTCCGCCTTGCAGGCCGATGCCACACAGGCAGCGCTGGAGCGGCGGGCCGATGAGTTGAATGCTGCAGAGCTTCGAGTGCGAGAGCTGCAGGTAAAGAGGGTTTAGCAGATGCACATTTGGTCTGCTGCATTTACTTGCAAGCTCAAAGAGCAGCGCGCTGCTTCTGCCTGCTCCACTCCCTGCTGGCTGTCGCCATTCTTTGTCGCCATTGTTTGTGCTCCACGCATTGCACTTCACAGGTACGGGTGGAGCAGCAGATGCGGGCGCTGGAAGCTCGGGAGGCCGAGCTGCGCACCGTGGAGGTGCGCTTGTTCTCTTGGACAGGCGGACCAGCAGATTTGCTGCGCTGCATTGCACACTGTGTTCAATCATGTGTGGGTATGCCGGCAGCCAGGCTGCTTCAGCGTGGCGTGGACACTGCAGCGCGTTGCTACAATGCTAAACAGGCTGCCACATGTGACCACAGTGGGGTTGCAACCCTGCTGCATGTGCGCTGCTGCTGCCGCCTGCAGATTGAGTCCAAGACGGTGCACAAGCGCGAGCTCCTGGCCGCCGATGAGGAGCGGCGCCTGCAGCAGCTGGAGGCGCGGCTCACAGGTGCGGCAGCTGGTTGCTGCTTCACAATCGCGCCAGCTGTTTGTGTTTCACGGTTGCAGAACACCTGGCTGTGCACGTTGTACTGGTGGTGCCAGTGCTGCACTGGCACTCACTTTGCCCGCCCCACTCAGCCCCACCTGCCCTCCCCGTGTGCCCTGCCTGCTCTGCAGCCAAGGAGCGGGCGCTGGTGGACCAGCAGGAGGCGCTGCTGGCTGCCCGCACCGAGGCCGACCGCAAGCTGGACGCTCTGAACCAGCGCCTGCGGGGCGTGGCAGAGCGGGAGCGGGAGTTGGAGGCGCGCCAGGCCCAGCTCACTGCGCAGGTGCGGGCTGGGGTGTGGAGGGCTGGAGGGGCTTGAGAAGGGCGGTGCAGAGGCAGGATTCCTGCTCAGCAGACTGCTGCTTAAAGGCACGGTCCATCACACCACTGTCGAGCTGGCATGTGGCCACCAACTCTCACCAATTTGCTCGGTGCCCACCCGCCCCGCAGGTGGAGCAGGCACAGCAGGAGCTGGAGCGGCGGCAGGCGGCGGCAGAGGCGCAGGCGGAGGAGCTGGCGGCACGCGAGCGCTCGCTGCGGCGCCAAGAGGACGGGCTGGAAGGCCTCAAGGTGAGACAGGCGCACTGCTGTGCTTGTCGTAGGTGTGCAGCTTTTTGCTGGGCGCTCCTCATGCTGCTGGCACTCCTCGCGTTGCTGGTGGACTGCCCGCAGCTGTCTTGTGCCGGGAAGGTGGCATGAGTGGGCGTAGCCAATATGCAAGCTGCTGAGCAGCTCGCTAGCATTGCTCATCGGCAGGAGGCATACGAGCGACTGGATTCCCGGGAGGCAAAGGCGCGCCAGGCCGAGGCTGACCTGGCTGATGCCAGGGCAGCAGCTCAGGTGGGCTGCTCTTCTGCCGTGTTGCCAGTTGTTGGGACTGCTGTGCACATGTGTACATCGTGTCAATGCCGTCTTTTGTTGGTCTTGCCCCATCTTGCTTCCTGAGCTGAGACCCCACGCCTGTGTGCACTCCCTCCCTCCCCCATCTCACCCTTCTGAGCAGGCTGATCTGCAGGCAGCGGAGCTGGCCAAGCGCAGCCTGGCGGCTGAGCGAGAGGAGCTGGCCGCAGTCCGCGAGGAGCTGCGTCGCCAGCAGGCGGCAGCGGCAGCGGAGGCGGGCCGCCTAGCAGAGCTGCAGAAGGTCAGCCTTGGGGTGCAGGGAGGCTGCGGGCGCAACTGTAGGTTGCTCATCTGTTCAGCAGCCACCTAACATGTGCGTAATTCTGCACTGCACCAACAGTTTCGTCCACTTCCACCCCTTCCACCGTGCAGCGCGAGGCAGCATTGAAGCAGCGTGAGGCTGAGCTGGCTGCCTCTGAGGCGCGCCTGGCAGCTGCCCAAGCAGACTTGGGGGAGGCTGAGCGGCGTGTCCGCTCTGGCGCTGACTCTGTGGCAGAGGGTCTTGTGGCACAGGCACGGGCAGAGGCGGATGCTATTCTGCAGGCAGCTCGTGACGAGTGCCGCCGGGCTGAAGATGAGCTTCGGGCGCTGAGGGAGCAGCTGGCCGATGCAGAGGCGGCAGTGAAGCGGCGCGAGGTGGCAGCAGAGGCGGCCGCAGATGAGGCCAAGCGATCCAGTGATGCGGCGGCAGCGGAGCAGCGACGGGCGGCAGAGGCGCAGGGTATCCTGGCTGAGAAGGAGGCGCTGCTGCGGAGCAGGTGGGATGGGATGCTGGTGGGGCGGTGTGTGCGGTTGCGGTGGTGCTTGAGAGGTGGTGTGCCGCAGTGCTTGGTTGAGCTGCAGATGCGACGCCAGAGCAGAGAACAGCAGGGCGCTCCACCCTTCTACCACTTTTCTGCCCCACTGCTGCCGCTGTGTCAACACAAACCCATCAACCAATCTGCAGGGAGGAGCTGCTGGCTGGCAAGGAGCGGGAGGTGGGCAAGCGAGAGGCAGCACTGGCTGGCGCAGAGCAGCGCGTGGCGCAGCTCACACGCCGCCTGGAGTCTGACCTCCAGCTCACGTCACCAGCCGCCGCGGCGGCTGCCGGCAGCTTTGCACCAAGCAGCCAGCTGCGGGCAAGCTTGGACAGCTTGGGCCCAGCGCCGCACTCGGCAGCCAGCGGCAGCCGGGGCAGTGCAGCAGCCGCTGCTGCCGCCAGCGTGTCCAAGCAGTTGCAGCCCAGACGGCTGGGCAGCCAGCCCATCCCGCCCGTGTCCCAGGCAGCACAGCAGCCGGCTGCAAGCAGCGGGTTCAGCGGCCTGCCCTCCGGTGGAACATACGCCACACCTGCCAGCTCTCTGCTGCAGCGCTCGGCTAGCCTGGAGACGCCGCAGCTGCAGCAGGCGGTGCCTCACTCCGCTGCTTCAACTGCTGCTGGCCCAGCTGGCCTGGCTCTGCGGCGGGACAGCTTTGCCTCGCTGGACGGCACGCCCGACCGCCAGGGGGCGCTGGCACAAGCGCTGCACCAGCTGCAGGCGGCCACAGAGAAGGGTGCCAACAGGTGCGTCGACTGGAAACGGGTGGCAGCCTGGCGCTTTGGGTCCAGTGCTTTGACAGATGCTACCGCTGGCTGCATGCCGTGCCTTTGTTCCAAGCTCTGTGTTCATCTGCTCTGTGCGCATCACATTCTCCTTGCTGCGCCTGCTCCCTGCCGCACAGGCTGCAGCGGCTGGAGGGCATTGTGCGCGCCATCGGGCAGGGCGGCGGCGTGGATGCCGCCTCGGTGTCAGAGGCCAGCCGGGCGGTGGCGGCGCTGCACCAGTCGCTGCAGGAGATGCAGCAGGGCCAGGTGCGGGATGGCGCTGTAATCTGCCAACTCCAGGCCTTGCATGCAGCTCCCTCTCCCTGTGCTGCGTTGCTCTGCAGTCTGCATAGGCGCGCCCACCACTTCTGTGCCTGCTGCCCCCTGCCTGCATTTCAGGCTACATGTTGTTAGCTTTCCAGTAGCCACATAGCCACTTGGGCAAATGCTCACCGCTCACCCATCTCACCAGCCCTCCGTCCCTGCCCCCCACAGGCGGCGCTGGAGCTGCAGCTCAAGTACAGCAGCGGCGCGTCCCAGCTGGCCGCTCTGGCACCGCAGTTGGAGGAGCAGCAGCGGGCGCTGGCGCGCTGGGAAGCACGCCTTGGGCGCCAGCTGGAGTCGATTGTGGGCCTGCAGAAGGGGGCCCTGTCGGCTCGCTCATCCGGCAGCTTGAGCAGCGCGGTGTCGGCGGCCAGGGGCAAGGGTGCGCTGCCGATGCAAGCGCTGAGCAGCGGCAGCCTTGGGGAGAACACGCCCGGCGGGCCCATGCAGACGCCGGCAGGCGGCGGCCTGTCGTTCCGCCCCGCTGGAGGCCTGTGAAATTTTCACACTCGACTTTTCTTGATGCCGTTTTACCACTTGACCGTCGCCACCGATCATGCTGTAGCTGTGACTGCCATTCGGCTCTGCCCAACCGCCAGCTCTTTACACACGCAACATGACATGACGATTGATGCAACAACACGCGCAGACACAGCGGCCGTCCATTCACAGGCCAGTCCGCTCGCCGGCTGTGGCAGCGCGGTACTCTGCACTCTCCTCAGCGCTCAGCCCTGGTGCGCCGGTGCCCGTGGTGATGCCCGCAAAACCGAGTGTGCCGGGCGCCCAGCTTGTGCCTGTGTGCCGAGTCGGATGCAGGGGTGCCCGCTTGGTCAGCTAGGCAGCAGCAGCTGCTCACAGCGCAGGGCGGTCGGTGGCGGCGCCAGTGGCGGTGTGGCTGGTGTGGGCGGTGCCGGTCGTGCCAGTCATGCCCGTGCCTGCGGAAGGAGCAAAAGCGTGCCTGTGACTTGGCCATCGCTGTCAATGTGCTGCGTCATACTGCATTGGCACTGCTGAGTAAAAGCTTTGCTTCAGCGAGCAGCATGTCCAAAAAGTCGGTTCAAAGCCTGCGCCGCTCACCCGAGGTGGGGTGGGTGGCGCGGTGCTCGGCGGTGCCGGGCATCGCTTCCTTCGCTCCCTCCCACGCCTGCAGTGGCCAAACAAGATGTGGGCGCATTGGGTCAAGGCTCCAGAAGTGGCAGATTGGGCAGGAGAGCAGCGGCAGCCGGTGCAGCCACTAACCCGCTTGATCCCAGAGCAGAGCTGTCCTGCACCTCACGGCAGCCCGCCAGTACCAGCTCCCAATGAGCTCCCAACTGAGCATACCAATGCAGCCAGTGCTGATTTGCTTAGCAATTTGCAGGCAGCGCACCTCTCCGGCCTTGCGAGAGATCTTCTGGCCCATGCCCTCGCCAGTGCCGGTCATGCCAGTGCCGGTGCTGGTGCCCGTCATGCCGGTCGTTGCGCCAGTGGTGACCTGCGGCAGGCGGCAGGGGAGGGCCAGATATGAGGGTTGAGTGGGAGTGCCTGGCTGGGCCAGCAGTGCAATCGACAGCCCAGTGGCAGGAAGGTGAGGAGTCAGCGGTGATTCCCCGGGACGCCCCGCCGCCGCTCGAGCGCCCAGCGAGGCTCTGCCCTGCCTTGGACGCCACCCTACAGCCTGCTGGGCCGTGCAGGCCGCCCCACCTGCACCGCCACTCTTCAGGTGGCTCTCCTCTTCCTTCCTATACGAGCTCTCCTGGTAGCCGCTCATGGCTCTGGCTTGTGAGGTGCGGGCTGGAACTTACAAGACGAGGCGAGATGGGATGCAGTAAGCAAGCAGGAGGGCGGCTGAACAATCTTGGGCCTCGTCACGCTCATGCAGCGGCAGCTACCAACAGGACAGCTGCCGCCTCAAAGGCCGATGGGCAGGAGGCAGAGAATGGGTCACACTAGTCAAAATTCACTACGTTTCAGTACCACAGGCCCTCTGAGAACCACATGCGGCCCTCGCAGGCTGCGGTAGCACGAGGGGAGCACGCATCCTCGGCGGCAGTAGCCGCCGCGCTGCCGCCGCCTGCAGGCGCGGTCGCTGTCGCCGCCGTCCTGGCCCATCCGGGCCGGCTGGCAGGAATCACGCACTGCGTGGATGGTGGAGAGGGGCAGCAGGCCGGTTTACAGCTGCCAGTGCAATGGAGATGGCATTCCACAGTGCCAGAGCAGCCGCCGCTGCCAAACCTCATGCATTGAGCAGCTCTCGCCTCCCCTGAGCGCCATTGGCAAGGCTTCCACGCCCGCTCACCTCGACTTTCTTTGGCGAGCCGCCTCCGCCGCTGTTACTGCTGTCATGCAAGACCACTGTGCTGCCGGAAGAGCTCCTGTCTGCTGAAACAACACAGGAGGTAGGTGAGGAAGGTAGCATGCCAGCGGCTGCAGGCAGGTTGCAAACGTGCAGTTGCATCGCGGGCCAGCGTCAGCGCCTCTTGAGGCAGGGGTGATGCGGTGGCCCGGCTGAAGCTGCGTTTGATGTGAGAAGGGAGGGCAGACAGCTGAAGATCGAACTGTCGTGCTCACCTGCAGGCTGCATGTTGTGTGGACGGCAGGCAATGGATCTGTTGCCGGCCAAGGGTCGCCGGCGGCGGCTGCGCCCTGCTTGCCCAGCTCACGCTGCTGCTGTCGCGTCCCTCTCTGCAAGGCTGGCTTGATGCAGCGAGAGTGCGCGCAACGAGTAAAGTAGTAAGCCGCAGCCAGGCCGCTGCCTAGTGGACCGTGACTCGGGCACCACAGCGTGCACAGCGTCCACCTCTTACAGCCTCACATGCTCGGGTCGGTTGGCCAACTGAATCGAAACCAATGCCAGTGCTGCTAGATAAGAATCGACAGGGTTACGGTATCATGGCAGTGCTGAGTGGTGTGTATCAAGACGTGTGGAGGGTCGCCCGCCCAAAGATGGCAGGCCAACATGCCGCCGCCGCCGCCGCACGCTACTCCTTGGCCTGCCGCCCCTGCTTGTCAAACTGCACCAGCTGCTGTGCTGCCGTGCGCAGCTGCACCACGTTCACGAGCTGCTTGACTGCAAAGCCGGGGACTGCCGCCAGCGCCAGCAGAGCAACAGCCGGCAGCGAGGCGGGGAGCGCGACACCTGCGGCAGGCAGGTGGGCGGCGCCACGCTGTGTGTGATGGCTCGGCATGGCAGCAAACCCAGCATATTGGCACAGCAGAGCGCTGATGCTGCGCGATACATGTATGTGCAGCGCATCTGCCGATGCAAACAGCACACCGCCTCACCTGGCGCGAGTTGTAGGCCAGCCAGCGCCGCGGGCAGCGCGACCAAGGGAGCCTGCCACTGCTGCCAGCTGAGCAGATACAGCGCGAGATACAGCACCTGTGGGCCAGGGGGAAGGCATAGATCGGTTGCAGGGTTCATACTGCTGCACACGACATACCGCCGCAATGCTCGCTTACACAGGCGCCGCCCAGACGTGCACGGCGGTTCCAGCCCATCCCTGCAAGTCTCACACGGCACTGCTGCCTCTGGAAGCAGCACCCCCTCTGCCCTTTCAATTACCTCGCAGCAGATGCAGCAGAAGCCCATGAAGATGCGGGAGGAGTAGTAGGCCCGCACAATCAGGCTGCGGCTGCGCGTGTCCTGCGGGCAGCAGGCGGGCGGGCGGAGGCGGCGGCAGCTGCAGATGGATGCCGCGCTCCATGACAGCGGGTGTTAAAAACGCTACAGCCGGCTGCCTGCACGTAAACGCAGCAAGCACCATCATGCCCACCTTGTGGGTGGTCGCCCCCATGGCCAGCGTGGAGTACATCTGGAACCAGTGGCTGCACGCAACAGAGCAGGGGGTCGTATGTGAAT
>VFQQ010002956.1_pt1 | contig 17675 bp, 27 predicted proteins | sample 3512341 | NCBI WGS metagenome assembly VFQQ01 (sample SAMN10412373, study PRJNA504923) | tailings metagenome | isolation source: Relicate 2 Philex TSF1 revegetated site | place: Philippines: Tuba, Benguet | collected 2017-08-29 | reverse complement strand
TTTGAGCCGGTTGATTGCTATTTTTGATTCCAATCGAAGACTGCTGATGTCTGCCGTAGTTGTTGCCGTTGTTGCTGTTACACACCTACTGCTGAGCTGAGCAGCGTCGCCTGTGCATTGATGCGCTGCGCGGACGTCTCTGCCTGGCATATCATGACTGGCAGTTGTGGTGGCAACTTCGGACCTCACCTCACGTGCCCCATGTGCCCTCGTGCACCTCTCTCTCCTGCAGACGATGGGCGCCCGCCCCGCCATGCCTCAGTTTGCCGCTGCCACCCTGGAGGCTCCAAAGGACCAGAACATGGCCTCCTGAGCGGGCGGGCAACTGTTGCACCATCCCGGCTGCCCCATGTTGCTCACTTTCGCAAGACGAGCGGGGCGGCTTGAGCCGGCGGTGGCACAGTGCTGCCGCCCAGCTGCTGAATGCTTGGGACCTGCCTGGACGCTTCCTTCCTGTTTTGTTTTGTATTCATTGTCTGCCTACCAAACTCTTCGCTTGCTACAGCCAGCATGCTTGTGAATCCAGCTGTGCCCTTTCGTTAAATTTCTGTGCCATGTTGTTGCCTGCATCCGGTCTGCACCCGCCATCTACGCTCATCAATGCATGCTTGTCATACAGCCAGCCGCTTTCATTCAGTGCTTCTGTTCTATCGGTATGTTCATAGTGCATGTCCCACAGCCAGACACACAAATACACCCTGCACACTTGCCGCCGCTGTAAGTTGGTGAGTAGATCGCAAGCGCTGAGCAGCAGGCTTCCCGCCTGCCCTGCCAAGCACAATTGCGGTCAATCAAGTGCGGTGGCGTGGCGTGATATTGCAGGCAGAAGTGCGGCATGAGAGGTGGCGGCAGCGCACTTGGCAAGGAGCTCATGCAGCACAAGCAGCACCGCTGCAAACGCATGTGGAATGCAACTTGATGGATATTAATCTGCTCGACTGCTGCTGGTGGCATGCGCAATGCTGCTGGGTCTTGCCTTCCCCTGGCTGGGCGCTGCGTTGGCTGGGCGCTGCCGCTGGCGTGGGCGCCGTCCCGACGCATGGCAGATCCGCTCCGAGGGTTGTGGCAGAGGCGGATGCCGCCACCGCACATCGTATCAAGCGTCTGCTCCGCTCTACTTCACAGCCAGAGGCAAACAGGTGCAAGTTGCAACTCCTGAGCGCCGGACCCAAAGTCCGCTCTCTGCACGCTCCTTCAGGCGCGCTCTCGAGCTTGCAGCTGTATGACAAACATGCTACAGCGCCGCGCCGACGACGGTCTTTAGGGTATTCAGCTGTCTGGCCTGCGGCTGTGCGGCGGCCGCCGCCGACGGCGCGCTGCGTCTCCGCCGTACCTTTGCTCCCCCCAAGCTGCCACCCTCCGCGACATTTTTCTCCCATTCTAGTGCCCCAGAAGGGTTCCGGAACTCGGCTGCTGACTGGACAACACCAGGGCATGGCAGGCCGGCCAGCCACTGCGGCAGGCGGCAAGCAGGGGCCAGACGACGACCCTGCCCTGCGTTTGCTGCTTGCCGCTGGCGATGGAGAAGCAGAGATTGTGCGATCCCTGTGCGAGTTGGGCTTGGACCCAAACGCCTCCCACCCCAACATTGAGCCAGCAGGCGCGACTCCGCTGCACTTTGCGGCGCAGCACGCCAGCGGGGGGGCGACGATCCGTGCCCTTGCGGCGGCAGGCGCTGCGCTGAACTGCCGCAACTGCCAGGGCGAAACGCCGCTCATGTATGCGGCGTGCCGGGGTCATGCCGCCAATGTGCGTGCTCTGCTACAGCTGGGGGCAAATGCTGAGGCGGCCGACGCAGCAGGCCGCACTGCTCTCATGATGGCAGCGCATGCAGGCCACGGTGAGCTCCTGCGCAGTAGAGTGGATCGATGTTGGCCGCCTGCCTGGCCACGCTCAGCACCCTGCCGGCAGCGTCAGCCTGGCCCTGATCTTGGTCCAGCTTCGTGGGCTTGCCCCAATCTGCTGCTGCATGACCGCCACCTGCTTGCACCAGCCAACTGTTCATTGGTTGTTGAGCTGCAGCGTGCGTTGCATGTAACATGTAAGCAAACACACACACCCCTCTGTCCCAATCCTGCGTCTGCAGACAACTGCGTGGAGCAGCTGCTGGCCGGTGGTGCCAGCCCCAGGGCTCGCTGCACTGCCGGCCTGAACGCTCTGGCCCTTGCAGCAGGGTGCAGCCGCGTGCGCTGCGTTGAGCTGCTGGCCCCTGTGACGCCGGCTAAGGCGCGCATGGCAGCGGTTGAGTTTGCAGCCCGTGCCCAGTCAGCACCCTGCCTGCGTGCCCTGGCGGCGGGTGGTATGACGGCGGCAGAGGCAGGACGGGCAGTGTTCATTTGCATGGGCGACCAGCGCCTGGTGTCGCTTGGCCTCTCAGCCGACAACCCCAGCCAGCTGGCGGGCGAGGAGGCAGAAGCCCTGCCCGGCAGCCGGGCAGCGTGCATCGCGGCGCTTGCGGAGGCCGGCGCCAACCTGAACGCCGCTTTCCCTGGCCGCAAGGTGGGGCCAGCTCACGGCATCCCACTGCAAGTTGCACGAGGTCGAATTGCAGTTGCCGCCCTCCAGCTGTAGTTAGCGTGCAGCGCTCGTGAGCGTTGATGCCCCCATGCCCATAGCGTCTTTACCCTAATGCACTCAAATTCTTTCCTCCCCCGTCCTGCAGGAGCTGCCTCTCATGCAGGCCGTCCGCTCGGGCAGCGTAGAGTGCGTACGAGCGCTGTTGGAGCACGGCGCTCTGCCCAACACAGCCCGGCAGGAGGACGGCTGCACGCCGCTGCACGCCGCGGCCCAGTGCGCTGAGGTGGCCCGAGAGCTGCTGGCCCATGGCGCACGCTCTGCTGTGGCGTGCTTCCGGTCAGCTGGCGGCGTGACGGCCCTCATGCTTGCCGCTGGGGCGCCCAATCTTGAGGCAGCAAAGGTGCTGCTGCATGCGCCTGATGCCGCAGCAGCGCTTAAGATGCGGGGCGCCAGCGGCAAGACTGCGCTGGCGCTGGCGGTGTGGTGCTACCGCAAGCACGGCGATGCAGACGGCGCTGCTGCGGTTGTCAAAGCTTTGCTGGCTGCCGGGGCGGACGCTGAGGCTGCCGACAACGATGGCGCACAGCCGCTGCACTGGTGAGCGCTAAGGTTGGGGTAGCAGGGAGAAGAAGTGCAGCTTGATTCCGACCCCATGCCTTGTAGCTTGGATGGAAGTAGGGTGGAGGCAGACGGCACCGGCAGACTGCTCAGCTGCTGTGCTGCTCCCCAAATGCATGCTCACCTTCCCACCACCTCTGACCTCCCGCCTGTCCCCCGCCCTCCCCTGCCCAACAGGGCTGCTGACTCTGGGTTCACAGAGGCTGCTCGGCTGCTGTTGAAGGCAGGCGCTGACCCCTGCGCCAGCGCTCGTGGGGCCACCCCGCTGCTCCTAGCCCAGCACTTCAAGCAAACAGAGACGGCCGGCGTGCTAGAACAGGCGGTGTTGTGCGCCTCTGCCACAGCCCTGGCGAATGCAAGGGCGGCAGGGCGGCCTCCGCCCCCGCTGCCTGCCGGCCTGCATGGCCCAGTGGTCAGCTACACCGTGGATGTAGCGACGGGCAAGGGTGAGTGGCTGCATCAGCAAGGGGCCGCCACCACAGTGGTGTCCGCAGAACAGCTGGGGCTGACGGAGGCCCGCGCTCCTCCACCAGTGCCCGCTCAAAAACAAACCGGCTGCTGCTGCATCCAGTGAGCTGCCCAGCCCCACATGCGCAGCAACCTTTGTTAGTTTTTTTTTCACATTTCCCTCTGTCCCAGCTGTTTGTGCTAGCGCCATGAAAGCGCTGCTCACATTCTCCTGCTTTTGTCCATTTCCGGCCTGCCATCTCAATTGCTGCATGTGCAAACACTGCCCGACCATTCATTCCTGCTATGCTTGCTGCTGCGCTGATGTGATTGACAGTAAATGTTGACTGTGCAGTTGGGAGCAGAACAGGATGAGGTGCCTGCAGCCGGTGCCCAGCGCTGAGCGCCTTGTCAGCGGCGGTCTCGCATGAGGAGCAGATAACGCCCCTTCTTCGCCTCAGCCAGCGTCTCAGCAGCACGGGAGTGCCGGTGCCCAGCGCTGAGCGCCTTGTCAGCGGCGGTCTCGCATGAGGAGCAGATAACGCCCCTTCTTCGCCTCAGCCAGCGTCTCAGCAGCACGGGAGTGCCTGTCCCACTTCCCTCGTGCTCTGCTGTGTGCCCTCCCGTGAACACCGCCTGAGGGTCAAGTCGGTGAGACACGGCCACGGCGAGCTCCAGGACCTGAGATGAACGATCATGGCAGGGGTGTCGCTCGTGCAGCCAGCCAGGGCGGCCGTGGCGGCGGCAGCGCTGCCGACGCCACGGCCGCCGCCGGCACAGCACAGCCTAAGCCTAAGCCTTCGCTCTACTGGGCAATGTGCATGTGGCTGAGCCTTCAGTCAATGACCTTCATGTTCACCCCCAAGACCACGGCCATCTTCATGTTTGGGCCGGCCGCTGACCCGCCAAGCGAGTTGCAGCTCAAGGTGCGAGGGGTGGGGTGGCGACAGGCGATGCACGGTGCTGCGTGGTGCCCCTGCCTGGGGAGAAGCAGGCTGCATGCAGCTCCGCAGGTGCGGCTTGAGACTGCCAGTGGCTGCGCCCATGCCCGTATGTCAGCTCTCAAACTCACAAGCAGGTTTCGTGAGCCCCCTGCATCCCCGCCCCTGCCCGCCGCCGCAGGTGGTGCAAGCCCAGATTGGTGGCATGTTGGGCGCTATGCTCATTGCCTATGTTCTGGAGAGCCTTCATAGCAAGCACAAGCAGCCCACGTTTGTGGGTGCGCAACCCGGCAGCTGAGCCCGCAGCACGAGGGGATCTGCACAGGCAGCTGCAGCCCAGCGTTTGCTGCCTTGGGGGCTGGCTGGATCCTGCGGACGCATTGTGGGCATGCTTGCACCAAGTCGGCAGCATACAGTAGTTTCTGCAAAGATCTGCCTACATCTGTTTACTCTCCCCGCTGCAGCCGACATACTGAGGCTGGCGCTCCTGCTGTCCGCTGCCTCAAAAATCATTTTCCTGGTGAGAGCTTGCTGTACTTTTCTGTTCGTACGCCCAAGCACTTGCGCATCCGCATGGGAGCAGCCTGCTCCCGAAAGGTTTGGGCTGGCACCCGCCTGTGCACGTGTCCAATTTGAGCGGCCACCCCCTATCGTCCGCAGATGGTAGCCCCTCACAAGATGGACACCTGGGCCGCACTTTATCTCATGACCATGCACCAGTTTGTGTTTGCGGTGCCTTGCTTCGACCTGTTTGGGAGTCGGGAGGACTGCGCCCGCGTGTGGCGCCACATCCGGGTAAGCCCTGCCCGCCTTATGGATGCACATCACGTGTGAACTGTACATGCACGTGCAGCCAGCGTGGACCCTGCAGCCTGCACCGCATGGCGGGCACGCCTGGCGCACCTGCAGGCACGCCTGCACACAGTGTCCTGCCGCCCTGCATGCATGCCCTGTGCAGTCGCCCACTCCGGTGTGCATGTGTGCCCTCCCGCCGCACCCTTGCCGCAGCGCCTGGCCGCAATGATTGTCTCATTTGTGTGGCTGTGCACGCTGCCGGCAGCCCTGTACCTCCTGCTGGCCATCGCGCTGGCAGCCACCGGCTGTTTCTGTGTGGTGGCCCATGAGGTGCGCAGCTCTTGGGAGAGTGCCTGCGGTGTAGCAGCAGTGCGGCGGCTGGTGTTTGCAATTTGCAGCAGGGCACATTGTGCTGCATGCGCAGGCGGAGGCCATGCGCCTCTCAAGTGCATAGCAGGTGACACAGGCGCCTGTCAACTAATGCGTATTTGGGCTAAGGCAAGCAAACGGCAGCCTGCCGGCGATGCCGCTGACCTGCCGGCGATGCCGCTGACCTGCCGGCGATGCCGCTGGCCGGCCCGCCTCTCCTCCACCTGCCTGCCTGCAGGCCATGATGCTGCACGTGTTCTGCAACGTGTACGGCGTGAGCAAGACAATGGCGGTGGAGAACCTCATCCGCACCTTCTTCAGCTTCCTGGCAACTGTCTCCTGGCAACTCAAGGTGGGTCTTTGACGGCAAGCTGCTGAGCAGAAGGCGGCAGAGGCAGTGCAACCAGCGACAGCAGCAGAAATGGCGCACGCCAGCCCAAGGGTGGATTTACTTGGGACTATCTGCACGAGTGCTGCCGGTCAAACTACATGCTGTGCCTGCAGCATTCACTGCCATATGCGCATTTAGACCGTGCTGCGGCCGCCCAGCGCACCTGCGCTGCATCGCTCGCTCGCAGCGGCCCTGCTGCGTGCAGGTGGAGCGGCTGTGCGCTTCATTCATTTCTGCTTCGATCCAACCTGCCCCCGCCCCCTGCAGGGCCAGGCTCAGAAGAACCAGCTGGGGCACCCCCTGCCCCGCATTGTCAACCGCGCTCTCATGGCCGCCTCGGTGCGTGGGGCACCGCGGGCTGCTATTACTAAACTCAGTAACTTCCCGAGTCCGACGGAGCTGTGGTTGCCTCAGCGGGGCAGCCAACTTGGGCAGCCGTGGCAGCCACAGGGAGGCCGTTTGAAAACACCTCCGGTTGAGACAGTGTGCCATGCCGCTCTCCCCGCAGGTGGGCCACCTGCTGGCCCTCGCCCCGCCGCTGATGCAGGCAAGCTGGGGTGCAAGCATGCGCACCTTGCCAGCACCTTTCTGAAGCTGCAGCTGCCTGGCTCAGCTGCGTGTGACTGCCCAGCTCCCTTCTTTGGTCACTGGTCTGCTGCCCCCTCACTGATTCTGCTGCCCATCGCTTCCCCGCCCCCATGCAGCGCAAGGGCGGGTGGATGCTGGCGTCCTTTGCGGCCAACTGGGGCCTAGCCCTGCTGGCGTGCGCGGTGGGCCTGGCTGCCCCTGCAGCCGCCGCCCCTGCAGCCGCCGCCCCTGCTGCCGCCGCTCCGGCTGCCGCCGCCCCTGCTGTTGCCGCCCCTGCTGCCGCCGCTCCGGCAGAGCAGATGGACTAGGCAGACAGGCGCGAATGAGCAGAGGAGTGCGGCATAAGCTGCCGTGCGCAGCCCCTTCCGTTCCGCGGAACTGTGCAACCCAGCATTTCCTGCTTCTTGCCAACCGACCGTGCTTGATCTTGCTTGAGAAATGCCTGCAGCAGCACCATTGGGCGGCAGTGACTGGTGGCTACACTCAACCGCTGCCATTGATGAGAGGTGGTTAGGTGGTACACCTGTTGCACACATGCCGCTTTTGTAAGTTTGTTGAGCACATCGCAGGATGAGCAGCGCTGGCTTGACGAGGCGAGCAGCGCTGAAAAGCCAGCTAGGCGCAAAGCAGGATGAGGCGCCCACAGCAGTGCACGACACCAAGCGCCTCGTCAGCGGCGGTCGTGCATGAGGAGCAGATAACGCCCTTCTTCGCCTCACTGAGGCTGGCAGCGTCTCAGCAGCACAGGAGTGCCTGTCCCACTTCCCTCGTGCTCTGCTGTGCGCCCTTCCTGTGCACACCGCCTCTCCAGTCCGCTGATCAGAGACACGGCCACGGCGCGCTCCAGACTGGCCTGGCCTGAAATGAACCAGCGTGGCAGGGGTGTCGCTCGCGCAGCCAGCCACGGCCGCCGCCGTGGCGGCCGCGGCGGCGGCCGTGGCGGCCGCAGCAGCAGCGCTGCCGCAGAGCCGGCCGGCAACGGCACAGCCCAGCCCAAACCGTCAATCTACTGGTTTCTCACCATGTGGCTGAGCATGCAGTCAGTGACCTACATGGCCATATACAAGCACGTGGCCCGCTTCATGTTTCGGCTGACTGATGACCCGCCGAGCCAGTGGCAGATCTACGTAAGAGGGGCGGGGCGCGGCAGGTGTTGCCTGGCGCCCGTCCCAAAGGCCGGATGGGCTGCAGCTGCAGCGTGCACGTGAGACTGCCAGTGGCTGCCGCCATGCACTAGCTTACGTTTCCAGATCATAGCTATGGGCATCATGGCTCCCTGCATGCCCTGCGCTGCCTGCCGCTGCAGGTCGTGCTGGCCCACATCGTTGGCTTGGCGGGCGCTATGCTCATTACCTATGCCCTGGAGAACCTACACTACAGCCGCATGCAGCACACGTTCAAAGGTGAGCGGTGCCCTGCTTGGCCTGCAGCTTGCGGCAATCTGCATGGGCAGCTCAGCGTTCCCTGCCTTTGGGCTGGATGCTCTCGACGCGTCATGTTGGCATGTTTGCACCAGGGCAGCATCAGCTCTTTGCAAAGTGAACCTGCCTAAGCCTGCCCGCTGCAGCCGACATGCTGCGGCTGGCGCTCATGCTCTACGCTGCCTCAGTGGCCATTTACATGGTGAGAGCTTGCTGGGGTTTGGACGGCTGCTGTGCCTGCATGCTGCGCCACCTGCGTCCGCCCCAGCCCTTGCTCATCAGCATGGGGAGCTTCCCTTTGAAGGAGCAGCCTGCCTCCGAAAGGCAAGGCCCTCGGCCGCACTCAGCCGCCTGTGTGCGTTTCGATTTGGAGCGCCCACTCCCTCCCGCCTGCAGATGGTAGCTCCTTACGAGGTGGAAGCCTTTGCTGAACTGTGGCTCTTGATCATATACCAGATTCTGTTGGCGGTGCCATACATCGAGCTGTTTAGGACTCCAGATTCCTGCGCGCGCACATGGCGCCACATCCCGGTGAGCCCAGCCCACCGCATGCATGCGCAGTAAGCCTGAAATGCGCATGCATGCCCATCAGGCATGAATGCCCATGCATGCGCAGCAGCGTGGAGCCTGCAGCCTGCCCCGCAAGGCGGGCGCGCCTGGCGCGCCTGCAGGCATGCCTGCATACAATGCTCTGCCGCCCTGCACGCACTGAGCAGCCGCCCACTCCTGTGCACATCATGTGTGCACCCTCACATCCCACGCTCTTGCAGCACCTGGCCACCCTGGTGGTCTCCCAGCTGCGCCTGCGCCATTTGCCGGCAGCCCTGTACCTCCTGCTGGCCATCGCTTTCGCAGCGACCGGCTTTCTCTGTGTGGTTGCGCACGAGGTGCGCGGCTGTCGGGAGAGTGCTTGCGGCGTGGCAGCGGTGTGGTGCATTGCAGCACCATTGCGCAGCAGGGCATGCGCTGCCTGAGGCCCTACGGTGCTCCAGTGCGTTGCCTGCCGGCGCTGCCGCTGACCCGCCGGCAATGCTGCTGCCCAGCCCGCCTCTCCTCCTCTTCCTGCAGGCCATGATGCTGCACGTGTTCTGCAACGTGTACGGCGTGAGCAGGACGATGGCGATGGAGAACCTCATCGGCGGCTTCCTTAGCGGCCTGGCAAGCATCACCTGCAAACTCAAGGTGGGTGGGCGAGCTCGAGTCTGGTGGCGGCAAGCTGCCGAGCAGAGGGCGGCAGGGGCGGTGCAATCAGCGGCAGCGGCAGCACGGCAGCAGCAGCAATGGCGCACGCCAGCCAAAGGGTGGATTCATCTGGGGACTCTTTGCACGAGTGCCAGTCCAACCGTGTGCTGTGCCCGCAGCATTCAATGCCATGTGCGCCTTTGCATGTGCGCATTTGGACCGTGCCACGGCCTCCAGCGCACCTGCGCTGCATCGCTCGCTCGCAGCGGCCCTGCTGCGTGCAGGTGGAGCGGCTGTGTACTCCATTCATATCTTCTTCTCTCCAACCTGCCCCCGCCTCCTGCAGGGCCAGGCTCAGAAGAACCAGTTGGGGCACCCCCTGCCCCGCATCGTCAACCGCGCTCTCATGGCCGCCTCGGTGCGTAGGGCGCCGCGGGCTGCTAATACTAAACTCCCGAGTCTGAGTCTGAGCTGTGGTTGCCGCAGCGGGGCAGCCAACTTGGGCAGCCGTGGCAGCGGCAGAGAGCTGTTTGGAAAACGCCTCCAATTGAGACAGTGTGCCATGCCGCTCTCCCCGCAGGTGGGCCACCTGCTGGCCCTCGCCCCGCCGCTGATGCAGGCAAGCTGGGGTGCAAGCATGCGCACCTTGCCAGCCGCAGCTACTGTTCATTTACACTGAACGCTCCACTGTGTGCTGGACTGCCCAGCTTGCCCAGTTTGGCTGGCTCCCTGCCCTATGGGAGGGAAGACAGGTGGCAGAGCCTGCCCAGGCGCCCTGACTTATCCCCCTGTCAACCTCCCCTGCCTGCCGGCCCCCGCCTCCATGCAGCGCAAGGGCGGGTGGATGCTGGCGACTTTCGCGGCCAACTGGGGCCTAGCCCTGCTGGCATGCGTGGTGGGCCTGGCTGCCCCTGCGGCTGGCGCACCTGCTGCCGCCGCCCCTGCTGCCGCCGCTCCGGCTGCCCCTGCTCCGGCCGAACAGCTGGCAGAGGCAGACGGGCATGAGTGAGCAGACGGCATGCGCTGCTGTGTGCGGAGCTCCACCTCGCACGCAGTGCAGCTGGTGAGCTCGGCGCAAACCCACCTGCGGCACTTGATGTACCGGCGCTGCATGGCAGCTGTTGGATGCATCGGGGAGCGCCGCCTTGTGATCTCCAGCGGCCTGTGTGGCACACTGGCCCCCACCGTCCTGCCGCCCAGCCAGCTAGACCCCAGCACCCAGCGGCCCGGCATCAATGCAGCTCCAAAAGCAGCCTCTTCCCTCCCACGCATTTGTGAACCCAGCACTCTACGCTTCTGGCCCACCAGCCTTGCTTGGCCTTGCTTGAGTAATTCCATGATGGCTTTCAAGCTGAGGGAGAGATTGTTACATTTGGATGTCAGTCAAGTAGTCAAAAAAAGAACAGAACGCTAGGTATGGCAGGGCTGGGCGGTCATACACGTGATAGCGCGTTCAGCTGAACTGCAGCCGGGCAGACCAGGTAGGAAAAAGTGATAGAGAGAAAGATTGTGGTGGTGGATAGGTGGTGGTCCGAAGTATCCCAGGGTCTGTGTGCAGTCACGTGGCAGGCATGCAGTTCTGCAGGCATGGAGGGGCTGTGGGCGGTGCTGTAGCGGCGGCTGGGCGGTCTTGGGCTGGACCAGGCAGGGGCAGCGCGGTGGCCTGGCAAGGCTGCAAGGGCTGGGCCCATCTGCAATCAATCAGCCGGGTCCCACAGGAGATCTGGTCTCGTGCGCCGTACTGGCTTGCGTAGTGTCAGCCTCTGCTTGGCTGCCGATACCGCTGGCGCCAAGCCTGCTGAGCCGAGCCGGCTGGCGGGTGGGTGCAGGCCGGCTCAGCAGCTGCTCACTGCCTGGTAAATGCTGCCGGTGGCGGCACCATACACCTTGCCACCCAGTACGCTGATGGGCCCAAAGTTGTAGTAAGGGCCTGCGGCAGGGAGGCAGGAGGGCAGCAGGGGAGGCGGGTGCCCTCTAGTGGCAGCCAAGCAACCAAGGAAGCAGGCTGGGAAGGTCCCCTTCAAACGGCTTTGCAGCGTGCCCACCCTGCATGCCCCCCATTGCATGCCCCCCAGCTTGCAGTGCCGCCGGCCTGCTGCGCCGCCGGCCCACCGCGCAGCCGGCCCCTGCACCATGCAGCATTGCAGCGCGCCGTGCGCTGCGGTCCTGAGCAGCCTCCAGACTCTGCGAGACTCTAAGAGACAGGTGCTCACCTCCCATGTAAGAGTCGGCGGCGCCGGCGGCGCGTGTGGACGCGCTGCCCCACACCGCAATGGCGGCGCTGCCCTCCCAGGACGAGTACAGAGTGTCTACATCGCCGTCCAGGGCGATGGAGTTGCCCAGGTAGAAGGGGGCCGAGTTGCTGCGCAGGCCAGGAGGCGCAGTCGGGCAGCAGGAGCGGGTCGGGAGGCGTGCCAGTCTGGAGCGGGACCATCCCCCAACTTAGCTGCGCTGTGCTGTGCTGTACTGGGTACCCTGCACGTGCGGCGATGGCTGCACACCCACACAACCCAAGCAGCTCCACAGCGCCAGTGCATGGGCCGGTACGCACCAGCTGGGCCAGCACCAAGAGGCGTCGGCGTATGCGAAAGTGTAGAGTGTGGTGATGCCGCCGGAGTCCGCCCTGAACAGATAACCATCCTGCGGACGCGAACCGGCGGGTGGGCGGGGAATTTGCAAAGGGTGTGGGCAGGTGCATGCTGTGTCATGCGCGCTGCGGCTGGCGTGAGCCACGCGGACATATCCCAGCGGCAGCAGCTGCCGCTCTTGCGGAAGGCCCCAGGTGCGCTGCCGCCTCCCCCCCGCCAGGCAGTCTCCGCACCTGGACAAATGCGTCGGGGTTGGCGTTGGAGTACCCCGCGAATGTGGCAAAGTAGGTGCCAGCCTTGGCTCCAGAGGTGTAGCCTGCCACGCCCACCATAAGACCAGTTGTTCCGGTGAAGCTCTTGGCCGCGGGCAGCAGGTCGGCCCTTGTTTTGGGCAGCGAGGCGGCAGCCGGCAGCAGCAGGATGTCGGCGCCTGCGGGCAGGGTGGCAGGGCGACAGGTGCTGCGGCTGGGCAGCCTAACATAACTTGCGGGTGAGCAGGCGCAGCGAGCAGCAGGGAGCGGAGGAGGCACTGAGCTGCGACAGCGCCGCCCAAGCAATCAAGTCTCGGGATGATTACTATACTACAACAGGACCGACTGCTTCATAGCCAAAGTGAGCCAGCGACAACACGAGACAAGCGCAACACAAATGCTCACGTCTCCAGTCGGCAGGTCGCTGCCGCCGCCCACTTGTACCAATGCGAGCCAGTGAACCAAGTGCAGACGAATCGAGACTGACAAAACCACAAGCACTCACCATCGCCAATCAGCAGGTCGCCGCCGCCAGCTGCGTCAAAGGCGCAGGCGGTGACGGCCGTCAGGCCAGTCACCACATCCGCCGTCTGGCTGTTGCTGGTGTCAAACGAGGTGATCTTGGTGCCCGCTCCCTTGGTGCCCACAGAGCCGGTGATGATGTACAGCTTGGTGCCAACCATGCCGCAGATCTGGCCGGGGTTGTCCAGGGTTGTGATGAGGGGCTTGGTGACCTGCGGAGCCATTGGTGCCAAGGGGCAGGTAGACGGGCGACGCAGGTGGGACGACACGGGAGCGCATGTGGCGTGAGCATGTGTCCCCGAGCAGGGCACCTTGTCTGCGAGAGCTAGGGGCAGCTTTACGAAGTGTCGGCCTAACGGGGCCAGGCGGCAGCGCCGCTGCGCTGGGCGGCGCACATCTACACCCGTCTGCTCCACTTCAACTCACAAAGCCGTTGGCAGTGTTCCAGAAGTCGACCTTAGCCAGGATCAGGGCGCCCTGGCCCTTGGCGGTTGAGTACCTGGATGGAGGTAGAGGTGTGATGGGCGCCGCAGGTGTATGTTGTATGCTACAGGGAGGCGACAAGGCACTGCTGCCACCTTGCGAGTTGGCACCCGCCGACCATCCCTCCCACCCTCCTAGCCTTTGGCGATCCCAGTGAAAAGCAGCTGGAGACAGCCAGTATGCAGAGCCAGCACAGGAGCAAAAGACCCACCAGCCATCGGCGTTGGCATACACGCCTCCCACAAGACTTTCCTGCAGCAGGGAGGAGCAGAATAATCAGCGCACAGGGTTGTAGCGGAGGCGCACGCTGGGGGAGGGAGCAGAGCAAGCCACTGCACGTGTGCATGAACATCCCAGTACAGGCCAGTACAGGAAGCATGCCGTTGGCAAGTGGTTGCACTGCAGCTGGCCAGCAGCAACGGCAAGCAACCGGCAGCAAGGGGCTTGCCCAGTCGAACAGGAGGCGCTCGAATGTGCCGCCGGTAAGCGGAATACGCCCATAGGCTGCGTTTCAGAAGTAGGGAGACATGACGGGCTCATGTACCTATGCTCAGGCATGCTCAGCCAGGTTGGTGGCACACGTTGCAGTGCAGCTCCACAGCACTATTGGCCAGCACCCCTGAGCAGCTCAACAAGTGCGGCTATGTCACAAGCCTCAGTGCCAGCCTGGCTCACATGAATACAGGTAGGAGCCTCTGACCAGGCAGTACCCGGATGACGGTATGCCGGTGGCGAAAAGCGTGGGGCCCGTGCCTGCACAGCGGGATGCATGCAGGGGGCAGCGAGTGATCAATGCTGCCTGCGGCCAGGCCACTGCCGTCACACGAGGTCCGCCCTCCCTGCAGCCACACCAGTGCAGCAATGGTGCCGCCACAGCAGCGCAGGGGGCTGACTGGCCGCCACTGGGCATCCCACCCTGTGCCGCTGTTGACTGCCAAGCACGCCCACCTGTGCCATTGTTGAGGTACTTATAGAACTTTCCGTCGCCTGTCCACAATGTGTAGAGCTGCAGGCGGTTGCCAGGTTGGGGACGGCAGCGGGAAGTGCACGGCATGAGGCAAGGCAACAGCGCGCCTGCTGCAAACCACGCGAGCCAGCAGCAAGCAGCGCTGCGAGCAGCTCTAGGTGACCAGCAGCGCACGCCTCCACCCCCGCTGCTTACGGTGCCAGTGGTTGTGTCGGTGCACATCTGCAGGCAGACGTGGGGGCATGGCGCACACCAGTGAGCAGCAGGGGAACCAATCAAGGCGGTCAGCGGCCCAGACTGCGCCAGCAATGTGCCTTCCTAGCTCTTCTGCTGCCTGGTACAGATCAGCCCGTCTTGCTGCCCATAAGGCCGACTGGACGAGCAGCGGCCATCCGGAATGAGGCGATGCTGGCCAGCGTGGCTGGCGGTGCTAGCGACCATGCTGTGGCACAGCTAGGTGATAGTCCAGCAGTCCACACCACCGCACAAGCAGGTGCCCGCCAGCCACTCCCCCTACCTGGTACCAGCCGTTTGAGTTGGAGCCGGTAGTGACCAGCCCCGTTGTGGATGGCTGGAAGGGGGCGGCGGTGGTGACTGCCAGCGGCCAGCGCAGCAGACCGGTGGAGCCATAGCCGGGGCCTGCACAGCATGCGCGGCAGCGGGCAAAAGTTGGGGCACGGTGGCGGCACACCCGGCAGGCAGCCCCTGACTGAGAGGCCTGGGCTCCACTCCAGAGCCAACCATCATGCACCAATCAACACCTGCCCTCTGCAGCGGGCACTGCCTGGCAGGCGCAGCCTCACCGGCATACATCCACTGGTTCACGGGATCCTGCAAGGCAGCGGCAGCAGCAGGACACCAGCGGAGGGTGTGAACCTCAATGCCCACGCAGGTGGGTGGAGCGTCTGACATTGAACACCAGTGCCCAGTGAGACGGAGAAGAACGGGGCTGGCACGACATGGATCCCTGTCCCAGGATGCTGCCGGCAGCATGCAACGCCCAGCGCAAGGTACTGCAACACCCGGCAGTGCAGGGTTCTTACCGCGAAGAATCCATAACTGAAAGAGGGAAGGCACACGTGTTGGCATGCGGGGGTTCAGGAAGGGAGCAGGAGCGGTGGGTTAGAGAAGCCGCTGCCGGTTAGGCCCCTTGTGGCGCTGGCGCAAAGGTGCAAGACAGGTGCCGACTTTGCAGCACCAGCAAGCAGGTGCAGCGAGGAGCCTACCAGCAGCCAGCCAAGTTGCTGCAGCCTGTGACACGACCCCTCAGGTCATCCCTTACGTGTACTGGCCGGTCGCGGTCACAGCATTGCCGTACGTGGTCGAGTCTACAAGCGTTTGCTTGTTCCCTGCGGCATGTGGCACGTTTACAGGATTCACAGAGCGGCATTGCACAGGACTATTTGGGCGGGTCTGTCAGGGGAAGTTTCCAGCATACCACAAAAGGCCCGCCTCCAGACACTTCCCAACCGTCGGATTCTACAATCAGTTTCAAACCAAACAGGGCCATGGCAGGGCTACCGAATGAGGTCTGTCTTCCTCAGAGAGGTGCCTGCTGCTTGGCCCTGCCACATCACACTTCCCACCTGCCATGTGCACCTGAGTATTGGTGCAAGCACCTGCAGCTCCTCCCCGGCTCACCATTTGCATCAATTTTGATGAGGGACACGTCGCTCCAGCTGTCGCCAGTGGACACGTACTGCGGCAGGCAGCCGTGCAAGGGTGTGCACATGTGGGTGAGTGGCTGAGGGCGCTGCTGGGGCCGCAACTAGCCCACCCATGCCGGCAGACCGCAGACCTTGGCATCATAACTCTGACTAAGAGCCCACAACTGCCGCCACCGTACGGGTGCATCAGACTGCAATGGATGTGCAAGCTTGCCCAGCTGCCGCTCACCACGCTGCCGTCCGCGCCAACCAAGGAGCCAAAGTTGCGCACGCTCTGGGTAAATGACAACTGGTGGGAGAATGCAAGAGGGGGTCGCAGCGATGGGCCTGGGAACCAGTGGCGCTGCTATAGTGACAGATCTGTGATCGGCTGCTTGTTCCATGCAGTGTGCACGACCAGTCCAGCCCCACGCTTGCTCATCGCCCCCAGGACCCCTTACCGAAAACAGCTTCGTGCCGTTTGAGTCCCATTTGATGACAGCGTCAGTCTTGCCGGATTTAGCAGACTGCATTGCAACAGCGGCGGGGTACCAGCACCGTCAGTGTTGTCCGCTTTGGCAGCAGGCAATTCTTTGGGCAGCTGCCCAACACGGCCTGAGCCGCACGCCACGGCACTCGGCAAACAAACCAGCAGAGCTGCTATTGAGCACCTGCCCTGGCGCTGCCGGCCAGGCCCTCGCCGCAGCGGCGGCCGCAGGGCTGCGCAGCTGCGCTGGCCAGCTGGTGCCCTCTTTCCACAACACTCAGCCAGCTATCTCCAGCTTGCTCACCCAGACGGTGCCATCCGCAGGGTTGACAGCCATGCCCTGGATGAGCCCAGTATCCATCTTCCACGCGCTCCGCCAGCCATCGGGCGTGATGCGAATGATGGCGCTCCGATCGTAGTTGCCATAGTAGGTTGTGCCGTCGCGCGCATCCACGCCATACCCACTGCGGTCAGCCGGGCGGGCGGCAGGGAGGCGGTGACAGCTCTCAGCGGCAGGGCGGCCGAGGCCACCTGTGGAGTGTGACGCGGCATGGCGGCGAGGCGCTGCTACGTGGCTGTAAACCTCCTGCCCTGTTTGCCCCGGCGGCAATACTCACAACCATTGGCCGGAGCCTCCCGTGCCTCCAAAGATCTGCAGGTGATGGTAGCATGGGCAGGCTCGGCGGGTTCATCAGAACAGAACGAGGAGGGAGGCAGGACCCTGGCAGATGAGAGACTCTGTCATTTTGGAAACGCAGTGCTGCGCCGGACCGGTTGGCAGGCACAGCTGTCCAACTGTGCCTCTTTTGCCAAAACTCACATCCAGCTTGAGCAGAGAGTCCGTGCAGGCTGGTGGAGGCGCAGGCGGGCTCGGGGGCGGCGGGGAACTGCCAGGTGGGTAGGAAGAGAAGAGGAGGAAACAGGAGATGAGGGGCCACCATGCCATGCTGAGTCTTGCGCGCTCCCTTGCTGGCTACCAGCGGCAGGCAGCAGCACGAGGCAGGCAGCAGTGGGCAGCAGGGCGGAGTGCAGACTCACAGTGGGCTGGGCGGGGGAGGAGCGGGGCTGCGGTTGCAAAGGGAAACACGCGGGATGGGGCAAATGTGAGGATGGCGGCGGTAGGCCTGGTGCCAACGACACGTCCGCAAGCCTGCTCATGCACAGAGATCTCACCTGGGCGGCGGCGGTGATGGGGACGGCGAAGGCGGGGATGGAGATGGCGGGGGCGGTGCGGGAGATGGCGGGGGCGGCGCCGGGCTGCACAGCAGGCATGGCGGGCAACAATGCAAAGTCGGCAGGCAGCATGGGGTATCCCAGGGAGGGCTCACAGGGAGCAACGCCACATGCATAAGGCTTGGCTGCAGCAAGGCGCGCCACCCTACAGCACAGGTGCGGAGCCTGGACGTGCCTGGGTGGCGGCGGCGCTGGAGAGGGAGGCGGGGGGTTGGGGCTTGGCGGTGGC
>VFQQ010002954.1_pt1 | contig 17695 bp, 15 predicted proteins | sample 3512341 | NCBI WGS metagenome assembly VFQQ01 (sample SAMN10412373, study PRJNA504923) | tailings metagenome | isolation source: Relicate 2 Philex TSF1 revegetated site | place: Philippines: Tuba, Benguet | collected 2017-08-29 | reverse complement strand
TCGTCTGGGGCGAGCCCGGCACCAACGGCCAGCACGCCTTCTTCCAGCTTCTGCATCAGGGCACGGACATCATCCCGGTCGAGTTCCTCGCGGCAGCCGAAGGGCATGAGCCGGAGCTTCGCCACCATCACGACCTTCTGCTGGCCAACTGCCTGGCGCAGTCCGAAGCCCTGATGAAGGGCCGCACGCTGGAAGAAGCGCGGCGGCAGATGCTGACCAAGGGCATGCCGGTGGAAGAGGTCGACCGCGTCGCGCCGCACCGCGTATTCCCCGGCAACCGGCCTTCGGTGACGCTTCTCTACCGCAAGCTCGACCCGCATATGCTGGGCCGCCTGATCGCGCTTTACGAGCACCGCGTTTTCGTGGAAGGGGTGCTCTATGGCATCAACTCCTTCGACCAATGGGGCGTCGAACTCGGCAAGGAACTGGCGACCGGTCTTCTGCCTGTCGTGGAAGGAACGGAAGATGCCGCACGCAACGACGCCTCGACCGCCGGTCTGGTGCGTCATATCCACCAGCTAAGGGCAGCGGGGTAGAGCATCTTGAACGGCATCAAAGGCATCCTGTTCGACAAGGACGGGACACTGGTCGACTTCCAGGCGACATGGTTCGCCATCGGCGACCGCATGGCGCTGAAGGCGGCAGGCGGCGACCGCGCCAAGGCGGACGCGCTGATGGCTGAGGCCGGCTACGACTTCGACCGAAAGTGCTTCAAGGCCGATTCGGTCTTCGCTGCCGGCACCAATGCCGACATCGTGGCGCTGTGGTATCCAGAAATCGGTGTTGAAGAACGCCAGGCCATGACGATCGGTTTCGACACCTTCACCGCCGATGAAGGTGCGGCGGCCTCCGTGCCGCTGCCGGGCAGCAAGGATGCCATCTCCAGCCTGCACGGCTCCGGCTTCCGGCTCGGCGTGGCGACAAACGACTCCACCGGTGGCGCAGAAAAGACGCTGCTGGCGCTTGGCGTCGCGCAGATGTTCGACGCCGCTTACGGCTACGACGCCGTCGCCAACCCGAAGCCGGCGCCCGATGCGATCCATGCCTTCGCCGACCTGACCGGGCTGAAGCCATCGGAGATCGCCATGGTCGGCGACAACCGCCACGACCTGGAAATGGCCAAGGCCGGCGGTGCAGGACTTGCCATCGGCGTGCTCAGCGGCACCGGAACGCGCGAAACGCTTGCCCCGCTGGCGGACGTGATTCTGGATTCGATTGCCGATCTGCCGGGATTTTTGGCGTCGGCCTGATTTACGCTTAGAGACGCTATCCATGCTGTTCGATTTTTCGATCCGCGCGGCAACACGGGATGATCTTGCCGGGTTGCTGCAGCTCTACCGGCATCTCATTCCGGCCGAGAATGTCCTCGGCAGCGGGCAGGCCACGCAGATCTGGGATCGGTTCTCCCGTTATGACGGTAGCGCGATCTACCTCGGCGTCAGGGAGGGCATCCTCGTTTCAACCTGCACGCTGGTCGTCGTACCAAACCTGACGCGAGGCGGCGCTTCCTACGCTTTGATCGAGAACGTGGTGACACATGCCGACTATCGCGGACGTGGTCACGGCAAGGCCGTTCTCGAAGCAGCCATCTCTGCCGCCTGGGACCGTGGCTGCTACAAGGTGATGCTGCTTACGGGGTCGAAAAATCCGGCCACGCTCGGCTTCTATCAGTCGGTCGGGTTTGAAAACACCAAGACCGGCTTCGAGGTGAGACGCCTTCCACCACGCGAATCCCAACAAGCCTCCTGACATCATGGTGGCTGTAGCCCGCCGCTACGATGCCCGCGCATTTCATGAACCGAAAGATGATGTGATGTTGGGAGCCTTCGAGACGAAATCAGTTCGCATGGAGCAGTTACTTCTCGTGACGGTCCAGATGCCTGTCGAGGATGTAGACCGCGTCATGGAGCATGTGGTGAAGGCTGCGCCGCTGGTCATGGGCAAGTATGACAGCAATGCCTACCAGTCCGGTGCCGGTGTTGAACGCTATCGCCCGCTTGAGGGTGCGGCGGCTGGAGCCGAAAGCGAGCTTCGCAAGCGCCCCGACATACTCGAGGTGAGCTTCGAACTGGCCGACGACCAGGCTCTTCTGGAACAGGTCGTCGAGCTCATTTTCCAGGTTCACAGCTATCAGGAGCCTGTGATCCGAGTGGCAAACATACTGGGCAGCAGATCGAAGGGCCTTGACGACAAGGACAACCCGAACCGCTGGTGGAACACGACCGGGGACTGGAAGGCAAAGTCGGGCCAATAAACGGCGGCCTATGCCGCCGCTAATTGGCGTGTTTGAGACCACGCTGCCGCAACCGCCGGTCCAGTCCTCCGCTTGGGCTCCGGGCATTCGTCACTCGAAAAGCCAAACCGTTGGCTTTTCGTTGGCCTACGGCCAAACGCTCCTCACCCTCTAAGCTCTCGCCTGAGAATCTTGCCTACATTGGTCTTCGGCAGTTCGGTGCGGAATTCGACCAGCTTCGGCCGTTTGTAGCCGGTCAGGTTCTGCTTGCAGTAGGCCAGCAGTTCCTCGGCGGTCAGGTTAGGGTCTTTCTTGACCACGAAGAGCTTCGGCACTTCGCCCGAATGCTCGTCCGGCACGCCGATGGCCGCCACTTCCAGCACGCCCGGATGCTGGGCGACGACCTCCTCCAGCTCGTTCGGATAGACGTTGAAGCCGGAGACGAGGATCATGTCCTTCTTGCGGTCGACGATCTTGGTGTAGCCGTTCTCGTCCATGAAGCCCATGTCGCCGGATTTGAAATAGCCGTCGGGCGTCATCACCTTGGCCGTCTCGTCCGGGCGGTTCCAGTAGCCGGCCATGACCTGCGGACCCTTGATGCAGATTTCGCCGACCTCACCGAGAGGCACATCACGCCCTTCCTCGTCGCGGATGGCGAGCTCGGTCGAGGGGATCGGCAGGCCGATCGTGCCGCTGAACGCGTCGGCATCGAAACGGTTGGCCGTCGCGACCGGTGCCGTTTCCGAAAGGCCGTAGCCTTCCGAGACGAGGCAGCCGGTGAGTTTCTGCCAGCGATCGGCGACGCCGCGTTGCACCGCCATGCCGCCGCCGAAGGTCAGCAGCAGCGGCTTGAAGTCCAGCTTGCGGAAATCCTCATTGTTGAGCAGCGCGTTGAACAGCGTGTTCAGGCCGGGGAAGACATTGACCTGATATTTGGCCAGTTCCTTGACGAAGCCCGGAATGTCGCGCGGATTGGGAATCAGCACGTTCTGCGCACCCTGCTGCATGCCCATCAGTGCGTTCACCGTCAGCGCGTAGATGTGATAGAGCGGCAGCGCGCAGACGAAGGTAAGCGTTGCCGGCCGTGGCTTCTTCACGAAAGCCGTTTCCATCCACAGCAGGTTCTGCGCGACATTGGCGAGAACATTTCGATGCAGCAGGATCGCGCCTTTTGAGACGCCCGTGGTGCCGCCGGTATATTGCAGGAATGCGACGTCGTCGGCTTCGGACTTCACCGGCTTGAAGGTGCGCGCCGCCCCTTCCTTCTGCACCGGCGGGAACTTGGTATGGCCCGGAAGCGACCAGGCCGGCACCATCTTCTTGACCCGGCGCACGACCAGATTGACGATCAGTCCCTTGACGCCAAGCATGTCGCCCATCGTCGCGACGACGACGTGCTTGACCGGAGTCTTGGCAATCACCGCCTGAAGCGTCGTGGCGAAGTTTTCGAGAATAATGATCGCTTCCGCGCCTGAATCCTTGAGCTGGTGTTCCAGCTCGCGCGGCGTGTAGAGCGGATTGACGTTCACCACCGTATAGCCGGCGCGCAGAATGCCCATCATGGCGACGGGATATTGCAGCACGTTCGGCATCATGATCGCCACGCGCGCGCCCTTGGCCAGGCCCTTCGACTGGAGCCAGGCACCGAAGGCGGCAGACTGGCGTTCCAGCTCGCCATAGGTGATGGTCTTGCCCATGCAGGTGAAGGCAGGCCGCGTCGCGAATTTCTTCGACGAGTTGACCAGGAAATCGCCGATGGAATCGAATTCCAAGGGCGAGATTTCGGCCGGCACGACGGACGGGTAGCTTTTCAGCCACGGCTTCCCCGCTGCCGTGGCGGCTTTCTTAGCAAGCGGCTTGTCTTCGGCCTTGACGGCTTTCGACATGGCGGCCGGTGTAGCATGACCGGCTGCGCCATTCGTAAGCGGCACCTTGGCTGCGCTTTCGGGCTTCGCTGCCGGCTTTGCGGTGGATGCCTTGGACGCAACTGCCGCTTTCGGCTTCGCGGCAGCGGCTTTCTTTGGCGCAGTCTTCGCCGCACCGGGCTTGGCCACTACAGCCTTCGGCAAATCGATCAGCGCTGCTTTCGCAGCCGGCTCGACTGCGGGAGATGCAGCAACCGGCGCGGTGGCGGATGCTGCTTTCGGCGCCGGCTTGGCGCGCGATTTCGGCGCGGTCGATTTCACGACTGCCGGCTTTGCGGCAGGTTTGGTGGGGCTTGAACTCTTCGATCCCGTTTTTGCAGCCACAGGCGCAACATTTGCTGCCGTTTTTGCAGCGGGCTTGGTCGTAGCCTTGGCCAACTGCGGGGCTTTTGCAGCTTTCGCCGGCGCGGCCTTGGCAGCTGGTTTGACCGAAGCAGCCTTCACTGCCGGCTTCGACTGCGTTTTCGCTGCCGGCGCTACCTTGGCGGGTGCAGCCGCTTTCGCAGAAGGTTTCGCCGTCGGCTTGGCCGCTGCGGGCTTCGAGGATTTTGCGGCACTGACCGCTTTCGGCGTCTTGGAGACAGTCGCCTTGGAAGCGGCGGGTGCCGCCTTGGCAGCCGCCTTCGGCGCCGCTGTCTTTTTCTCGGGGGCTTTCTTTGCCGGATCGTTTTTCACTGCCGCCGCAGCCGTTGCCTTGCCCGCCTTGCTGATCGTCGTCTTGGCCACTCGTTCCTCCCTGCCCTGTCTTCTATTTCTCGGTCTCGCGGTCCTCACCGTATGTTCGTCCCGGCTTGCTCGCCCCGCCTGCCCTATTCAGCATCTCGTGCAAATCCGCCGTGTCTCTATGTATTGTCACAAAGGCTGACCATGCAAGTCTTGCCCCAGCGTAATGGTGGCAATGAAATTTACTGCGTGCTTCAGAACAATTTTTCAGAATAGCGGCGCTTCGACGGTAAAATCCTGATCCGGCGAGAGGCACGAAAATCAAGCTTTCGCCCTGATTGCATGACCGCGACGCTCTATTTCGCCGAGGTGCTGCCGGATGAAATATTATGTCTATAATTTATCGGCTTTTTGAAACTTTGTTCCCCTTCCCAAACGGCATGTAGACAGGGAGTTCCAAAGCCCTGAAAACGATGCTTATATGCGCGCTCGAAGCCTGTTCAGAGGGGCTTGGTATCATGACAGGGAGTGTTTCAATGATAAGGAAGCTGACTTTTGCAGCTGCGCTTGCAGCTGCAACCGTCTTGGGTGGCGCGGCGGCAAATGCCAAAACGCTGGTTTACTGCTCGGAAGCGTCACCGGCGGGTTTTGACCCGTCGCCATGGAGCGGCGGCAACGACTTCGACGCATCCTCGCGCACCATCTATTCGCGTCTGGTCGAATTCGAGCACGGCAAGACCAGCATCATGCCGGGTCTCGCCGAAAGCTGGACCGTCTCGGATGACGGTCTCGAATACACCTTCAAGCTCAAGCCGGGCGTCAAGTTCCAGACGACCGACTATTTCACGCCGACCCGCGATCTCAACGCCGACGACGTGATCTTCTCCTTCGAGCGTCAGTGGAAGAAGGACAACAAGTGGTTCGAATATCTTCCCGGCACCGGCTGGGAATATTTCACCGGCATGGGCTTCCCGGACCTGCTCAAGGAAATCGTCAAGGTCGACGACCTGACGGTGAAGTTCGTCCTCAACAAGCCGGAAGTCGCCTTCCTGCCTGACCTTGGCATGGACTTCGCGTCGATCGTCTCCAAGGAATATGCCGACTCGCTCGAAAAAGCCGGCACCATGCAGCAGTTCACGCAGAAGCCGATCGGCACCGGTCCGTTCCAGTTCGTCGACTACCAGGTCGACGCCGTCATTCGCTACGCGGCATGGGACGGTTACTTCGGCGGCCGTCAGAAGATCGACGACCTGATCTTCGCGATCACGCCCGACCCGGCAGTGCGCGCGCAGAAGCTGAAGGCCGGCGAGTGCAACATCATGTCCTATCCTGCTCCGGCCGACATCGCCGGCCTGCAGGCTGACGAGAACCTGCATGTTGCCGAACAGGAAGGCCTGAACATCGGCTACCTGGCCTACAACACGACGGTGGCGCCGTTCGACAAGGTCGAGGTCCGCAAGGCTCTCAACATGGCCGTCAACAAACAGGCCATCATCGACGCGGTCTATCAGGGCGCCGGCCAGGTGGCCGTCAACCCGATCCCGCCGACGATGTGGTCCTACAACACCGCGATCAAGGATGATGCCTACGATCCGGAAGCGGCCAAGAAGATGCTCGAAGAAGCCGGCGTCAAGGATCTCTCGATGAAGATCTGGGCGATGCCCGTCAGCCGTCCGTACAACCCGAACGCCCAGCGCGTCGCTGAGCTGATCCAGGCCGACTACGCCAAGGTGGGTGTGAAGGCCGAGATCGTCAGCTACGAATGGACCGAGTATCGCGAACGCGGCAAGCAGAAGGACCGCGACGGCGCCTTCCAGCTCGGCTGGACCGGCGATAACGGCGATCCGGACAACTTCCTGTTCCTGCTTGGCTGCGATGCCATCGGCCAGTCCAACTACGCGATCTGGTGCAACAAGGAGTTCCAGGATCTGCTTCTGAAGGGCAAGGCCACGACTGACCAGGCAGAGCGCACCAAGATCTACGAAGAAGCTCAGGTCGTCTTCAAGCGCGAAGCGCCGTGGTTGACCATCGCTCACTCGAAGGTCTTCATGCCGATGTCCAAGAAGGTCTCGGGCTTCGTCATGGACCCGCTTGGCATCCATCGTTTTGACGGCGTCGATATCGCCGAATAAGAAGGCAAGCGAAGCGAGGGGACGGCGCCTTTAACGGGGCGCCGTCCCCTTATCGCAAGAAACAATGCTCCGATACATTCTCAACAAACTCGCTCTGATTGTCCCGACGATCTTCGGCATCTCGCTTGCCGCATTCGCCTTCGTGCGACTGCTGCCCGGCGACCCTATTCTGGCCATGGCCGGGGAACGCGGCGTCAGCCCTGAGCGCTATCAGGAACTGCTCGAACGCTTCGGCTACAACCGCCCGATCTGGCTGCAATATTTCGACTACATCGGGAACGTGCTCCAGGGCGATTTCGGCATCTCCATCGCCACCAAGCGCCCCGTCATCGGTGAATTCCTGGCGCTGTTTCCGGCGACGCTCGAACTGGCGACGGTCGCCATGATCATTGCCGTCGTCATCGGCATTCCGGCCGGCATCTTCGCCGCGGTGAAGCGCGGCTCCTGGTTCGATCAGGTCACCATGGGTGCTGCACTGACCGGCTATTCCATGCCGATCTTCTGGTGGGGCCTGCTGCTCATCATCTTCTTTTCCGGCTATCTCGGATGGACGCCCGTTTCGGGCCGCATCGGCCTGCAATATTTCTTCCCGCCGGTCACCGGCTTCATGCTGATCGACAGCCTGTTGTCAGGCAAGAGCGGCGCTTTCAGCTCCGCCGTCAGCCACCTCATCCTGCCGTCGGTCGTGCTTGCAACGATTCCGCTTGCGGTCATCGCGCGCCAGACGCGCTCGGCCATGCTGGAGGTTCTCGGCGAGGACTATGTGCGCACGGCGCGCGCCAAGGGCCTGACGCCGCGCCGCGTCATTGGTATGCATGCCTTCCGCAACGCGCTGATCCCGGTCGTCACGACCATCGGCCTGCAGGTCGGCACGCTGATGGCGGGCGCCATCCTCACCGAAACCATTTTCTCCTGGCCGGGCATCGGCAAGTGGATGATCGATTCCATCGGCAAGCGCGACTATGTCGTGGTGCAAAGCGGCTTGCTGCTGATCGCGCTGATCGTGATGGCCGTCAATCTTATCGTCGATCTCCTCTACGCCGTCATCAACCCGCGTATCCGCGTGCAGTGAGGCAAAGATGAGCAACGAAACAGCCACACTGCCCGTCGAAGCCAAGGCCCGTCCGGGCGCCTTTGGCGAATTCTGGCATTATTTCTCCATGAATCACGGTGCGGTCCTCGGCCTCATCGTGTTCTCGCTGCTGGTACTGGTCGCGATCTTCGCACCCCTGATCGCGCCGCATCTGCCCAACGAGCAATATCGCGACGCACTGCTTACTCCGCCGATGTGGCACGAGGGCGGCAAGTCGACCTTCATTCTCGGCACCGACGCCGTCGGCCGCGATATGCTCTCGCGGCTGATTTACGGCGCGCGTTATTCATTGTTCATCGGCCTCGTCGTCGTCGTCTTCGCACTAACCAGCGGCATCATACTCGGCGTGCTCGCCGGCTATTTCCGCGGCTGGGTCGATACGCTGATCATGCGCGTCATGGACATCATCCTGGCCTTCCCGTCGCTGCTTCTGGCGCTGGTGCTGGTGGCCATCCTGGGGCCTGGCCTGTTCAACGCCATGCTGGCAATCGCGGTGGTCCTGCAACCTCACTTCGCCCGCTTGACGCGTGCTGCCGTGATGGCGGAGAAGAACCGCGAATACGTCACCTCGGCCAAGGTCGCCGGCGCCGGCCACCTGCGGCTGATGGCGAGGACGATCCTGCCGAATTGCCTCGCACCGCTGATCGTGCAGGCGACGCTGTCCTTCTCCAACGCCATCCTGGAAGCGGCGGCTCTCGGCTTCCTTGGCATGGGCGCGCAGCCGCCGACGCCGGAATGGGGCACGATGCTGGCCGCCGCGCGCGAGTTCATCCTGCGCGCACCATGGGTGGTGACCTATCCCGGCCTTGCAATCCTGATCACCGTGCTTGCCATCAACCTCATCGGCGACGGTCTGCGCGACGCCTTCGACCCCAAGCTGAAGAGGTCGTGAGTTGAGCTCGGAAGCAATTAACTGGTCAGCTTTTGTCGCAGCATCCGTGTTCGTGCTAAGCCAGCTCTTTGATGTGATCAGAAAATATCGGCTGGAACGACGCGACCGTAAAAATCTTGCTCGAGCTCTTTCCGCAGAAATCAAAGTTTCACTCTCCAACAGCGGCGAGGCGTCCAGCGCCGATAGGATCGAGTTGTTTTTCAAACAATTCAATGTGAAGCAAATAAATGCCTACTCTGTAGTCACCTTTTCTCCAAAAATATACGAGAGCAACGTAGGAAATATAGGAAAATTTCCTAGCGATCTCGTTGCCGACATCGTTAATCTGTACTCTTGCTTTTCTACTATGTCCAAGATGATCGAACATTTTAAATCTAGTGAGTTCATTGAATCGGAGGCCTTCGTTCAAGATCAGATGAAGGCGATTTGTGTGGGGTTTGGACATCGGGCTCATCAATTGGCCGATACCGTTCTGAAAAGATTGAAAGAGTACGATTGATGCCGCTTCTCGAAATCAGGAACCTCTGCGTCTCCTTCGACACCAGCGTCGGCGCGTTCATGGCCGTCAAGGGCATCGACATGTCGATCGAGCCGCGCGAGGTGCTGGCTATCGTCGGCGAGTCCGGTTCGGGCAAATCCGTGTCGATGCTGGCGGTGATGGGCCTGCTGCCGAAGACCGCGACGGTGACCGCGGACCGCATGGCTTTCAACGGCATCGACCTGCTCGGCCTGACCGGCGAGCAGCGCCGCAAGATCATCGGCCGCGACATCGCCATGATCTTCCAGGAGCCGATGGCAAGCCTCAACCCATGCTTCACCGTCGGCTTCCAGATCGAGGAAGTGCTGCGCGTGCATATGGGCATGGACCGTGCCCAGCGCCGCGCCCGCGCCATAGAACTCATGCAGCAGGTCGGCATTCCCGAACCTGCGGAGCGCCTTGGCTCCTACCCGCACCAGATGTCGGGCGGCCAGTGCCAGCGCGTGATGATCGCCATCGCGATTGCCTGCAATCCGAAGCTGCTGATCGCCGACGAGCCGACGACCGCGCTCGATGTAACGATCCAGAAGCAGATCCTCGATCTTCTGATGCGCCTCCAGGCCGAGCACGGCATGGGGCTGATCATGATCACCCACAATATGGGCGTGGTGGCCGAAACCGCCGACCGCGTCATCGTCCAGTACAAGGGACGCAAGATGGAAGAAGCCGACGTGCTGTCGCTGTTTGAATCGCCGAAAAGCAACTACACCAAGGCGCTGCTTTCGGCCCTCCCCGACAACGCCACCGGCGACCGGCTGCCGACGATCACCGACTTCGTGCTCGACGAACCGGCGGGAGCAACGGCATGACCGAGATCGTTCTCCAGGCGAAGAACATCGTTCGCGACTATCACGTCGGCGGCGGTCTGCTTACGAAGTCGCGTACCGTTCACGCGGTCAAAGGCGTCAATTTCTCGGTCGAGAAGGGCAAGACGCTGGCCATCGTCGGTGAGAGCGGCTGTGGCAAGTCCACGCTCGCCCGCATCATCACGCTGATCGATCCGGCGACCTCCGGCGAGCTTTTCATCGACGGTAACAAGGTCGACATTGCTCACACGGCACTGACGCCGGAAATGCGGCGCAAGGTTCAAATCGTTTTCCAGAACCCTTACGGCTCGCTCAATCCGCGCCAGAAGATCGGCGACGTGCTCGGCGAACCGCTGAAGATCAACACCGACATTCCGGCAGCCGAGCGGCGCGACCGCGCAATGGCGATGCTGAAGAAGGTCGGGCTCGGCCCGGAGCACTATAACCGCTACCCGCACATGTTCTCCGGCGGCCAGCGCCAGCGCATCGCGATCGCCCGCGCGCTGATGCTGAACCCGAGCCTCCTGGTGCTCGACGAGCCGGTCTCGGCGCTCGATCTTTCGGTGCAGGCGCAGGTGCTGAACCTGCTCGCCGACCTGCAGGACGAGTTCCAGCTCACCTACGTCTTCATCAGCCACGACCTGTCGGTGGTGCGCTACATCGCCGACGATGTGATGGTGATGTATTTCGGCGAGGCGGTCGAATACGGCTCGCGCGACGAGGTGTTTTCAAACCCGCAGCACAGCTACACGAAGACGCTGTTTGCCGCGACGCCTCGCGCCGATGTCGACAGCATCAAGGCTAGATTGGCGAGGAAGAAGGCGGCCTGAGCCAGCGCCAGCGTCCACCTCCCCCTTGAGAGGAGGTCGCGCACTGAGCAAAGCGAAGGAAGCGGGTGGGGTCGTTGCGGCAGTGCTCGACGTTCCTTTGCGCAGAGCACTGCCGCAACGACCCCACCCGGCCCTACGGGACCTGCCCTCCGCTATGGCTCCGGGCGTTCGTCATTCGAAAAGCCAAATCGTTGGCTTTTCGTGGCTTACGGCCATCACTCCTCACCCCCTCAAGGGGGAGGGAAACGCCGCGCTCAATGATTGTCCCGCGGCACGCCCTTGGTCTGCGCAACGCGCTGGTACTTCACTGCCGGCTTCAGCACCATGCCCTGCGCCAGCTGATCCACCATGCCGCGCTGGATTTCCTGCCACGGCGTCTGGTGCTCGGGATAATGATAGCCGCCATTGTTCTGCAATTCTGCGCGGCGGCGCGTTATCTCGTCGTCGGTGACGAGGATGTCGGCGGTGCCCTTCCTGAGATCGATGCGAACGCGATCGCCTGATTTCAAGAGCGCCAGCCCGCCGCCGACCGCAGCTTCCGGCGAGGCATTGAGGATTGACGGCGTGCCGGACGTGCCGGACTGGCGGCCGTCGCCGATGCAGGGCAGCGAGTGGATGCCCTTCTTGATGAGGTAGGCGGGTGGTTGCATGTTCACCACCTCGGCACCGCCGGGATAGCCGACAGGACCTGCCCCGCGCATAAACAGGAGCGTGTGTTCGTCGATGCCGAGCGCGGGATCGTCGATGCGGGCGTGATAATCCTCCGGTCCATCGAACACCATAGCCTTGCCCTCGAAGGCTTCGGGGTCCTTGGGGTTGGAGAGATAGCGGTCGCGGAATTCCGGCGAGATCACGCTGGTCTTCATGATGGCGCTGTCGAAGAGATTGCCCTTGAGGTTGATGAAGCCCGCGCTTTCCCTGAGCGGGTTCGTCACCGGATGGATCACCTCGGGGTTCAGATTTTCGACATTGGAGCAGTTGTCAGCCATCGAGCGGCCATTGACTGTAAGTGCTGCGGGATGCGGCAGCAACTTTGCCTTCAGCAGTTCAGCGACCACGGCCGGCACGCCGCCTGCATGGTGATAATCCTCGCCGAGATATTCGCCCGCTGGCTGGAGGTTGACCAGCAGCGGGATATCGTGACCCACCGCCTGCCAGTCGTCATTGTCGAGCTTGACGCCGAGATGGCGCGCGATGGCGTTGAGGTGGATCGGCGCGTTGGTGGAGCCGCCGATCGCGGAGTTGATGACGATGGCGTTTTCGAAGGCTTCCCGCGTCATGATATCCGACGGCTTCAGATCCTCGTGGACCATGCCGACGATGCGCTTGCCCGTCTCGTAGGAAATCTGGCCGCGCTCGCGATAGGGCGCCGGGATGGCGGCCGAGCCCGGCAGCTGCATGCCGAGCGCCTCGGCCAGCGAGTTCATCGTGGTCGCCGTGCCCATGGTGTTGCAGTAGCCGACCGACGGCGCCGAGGACGCAACGATATCCATGAACTCGTCATAATCGATCTCGCCGGCCGAAAGCCGCTGGCGCGATTCCCAGACGATGGTGCCGGAGCCGGTGCGCTTGCCCTTGTGCCAGCCATTGAGCATCGGCCCGACCGACAGCGCAATGGCCGGAATGTTCACGGTCGCCGCCGCCATCAGCATCGCCGGCGTGGTCTTGTCGCAGCCGATGGTCAGCACCACGCCGTCGAGCGGATAGCCGTAAAGCACTTCGACCAGCGAGAGATAGGCAAGGTTACGGTCGAGCGAGGCGGTCGGGCGCTTGCCCGTCTCCTGGATCGGGTGACAGGGAAACTCGAAGGCGACGCCGCCGGCAGCCACGATGCCTTCGCGCACCCGCTTGGCAAGCTCGATGTGGTGGCGGTTGCAGGGCGACAGATCCGATCCGGTCTGGGCGATGCCGATCAGCGGCTTGCCGGATTGCAATTCCTCGCGCGTCAGGCCGTAATTCAGGTATCGCTCGAGATAGAGCGCCGTCATGCCCGGATTGTCGGGATTGTCGAACCACTCCTGCGAGCGGAATTTTTTTGTTGTTTTTGCGCCGGCCATGAGGTTCTCCCGAATTCGGTGCTGAATGGTTATGACAAGGCGGGAACGCTCGCAAGTGGCACTTTGGGCGTTGCGGGGCACAGCTTGAGGAGAAGCACATGCGTTCGCACGCCAGCCCCAACACTTTGGTGCGATGGACAAGACCTGCCGGGTTCGATACGCCTCATGAAGCAATCAGTCGGAGGACATTATGGCCCTGATTATCGAAGGCGAGGAACAGATCGCGGCACCCGTGCAGAAAGTGTGGGAAGCGCTGAACGACCCGGCGGTTCTCAAGGAATGCATTCCCGGCTGCCAAAGCCTCGAAATGAAGACGCCGACCGACATGGCGGCCACCGTGGTGCTGAAGATCGGGCCAATCAAGGCGACATTCGCCGGCGAGGTCACGCTGAAGAACCTCAAGCCGCCGCACTCCTACACCATTCAGGGGGAAGGCAAGGGCGGCATCGCCGGCTTTGCCAAGGGCGGCGCGGATGTGACGCTGACCGAGGATGGCGCCAACTCCACCCTTCTCAAATATGAGGCCAAGGCCGATGTCGGGGGCAAGATCGCGCAGCTCGGAAGCCGGCTGATCACCTCGACGTCGAAGAAGCTGGCCGGCCAGTTCTTCTCGAGTTTCAATGAGAAGGTGAGCGCCGGCTGACGGTTCGTTTCGGCAAGGTTGCCAATTTTGTGAAACGACGGATTACTTTTGAGCCTTGTCTGGCTGGACGTAGCCTGATTGTCTCTTCTTCGTGAGGTGAAACATGCAAGTTATCGTCCGGTCGGCAATGGGCTTTCTTTTGCTGGCCATAGCCGGTTGCGTCAGTGCGCAGGATCAACAAGCTGATCAACAGGCGGCAGCCCCGCAGTCGCAGCAGGCTGCCAATGCCGACTCCGCCAATACCGATGTGGACCACGACAGGATGTTAAGCATGCAACGGCAGGGCAACGATCGCTATCCGGTTTGCAGCCCCATGGATCCGAACAACCATCTGGATGTTTCTACGGGGAAATTTGTCGGTCCCAGCTGCCAGATGGAAGCTGACTGAGGGGGCGGTTCTGCGGGTTGCGACGCTGACACGGCTTTTGAACACTTAGCGCTGCCCCTCATCCGCCTGCCGGCACCTTCTCCCCGTATGGTGACGGGAGAAGGGGAAGCGGCAACGTATCGGCCATCCTTCTTCTCCCCGTTCACAGGGAGAAGGTGTCGGCAGGCGGATGAGGGGCGGCGGCAACCAGCCAGAAAACTCTACTCGAACACGATGCTCGGCACAGCAGCCTCGGCGGCTCCGCGTTCCTCGTTGACCCGCTCCCAGACCTTCGCAGCGATGCCGCGGTAGATCTTCGCTTCCGGCCCCTCGGGCTTCGACACGACGACCGGCGTGCCGGCATCCGAGGTTTCGCGGATTTCCATCTGCAGCGGCACTTCGCCGAGGAAGGTGACGCCGAGGCGCTCAGCTTCCTTCCTTGCGCCGCCATGGCCAAAGATGTCGTAGCGCTTGCCGGTGTCGGGCGCGATGAAGTAGCTCATATTCTCGACGATGCCGAGCAGCGGCACGTCCACCTTCTTGAACATGTTCAGGCCCTTGCGGGCATCGATCAGCGCCAGATCCTGCGGCGTCGAGACGATGACGGCACCGGCCAGCGGCACTTGCTGTGCCATGGTGAGCTGCGCGTCACCGGTGCCGGGCGGCATGTCGACCACCAGCACGTCGAGCGGTCCCCATTCGACCTCACGCAGCATCTGGGTGAGTGCGGACATGACCATCGGCCCGCGCCAGATCATCGGCGTTTCCTCGTCTACGAGGAACCCCATCGACATGACCTTGAGGCCGTATTTCTCCATCGGCTTCAGCACCTTGCCATCGACCGTCTGCGGGCGGCCGTGCAGGTCGAGAAGCTTCGGCATGGACGGGCCATAGATGTCTGCGTCGAGCACGCCGACCTTCAGCCCGTTCGCCGCAAGGCCGAGCGCGATGTTGATGGCGGTGGTGGATTTGCCGACGCCACCCTTACCGGATGCGACCGCGATGATCGCCTCGATGCCCGGCACGCCGCGCTTACCCGGCTGATGGCCGGCGGGGGCCTGCGGCGCGGCACGGGGCGCTGGAGCGGCGGGAGCCGGGCGAGGTGCTGCCGGACGCGGTGGCGGCGGTGGCGCTTCCATGCCGCCGCCCTTTTTCTCGGCAGTCAGCGCGACCACGGCGCCCGCAACGCCGGGAATGGCGCGCACCACGCGCTCGGCTGCGGAACGCAGCGGTTCCATCTCCTTGGCGCGTGCCGCGGGCACGGTGATGGAGAAGAAAACCTTCTGGTCGGCGATGAAAATCTCGGAAACCAGCCCAAGGCTGACGATATCGCCGGAAAAATCCGGGCCGTTGACCGTCTTCAGCCGTTCGAGAACGATTTCCTTGGTGACAGTGGTCATGGCAGCCCTTTTCGGTCCTTAGTCGCGTTTCAGATAATGCAGTTCGGCCAGAACACCAAGAAGCCAGTGGTTGTCTGCGACAATGGCAGCTTGCATGGACGGTGATTTTCCCGGACCTTGCGCAAACAACACCTGACCGGCACGTGCCGGTTGCCTGACAGCGACATGAGATGATCGACAAGCTGGAATTCTTCATAGCGCTCGCCAAACAGCAGCATTTCGGCCGTGCGGCGGAAGAGTGCGGCGTGACGCAGCCGACGCTCTCGGCCGGCATCAAGCAACTGGAAGAGGCGCTGGGGGTGATGCTGGTGCAGCGCGGTTCGCGTTTTCAGGGGCTGACGCCGGAAGGCAGCCGCGTGCTGGAATGGGCGCGGAGGATCGTCGGCGATGCACGCACCATGCGCGAGGAGATGCGCGCGGCGCGCCACGGCCTTGCCGGCCATGTGCGGATTGCAGCGATCCCGACCGCGCTCGCCATGACGCCACGCCTGACTACGCCGTTTCGCGAAAAACACCCCGGCGTGACCTTCTCGATCCTGTCGCGGACCTCGATCGAGGTTTTGACCTTGCTGGAAAACTTCGAGATCGATGTCGGCATCAGCTATCTCGACAATGAACCGCTGGGGCGCGTGGCGACCGTGCCGCTTTATTCAGAGCGCTATCAGCTCATCACCGCCGCCGGTAACCCGTTTTCCGACAGCAGGACCGTGACATGGGCAGAGGTGTCAGCCTTGCCGCTGTGCCTGCTGACACCCGACATGCAGAACCGGCGCATCATCAACCAGCATCTCGGCGAGGCCGGTGCGGAAGCCCATCCGACGCTGGAATCGAACTCGATGATCGTGCTTTTTTCGCATATCCGCACGGGAAAATGGTCTTCGATCATGCCGCTCAACCTTGCCGAGACCTTCGGCTTCGCCGAGCCGATCCGCGCCATACCCATCGTCGAGCCGGATGCCAGTCATCTCGTCGGGCTTGTTGCGGCACATCGCGAACCGCATACGCCGCTGGTTTCGGCACTGCTGCATCAGGCACGGATATTGGCCGCTGATCTTTCCCTGCTTTGATAGAAATTTCCTATCATGCAACGAATGAGCTCTATTGATTGAGCTTTTCCGTTTTGATTAGTTCTAATGCGAGGAAATCCATAAGGGAGGGCGCTGCATGTCCATGCAGGCTGCAAGTACCCAGATCGCGTCGCGGGCGACGGCGATCATTGACGAGATGAAGGCGCTCGAAGGCCCTCTCCTGCCCATCCTGCATGAGATCCAGGAAGAGTTCGGCCATGTGCCGGCCGAGACGCTGCCGATCATCGCCGCGGCGCTGAATATCAGCAACGCCGAGGTGCACGGCGTTGTCACTTTCTATCATGATTATCGCAACCATCCGGCCGGTCGCCACGTTTTGAAGGTGTGCCGCGCGGAGGCCTGTCAGTCCATGGGCGGCGACGCCATCGCGGCCCAGATCAGCCAGGCGCTGGGCATCGGCTTCCACGAGACGGCGAAGGACAATTCTGTTACACTGGAACCGGTCTATTGCCTCGGCCTGTGCACCTGCGCGCCCGCCGCGATGCTCGACGGCGAAGTCATCGGCAGGCTCGACGCCGACAAGATCGATGAGATCGTTCAGGAGGTGCGCTCGTGACGGTCACTATCTATATCCCACGCGATTCCGGCGCGCTGGCGCTAGGCGCCGAGAAGGTCGCCAAGGCGGTCGCTCAGGAGATCGAAACGCGCGGGCTGGATGCAAAAATCGTGCGCAATGGTTCGCGCGGCCTCTATTGGCTGGAGCCGATGGTGGAAGTGGCGACCGATGCCGGTCGCGTCGCTTATGGGCCGGTCGCGGCCAAGGATGTTGCTTCGCTTTTCGATGCAGGGCTGACCTCCGGCGGCAGTCACAAGCTCTCGCTCGGCGATCCCGAAAAAATCCCGTTCCTCGCCAGGCAGACCCGCCTCACCTTCGCCCGCTGCGGCATCACCGACCCGCTGTCGCTGGAAGACTACCGCACGCATGGCGGCTTGAAGGGGCTGGAGAATGCGATTGCGATGACGCCGGCGGACGTCGTCAAGCAGGTGACCGAGTCCGGCCTGCGCGGACGCGGCGGCGCCGGCTTCCC
>VFQQ010002953.1_pt1 | contig 17700 bp, 22 predicted proteins | sample 3512341 | NCBI WGS metagenome assembly VFQQ01 (sample SAMN10412373, study PRJNA504923) | tailings metagenome | isolation source: Relicate 2 Philex TSF1 revegetated site | place: Philippines: Tuba, Benguet | collected 2017-08-29 | reverse complement strand
CCATGACGAGGCCGATGGTGCAGGTCGGGGCGATCACCGAGACCTGGGCATTGCGGTAGCCGTGCTTTTCGCCGGCGGCGACGGCTTCGTCCCACACGGTCCTGGCGCGGTCGGCGAGCGGCGCATCCTTGACGTTGGCGTGGTCGAGGGCGACCGGGGCGATCGACAGGCCTTCGTAGCCGGTCGAGTTGCCATGGGCGGCATTGCGGTGGTTGCGCATGACGCGGAGCATGTGCGGCGCGTTGCGGCTGTAGTCGGCGAAGGGGCCGAGCTCCTTGGCCATTTCGGCCGAGGTCAGGTAGCTGGTGCCGGTCATCACCGCGGTGATGGCGCCGGCAATGGCGCGGCCCTCAGCCGAGTCATAGGGAATGCCCGAGGTCATCAGCAGGCCGCCGATATTGGCGTAGCCGATGCCGAGGGTCCGGTATTCGAACGAGCGCTCGGCGATCGCCTTGGACGGGAACTGCGCCATCATCACCGAGATTTCGAGGACGACGGTCCAGAGCCGGCAGGTGTGCTCGAAGGCGGCGACGTCGAAGGACGAGTCCGCATTGCGGTAGGGCAGCAGGTTCACCGACGCCAGGTTGCAGGCGGTGTCGTCGAGGAACATGTATTCCGAGCACGGGTTCGATGCGACGATCGGACCGGCTTCGGGGCTGGTGTGCCACTCGTTGATGGTGGTGTGGTACTGGATGCCCGGATCGGCCGAGGCCCAGGCGGCATAGCCGACCTGCTCCCAGAGATCGCGGGCCTTGAGCGTCTTGGTCACCTTGCCCGACTGGCGGGCAGTGAGATCCCAGGTGCCATCGGTCTCGACGGCTTTCAGGAACTCGTCGGTGACGCGGACGGAATTGTTCGAGTTCTGGCCCGAGACGGTGAGATAGGCTTCGCTGTCCCAGTCGGTGTCGTAGATCGGGAAGTCGAGGTCTTCATAGCCCTGGCGGGCGAACTGGATGACGCGCTGGATGTAGTTCTCCGGCACCAGCGCCTTCTTGGCGGCGCGCACTTCGCGCTTCAGCGCCGGGTTCTTGGCGACATCATAGCAGTCGTCGCCGGTGCCCTCGCAGTTCACCGCGGCCTTCATGATGGCCTTGAGGTGCTTCGAAACGACCTTCGACCCGGTGACGAGAGCGGCGACCTTCTGCTCCTCCTTCACCTTCCGGTTGATGTATTCCTCGATATCGGGGTGATCGATGTCGATCACCACCATCTTGGCGGCGCGACGGGTGGTGCCGCCCGACTTGATGGCGCCGGCAGCGCGGTCGCCGATCTTGAGGAAGCTCATGAGGCCGGACGAGCGGCCGCCACCGGACAGCTTTTCACCACCGCCACGGAGTTTCGAGAAATTGGTGCCGGTGCCCGAGCCGTATTTGAACAGGCGCGCCTCGCGGACCCAGAGGTCCATGATGCCGTTCTCGTTCACCAGGTCGTCATTGACCGACTGGATGAAGCAGGCATGCGGCTGCGGATGCTCGTAGGCGGACTTCGACGAGACGAGCTTCTTGGTGAAGGGGTCGACATAGAAGTGGCCCTGGCCGGGGCCGTCGATGCCATAGGCCCAGTGCAGGCCGGTGTTGAACCACTGCGGAGAATTCGGCGCCACCTTCTGGGTCGCCAGCATGAACGAGAGTTCGTCGAAGAAGGCGCGCGCATCTTCCTCGGAGTCGAAATAGCCGCCCTTCCAGCCCCAGTAGGTCCAGGTGCCGGCGAGACGATCGAAGACCTGGCGGCTGTCGATTTCCGAGCCGTAGCGCTCGCTCTCGGGGAGCTTGGCGAGCGCCTTCTCGTCGGGAACGGAGCGCCACAGCCAGGACGGGACGGAATTCTCTTCGACCTTCTTGAGGACCTTGGCGACGCCGGCCTTGCGGAAATATTTCTGCGCCAGAATGTCGGCCGCGACCTGGCTCCAGGTCTTGGGCACCTGGATGCCATCGAGCTTGAAGACCACCGAGCCATCGGGGTTGCGAATCTCGCTCGTGACCGAGGCGAACTCGATCCCGGAGTAAGCTGTCTCGTTGGCTTTCGTGTACCGGCGTTCAATGCGCATTCAGTTGTATTCCCCAAAAAACGCGGCACGCGCACAGCGTTCCGCAAGCCGTACCGCACGGCTTCTGGCCTCAGTCTGACGTTTGTCCAACCTGTGCCTCGATGGAGCGCCGATCGTTGTGCCGGCTTCCCGTTTCGAGGACTTCGTCGCGTCCACTGTCCGAGCGGTACGCAACCTCAAAAGGGTTGGCCCGTTCGACCGATTCCGTCAACCGCTGCTCCATGCATCCACCTACAACCTATGGTGTCCGGATACCGCGCTGATGCCTAAATAGAGTGTCTCATATGTGGATTATGGGGAAAAGCGAAAAGGCTCGATTCGAGTTTTCGATGCCTAATTTTTGGCTCGCCGAGGTTCCATTTTGCTGCCGGATGCGGCTCTAAACCCCGAGAATTCCGCCATTCTTTCGCCATCTTCAGACCGGGCTCGAAGATGAGGATCGGGACCTAACGCACGGCTCGTTTTTGGTGGGAATCCTGTCAAGCGCATTATTTCCTTCACATTCGCATGCACCACATCCGGCCCCCGCGACGGGTGGCGGACACAAGATGTAGAGCGAAGGGGCAGGGTGCGTTTTGACTAGGCTCACGACGCCCTTGCATGCTAGAGCCAAGGTCAGCGGACGGGCGATTTGCGGCCCGTCGACTCCTCTAGAGACGGCGCGATGAAAGACTTCCTGATCGAGATTTTCGCCTGGTGGCGCGGCAACACCTGGGGCACGCGCCTCTGGATCGCGATGAACGGCATCTTCGTGGGCGAGGATGAGGTCGGAAACCGCTACTACAAGTCCAAGCAGCAGACGGGACCGAACGGCCGCGAGCGCCGCATGGTGGTCTATGCCGGCGGCTATGCCGAGGCCTCGACCATTCCGCCGGGCTGGCACGGCTGGATGCATTATCGCACCGACGTGCCGCCGAGCGAGGAAAGCTACGCCGCCCGCGCCTGGGAAAAGCCGCATGAGCCGAACCTGACGGGTACGGCGCTGGCCTACCGTCCGGACGGCAGCCTGCTCAACAAGGGTGAGCGGAAGCGAGTATCGTCGGACTACGACGCCTGGTCCCCCGAATAGGGTGATGTCCCACGCCATGCTGGCCTGCGGAAGCCAGAATTTCTGGTTCAGCCTGACATGAACCTCCCCCTATTCCTGCGCACTGTGATTGTCGCGCTGGCGCTTGGCGCAGTGCCGGCCTCTGCTCAGACCATCGCCAATCCGGTCGCGGCCTTTTCGGGCCTCGACAAGATCACCGGCCGCATCACCAATTTCGACGTCTACATCAACGAGACGGTGCAGTTCGGCGCGCTGCAGATCACGCCGCGCGCCTGCTACACGCGGCCCCCGACGGAGACGCAGCGCACCTCGGTGTTCGTCGAAGTCGACCAGGTGAGTCTCAAGGGCTCAGTGACGCGCATTTTCACCGGCTGGATGTTCGCCGACAGTCCGGCGCTCAATGCCATTGACCACGCGGTCTACGATATCTGGCTGCTCGATTGTAAGCAGAACTCAGATGTGCCGCCGCCGGACGCACCTGCTGCGGCACCAGAAGGTGGCGCGCCGGCCGAGGACACACGCGGCTGATCCTCGCGCTGCTGATCGTTACGCGCGATCAGTTAGTTCGTCCGCACCCAGCCTGAAATACCGCCCGGGACGACGACCCGCGCCCAGCCGGGGCGGCGCTCGGCGATGCGGAGCGGCGTGCCAGCTTCGACCGTGCCGATGGTTTCGGCGCTGCGCGACGGACCAGCGCGGAGGCGGATGGCCGCCAGACCGCTGGCGCTCGCGCGCGGCTGTTCGACGCTGGCCTCGCGCACCGGCTTTTCGGCGCGCGGCTTGGGCGCGGCAGCAGGTTCGATCGAGCCGGTGACGGTGGTGTCGACATCGGTGGCGACGGAGCCGTCACCCAGATAGCTGCCATAGACCCAGCCGGTCTCACCATTAAGGGCCTCGACCTTGGTCCAGCCGCCCTCGCGCTCGAGTACGGCGACCTGCTGGTCCTGCTGCAGCACAAACAGCGTCGGATTGCCGGTGGACGGACCGGACCGCATGTTGACCGCCGTGCGGGCCGTGATCAGTTCTCGCGACCCATCAGGGGCGGTCGGCATCTCCGTGGTGCTGGCGACTGTGGTCTGTACCGTGACAGGGACCGTGACCGCCTGTACCGGTGCAGGCTGGCCGGGTTCGGGACCGGAGGCGACCTCGGCGATCACCTGATCGGAGGTCTTGTCGGCGGTACGGGTTCCGACGGCATTGTCGAGGAAACTGGCGAGGGCCGGCGAGGTGCTGACGGCGCTCTGATGCGCCACGGCGCTGTCATTGCCGCCAGGGATCAGCATGAGGACGCCGACTGTGCCGACGACGCCGAGCGTGACGCCTCCCAGTCCAAAGCGCGTTCTTCTCATGGCGACCTCCTGTTCGTCCGGGCGTACCCTGACAATCGGCGAAGGGGGCAAAGCGTTCCCCCTCCAATATCCAGAACGGTCAACTTGCCGCGATTCAGTCGATTACAGCCGAGAGGATGGCAGGCGGCGCCGGCGGCTGGTCGAGCTGCTCGAACCGGCACTGCGCCGGGGCCTTGTCGGGCCGCCAGCGCCGGAAGGTGGTGCCGTGGCGGAAGCGGTCCCCGGTGACCTGGTCGAACGTCACTTCCACGACGAGCTCGTGGCGCAAGGCCACATATTCGGCGCTGCGCTCGGTCGACCAGCGCGACGGGCCACCCGGCGCCTTGCCGGTAAAGCCGAGGCCGCCGGCCAGCGCCTCGATCTTTGCGGTGACCTCGGGCTTGTCGGCGGCCGAGAACGAAGAGCAGAAGCCGACATGGTCGAGCTTGCCGGCGGCATTGTACAGCCCGAGCAGGATGGAACCGACGAGCGTGCTGCCGGTGCCGTAGCGAAAGCCGCCGACGACGCAATCGGCGGTACGGATGCGCTTGACCTTGAGCATGGCGCGCTCGCCGCTTTGGTAAGGCCCATCGAGCCGTTTGGCGACGACACCATCCAGCGCGCCGCCGAGATGGTCGAGCCAGCCGAGGGCTTCGGCGCGATTACGGGTAAAGGGCGACAGGCGGATGCCGGGCAGGGGCTCGGCCAGCAGCGTTTCGAGTTCGGCGCGACGGTCGGCCAACGGCAGATTGGTAACGTCCCGGTTGCCGATGGCGAGCGCATCGAAGGCAACGAAAATGGCCGGCGTCTCGGCGGCGAGCTTCCGGACGCGGCTGGCTGCTGGATGGAGGCGCATCTGCAGCGCATCGAAGGAGAGGATATTCCCGAGCGGGATGACCAGTTCGCCATCCAGCACCACCTCGTCGACTGGCAGGGCCGCGAGGGCCGCGGCGACATCCGGGAAATAGCGGCCGAGCGGCTTGCCGGACTTGGCAAAGAGCCTGACCGTCGCGCCGCGCTTGAAGGCGAGGCAGCGAAAGCCGTCCCACTTGGGTTCGAACTGCCAGCCCGGTTCGTCGGGCAGCGCGGCGACCGCCTTGGCCTCCATCGGCAGGATGGGCGAGGTTTCGACCGGTGCGGCATCATCCCTGGGCATGGCCGGAATGACGCGCGACGCGCCCGGTGGTTCCAGCGCAAGCACGATCAAGTGGCGCAACCCGACGGCTCTTAGCTATCCTCACGCAATGAGAGGAGACCCCTGATGTCCAGCATGACGATCCCCAAGGTCGAGTTCCGCGAAGCCAAGCCCTATGTGGCGATGCGCAAACGGGTGACGATTCCGTTCGGCGACGCGATCGACCCCGCACTTGGACCGGTCGAGGACTACATCAAGGCACAGGGATATCCCGAGTACGGGCCATGCATCTTCAAATACAACCTCATCGACATGCCGCGGCTGGAGGTGGAGTTCGGGTTCCTGACGCCCAAACTGCTGGCGCCCAGGGACGGATTGGTAGTGACCGAACTGCCCGCCGGGACCTATGCCTCGGTGCTCTATACCGGCCACTACGACAACCTGATGGAGGTCAACGCCGTGCTTATCGGTTGGGCGGCCCACAAGGGCATCGCCTGGGACGTCGAGGCGACGGGCGAGGGCGACCTGTTCGCATCGCGCGTGGAAACCTACTTCGATCCGCCGGTGGGCGATCCGAATACGTGGCGGACGGAAGTGGCGATCCGGGTGAAGGGGTAGGCATTTCCTCCGGTTGCAGTGGGGATCCAGCATGCTCGATGCTGTAGCTCCAGTCGTGATGATACCGCTCACATGTGCGGATGCTGGATACCCGCCTCCGCGGGAATGACGCCGGGGAAGTTGGGGGTATCGCTCAAGGTGCACCCCTCTCCACCACGCTATGCGTGGTCCCCCTCTCCCGCAGGCGGGAGAGGGTCGCCCGACTGAGGAAGCTTGACTCCCCACGACATCCTATAATATTTCACATATCCGTTAAATAACGCACATACGAAATATGGATCAGTTGTCTGTCACGTTTTCCGCTCTCGCCGACCCAACGCGGCGGGCGATCCTCGCGAGGCTGAGCCACGGAGAAGCGTCCGTGAGCCAGCTTTGCGAGCCGTTCGCGCTGTCGATGCCGGCGATCTCGCGGCACCTGAAGGTGCTGGAGCAGGCCGGACTGGTGACGCGCGGACGGAATGCGCAGTTCCGGCCGGTGGCGCTGGAGGCGGAGCCGCTCAAGGCCGTGGCCGGCTGGGTCGAGACCTACCGGGTGTTCTGGGACAAGAACTTCGATCGCATGGAAGCCTACCTGGCCGAGCTGCAGAAGGGGGATCCGAATGACCGGCATTGAGGGGTTGATGCCCGGACCGGACGAAACGGTGGAGACCGTGCGCATCTTCGACGCGCCGCGGGCGCTCGTCTTCCGGCTTTGGGCCGAACCACGCCATCGCGTGCGCTGGTGGGGACCGGAAGGCTATGGCCTGCGCGATTGCGCGGTGGACTTCCGCATCGGCGGGGCATGGTCGATCACCATGCAGCGCGTCGACGGCTACCAGCATCGCGTCAGCGGCGAGTTCACCGAGATCGACGAGCCGGCGCGGCTGGCTTTCACCTATGTCAACGAAGACGACGGGCATCGCACGCTGGTGGAGATCGATCTCGTCGATCTCGGCGCGCAGACCCGCATGCATTTCCGGCAGGCGACGTTCGGCCTCGTGGGCACGCGCGACGCCCATGAATGGGGCTGGCGTTCGAGCCTCGATCTGCTCGCGGCCTATGTACGCGACGTGATGGCCGCCGGCGGCGTGCCGGTCGGACCGCCACGGGTGGACGGCGTCGCGGCCGACATCGCGGCAGCGCGTGAGCGGTGGCAGGCCGAGGGCGAAGCGAGCCTGCGGCCCAACGAGCAGGACCTCGAGGAGATTGCACATGCTGCTGGGCGGTAAGACGGCGATCGTCTATGGCGCATCCGGCGCGGTGGGCGGTGCGGTAGCGAAGGCCTATGCCCGGGAAGGGGCGCGGGTGTTTCTCGCGGCGCGCGGGCGGCCGGGGCTGGAAGCGGTGGCCGAAGAGATTCGTGCGGCCGGTGGACAGGCGGAGGTTGCGCCCGTGGATGCCACCGATGTCGCCGCGGTCGAGGCGCACCTGGCTGCGATTGTCGCCAAGGCCGGACCGGTCAAGCTGATGTTCAACGGTTCGGGCTGGGCCGACACGCAGGGCGAGCTGCTGACCGACATCACCTGGGACAAGTACTTTGGCTGCCTCGAGGCGGCGATGCGGAACTGGTACGCGACCGGCGCGGCTCTCGCCCGGCATATGGGCCAGAATGGCGGCGGGGTCATCGTCGGCATCACCGCGAACGCGGCGCGCGAGGCCTATGCCTATGTCGGCAGTTTCGGCATTACCTGCGCGGCAGTGGAGCACTATCTGCGACAGCTGGCGGTGGAGAATGGACCGAACGGCGTGCGGGTCTGCTGGGTACGCTCGCCGGGATCGCCGGACGCACCCGGCGTGCGTGAGGCGTGGCAGTTGCGCGCCAACGAACTGGGCGTGACCTTCGACGACGTGCATCGCGACTTCGCCAAGGATACGCCGCTGCGAAAGATCACCGCGCTCGCGCAGGTTGCCGACGCGGCGGTGCTGCTGTCGAGCGATCTCGCGGCAGGGATGACGGCGACCATGGCGAATGCGACCGGCGGAGCGCAGGTCGACTAGGACCCAGCCGGGTCAGAAGAATTCGTCGAGAAGGGCGTACCAGGCGAGCTTCTGCTCGTCCGGTTCGTCGATGCCATAGGCGGAAAAGAATGCCGGCACGAAGGCACTGCCGTGATTGCGGGCAATGCTGCGGGCAGCCAGCGCCAGATCCTGATAGCGATCGGCGACGCCGAGGCGGCCACAATCGATCAGACCGGTGAAGCGGCCGTCGCGGGCGAGGAAATTGGGCAGGCAGGCATCGCCATGGGCGACCACCAGATCCTCGTGGGCCGGCCGGGTGGACCACAGCATGGCGTAGTTGGCCGGGCCGTTATCGACGTCGTCGCCATCGTAATGGCCGGCATCGAGACGACGGCGAGCGGCGGCGATACGGTGCTCGGCGCGATGGTCGAAGGGACAGGTCTCGGCGTCGAGGACATGCAGGGTGCGCAGCACCTGCGCCACCATTTCGCAGGTGTTGATGGGCCCCAGATCATAGGACTGCCCGAGGTCGCGGCCGGGGACGGCGGACATCAGCAGCCAGTGGCGGTTTTCCCAGCTGAGGTCGTCGATGACCTCGGGGCAGGGCATGCCGGTATCGCCGAGCCAGCGCAGGCGGTCGACTTCGCCGGGCAGTTCGGCCAGCGGGCCGACCGGCTCGGACTTGAGGAACAGCGTCTCGCCGATGCGATAGACCTCGGCGCCGGACTCGCCGATCGACTGGAACAGCACGGTCTTGCCGGCGACCTCGTTGCGCCAGGCCGGCGGCGGATCGAGGCGGCTGCCGTTCTCCTCCGCGATGCGGCGGCCGGACCATTCGAAATGCGTGCGAACCTCATCGTCGACCCGGCCAAGGCTTTCGCAGAATTGCGCCGGCACCACCCAGCTTTCGGCGAGGACGTAGAAATGCACCAGCACGGCGTCGTCATCGGCGTCGGAGCGGCCGGCGATATAGCCTTCGTGGCCGTTGATTGGGCCGAAGTCCGGGTCGTCGGACGAGAAGCGGACGACTTCGTAGGTGCGGAAGGCGCGGCTCACCTGTCGAGCGCGAAGTAATCGCCCTCGTGCTGCAGCGCTTCGGCGAGGCGGAGTTCGTAGTCCTCACGCGGGATTTCGATGCCCCCGAAAGTGGCGAGGTGCTCGGTGACGAACTGGGTGTCGAGTAGGCGATAGCCGCCGGCATTGAGGCGTTCGACCAGATGCACCAGCGCCATCTTGCTGGCATTGGTTTTGGTGTGGAACATCGACTCGCCGAAGAAGGCGCCGCCGAGGGAGAGGCCGTAGAGGCCGCCGACGAGCTCTTCGCCATCCCAGACTTCCACCGTGTGGCAGAGGCCGCGGACGAACAGCTGGCCGTAGATCTTCTTGATCGAGGGATTGATCCAGGTGGTCTCGCGATCGGTGCCGAAATTGGCGCAGCCCTGGATGACGCCCATGAAGTCGGTGTCGACGCGGATCGAAAACGACGTCGCCTTCATCGCCTTGCGCAGGCTTTTCGAGACGTGGAAGGCGTCGAGCGGCAGGATGCCGCGCTCTTCGGGGCTGACCCAGAACACGTCGGGGGAACTGGCGTCCTCGGCCATCGGGAAGATGCCGGCGCGGTAGGCGCGCACGACGAGGTCCGGGGTGAGCTCGATATGGAACGGGTCGGTCTTTCGGGACATGAACCGAAGGTGGGCGAAGTCGGCGCGCGATGCAAGCCGACCAGAGGTCCGATCAGCGTCTCGCCTGTGCGTCCAGCATTTCGAGCAGGTAGCCGACGTCGCGGGGCGAGCCGATGGCAACGATTTTCATGACCCTGGTGGCGGGATCGAAGGCGGTCTGCAGATGCAAAGGCGGGGTGTCGGCGTCGCCGGTCATGGCCATGGCCTGGAGGAAGGTCGCGATCCGCTCGGCGCGGTCCGTGGTGAGACCAGGGATATCCACCATGCTGGTGGCGCGAGCACCGGCGACCGGCTCGGCGCGGCCGGCGGCGATGCCCGCGAAGCTGTCGAGATCGCTGCGGGCGATCCGCCAGGATTTGCCGACCTTGGTAGCCCGCAGGCGGTTCTCGCGGATGTAGCGGAGCAGGGTCTTGGGGTGGAGCCCAAGGTCCTCAGCGGCTTGGTCGGCAGTCAGCAGCGTTTCGGACATGACCCATATGTTCTCTATTTACAGGAACAATCCGTTATCATAGGGAGCAATACGGAACAATAGAGAGTCGATGCGATGACCAATGCCGGCGAGGCCATGAAAGCGACACTGCGGGCGGACCTGAAACTGGCGATGAAGGAAAAGCGCAGCGACGAGGTGAAGGTGCTGCGGGCGCTGATCACGGCGCTCGACAATGCCGAAGCGCCGGAGGTCACGGCTAGGCCGATGGCGGTGGAGCAGATGGGTGGGCTGGGGTCAGCCGAGGTGCAGCGGCTCGCGCTGGACGCCGATCGCGTCTGGGCCATCCTGAGGGCGCAGCAGGCCGAACGCGAGGCCGCGGCAGCCGAACTGGATCGGGTCGGCCGGGGCGAACTGGCCGATGTGTCACGCGCCGAGGCGGCGGTGATCCAGCGCTATTTCAATTAGTGGGCGAAACGGCCGAACGTGTACTTGGCGGCCAGCATCGCAACGATGACGAGCGGCGAGAGGAAGATCACGGCGTCGATGATGTCGATCAGGTGCGGCATTTCTTGGCTCCCCGTTTGATGAGACGAGATTGCCACTGCCGGGCTGAACTGACCCGGAAGGTGTCGTTCAGATTCGGTTAACCATAAATGTTCAGGCGGGCGTCAGGGGCGGTGGCGCCCCAAATGGAAAACGGCGCTGTCGGATGCCGACAGCGCCGTCCAAATTGCGAGGCAGGAAGCCTCAGGACTTCATGCCGAGGTATTTTTCCAGCCAATGGATATCGTAGTTGCCGGCGATGATGTCCGGTTCCTTGATCAGGCGCTGGAACAGCGGCAGCGTGGTCTTGACGCCATCGACGACGAATTCGTCCACGGCACGACGCAGGCGCATCAGGCATTCTTCGCGCGTGCGGCCGTAGACGATCAGCTTGCCGATCAGTGAGTCGTAGTAGGGCGGGATCGAGTAGCCCTGGTAGACGGCGCTGTCGATGCGGACGCCAACGCCGCCGGCCGGGTGGTAGAAGGTGATCTTGCCCGGCGAGGGCGTGAAGTTGGTGGGGTCTTCAGCGTTGATGCGCAGCTCAATGGCGTGACCGTAGAAGTTCACGTCCTTCTGCTCGATGCTGAGCTTTTCGCCGGAGGCGACACGGATCTGCTCGTAGACGATGTCGACGCCGGTGACGCGCTCGGTGACCGGATGCTCCACCTGCACGCGCGTGTTCATTTCGATGAAATAGAACTCGCCGTCCTCGTAGAGGAACTCGATGGTGCCCGCGCCGGAGTATTTGAGCTTGCGCATGGCCGCAGCGCAGATCTCGCCGATCTCCATCTGCTTTTCCATCGGCACGGTCGGCGCGACGGCCTCTTCCCAGACCTTCTGGTGACGGCGCTGCAGCGAGCAGTCACGGGTGCCGAGGTGGACGGCGTTGCCCTTGCCGTCGCCGAGCAGTTGCACTTCGATATGGCGCGGCTTCTGCAGATATTTCTCGATGTAGACGCTGTCATTGCCGAAGGCGGCCTTTGCCTCGGTGCGCGCGGTCGACAGGGAGATACGCATCTCGTCATCGTTGCGGGCGACCTTCATGCCGCGACCGCCGCCACCTGCAGTGGCTTTGACGATGACGGGGTAGCCCATGGCCTTGGCCAGCGCGATGGCGTCTTCCGGGGTCTTGATCTCGCCTTCGGACCCGGGAACCACGGGGATACCGAGCTCCTTTGCGGTCTTCTTGGCGGTGATCTTGTCGCCCATGATCTCGATATGGTGCGACGACGGGCCGATGAAGGTGATCTTGTGCTCGTGGAGGATGCGGGCAAAGCGCGCATTCTCGGAGAGGAAGCCATAGCCCGGATGCACGGCGTCCGCGCCGGTGATCTCGCAGGCCGCCATGATCGACGGGATGTTGAGGTAGGAATCCTTGGCCGGCGGCGGACCGATGCAGACGCTTTCGTCGGCAAGCCGCACATGCATGGCGTTGGAATCGGCGGTGGAATGAACCGCGACGGTGGGGATGCCCAGTTCCTTGCAGGCGCGCAGGATTCTGAGCGCGATCTCGCCGCGATTGGCGATGAGGACTTTCTGGAACATCTTACTCGATCACCACGAGCGGCTGGCCGTATTCGACCGGGGCGGCGTCGTCGACGAGGACGCGGGTCACGGTGCCGGAGCGGTGCGCGGGAATCTGGTTCATGGTCTTCATCGCTTCGATGATGAGGACGGTCTGGCCTTCGGAAACGCGGGAGCCGACTGCGGCAAAGGCGGGCTTGCCCGGCTCGGGCGACAGGTAAGCCGTGCCGACCATGGGCGAGGTGAGGGTGCCGGGGTTGGACGCAAGGTCCTCGGCGGCGGGAGCCGCGGCGGCAGCAGCGCCGGCCGGCACGATCGAAGCAGGAGCGGCGGGCGCCGGGGCGTAGGCCGGAACCTGCACATGCTGCACAGCGGAGCTGGCATAGGAGCGGGTGACACGGACCCGCAGATCCTCGCGCTCGATCTCGATCTCGGCCAGGTTCTGCTCGTTGAGCAGCTTGGCGATGGCCTCGATCAGAGCCTGATCAGCATTCGGAGACGCCTTGGTCATTCTTGAGCCTCTTATAGTTTTTCGGCCAGTGCGTGGAGGGCCAGCCTATACCCGGTGGCACCCAGACCGCAAATCACCCCGAGGGCGACCGGCGATACATAGGAATGATGGCGAAATGCCTCACGGGTGTAGATGTTCGAAAGATGCACCTCGATCACGGGCAGATTCACGGCGCGAATGGCGTCGTGAATGGCGACCGAAGTATGTGAGTACGCGCCCGGATTGATGACGATGGCGTCCTGCGTGCCCAGCGCCTGCTGGATCCAGGTGACCAGTTCGCCCTCATGATTGGACTGCTTGCAGGTGACGGTGAGCCCGAGTTTGTCGCCTTCGGCCCTGGCTGCACCCTCGATATCGGCCAGCGTCTGCGACCCATAGGTCTCAGGCTCGCGGGTACCGAGCATGTTGAGGTTGGGCCCGTTGAGAAGAAGGACGCGTTTGGCCATGGGTTCCGCCTTGTGCACTGCCGGTCCGGCCGGGCGCAAGGGCGGTTACACGAAATGCACCGGTTTAGCCAGTAGGGAGTAGGCAATAGGCAGTAGGGCAGCGCTATTGGCTACTGCCTATTGCCCACTGCCTTGATTACGCCGGACAGTTCGTGCTGCCGCACTTGCGCATGTTGGAGATGCGCTGGCGCAGCGCGTCGAGGCCGATGGCGCCGGGGATCACTTCGTCGCCGATAATGTAGGTCGGGGTACCCGAGACGCTGAGGCCATCGGCGATCTGGAAACTCTTGGCGATCACCGAATTGACGTCCGCCGCTTCCATTTCGAGGCCGACCTCGATGGGGTTGAGGCCGAGTTCCTGCGCGGCGGTGAGCGCGGTTTCCTTGGTCACCTGGCCGCGGCTGGTGAAAAGCTTCTGGTGGAACTGCCAGTAATCGATCGACTTGTCGCGCCCCACGACGACCGCAACCTTGGCGGCATCGACGGAGCCCTGCGAAAGGATCGGAAATTCCTTGAGGATGACGCGAAGGTTCGGGTCTTCGGCGAGGAGCGTCGCCATGTCCGGCACGGCAGAGCGGCAGTAGCCGCAGTTGTAGTCGAAGAGCTCGACAAGGGTGACGTCGCCCTGCGGGTTGCCGAGGACGATGCTGTCTGGATCGTCGTAAAGCACCGGCTTGAGCGTCGCGAGCGCATCGCGACGCTCGGCGGCCTGTGCCGTCTTGATCTCGGTGTCCAGGGCCTCGGAGACACGCTGCAGGATGCGCGGATTGCCGAGGAGGTAATTCTCGATCATCGGGTTGAGGGTATCGGCGTCCAACTGGGCAACGGACTGCGGCGGCGCTTCGGCCTGCTGCCTGGCGAGGACGTCGGTGACGATCTGGGTCACGGCGGCGACGTCGGTGCTCGCGGCCGGCGGCGCCTTGGCATCGACGAGGGCCTGCACCTGCGCCTCGGTCAGCCCGGCTGGCCGGTTGGCTACCCAGACGAGCCCCACCCCGAGCAGCGCGACGAGGGCAAAGAGCAGGGCATTGATGCGCGACATGGAACTCTCCGAAGCAGTGGCGCGAGCTTATGCCAGATTTGTCAGCGGTCTGTAAGCGGCGCGGCGCGGCCGGCATCAATTCTGGTTGAGCGGCGGCGGGTTAGGGTTTAGCGAGGCGGCATGACCCGCTTTGCCAACTCGAAACTCCAGCCCTTCCACGCCATGGAAATCCTCGGTCGCGCCAAGGCGCTCGAGGCCGGTGGCCGGCATATCGCGCATCTCGAGGTCGGCGAGCCGGGCGTGCCGCCGGCGCCGAAGGTGCTGGAGGCAGTGCGGGCGGCGTTGCCGGAAGCGCAGCGCTACACGAACTCCAAGGGGCAGATCGAGCTGCGGCACGCTCTGGTCGAGTACTATCGGACGCAGCACGGCGTGGCGGTCGATCCGGAGCTGATCGTTTCGACGATGGGCTCGTCGTCCGGGTTCATCCTGGCGTTCCTCGGGGCGTTCGAGGCGGGAGCGAAGATCGCCGTGACCCGACCGGGTTATCCGGCCTACCTCAATACGCTCGATGGGCTGAATTTCGGGGTGGTCGAGATCCCGGTGACGGCGGCCGATGGCTGGCATCTCACCGGGGCGGCGATCGAGGCGGCGTATCGGAAAGAGCCGTTCGAGGGGCTGCTGTTCGCCTCGCCGGCCAATCCGACCGGGGCAGCGGTCGACCGGGCAGGGCTGGCGGACATCATCGAGACATGCCGCCGGCTGGGCGTGCGGTTCATCTCGGACGAAATCTATCACGGGCTGGACTATCGCGGCGCCTCGGTGAGCGCGCTGGAGCTGACGCGCGATGCCATCGTGATCAACTCGTTCTCCAAGTACTATTGCATGACCGGCTGGCGGATCGGCTGGATGGTGCTGCCCGAGGACCTGATGCGGCGGGTCGAAATGCTGCAGCAGAATCTTTTCATCTCGGCGCCGACGCTGAGCCAGATCGCGGCGCGGGTGGCGCTGGGCGAGCGAGACTATTCCGAAGAACAGAAGGCGCATTACGCCGAGAACCGGCTGCTGCTCGATGCCGGGCTGAAGTCGCTGGGCCTCGGGCTGGGGGCGGCGGCGGATGGAGCGTTCTATGCCTATGCGGACGTCTCGGCCTTCACCAATGACTCGCTCGAGTTCTGCAAGACCATGCTGGAGCAGGCGGGCGTAGCGGCGACGCCGGGGATCGACTTCGACCGTGTCGACGGCAAGCGGTTCGTGCGGTTTTCCTATGCGGGAACACGCGAGACGGTGGAGCAGGCGCTCGAGCGCATCGGCGGGTTTTTGCGGCGGTAGGCCGGCGGTCTTGCAGTCGGCGAACCTCTCCCGTTTACGGGGGAGGGGGACCGGCCATAGGCCGGTGGAGGGGGGAGCCGCTTGCGCTGGCCTCATCCCCCGCTGTCCAAGACTAGCGCAAGGTGCTCCCCCCTTCCGTCTGCTTCGCAGCCACCTTCCCCCGCAGGCGGGAGAAGGACGCCGACTGCGCCCTCCATCCCATCGCTACAAACACCGCTTGACACATTAGAGCATTAACTCTAATGCATCGGTTAGAGTAAATACTCTAATTGAGATCACGCATGGCGCCCGACACCAAATCCCGCATCCTCGCCGGTGCCCTGACCCTGTTCAATGAACGGGGGGCAGGTGCGGTGACGACCAACCACGTCGCCGAGGCGCTGGGGATGAGCCCGGGCAACCTCTACTACCACTATCGCAACAAGGAAGAGATCGTGCGGGCGCTGTTCGGGCAGCTGCGCGGGGCGTGGGCGGAGCTTTACCAGTTGCCGAAGGACCGGATGCCGGGCGTCGACGACATGGAGGCCATGTTCGTGGGCAATTTCGATATCCAGCAGCAGTTTCTGTTCTTTTTCCGCGAGTTGCCGTCGCTGCTGCAGGCCGATCCGGTGCTGGCCGCCGAGTATCGCGAGGCGCGGGCCTACGGTTTCGAGGGGTTCCGGCAACTGCTCTCGGCCTTCGTGGCTGCCGGGGCGCTGCGCAATGCGGACAACGAGACAATAGACGACATCGCCAACCTGCTCTGGCTGGTCGGCGACTTCTGGGCGGTATTCGTCGATGTGGGCGGCGCACCATTCGATGAAGGGCGTAAGGCGCAGGGCGTGCGGCTCTTCCGGCACATCATGAAACCCCTTGGAGGGGATGCAAAATGACCAATGATCGTATGCTGAGCGGCACCCTGATGATCGCCGTGCCCGTCGTGTTCGCCACTGGCTTCACCGGCCTGCAGATGGTGTTCGAATATCCCGACATCCTGCGCCATCCGGCGGGCGAGGTGCTGACGCGCTTCGCGCATGGCGGGGCGGAACTGCACCTCTTCTGGTACCTGATGATGGTGGCGGCCCTGGCCTTCATCCCGGCGGCGATCGCGCTGGCGCAGCACTACTGGAAGATCAATCCGACCTTCGCGGCGTTCTCGGCGGGCTTCGGCATTCTGGCCGGCCTGGTGCAGGCACTGGGCCTGCTCCGCTGGGTGATGCTGGTGCCGGCACTGGCCGCGAGCTATGTGGCGCCGGACGCGACGCCGGCGCAGCAGGAGATGGCGATGGCACTGTTCGACGCCGCCAACCGCTATCTCGGCATGGGCGTCGGGGAACATCTGGGTTACCTGTTCACCGCGCTCTGGACGCTGACCATCGCGCTGCTGGCATGGTCGCAGTTCCGCTGGCTGGCGCTGGCCGGGATCGGCATTGCCGCTGGCGTCGCGGCCGGCATGCTGGAGCCGTTCGGCGTGGCCGGGGCCGCCGACATCAACTCGATCGCCTTCTCGCTCTGGGCACTGTGGGCCATAGTGCTCGGCGTCGCGCTGCTCTGGATGGGCCGCACGGCCGTCATACCTGCGCCACTCGCTGCCTGATACTGGACAGCGGCGCGCCTCCGCGATACGAGGCGCGCCCTTTCAGCTCGAGGAGCGGCAGATGAGCGAGATCACCCCGGAAACCATCATCGACTTCATCCTCAACGATCTGGGCGAGGTCGACCATGCCGAGGCCAATGGCGACCACTTCTTCATGTTCCGGCCCGAAGTGATGCCCGAGGTGGACCGGCGGATGCCGCTGGCGACCATCGTGTCCAGTGATCGCTATGACGAGGACTCCGACCTCGATCGCGAGGGTGTCTACCGGCTCAATATCGGGCTGAGCAAAGAGACCTTCCGCACCATGTTCGGCGAGGGTAAAGGCGAGGTCGACCATACCGCGCTGGGCACGATGATGCCGCATCCGGTTTACGGCAACATGTACTGGATGTGCATCCTCAACCCGGACGAGGAGAGCTGGGAACGGCTCAAGCCATTGCTCGAAGAGGCTTACGACGTGGCCGCCGGTCGCTTCCGGCGGAGCCACAAGGATGCGTGAGCTGCCGGCCATCCCGACGCTCACCACCGAGCGACTGGTGCTGCGGCCGCCGGTGGAGGCG
>VFQQ010002951.1_pt1 | contig 17707 bp, 24 predicted proteins | sample 3512341 | NCBI WGS metagenome assembly VFQQ01 (sample SAMN10412373, study PRJNA504923) | tailings metagenome | isolation source: Relicate 2 Philex TSF1 revegetated site | place: Philippines: Tuba, Benguet | collected 2017-08-29 | reverse complement strand
TCGGCCAATGCTCGCCGCCCGCTGATGGCAACAAGTGCATCAGGCTGGCGCAGGCAGCGTGCGCCCGTACGACAGCATCCAGCTGGCGGCTGGCATCTGCTGCTGCTGCTGCAGGCTGCTGTCGGTGTCCCATGCCGCCTTGGTCCTCGAGCTCCGCCAGCTCTTCAAGCAGGTCGCCCAGCTTACTAGCCAGGTTGCCGCAGTAGTCCTCAACCGCCCTTGCTGCAGAATCCAGATGCGGCAAGACAGCTGTGTCCAGCCGCAAGTGCGGCAGCGGTGCTGTCAAAGCTGCGCAGGCTGAGCGGCGCTTCGTTCTGTTCTGCCGCGTCCAGCGTTTGCCCCAAAACTTGCAAGGCCTGGTCAATGCCGGCCCATGCCTCTTGTTCTGACTGGGACAAGTGCGGCAGCCCCCTTGTCCCTGCCTGCACCACTGCCGCCACGGCAGGCAGCGTGTCTGCCACAATGCGGCGCACCACAGCCGCCCTCTGGCTGCTGCTGCCGGCGGCCTTCAAGCCAGCGGCCGCGAGTGCTGAAAACAGCCGGACACGTACTTCGAAGTGTATGGCTGTCTTATAGCCTGTGCGCACTGCCTCCATATGTTGAAGCTCCGCCTGCTGCTCATTGTCGCCCGCCTGTTGGCCATCCGCTGCTGCCTGCCGCTGCTGCCGCCGCTGCAGCCGCTGCTGCTCTTGAAACTCCTGCTGCAGCTGCTGCAGCTGCTGCAGCTGCTGGCTGGCCGCTTGCAGGGAGCGCAGGCCAGAGGGTGTGGCCATGTGGGCCGCAAGCGCACCGGGCGTCAAATCCAACAGGGCAGCCACGCAGGCGGGCAGAGCAGCCGGGCGCAGCCTGTCCCACTGAGCAGCGGTGGCTGGAGTCACCAGTGCAGGCAGCAGCAGCTGCAGCAGCCGCTGCTGCAGGGGACTGTCGGACTGCACAGCGCGGTGCAGCACTGTTGCCTGCGGAGACGCCAACAGGCGCGTGAATTTGCCGGCTGTGGTTGCATCCAACGCCGGGCTGCTGCTGCTGCCGCTGCCGCCGCTGCTGGCCAGCACTGCTGCGACTGCTGAGACCCAGCTGAGGCCTGTGCTGCCATTCATGGCATGCGCTGCCAATGCGGTGCTGGCCACTGGCCGCTGGAATGTGAATTTATCCAGCTCCCAGCACTGCCATGCAATGCTGCCCAGCCACTCCAGCTGTTCGAGCACTGCGCGGCGCAGAGCCAGTTGTAGCTGCTCTGCCTGCTCCCCCGCCTGCCGCGGCGCGCTCAGCACAACCGCGCTTGCTGCCAGCATGGCACCAATGCCGCGTGCCAGGCTTTCGATGGCTGACATGGCCAATGTGTTGGGTGACACACTCGGCATGGGGCACGTGACTTGCAGCAGGTAGAGTGCGCCGTGCACCTGCTGCAGCAGCGCCGCTCGCTTGCTGCCCGACAGCTGGGCTGCCTCTGCTAGCATCAAAGCGCTCAGGACTTTCAGCTGCGGCCCAAGCTCCCGCAATTCCCTGTGGGTAGAGAACGCGGGGAGGCAGGCATGCAAGGGGGATGAGCCAGTGCCTGCAGGCATTGCACATGGCAGGGTGAGATGTGTTGCAGAGGGCAGACATATTGCGGCAGTGAAGTGCTTCCATAGCACAGCATGCTTGGCACGCGCGAAGTGGTGATGCCTGTCTGGCTCCGCGAGACGGCTCTGCTGATTGCAAGCCCTCGAGCAGCGGAGGGCAGCGCACTCACTGGAGCAGCAGCGGCTGGTCATCCTCCGGGACGTCAAAAGTGTCCGCTTGGGTGCGGAAGGTGGCAGCCAGAGCTGTCATGGCTGCATCAATTGCGTCTGCTGCATGCCTGGTGGTGGCGGGCGGGCGCAGCAGCTCCCGCAGCGCGCGGGCTGGCGGCAGAGCGGAGGGTGAAGGCATGGCAGTGATGGCGGCGGAGGCGTGCCGGTCGGCGGCGGCCTGCTGACTGCTGTGGCTGCGCTGGAGCTGGCGGTTGGCCGCCTCGTGAATACAGGCGCTAGTGCGAGTTGTGTGGGCTGCCCTGCTGCCCTTGAGGCTGCGCGGGCGGTGCAGGCCGACGCGGGGTGGCGCGCCTGGCTGCCGAGGCCAGCTGATGAATGCTTAGAGAGACTGTGAACGGCCGACAGAGTGATCAGGGGCCTGCCGAGGCGTACACATCGTAAGTGGCATTGGCGGCGTGGCGCATCGTCGGCGGTCGGCGGTTGGCGCAGGCGCGGTTGTCAAGGACGCCTCGAGGGCATGCATGGGCAGCACATTGCAGGGGCATGATTGCATTCCTGGTGGCCTGCGCGATCGCCATGCCCTGCTGCCAACTCGGAAAGGGCGGCGCTTTGCCGCTGCCGCCGCCACAGCGTGCGATGCCTGCAGGTGGGGGCCCCCAGCGGTGATCGAAGCATTTGTATCTGATCCTTCGCCCAACATGACTAGTTTGCGCCCACCAGAGCTGCCAGCCGAGGTGCTTGAGCTCATCTTCAGCGCCCACCGACCCCCAGCCCACTGGGCCGAGCCCGAGCCAGTGCTGAGCACAAGGGAGCGGGTGAGCAGCAGGGCAGGCCTGCAGGGCCGATTCCAGCTGCCTGCCGCCGCCGCCACCCTCGCCGCCATTGCGATTGGTGGCCAGCCAATCTGCGTAGCCGGCCACGCACCCCCGCCCTCCTCACATGCTGTGCCAACCCTGCAGGTGCGCTGCCAGCTGGTGTGCAAGGCCTGGCGGCATGCGCTGGACGCGCGCCGCTGGCCGCTGCACAGCCTGACGCTGCGGCCGCTGGAAGGCCCGTTCCAGCCACTGCCTGTGGCGCTCTGGCTTCAGACAGTGCGGCCCACCGTACAGCAGCTGGCAATCGACCTGGAAAGAGCTGAAGCGGAACTGCACCAAACGCGCTCCGGCAGCAGGTGGATTCGCATTGAGGATGGACCACTCACGTTTGACAGCCCAGCAGTCAGCAGCTGTCATGGCGCTATGCTGGCTCTGCAGCCGCCCAGCGTGAGTTGGGCTCCAGTTCTGGGCAGGCCTGCATATGCACAGCCATGTTTCGCTGCGAGCCACAATTGCACATCAAGCCAAGATGGTGCCCTTCAGCCTGCAGAGTTCGTAAGGTTTGCTGCCTGCTGCATGCATGTGCTAGCGACGGCCGCAAAGCGGCTGCCCCTCACAGGACTCCACGTCCCCGCTGCCACGTAGGCACTGCGCTCGCTGAGCCTGTCGGCTCCTTTTGAGCTGCTTGCACGCTTCGTGCCAGACGTGGGCCACTTCACTGGCTTGACGCAGCTGGAGCTGCAGGCCGGAAGCTTCCCTGATGCAGAGTTGGACGACAATGATTGGAACGAGGATGGTGCCGATCTGGACCAATGCCTGCTGCAGCACCTACCCCATTCCTTGGAGTCTCTCAAGCTGGCTCGCTTTCATTCAGTGCACCTTAAGCCGCCGGCAGCGCCGGACCGTGCAGCTCAGCTCAGCGCGCACGGCGCTCAAGCGGCAGCCTCGCTCAGCAGGCTGCCGCCAGCGATCACTCGGCTGGAGATTGCTGGCAGCGGCCACGTGGGTCTGGCTGCGCCGCTGCCCAGCCTGGCGCAGCTGGCCATCTCACGTTGCTTCTTCTTCAAGGTGTCCGGCGAGGGGCTCAGCCTGCCACAGCTGACCAGCCTGCAGCTGGCTGGCCGAATGGCAGGGGTGCATCTGCACTGCGGCGCAATGCCCGCTCTGGCGCAGCTGGAATCCAGCAGCATCCATCTGGCTGCTGAAGACAGCTTCGCTGCCCTGAGGCAGGTCACACGCATGCGCTTGGTGGTTGCACGCACCTTCCTGCGAAGCACTGCGGAGCTGCTGGCAGGCGTGTCGGCCTCGCTGCGCAGCCTGACCATCCGTGCATCACTTGCAGACATGGGCTTGGCCGCTAAGGCAGCCCAAGTGCTGGCTGCCGCGGGCACAGCGCAGCTGACTTACCTGGTGCGTTGATGTTACTCTGGCTTGCTAGCTGGCCCTGGAACGTGCTGCCTGGCAGCCCACCAATGAACCAGAGCATGCCCCTGTGTATGCATGCGTGCCTTGGTGGGTCCACGGCTTGCTGCCACAGTAGCTCACGCTCTGCCCCTGCTTCCCTTAGGATTGTCAGGCACTCTGCTTCCTGCCTACACCCTTCCCATCTGCCTCGCTCCCTCCCTTATGCTGTACAGGAGTTCAGTGGCTCCGTCTGCCTGGAGTTCCTGCCGTCATGGCCCAGCCTGCAAGTCCTGGCGCTCGACGGCGTGCGACCCACAAGTGTCACGATATCAGAGATGGAGGCGCTGGCGGCAGCACCCAGCTTGCGCCGCCTGGAGCTGGCCTGCAGCTTGGCCTCAGAAGGCGGTGCAATGGCTCTACGCCAGGAGGCGGAATGTATGCTGGTGCGTACGTGGCGGGATTCGGCATGCAAGTTGCAGGGCTTGCTGCCGCTACCCGGCAGCTGTCTGAGCTGGCACCGTGCCTTGGCAAGGTCACCAAGCATATGCATGCACGGGCTTGCCTGCCGGGCCATTCGTCAACCAACTCGCTGAGGTTGGGCCCCTTTGCAGGAGATGGAGCGCAGGCTGCCTGGGTGCACAGTGGCCGAGTACGACTTCTGATGTTGGCTTTCGTGTAGCCATTTGGGAACAGCCAGAAGCAGCAGGCAGCTGGATGGGATTAGATGGTGAGACAACATTTGGAATGCCGCCCCTGCTCTTCTGGAAGTGCAGCAGGCACTGCCCAGCTGCCGCCCAGCCTAAGTGCACACACCTTGTCAGCCCAGGCAGAACCGGCAGTCTGACTGCACCCTGCCCTGTGGTTGGCTTGCAATGGCGTCAACAACACTGCAGCATGCTGTGCAGCGGGTTCAGCGGCATCAGCTCTTTACAGCAGCAATGCCGCACACACAGCAACCTGCATTGAAATGTGCCTGTAACATCCGCCGCCATGCAGTTGAGCAGGTTTGCTTTTGGCAGGGCAGTGTGCACGCTGCTGGCTGGCGGCACATGTGCAGCACTGGGGTCGAGCGGCATGGCCTTCATGGTTGCGCGAGGGCGGGCATGTGGGCTGACCAGTAGGATCCACACTCTGTGCCATGTTGGTCTGAATTAAGTGTCTGGTGCACAGCACATGATTAATCTGCTGCCAACCTCCCTTCATGCTGCCCACACGAGCGCAGCACCGCCGACACGCCCGCCATCTCAGCGCCAGCTTCTGCCCACCGGCTGGCCTCTGCAGCTCCCCTGCTTCGCATCTCCCAGCGCCATGGCTGTGCCCAGGGCCCCCGAGCTGCCAGCCGAGGTGCTTGAGCTCATCTTTATCGCCCTCGGACCCCCAGCCCACACTTCAGTGCATCCAATGCCAGTGCTGGGCGCAATGGACCGGGTGAGAGCGGTTGCTGGAGCGATCCGGCTGAATCCGGCTGCTCAACTGCTGCCGCCCTCGCCGCCGCCATGCTCGCCGCCGCCCGGTGCTGCAACCTTCCTACGGCTGAGGCGTGACCGCAAGCCTGCACCTCCCGCGCAGCTGCGCTGCCAGCTGGTGTGCAAGTCGTGGCGGCATGCCCTGGATGTGGGCCGCTGGCCGCTGCCGCAGCTGATTCTGCAGGCAAGCAGGAGCGGAGGGGCGACAGCGTCCGCGCCAGCAGCGGCGTTGTGGCTGCAGCGCTTGCGGCCAACCGTGCAGACGCTTCACATCCAGCTGGCGGGCGAGCCGCAAAAGTACCGCGCGCCGTTGCTCAGCATTGACAGTCCTGCTGCTCAGGCTGTGCAAGCCGCGCTGCTGGCGCCCCGCCCCCTGAACGTGAGCCCATGTGCAATGTTGCGTCGGGGTGCAGTGCAGCCTGCCGTGCAGCTGCAAGTTCAATTAACAGCGTCAGTTAGAGCAGCGCTTAGCGCAGTACCACAGCTTTCCAAAGGCGCTTGCCTTTGGTCACCAACAGTTGCCTCACACGCCCCTCCCAACACCCCTGACCCTGCTGCAGGCGCTCCGCCGCCTGTCGCTGGTGGCACCCGCTCAAGTCATTCTGCACTTCCTGCCCACCATCAGACAGCTGCACAACCTGGAGCATCTCGGGCTCTGTGCTCAGAGGAGCGATGGTCCATTTGGGCCTGCGTGGGACGGAGATGCGGGACTGCGTCCAGCGCAGCTGCAGCACCTGCCACCGTCACTGGAGTCCCTCACTATCACCAACTTCTTTTGGGTATGGCTTGAGCCCTGATGCAGCAGACAGGCTAGCAGGAGATGCCGGTAGCGGCGCCGAGCCAGCCCAGCTTCTGGCGCAGATCAGCAGGCTGCGCATTTGTGCTGTTGAGGCCTTCATAATGTTCATGCCATTGCCCCGCTTGGCTGACCTGGCTATCAACCAGTGCAACGGGGCTTATTTGGACTGGCAGGGGCTGTGCCTGCCCCAGCTGACCAGCCTGCAGCTGCCGACGCAGGGCTCCCCCACCCTGTTCCGCGGTTTCAGCCCACCTTCACGGCCTGCCGGAGCAGTGCACATGTGGTGTCATGCCTTCCCTGCGCTGGCACGCCTCACCCGTGGCACCTGCACGCTGAGCGTGGCCGACAGCTTTGCAGCCCTGAAGCACCTAACTCAGCTGCAGCTGCGCTATGAGCGTCTGACTCACCTTGAGGGTGACACGGCTCTGCTGTGTGCCGCAGCAGCGTCCCTGCGGCGCTTGGGCATTGAGATCGTTCCTAAGTTGAACGAGCAGCTGGCAGGGAGGGCTGGTGAGGTAGCGGCGACAGCTGGGCTTGAGCGGCTGACGCGGCTGGTGAGATCTGCTCGAACATGCTTCACATGCCTGCTGCTTGTGGTTTGCTGTGATGCGGAGCGCAAGTGCTCCACAGCGGCAAGCCTGCACCCGAATTGCATGTTTCTGACAGCCATTTACTCCTGCACATCCTTCCGCCCACCGTCACTTACTCCTCCCCTTCCGACCTTCCACCTCCCTGCCAGGAGTTCAACGGTCTGGCCTGCCTGGAGCATCTGCCCGCCTGGCCCAGCCTGCAAGAGCTGCTGCTGCCCAGTGTGCACCCGACAAACCTCGATGCTGGGCATCTGGCGCTGCTGGCTGCGGCGCCCAGCCTGCGGCGGCTGGCCTTCAGATGCATCATTAGCTGCGCAGACGATGCTGCCAAGCATGCAGAGAGGGCCCGCCTGCAGGTGCGCTACACGGTTGATGGCGGGGCAGTGTAGCAAGGTTTGCTGTTGATGTAGGGATTGCTGAAGTCTTCAGCATGCACCATTCTGCAACGCCTGCGGACCAGTTGTCCGCATTCTGTCTGCAGGAGTTGCAGCAAGCACTTCCCGGGTGTGCTGTACAGGCGTATTGATTGGGGCTGGTAGCAGCAGCAGCAGCAGGAGCAGCAGCACCGGGCGGCGGCGATGGCGACAGCTGCTGCAGCAGCGGCACGTGCTGGTCGATCCTACCAGAAGTGCAGCAGGCACCACCTCCCTGCTGGGGCACATGTACGGGTGGGCGTGCCTCACATGTAGCGTTCAATGGTGCCAGCTCTTCACAGCAACCGATGCTTTTCAGTTTCACCATGTGCTTGCAACATCTCGCCTCAATTTGCCAGTAGACCCTCATGTCTGCTGGTGCTGCTCAGCAATGCGGTGCACCAAGTGAGGCACAGCGCCATGGCGGGCCGGGCGCGGCAGGTTTGCAGCAGGGCAGGTGTCGCCTTGACGCCAATGAGGTGCACATGGCCAGGCAAACATACGTATTGGCGAAGCTGCAGCTAGGCTACGAGCGCTTCAGCCAGGAAGCACTTGGCATGCTGCATGGCGGAAGGCTCATGCGTGCGCTGCGCCGCCTCGCGGCGCCGGCCGGCATCTGGCCAGGCCGGCTGGCTGTTGCCGACTCTTCAAATCTCCCAGCGTCATGGCTGCCTCGCTTAGGGCCCCCGAGCTGCCAGCCGAGGTGCTCGAGCTGATCTTCAGCGCCCACCGACCCCCAGCCCACTCCTGGTCTGTCCCTGAGCCAGTGCTGAGCACTAAGGAGCGGGTGAGCAGCACGGCAGGCTGAAGGGTGGCGTTCCAGCCGCACGGCAGCTAGCTGCCGCTGCCTCCGCCGCCTCGCTGCACGTTGGGCGGTCGGCTGGCTGCCACCCATCCGTAATGCCTTGAAAGAGCCTAATGCGGCATTGCCGTGCAGGTGCGCTGCCAGCTGCCAGCTGGTGTGCAAGGCATGGAAGTATGCCCTCGACCCGCGGCGCTGGCCGCTGCGGCAGCTGGTTTTGGATGGCACACGCCGTGAGAGCTTCACCGGCAAAGTGACGCTGCCCACTGCGCTGCCGCTAGCGCTGTGGATGCAGCACGTGAGGCCGGGGATAGAGGATCTGGATCTTGAGCTGCGCGGCATACTTGCAGACTTTGCAACGCAAACCGAGCCGTTAGGTACCCGCAGCCCGACAGTAGAGGCGGTGCATGGCGCACTGCTGGCGCTGCAGCCAACCGCAGTGAGTCACACCATGTGGTAGTTCAGGATTGTGTTAACTGCAGATGCCCGGCGCCCTCTGCTACTCGGATGGACATCGACATGCTTGCATCATGCAGTTCTGCAGTCCTGCAGTGTGCAATACTGCATGTGGCACCAGGGTCTGAGACCGGCTAAAGCTACCCTCGTTAACCTGCTTTCTGGTACCACTGGTACTCTCTCCTGCAGTCTTTGCGGAAGCTGATCCTGGCAGCACCCTTCCGAGCGATGGTGCGTTTGCTGCCAGTGCTGAGCCGCTTCACAGGCCTGCGCGAGCTTGGGCTGTTTGCTGACAGCTGGACGGATGATGAGCCTCCTGACTGGAGTGAGCCCGGAGCGGTGCTGCGGCCGCCGCTGCTGCGCCACCTGCCGCGCCAGCTAGAGAGCCTAGAATTTGCCTTCTTCAGTGAGGCGCACCTGAAGGCAAGGGAGGGTGCAGCCAGTTCGGCAGCAGTGGCGGCAGCTAGTGAGAATCAGGCGGAGGCAGCTGGCGTCGGAGGATTGCTGCCACCGATGGCAGGCAACGGCGTCCCAGCAGAGCTGTTTCCCAACCTCGAACACTTGCAGACGTATTGCTGCGACACAGTCACGCTGGATGCCTCGCTTCCCAGCCTGCAGCAGCTGGAGATAACTAAAGGCAGCCATGTCAGCATTGAGGGAGCGCAGCTGCACCTGCCGCAGCTGACCAGCCTGGTCCTGGACGATGTGCGCACAGATGTGCTGCTGCACTGTGCATCTGTGCCTGCTCTGGCTCATCTAAACCTCGCTCATGCCTGCCTGGCGCGGCCTGATGACAGCCAGCCGGGTGCAGGCAGCGGCTATGCGGCCCTGCGGCGCCTAACGCAGCTCGAGCTGCACCTTGACTTTGAACGGCCAGGGGACAGCTTGGCGCTGTTGGCAGGCGTGGCGCCAACCTTGCGCAGTTTTCGTTTGTGGGGAGGCCACGAATTTGATCAGCAGGTGGCTGACGCCTTGGAAGACGCTTCCCAACTCACACACCTGGTCAGCAATCCATCAGCAGCTAACTGTGGGAGCAAAACATGTGCTTGGTTGCATGTTGCATGGGCCGCACGCGCCTTGGAACCCTTGCCAGCCTGCAATCTGTGTGTCAGCCCATGCCTCGCACCTCCTGTTGTTTTACCAAGTTCCTGCCTCTGCCAGTCTGATCCGCAGGATGTGCATGGCTCAGCTTGCCTGGCAAACCTGCCGGCCTGGCCCAACCTGCAAGAGCTGAGTTTACTTCACGTGCGGCCCACAAGCATCACAGCGGAGCAGCTGGCCCTGCTGTCCGCGGCCCCCAGCCTGCGGCGCTTTGTGCTAGCTCATTACGGGTGCACGAAAGAGGTTGCCCGCGAGGCGGCTTGGCAAATGGAGGCGGAGCGCATCGTGGTGAGTGGGGAAGATTGTGGCCCCATGCCAGTTGTGGGCTGTGTGTGTGAGCAGAGCAGTGCATGGCCGCTGCCGGTCAGCTTGCTCTGCATAATGCCACCCATGCTTGCTGCCAGTGGTATGTTGGAAATCTCACTCCCATATTTGCAGGAGCTGCAGCAGGCGCTGCCCCGCTGCATTGTGCACAAGGCATGACGGGCAAACCAGCAAGCTGCTGTAGAGGGCTGACCAGTGAACAATGTCTTGCCCACATCCTGACAAACCTACTGCCTGCCAGCTTGTTTGTGCGAATGCCATCAGATCCTTGCTTTAAATGTAACACGGAGGCGATCCCAAAAAGTAGACCCAATGTGAACAATCGACAGGTGTGAGAGTTGCGTTGCACAGTGCGTCGTTCGGCTTCAGCATGCACTGTGGTGGCTGCAACAGCTTGGCGCTGCGGCGGCCACAAAATGAAAAAGCTGCTGCACACCAGCAGAGGGAGAGAAACAAAGGGTAGTAAGGGCTATTCAGGGCTATCGGCAGGGAGGCAAAAAGGCAGGGGAATTGGGGCAGCCAACAACACGGGCCGCCGAGGTGCCAGCACAACGCTGGTCAGGTCAAGGTGTTGGTACAAGCCTAGCAAGCAAGCGCTGCCAGGGTGGGTATGGAAGCGCCTCCCGCAGGGCGCGCAGCCCGCACAAGGACGGCCGCGCCAATCAGCAGCCTTGCAAGCCGCCGCGGGACAGCAATCACGCCCGCTGGCTGCAGGCCCGCTGGCTGCCGCTGCTGCGGCTGAGCCGCCTCACAGCTTGGTGTGCACTGCCGCGATGGCGCCCTTCACTGGGCCCTCCCGCAGCAGCGGCTTCAGGTCGCCCTTTCCTCCCTCCGGCTCGTCAGAAGCCATGCGGTGGTAGCACTGGGCAGCCAGCACCTCGGCGGCGTTGTTGTTGACGCGGGCGCTGCAGGGGAGGAATGGGTGGGTGGGGTGGCTTGTCAGGCGGCTTGTGTGGGCGCAGCAGAGGCAGGAGGGAAGTGCAGGGGGAGCAAGTGCGATGCAACAGCAGCAGCACTGAGCAACATCGCTTGGCAGCAGCAGCAGCAGCGGCAGCAGCTTGCTGGCGACACCACCATCGCCTTGCGCACAGTGCAAAGACATGCGCAGACAGGCTGGGCGCCATGCGCCATTTCTTTGCGCCATTTCTTTCCAAAGAGGCAGGACAGGGCTGCAGCAGCAGCACACCTGCGGTAGAGCGCGCACTGCGCCAGCATCGCGCTCCACACGCCGGCGCAGGCCACCGCCAGCGCCACAAAGGCGGCCAGGCCCCAGTTGAGGCGGCCGGACGCGTCCCACAGAGACCAGTTCATGCTGCTGCCGGCTGCAGCGGAGCAGCGAGGGGGTGCAGGATCGAGAGCTGAGCGGAAACGTGTGATGAGGCTGCACGCCACCTTGACAGCAGCTCCGCAAGCGAAGCCAATTTGCAGCCCCAGCTTGCCACAAAGCATGCAGAACACGGTGGACTCTGCATGCAGCTGCCAGCAGGCCATCCAGCTGCTCAACCTTGCCCCTTGACAGCCAGAAAATAGCCGCAAACCATCATCCTTCACCCACCTGGGTGCTGCGCGGCCTGCAGCTCCGTCCAGCGATCGGTGAAGCCCTGCGCCCGCTCCTGAGCAATGAACTCAAACGGCGTCGCCACGCCCGGCAGCAGCTGGTCGCGATTGCCGTGGCGGGGAGCGCCGTGGTGCCCGCGCTGTGCCTGCTGCGCATCCGCCGCCTGCTGCGCATGCTGCTGCGCCAGGTCATGCAGCGCTGCCATCATCATCGGCAGCTGCTGCGCAGGGGCGGGCTGCCCATCCTCGCTGTGGCTGTGGTGGTGGTGCTTGCCGCCGTGGTGGTGGTGGTGGCAGCCGCAGTGCTTGCAGTGGCAGCCCTCTGCCGCCTCCTCGCCACCGGCGGCGCCGCGCGCCGGCCGACGTGCGTGGCCCATCGGCCACCACCAGGGCGCTGCCCTCGGCTCTGCCTCGGCTGTGGCTGCAGCTGGGAGCTGCTCTGTTCCAAGCAGCTGCTGCGCTGCGGCCGAGTCGAGCTGGTCGTCATCGGCTGGGGCCTGCTGCTCTGCCGGCACAGGGACGTTGACGTCCCACTGCCACCGCTGCGTCAGCGGCATGCCGCGCGGGCGCGCCAGCGGCATGGCAGCAGGCTGCTCCTCGGCCGCTGCGCCAGGGAAGCCCGGCGTGGTTGCGCCCGGCAGCGGGCCGCCGTGGGTAGCACCCACCACCGCCGCCGCGCGCGCAAGGTGCATCTGCACAATCTCCATCTGACCGGCCGTGGCTGTGGGCCGCGAGCGCATGCAGCGCACCATGCAGGCGGTCCAGTTGAGCAGGGCGGACAGGCCGCCCTGGGGCTGGCCGCACTCGGCCGCCGGGTCGGGCGCACCGGGCGGCAGCTCGGGCGGGCCAAAGCGCCGGCCCAGCTGCACGTGCTGCATCACGCCCACCACGCGCCCGCCATGCACCATCACCATCGTCTGCACGCGGGCGGGCTGCGGGGCCACCTCCTGTGAGGGTGGGAGGGAGCAGGGTGGCAGGAGCCACTGTTGGTAGTGGCGCAGGCTGCGGCAGGCGGCCCCGGAGGCTGGGGGCTCCAGGCGGGGCGCCCGGGCCAGCGGCGCCGGCCCCAGCCCTGGACGGCCTTGCTGCAGCTCGTGAGGGTCGGGAAAGCGGCGCAGGGGCTGCGAAGGGGCTTGCAGGGTGGGGCCAGCGCCCCAGCAGGCCCCCAGGCTCACCGCGCGCTCCACCATCCGGTCGCCCGCCGCGCCGCAGACCAGCAGGGCCAGCCCCAGGAGGAGCAGGCGCGCTGCTGGCCGCGCGGTCCCCATGTGTAGGGCTCTGTTCGCTGGGCTCGTGTCGGCCTAGTGGGGAGACACCCCTGCAGGGGTTTGAAGCGCTGGCGGGCTGGTGGGCTGCTTTGTGGGTGGGCGGCATGGGCGTGCATGGGCAACCCAGCTGCCAGCGGGCTTTTGCAGGGCAGGGGGCCTGCTCATGCCTCTTTGGCAGTTTGGTAGAACACTCCAGACCACCCTACAGCCTGCCAAGCAGCTCCACGGCACCGGCCCGCATTGATTCTGGCCAAATAGGGACCCAGCAGCGGCCGCCATGGGCAAGGGGGGCCCCCTCGCGTTTCTGAACAAGGTGGGCCCGCGCAGCCGCCGCCTGGCGCCCGCCTGTTGCAGCAGCCGCCGCCGCCGCATACTGCCGCCGCCCACCGCCACCCCTCTTCCCTCCCCCGCAGAAAACATGGCACCCTGGGCGCATCCAGAACCTGGAGGAGGTGTGGAAGCGCCAGCAGGACGCGGCCAAGGAGGAGCAGAAGCTCAAGGAGTACGCCAAGCAGCTGCAGGAGGAGCGGGCTCGCGAGGAGCTGGCACAGGTGGCCGAGGCAGCGGGCCACAAGATGTGAGCAAGCAGGCGGCGATTGTTTGGTTGCGGGTTATCTGCAGGGCTGTAAAGCTGGAGAGGCATGCATCGCATGTGCGCCGGCTGGACAGGCATCCACACTCGGAAACCATGGCCGCTGGTGATGCCCCAACCGCCGCGAGCCCACCCCTCCTGCTAAGCACCGTCCGTGCACACGCTTTTCACACATCCCTGCCCTGCTGTCTCACACCCTGTCTCCCCCCAGCAAGAGCGACCGGCTGGACTGGATGTACCAGGGCGGCGTGGCGCAGCGGCAGGAGGCTGACCAGCGCCATGCGGCACAGGAGGCGGCTGCTGCCGCCGCCACCACGGCGCCTGCCCCCGGCGAGGGCGCGCCCCCTGGCGGCGCCGCCCCCGCCCCCCGCCTGCCCGCGTTCTATCAGGAGGACACGCCGGCATCGGCGAATGAGATGTGGCAGCGCCTGCACGCCGACCCGCTCTTCGCCATCAAGCAGCAGGTGGGCTGGGCTGTTGGCTTGTTTTGTTTTCACAGTGGCTGCCAAGCAGTTTTCTACAGCTGCTGCTGCTGGCCATCAGCATGTGGGCTGGTGCTGACTTGTTTGCTGGTCCTCCGAGAGCAGCTTGTCATGATTTCCATGCCCTCGGGTTACTGTATTGCACTGCAACACATTTAGGCCTGCTGAGCTGCTGCAGTTGCCTTCTGTTTGGGCGAGCTATTCAGCGCTGGTGCAGCAGCTGTTTTCGCATTGCAGTCCTGATGCATCTTAGCTGCCAACAAGTTGGACCTTATCGGCCTTGAGGCATCACTCCTGCTTGCGAGCCATCCTTTCATGCAGGAGCTGGCTGCTCGACGCAACATTGTGGCCAACCCGGTGAAGATGCTGGAGATCAAGGCTCAGGTGAACACTCTTTGGCTTGATTGATTCTGTTGGCAGTTGTTTTGTGGCCTTGCAACCAAGAAGCAATGAAGATGCTGGAAATCAAGGCGCAGGTGAACACTCTTTGGCTTGGCTGTTGTTCGTCGGCCAGCTGTTGTCTTGCAACTGAGATGCAGTCAAGATGCTGGAGATCAAGGCGCAGGCGGGTGCCCTTTGTGCCATTCCTGACTGTCCCCTTTGTGCTATTCTCACTGTGCAGCAGCCTGCAACTGCAATCTGCACGCAGCTCATCTGCCGCAGCACCTCCAAAGAGTGCTGCGCCCATTGGTCGACCTGCCGCTGTGCTGCCTTCCCTGCAAACCAATGTTCGCGCCCCTGCAAACCACCTGATGCAGGTCAAGGAGCTGAAGCAGCTGGCGGGCGGCAAGAAGGAGAAGAAGAAGGCCAAGAAGGAGAAGAAGGCCAAAAAGGAGCAGCGCAGCAAGCACAAGCGCGACCGCTCCTCCTCTCCTTCCTCGGGCAGCGAGGGCGCGGCGCCTAAGCGGCAGCGCTCGCTGTCGCCGCCGCGCCGCGGGCGCGAGCAGCCGCCGGCTGCGGCTGCGGCTGCTGCGGGCCGCGGCAGGGATGAGGCTCCCGCCGCTGCGGCTGGGCGGGGCAGGGGGGATGAGCGCCGGGGCGGCGAGCGGCGGCTTGCGGATGAGCGGGGCGGGCGGCATGAGCGGGGCGGCGGGTATGGCGAGCGGTGGCGGGGGGAGGATGGAGGGCGGGCGCGCCCCCGCAGCCGCAGCCCGCCGCGCGGCGGCCGTGACGACGGCGGCAGCCGGCGGGCGCGCAGCCGCAGCCTCAGCAGGGATCGCGGTGGGCGGGACTACCGCCGGGATGGCAGCAGGGACCGCCACCGGGACGAGCGGGACCGCCAGGAGGACCGCAGCAGGCGGGACGATGACCGTAGCAGGCGGGGCGATGACCGCAGCAGGCGGGACGATGACCGCAGCAGGCGTAGCCGCAGCCGCTCTCGCTCGCCGCGCCGCGACCGCAGCAGGAGCCGCAGCAGGGAGCGGCGCGCGGCGGCGGCGGCGGGTGCACAGCAGCCTCGCCAGGAGCAGCAGCAGGAGCAGCAGCAGGAGCAGCGGCAGCAGCAGGATGGGCCAGGCGGCAGGCCGGGAGGGGTGCAGGTGCACATGGACGGAGCCTCCGCCCAGGTGTGTGTGGTGTGCAGCAGGGTGCAGTTGGTTCTGTGTGTGGGCGGCAGCCAGAGTGCAATCGACGGTGTGTGGGCAGGAGCAGAGTGCAGTCGACTGTATGATTGCCTTTGTGAATCGCAGCGGCAGAGCGTGCACGCAGTGCGCTTACCATGCGCAGTAAAATAAGAAAGGCTTCCAGCTCAGCCTTCCCTGTACCAACCACTCAACCATTCATTCCACTTTCGCCCCTCCCCTGCAGGGCAAGTCGGCTCAGTACGGCATCAACTGGGCAAGCCACGTGCCTGAGGAGGCGCGGCGCGCAGACCGCAGGTGCTGCGCTGTGCTTTTCTGGGTGCTGCGCCGTGCTTAACGCTGCACCATGCTGCGCTCTGCTGCATGAGGGCTTCGCTGTGCTAGTCATCCTGACTTAACAGTCATCCTGACTTAAATGAGGCTGCATGTTGGCAGCTGGTGGAAGCAGCTGCCCTCCCGCTCACTTTGTGTGAACTTCCTTGCTTGCAGTGACTTTGCGGAAGCCACACGCCGGCGGCTGGAGGAGGCGGCCGCCCGCAAGGAGGCTGAAGAGCGGGAGAAGGCGGCGCAGCGGTACCAGCGCAAGGAATACCGTACGGGGAAGCTGACAGGTGCGCTGTGCAGGGAGGGAGGAAAATACTTCAGCCCCAAAGCATGCGGCGAGGGTGACATGCAGAGGAGGAGAAGCGATGGCAGCTGGCTGAGATCGCGGCGGACGCCCGTTTCCTGACTCGCCACTATTGCACGAGGTTCTGCCGACTTCAGCTTTGATTCACTCTCATCCTCTCACAATGCAGAGGAGGAGAAGCGGCGGCGGCTGGCTGAGATGGCGGGGGCGGCGCACGAGCACGAGGCGGACCGTGCGCAGCGCCTGCGCCGGCAGGCCGAAAAAGAGGCGGAGGAAGGTACGAGGGCGCTAGTGTAACAATTTGCTGTGTGTGCCGTCTGGCTCTTGTGCTGCGCTGTTCTGCTGTTTGCGTCAACAGCAGCAGCCGCGATTAGCATTGCAGCTTGGTGGCTGCCGCCGCTGCTGCAGCTGAGCCATGCAGCCGCAGCAGGAGCCCCGACTGCCTGCCTCCCTGCTCCCCACAAACATCCCTATTGCAGAGGCGGCGCACGGCGCACGCCACCACTCGGACACAGCCGCCTTCCTGCAAGCCGCCACAAAGGACGTGTATGGAGCTACCCAGGGGGGCGGCGCCTCTCTGTCAGAGGCTGTGGGGCGGCGGGCGGCGTTCAGCGACCGTCGCGACGGCGGCGCGGCCTTCCGCCGCCACGGCTGAAGCGCAGCGGTGGTGCAGCGGCGGCGCCCGTTTGTGCAGCTTGCTGTGCGTGCTTTCAACAATTTCAATATGTTCCACAAGCCAGCAGATCGCGCTCATCCTGCCTGCACTGTCATGTCTGCGTTGCTGTGCTTGAACTTGCAACCACTGCTGTTGCCTCCCAGTGGGCTTTCAGTCGCAGCAAGGGAGTGATCGCCATGCCGCATTATATCTGCGCAATATTTGCGGTTTTGCTGGTGACGGCAAGCAACAACAGAGCCACGGAATGGCAGCCACGGATTGTTCATGGCAGCAGACCAGCTGCACGGTTGCAAGCGGCGGTCAGCGGCAGCGGGAGCACGCTCAGCAGGCCAGAAAGCCGGCTCTCTCTGCTGCATCCGACTCAGCAACATTCCCACGTTCTCTTGCCCGCCCCCCGCCCCCCTGCGCCTCGCCCTGCGCTCGCTCGCAACTCGCCGCCTTCGCTCCGAGGCCCGGGCTTGGCCGCACGCTGCTCATCTAAACTCCTGTGGCTAATTCCAAGCCAGGAAGCAGCATGATCGCGCCCAAGAAGCAGTCGCTGCAGGGGAACCCCTCGCAAATTCTGCCCAGCGAGCTCATAGACCGCTGCATAGGCAGCCGCGTGTGGGTGGTGATGCGCGGCGACAAGGAGCTGGAGGGCACGCTCAGGCGCGGCGCTGGGGCGGGCCGGGTGGCGGGGCCGCGGCGGCGGCAGGCGGCGACTGCCCTCCAGCCTAGCTCACGTGCCGACCGACCCGCCTTTGTTGTTCTCCTGCCCGCAGAGGCTTCGATGTGTTTGTGAACATGGTGCTGGAGGATGTGACGGAGTGGGAGATCACGCCAGAGGGCAAGAAGGTGGGTGCTGCGCTCTTCTGCACTTGCCGCTATCTTTTGATTGCTGGACTGCGCTTGTTGTGATGCACCACCCAGCCTGGAACTGCAGTGCTGTGCGACACTTGGCGCCCGTGTCTGCCGCGCTGCTGGCTGTGATACAGCCGATGCAAGCATGTTTGCGTGGGGAGCAGCAACAGCACGGCCTGGT
>VFQQ010002950.1_pt1 | contig 17712 bp, 14 predicted proteins | sample 3512341 | NCBI WGS metagenome assembly VFQQ01 (sample SAMN10412373, study PRJNA504923) | tailings metagenome | isolation source: Relicate 2 Philex TSF1 revegetated site | place: Philippines: Tuba, Benguet | collected 2017-08-29 | reverse complement strand
GTCGCGCAGGAAGATCTGTCTCCGCCGAGAGGCCTGATCCTCCGCGAAGTCCAGGAACATGCTCACGATGCGATTGAGCTCGGTGATCTCCGGCTCGAGCAGATAGTTCTTGGCCACGGCCACATCACGGCGGCGCACCTGCGCGCCATCGAACGCCGTGAGGCCCATGTTGGGGGCGTCGGCATCCACGCGCCTGGCGATGATCTCGGGGGCCGTGAGCTTGGTGAGGGCATAGTGCAGCGTGTTCTGGACCGTCTGAAACACCCACCTCGGCCGGAACTGCGTCTCCCGAGCGCTTCGTACCCGCATGCCCACGGCCAGGATCGCGGGGAGTGCGTAGTGCAGTACGGTGCGGGAAGTCGTTCTCCCGCCTTCACCTCGAACTATTAAGTATGGCTTAATGGTTGCCCCAGGATCGACCTCGGCAGCCCGAATGACGGCCCTCAGATGTGCGTTGATGTTCGGCACTGTGCTCTGGAACAGCTCCGCCATCTGCGCCTGGGAGAGCCACAAGGTCTCGCCGTCGAAGCGGATTTCCGGACGCGACCGACCGTCTTCGCTCTGATACAGCAGGAACTCGCCCGGCGCCGGCGGCACGAGGTCCCCACTCACTGGCTCAGCTCCCCGATCATCTTCACGATCCGGTCGGTCACCACCTTGAGCTCGGCATCGATCTCTGCCAGCGGCCGAGGTGGAGTGAACACGTAGAAGTGCCGGTTGAAGGGAATCTCGTAGCCAACCCTGGTCTTCTCGTGGTCGATCCAGGCATCGGGCGCGTGCGGCTTCACCTCGCGTTCAAAGTAGGCCTCCACACTTTCGGTAAGCGGCACGTTCTCGGTGTCACGAAGAGCGCTATCGGGCAGCGGCTTGCCCTTGGCCTTGCCCTTGGTGGCCAGCAGCACGTTCCCGCTCTCATCACGCGCGGGGCGTTCTACGGTGATCGTGCGATACCCAAAGTCTTCGTTTCGGAAGATCTTCGAGATGGGCTTGCCATCACGCGTGGCCTCGTCGAATGCGCCAAACAGTCGTGTGATTTCCTCGATGTGCGCCGAGCCGATTTCCCGGCGCTTGCTGCCAAGGCTCCTGCGCATCTTCTGCCACATGCCGCTGGCGTCGATGAGCTGCACCTTGCCCTTTCGAGGCGCCGGTTTGCGGTTGGTCACGATCCACACGTAGGTGGCGATGCCCGTGTTGTAGAACAGGTCCGTGGGCAGCGCGATGATGGCCTCCAGCAGATCGTTTTCCAGCACGTAGCGGCGTATCTCACTTTCCCCGCTACCGGCGCCGCCCGTGAACAGCGGGCTGCCATTCAGCACGATGCCGAAGCGGCAGCCACCATCCTTTGCCGGGCGCATCTTGCTGATCAGGTGCATGAGAAACAGCAGCGACCCGTCCGACACACGCGGCAGCCCGGGGCCAAAGCGCCCGTCGAAGCCCTGCTGCTCATGCTCGCGACGGACTTCCTTCTCGATCTTCTTCCACTCCACGCCGAAGGGCGGATTGGAAAGCATGTAGTCGAATTTCCTGCCGGGCAGTCCGTCGTTCGAGAGCGTGTTGCCGGCAAGGATGTTGGTCACCTCCTGGCCCTTGATGAGCATGTCCGCCTTGCAGATGGCGTACGACTCGTCGTTGAGCTCCTGTCCGAACATCACCAGTCGCGCTTCCGGATTGATTTCTGCCAGATGCTCGCCCGCCACGCTGAGCATGCCGCCCGTGCCGGCAGTGGGGTCGTAAATCGTGCGCACCATCCCCGGCTTGGTCAGCGCATCGTCGTCCTCGATGAACAGCAGGTTCACCATGAGCCGGATGACTTCACGCGGCGTGAAGTGTTCGCCGGCCGTTTCGTTGCTCAGTTCAGCAAAGCGCCGGATGAGCTCCTCGAACACCGTGCCCATTTGCGCATTCGACACCACATCCGGGTGCAGATCGATGGTCGCGAATCGTTGTGTCACCAGATAGAGCAGATTGGCCTTGTCGAGCCGCTCGATTTGCGTGTGGAGATCGAAGCGCTCAAAGATGTCGCGCACTTCCGGCGAGAACGCCTGCAGGTAGCTGCGCAGATTTTCGGCGATGTGATCCTGATCGCCCAGCAACGTGCGCAGGTCCAGCCTGGAAGTGTTGTAGAACGATTGACCGGCCGCCTTGCGCAGAAACGGCTCCGGGTTGAGCCCGGCCTTGCTGCGCTTCTCGAGCTCCTTCAGCACCGCCGCCTTGCTGGACTCCAGCACACAGTCGAGGCGCCGGAGCACGGTGAACGGCAGGATGACCCGGCCGTATTCGGATTGCTTGAAGTCACCGCGCAGCAGGTCGGCTACCGACCAGATGAACGCGGAAAGGTTTGGGGTGGCCGAGGCAGCGGCGCGCGCGGTGGTGGGCGCGGAGACAGCGCCAGCGGTCAGCTCATTCGACATCAGCAGGGGGGAGGCGGAAAGGACGGTGCGGCTCAAGCCGGCAGTCCAAATCTGGATCCCTGGACAGCGATGCGGGAGCCGCACACGGCTGCCATTTCCCTTCGCTTGACAGCGAGCGGGCACGAAGCGAATCGTTTCTCATATGCACGCCGTTTCGCGTAGTACAGTCAGTCTCCGAATATTTCGACTTGACCTGAAGACCATGCCCCATCGATTCTCTCCTCTGGCCATGCTGTGCGCCCCGCTTGTTCTGGGCCTCAACGGGCTGGCGAGGTTCAGTGCGCCTGGCGCGTCGGCCCCAATACCCACGCTACCAGTAGCGCAGCTTCCCGTGGCCATCCGCGCTGCAGCGCATCTGGCCGAACACGAGGACCAAGTACGCAAGCTCTGGCCCGGCTTCTGGGATACGCGGTTCACTTACGGTGTCTTCCCTGTCAACGGTGGGACCCTGGTGATGCACCCGCGCGGCGAACGCCCAGCGGGCACAATCCCGCCAGTCGACATCGCCCTGCCCACCATACTCAAGGAGCGCGCAGCATTTGTTCCCGAGAGGCAGGGCTCGTTTTTCTTTGATTTTGAGTTCCGCCTGGGCTCGCAGCGTATTCCGGCGTTTTCTCCTCACGGGCACTACGCGCTGCAGCGCGGCCCCAGCGCGGACCGCCGATGGACGGCGGACTCGGCAGCGAGCTTTGTGCTCTTCGTGCTGCACGAGAGCTTTCACGCGCACCAGTTGAAGCACTTTGCGCCACTTCCGAATGAGTCATCGCCAGCTGCGAATCTGGTGCCGATGCGGCCACACAGAGGCCTGACGGAGGACTCGCTGTTCAAAGCGCAGCTTGCGCGCGAGCGCTCGCTATTGGCCGCCGCTGTCGAAGCGCCGGATTGCACCGCAGCGACCGACCCGCTCAATCGATACGTGGAACAGCGCAAGGTGCGACTCACGCAGCTTCCGGCGCCGTTTGCCGCCTTCGAAGACGCCCACGAGCGCGCCGAGGGTGTCGCCACCTGGATTGGCCTGGCTGGCGTTCATCGTATCATGACGGGCGACGCAACGGGGCCGCGCCGCGACGTCTTGGCTGACCTGCGCGAGATGTACCGGGACTCCTCGGGCGAACCCTTTGGCGACGGTTGGACGCAGTATGTGTCGTGGCACCTCTATGCCACGGGCTCGGCCAAGACCGAGATTCTAGCGCGATGCGGAGTGAGCACGTGGAGACTTGAGATATCAGGCGGGCGCTCGCTACAGTCGCTGCTGGACGTACTTGTGGGTAGGTCTGGCGGGCCGGCGTCGGAACCCTGACGAACACGCGAACTGGTGAGCAAATCGCGGCTCCCGATCGGGGAGCCTAGATGCGAGCAATCGCGTGCTTGTTGGTCATCGCCGATGGCTGGAGCGTGTCAGCGAAACCTGAGAGAGAGAGTCTCGGGCCACGCTCATGTCCTTAGCTTTGTGCACACCCCTCGACCGACTGAACACATGGACTACCGTCCCTCCGCCGATCCCGCCGAGTATCGTGAAGAGGACCGTGGGTGCAATGACCGGCCCGGGATCGTCACACCTGAACTGGCCTTGGCCGCAGCTTCGCTTGCTCAGGACATATGCGGTGCTGCCGCCGAGTGCAGCCCCGACGGCAATTCCCATCCACACGTTCCGCGTCTTGTTTGATTTGACCTTGACGCTGTCCGGGACGTGGACCACTTGAAACGGCGAGCTTTGCTCCTGCTGGTTGCGAAAGGCCAGCGCCGTACGAGTGACGTGCTGGGCCTGTGCGGCACCAGCGCCAAGAAAAGACAGAACGATCAATCCCACGATCGACGCAAACGGCATGTGGTCCTCAATGAGCCCGAAGTGAACGAAAAAGCCGCATCCCGTAACTGCTTACGGAACACGGCCTTATCGTATTGCCCCTCCTGGGGTCGAACCAGGAACCTTCTGATCCAGAGACTTACTGGTAACCCGTTAAACCACAACAACTTGCACGCTTCTGCTAGGCTGGCGAGCATCGGCGCTTGCTAGGATGCCCAGAGGCGCAGGGAAATGCCCGGCTCCATGCCCGCTTGGACCGGGCATTGTGCGTCAGAAGGTATCGGCGCTCGACTCGCTCATGACGACCCAGCACCGCGTCGCCGTCCGAATGCGCGAGTCCTTCGGAGTGGCGGGTACGGTGCCTACGGCCCGACTATTGGTGCCCGCATCTGGGAGCCCAGGCCCGGTCAGAGGACGCGCCTCTCGCGCTGGACATGGGTCGCCGTGATCCCACCGTATGGGTGGAGAAGCACCGGGACCCACCGACGCCATTGGCCTAGTCACCTCCGTGCGTGCGCTCGGCGCGGCGCACACGGCATAGTGCGGGATGACGGAGCACGACGTCCGTCTGAGCATGGATTCAACGACTCCGCCCCTCGCGCTTCCGGCCGCGGCCGCAGCGCCTCGGCCGCCTCAATTGTCCGGCGCGCGGAGGTGATTGCCGCCCGTATCAAGATTGCTTCGCCCGACTCGTGGGCGGCCTGACCGCGGCGACCGCGCAGTCGGCGAGCGGCTGTATTTCGTGGTCGCAGACGGCCTTGCTTGGTTCCCTGGGAAGAGCCCTACAATCACAGCATTCGGCACCGCCTGGGTGATCTGCGGGTCCGTGGGCAAGCCGTCAACCCAGAAGCTCTCCCGGAGCCGATAGAGCGCCGTGCGAGGGACCGCGTGCGCCGCCCGAGCGTCGATCACCAAGAGGAAACTCACCCCGTCGCGATCCGTTGCGTACCGGTCGGGCTGCGTTAGGTAGGCCTTCCTCACGTGCTCTCGATCCACGCGCGCGAACTCCGCCTTCACCTCCATGGGGAAACGGCCTTCCGGGAAGAACACGCCCGTGTCGCTTCGGCCACCTGAGATGCGCGTCGGCTCCCAGTGGACAGCGCTCCCGTATTCACGGCGTAGCACCTGGAACGCATAGTCCTGCAGATCCTCCTCGCGCGCCCGCCGCCCGAGGCCGCCATCGGCTTCTCGAAGCAAGAACGGTGGCAAGTCGCTCCGAAGGTCGCGCGCGATCTGTACGATGCTGACTGTGAGCGCCTCGAAACGCCGCCACCGAGCAAGCGGGAACGTCGCGGGCAACCGCTCCGCCACGTCCGCGAGTAGCCGGCGCACCGTCTCGTCGACGCCCGGATCGTTTCCGTAGCATTCTGGGTAGTCGGTGGGCACCCTGAACGAGCGAGTATCGTTAGCCACGTTCCGCAGTTCCAGACCCGCGTCCCGCAGCACGATCTCTGCGCCGGGCACCACGCGCGCGACCAACTCCGCGGCGACCGGGTAGCGTGTCGCGAGTACTAGCAGCGCGTCGCGGTCTACGTAGTCAACGCCGGCTAGGTCGCCAGCTGCCGGGACTGCGGGTGCGCCCGCCGCCGCGTGGTAGAAGCTACGGAGAATGCGCGCGAGCTCGTCGTTCGGTCCGCGCGCAGCTTCTGCGTGCTCGACGACGCGCAACAGCCGCTGTCGCCCCACTGAGCGCGCGAGGAACGCGCCCACACGCGGCAGCACGACGGCGGTTCCCACAAGTGGCGGCGCGACGTCCCCCTCCGCGACCTCGGTGCCACTTGGCCTCACGGATCCGAGCACAGCCCCTTGATGGTCGGCGGCCCCTCCCCACATGAGCTGCCAAGCAGCAGCGAGTTCAGTGAGAGCCGCGTCGAAGTTAGTCCACTCCGAAGACGCCGAGAGATCGGTAGCGAGACGTGCAAAGCCGGTAGCCACGCGGTAGGCGCGGTACTCCAGCAGGCGTTCGGTGCCGACGGAGTAGCCGGCCCACGGACGCTCGTGGGCATCCTCGAGCAGCGCCTTAAGCCTGTCCGCTCTGGGCCGGATTGCCGCAGCGTATTCCGTGGGCGCCGCCGAGGCCTCCAAGTGCGTGACGAGCAGGTCGACGACACCACCTGCGAGTAGAGAATCGTGTCGTAGCTCCTCGCTCGCAGCAGCGCGCGCGAACGCCGCACGGCAGTCACGTAGCGCAACAAGGAGCCGGGTTCCGTCCGGCGCCGCAAGCGCGTCGGCAAGCGCCAGGAGCGCGAGCTGCTGCCGCGCCTCCCCCTGCACCGCTAGGTCATCGACCTGCGCCCAAGCGTCGAGCCGGACACGCGCCTGAGTCGCCACGCCACGCACCCCGAGCCGCCCGATCACCTTCGCGGCGGCGACCGCGAGATAGCGGGGTGCGTCGTCCGGCATGCGCGCGAGTACGCGGAGCACATCGGGGAGCGCCGCTCCATCGCGGGCTCCGAGCTCGGCGAGCGCTGCGAGCATCGCCGGCCCGAGCGACGGATGGTCGCGTGTCTCCTCGAAGGCGTCGCTAAGCGCGTCCGCGACCCGGAGGTCACCAACACGACCGTCGCACGCGAGCCGCCATGCGACATCCCGACGCGTAGACTCTGAGCGCGCCCGCCCAAGGGCTGTGAGCCAGAACTCCGTCGGGTCTCCGCAGGATGTCGGCTCCGATACTGGGGTCATCACTGCGGAGATGTCGCCGACGCTCTCAAGACGCGAGTCCAGCCACGCGTCGACGTCCGCGTCCTCGGCGAGCTCCCGAAGTTCGCTGAGCCAGTCGCTCCAGCGGGGGGCGATGGGCTGATCGGATGAATACATAGTCGTCGTTCTCGAGTCCGCTGGCGGCGCGAGTGCGCCACGTATGTGCCGCAGCCGACACGTCGTACACAGGACGCGACCGTCACGCGGCAGTAGTCTTCCTACTTGGGATTCCCCACTTCAGCTCCCGCCAGATGCGGAGTCGTGCCGTGCCGCGCGCACGCCGCGATTACTGCGCCGGCTCGCCATGAAAAGTCGCACGATTCGCCCCGGGAGCAGCATTCGCCGACATCATAGTCAGACGGCTACCGACGGCCGTTTTGACCGCGCGGTGCCCGCCTTTCGACCGCTCAAATTGGCACCTTCGCACCACCTCGAAAGCGGGTGGTTAGAACATGTACGTCCCCGCCTGGGGACCGTAAACCTTTGCCTCCGTCGTGGCAGCGGCGAACCCAGCTCGTGCGGTGAAGCAAACAATCTGGACCTCGTCGCCGAACGCACTATCCACCTCGCGCAGCACGCGCGCGAGCGCGTCGAAGTCGGCCTCAACAATCTCGTCTGAGCCTGGCTGGTCGATTACGAGGAAGCCCGGATGCCGCCCCCCGCCTTGCACGCGGCCAAGCCGCATCATAGCGACAAAGAACGCGAGCTTGATCCGGAGCCGCTCCCCCGGCGATTTTAGGCTCGAGAAGGCGACAGTCACGCCGTTCTTGGTAAGCGTGAGCCGCCCGAGCGGCGAACACGAGACGTCGGTGATGCTTTCAGCGCCGATGCGCCCCAACATGTCGCGCGTGAGCCCGTTGAGCCGGTTGAGGACGGCTTCATTTAGCCGCGCCGCGTGTTTTTGGAGCGCCTTGCGTGCCCGCACTTGGATCTGGGCGCGCAGCTCGGCGCCGCTGTCACCGGCCGTAGAACTTTCCGCGAGGGTTGTTTGTGTTGTAATCTTTGCCCGTAGCTCCCCCATTGCCTGGAGCAGCGCATCGCGGCGCTTGCCCTCCTCGGGCGCGGGTAATGCGTACGCGGCCCCTTGCCGGAGTACCGCCTCGGTAGCCGCCGCGTCCTCCTCGAGACGCGCAATCTCGGTTGTAAGCGCGCGGAGCGCTTCGCTGACGTCGTCTCGAAGCGCCGCCGCACGTGCCGCGTCGACCTCGTGGCGCTCGGCGTCCGCCACGAGAACCGCGACGTCGGAGGGAGACGCGGGCTCAGCCTCCTTTCCGCAAAGACGGCAATGATGCTCTTGCCGCTCGCGTGCCACCGCCGCCTCGTCCACGTCGGCGTCGCAGTTGGGACAGACTGCGACCGATAGGCCGGTGAAATGCAGCTGGAGGTCCGCGCTCTCGCGCAGACTCCTCGCGCGGGCACGAGAACGTTGCGCCTCAGTGGTCAACTCGTCGCGTCGACGCGTGAGGTGGTACTTCTCGACCATCGCCGCACCGAGCCGGTCGTGGAGCGCCCGTAGGCGACGTACCCCTAGGTTCGCCTCGACGGCTCCTCGCCGCGCGGCCTGCGCGGCGTCAATGCGCGCGAGCTCCTCGACCAGCGCCTTGCGCTCTGCCTCGAGGCGCGCGGCCTCCGCCTGCGCTCGTGTGCGCTCCTCCTCGTTGACCCTCTCCTCGCTCTTCGCCTTCTGGCTCTCCAGAAGCAGGGCGTTGATAGGCTCCGCCAAATGGAGCCCCAGAAGCATCGAGAGCAGGAGCCCGTCCTGGTTGCCAATCGAGTGCGTCTCGTCAAGCAAAAGGTACCGCTCGCTTGCGTGCGGTATTACCAGCGCCTGAAAGTATGTGAGCCAGCTCATGCGCCTCTCGGTCGACGCCGCGCCTTGCGCGGCCTGCGTCCATCCGAGCCGCCGCAGCCCGAACCGCTCAAGGAAGAATGCCTCAAGTCCCTTACGCGCAGACTCCGCGTCTGCGAAAAGCGCGACGGTGGCGACGCCGGTCGTATCGAGGGCGTCGAGTGGCACGTCAACGTGCCCCGCAGCCAGGTAGCCGGTTAGCCCTCCGGTGGAGGTTCGCGCGAGGTGAACCGTGTACTGTGTCGAACCGAGTGCGAACTCGAGCCACACCTCGTGGATCCACCCGCGAACGTCGGTCTCGTAGCTGTCGTCGTCGCCCGTAAGTGCAAACTTGATGGTGGAGAAGATGGATGACTTACCCGCCGAGTTCCTCGGCGTGAGCAGCACATTGACCCCCGGCGCGAACCGCTGATCGTAGGCGACTGCCTCGCGCGTGATCGGTGGCGTGGTTTGCGGTTCTGCGACGTCCCTCGCTGTCGGCGCGCGCGTGTCCGCCGCCACTCCATCAGACGCGCCAGCCTCGACCGTCCCGTCCTCCGCGACCTCAACCGCGTGTGCATCTTCGTCCCGCCCAGTACTGGTCGAAGCCGCAGCGATGAGCGCAGGCGCCACGGGCGGATCCGGCGTAGGCACAGGCGTCCGTGCGGTGAGCGTCTTCTCGCCGGTGAAGCGGAGGCGATGGAGCGAAAGCCGCGGGGTCAGGGTTGTGTCCGCGCCCGGCGTAAGGTCGAGCGCGGAGACCACCTCCTGCACGCGTTCCAAGGAGACGTCTCCCCAACGCCGGTTGCGCGCGAAGCTCGTGTGCACCTCGCTCGCTAGGAGCTCAATGCTGAGAGCCTCCAGCTCCGCATCGGTTCCGGTGGTCTCGGCCGTGGCATGGTGCGCGCTGCCATGGGCCTCGTCCGCCACGCCCTCGCCGGCGGCGGTCGCGCTGGTCGCCCGGGCGCTGTGGATGCGGCGTTTCGACTGCTTGCCGGTGTCGCTCACGAGACGGGGCCGAAGGTAGGGTGGATGAGAGGACGTGGTGCTGCCGCCGACAGCGGCGGGACGGGACTTGAGGAACGTGCCATCACGAGTCTTCCTGCGGCAACGTCAAGGGGCGGGCAAATACGCGCCGGTAATTGGCCGCCACATCGTCGGGGGCAAGATCGGGAATGTACCCCGCGAGCTGCGCCTGCCGGTACGGAAGGTGGGAATACTGCAGAGCCTTTAGCTGGGCGGCTGTGAGGCCGCCGAAGAAGCGCCGTAGGAGCCGGATCCGAGCGTCGTACCAGCGAGCGTGCTCGACCTCGGTGACGAGCCGCACGGCTTCAGCTTCGCCCTTTGGGGTCAGGAAGTAATGCTTCTGCGGCCGCGCCGGCGAGTCGGCTGCGCCGCGCGGCTCAATGCCCGTGTAGACCAGCTCGCGCGCGTACCACCACGCCTCAACGTGGTCGATGCGCTCGTACGCGCCGCGCCAGAACTTTCGGAACGGCATGGTACGGAAGTCGGGCTCTTTCTGCGCAACCACGTCGGTGATTACCGCCCGCACCTCAGCAGCATCGGCCGCCTCAGGAACGCCAGCGGCGTGAAGCTCGATCAGCTCGTATGCGAGATACGAAGGATACCGAAGTAGGAAGTCGAGCTTCTGCAGGTAGTATTCTGGCGTTAGGTGACGCGATACATCACGGGCTGGCCAACAACGTAGCGCTCGGGTTGCCGTGTCTGGCTCGCGCGCGAAGTGGTGCAGGATGAGCAGCAGGCGAGCAGCCCCGACCTCCACTGTCTGTTCCTGCGACTCTAGGCCCAGCGTTGGCGACATGCGAACTCCGGAAGGGTAATCCGAAACGGTGACATTCATAGCGCGGTGTTCTCCAAAACCGGCGCGCCCAACGCACACGGCTTACACGCGCCCACGATAGTACGCGTCCCAGAAATGTGCACCAAGTCACCGCTCATCGCGCTAGGCCTAGTTTGCTTGAATCGTTGCCGCAGTGCATCCCATCGACGTCGTCGCCTCGTTGCGGCCCGGGCTGATTGAGCCGAGGGTTCACGGAGGTGCGCTCTTCACCCCGCGAGCGCGACATCCGCTCGGGTACCTTTCGGCCTGCCGGGCGCCTTCTCGGGGGCGCGGTGGCTGTCTAGTACTGGTCGAACAGGTTCTTTGCGTATCGCGGCGACGCCCTCCGGATGCGTGCCGTGCGGAGTCCAATGGGTCTTAACTGCACTAAGACCGTAGGCAACGAACTAGAGAGCGTCGAGCCGCACGGATTCCAAAGAGTCGGGAAGCTCGTCCCACCCGAGAGCGTGATCTGCGAGTCCGATGTCGATCTCCGCTGCGTGAAACAGCGGAAGGTTTCGGTCGGCCGCCCGCGCGTACGCGCCTACCGCCGCTTCGGCGATCCGTGCGAGCTCTAGTCGGCCGACTACCCGGAGATTGGCCGGCGGCGTCGCCTGCGGCGTGGCCGGCACCCTTGGACCGACGATGAAGTGATGTCGATGCGCTGCGGCGTGGGATTCTGCAGCCCAGAGTGCGTGCTGCGCCGACTTTCCGATGAGGTCCTTGCCGTAGTGCATATTGACCTTTTTGGTCTTCGCATCGAAGACAAGTACAGCCGTACCGTCCGTTGTGGCCCAGAGGACGTCAGGACCTTTGCCGCCGGTGGTACGCTCTGGTCGAGACGCTTCGTAGCCCAGATACTCGCCCAGCGCTCGGATGGCCTCTTCGTGCACGCCCGCCGCGGCTCCACCATCGCGAAGGTCTGCCGATGCCTTGTAGAGATCCCGCTGGACTCGCTCTACACCGCGCGCGCCGAGAAGCTGCGCCATCCGCGACGCCTGAGGGGAGCTGTCGGCGACATCCGCCGAGCGCGGCGCCGCGGCGGCGGGTAGGAATCCGAGGTCGCGCTTCACGCCTGCCGCACGACGGTAAAGCGCATTTGCTGCCTCCACGTCCCCCGAGAGCTGCGCGGCGAAAGCGGCCCAATGCAGTATCCACCCGCCGAGGTTCCGGTCTGCATGAAAGGCTTCGTCCTTCACCCCCATCATCGCCTTGAGAGCCGCCTCTGGATCACCCGCCCAGAGAGCATCTGCGGCCTTTCGCTCGGCCCACGCGACGCGCATTGCGCGCTCCTGGTCGGACACTGACGGACCGCTCTCGGGCTGCGCGTCCTCCATGGCTGAGTCGTATGTTTCTGTCCATACCTGTTCTTGGCGAAGGCAGAGGTCGATCAGCTCACGCGAGGTGAACTCCTGCATCGCCGACAAGCGTTCACCCACGGCGAATTGTCGCTGAACGTGTTCAGGAAGAAGCGCCCGGTGCCGAGGCGGGAGTAGCCAGTCCAGCAGGCGGCGCCCGACGAGCAGCACCGACCCGTAATCCGACATGCCGCGGCTTGTGCGGCCGATGAGCTGCACGAAGCGCGACGCAATCTTCGCGTCACTCAGACCGGCGCGCTCTAGGTGCGACTCAAAAAACCGATCGAGGAGTGAAAGCCCACTGGGGAGCCCGTCGACGACCATTACACGGCACGCGTCGTCGGGAAGGTCGATCCCGTCGTACCTAGCGATGAAGGCGAGCCGCTGATCACGCGACTCGGCGAACTCCCGCACCCGGTCGTGCCCCAGGTCAGTGTCGAACACCTCAACGCCGACCTGGGACCACGGCTCGGCGGCGGCTTTAGTCGGCACCATTACCACGGTCTTGTGGCCTCGGGTCGCCGCATCGGCCTGTGCGCGAGCCTCTTCGTCGTTGACGCTAAAGGGCGGGAGCAGAAACAATCGCTGCGTGTCTCCAGCGCGTCCCCCGGGCACAATGGTCGCGTCGGGGCTGCGCCCGAAGGTACGGACGAACTCGTCGTCAACTCGGACGGTTGCCGAGAGATAAAGTCGCCGGACGCCCGCTCGGAATGGACGCAGTTCACTAGTTGGCGGCAGCAAAGGCGTGATCTGTACGCGTTGCGAATCGAACAGCATCGCGCACCGGTTGAGCTGCCCGCTGAGGTGTGCCCAAGTGAATTTCAGGTCCTTCACCTCCTCCGCCCCTGCCTCAATGAGCGCCGCCCGAACGACGTCGGCGTGGCGCACCCACTCAAACATCGGGACCAGCAGTACGCTGGCGCGGTCCCGCCCTTCCACGACCGCCTCGTAGATGTACTCTCGGTCAACCGCCCTGAAGTGGCCGCCAACCCGAGCGGTAAGGAGGTCGTAGAGCGCGCTGCGCTTGGCGCGGTCCACGGTCAACGTGAACGCCTGGCGTACCTCGTCATGCGCCGTGTGCGCATCGTCGAACACGGCGGCGGCAAGGTCGTCGTTCCGGAAGATGCTACGCCCGTTGCATACCGCCGCGTAGGTCGTGAGAACCGGGCCGCGCGCGCTTCGGTACACGTCCTCGTCCGTCCACCCAGTGCCGCTACCGAGGTAGAGGGCCGTCGCGACGCCCAACTCCTCCGCCTTGGCCCGCGTCTGCTCTGCCAGCTGACGCGTGACGCAGGCGTACACCACTTGTCCGCGCGTTTCGTTCACCAAGGATTGAGCGGCTACTACGCCGATGAGCGTCTTCCCCGCGCCGGTGTTCAGCTGGAACACCACGTCTGACTTCTCGCGCTGCGAGTGCCACTCACGTAGGGCGTCCGCTTGGGGCGCCCACATCTCCTTGATGGAACTGCCGGACCGGATCCGCAGCCCACGAAACAACAAGATTGGGTCTACTGGACCGGGCCGGAGGGCGGCGGTCCTCGCGAATGCAGCGCGGAGGTCTTTCATTGGTCGGTATGCATAGGGAAGGCGCGGCACAAGGAGCGCGAGGTTCGGCGGGCGCTTCTGAAGGCCGATTCTAAGTTGAACACCGCGCCATAAACATAGACAGTCGTATTGCCGTGGTGCACTCGGCCACCCGCCTTGGAACTACCGTTGCTGATGTCGAGGAGCGCGGTGGCCCGCCAACGCACTTCTGGAGAGAACCATGTGCCTTCTGCAAAGACTGCATCTTCATCATCCAATGGAGCCTCCTGAAGTCCGGAATGATTCACATCAGCCGCACGAAGAACTACGACGCCGTGGTGTAGTGTTTGCTGCAGCGAACTGAATCTTGGGCGCATAAACGCTATGCCAATCAAGCATCAGCCTCATTGTCAAACTTCCTAGGTGGTCGGGGTTCCTGCGCAGATGGAGAGAACTCGAGCAACCGCCTGATTGAAGAATTGTCATCGGCGTCTCTCACGGGATGTGGGTACGTCGCAGGGCCCTGCTGCTGCTCACTCTCGATCCATTCCCGAATTACCTTCGGCAAATCACCAGCGAATCCTTGCGCATACCGGTGGAGGCCAAATATTCGTGCGCAGACGGCGGCTGACCAAGCGCCCAGGATGCACCACACCACTACGTTCGTGGATACCAATTGCGAAACGCCAAAGACTCCTGCCACAGCTGCGAAAGCTGCAGACAGACGAATCGCTCCTTGAAACCAAGACGCTTGCAATTGACCATCATACGCAATTGAACGCCAACGGACGGCTGCCTCCGACTCGCAAATCCATTCTTCCTCAACTACGTCGAGAAACAAGCCGTGTAGCAGCCCAACGTTTCTAGTGTCGGAACTGCTCAAGGTCTGAAAGCACCAGTAGTACCACAGGACGTACATTTGACCGAATCTTCGATTAAATGCTTTGCGGTCGAGCTTATCCTCCTCGATCATTATTCGACAGGTGCCGAAGAACGACATGATGCGAAACAGAGCGTCATATCCGTGTGCATCGGAAAGGCGGACATTTTTTACCACGTCATCTACGGTGCCTGTATTCAAGGTGAAGGGTCTAAGGGCTATCCACCCTCGAGCTCGGGCTTTCGTGTACTCGTCGCTCTCCCACATTCTAAAGAGCTTAAGGAGCTGCTCCCGTCGCTGCTGTTCGTCACTGGCGCTGCGAACGGCACGCGAGATCTCAACAACCGCAATGATGCTAACCGTTGCTGCGAGCGATGCAACAATGCCACCGGTGGATCCAGTGAGATGATTCAGAAGCTGTTGGCCTTTCTCTAAGTCGTAGTCCATCCGAACAAAAGCCCCGACTAAGGCGAGCATGTAGAAGAGGACGCAGCAAAGGGCAAGGACAACTATCCGCCTCTCTTCCTCCCGCCACATTCTCGCCTTCGCTACCTCGTGAAGCTGAGGTGGGCGCCCCGCAACTCGTGACGGACGAGCTGTGGCATCGACTCTCACGTTGTACTTACTGCGCAGCTGGCTTATCCAAACCGCCATGGGAGTCTGCTTTGCCCCCGAGTTTGATGACGCCCCTGACATCAGACCACCAACCCGTTCGATACTGAGTGCATGCCGGGAACCTTGTTCTTCCATCTATCCGCGCCCGTTTGCGAGCAACAGAATCGGTCAAGGTGCCAACTTAGTGCAGATGAATTGCGCTGCGCCGGATCGTAAGCAATAGGTCGATCACCCTATTGGAACTACGGAATCCTATGGTGGGCTCTCACGTCAAGCGCCTCAACGAGAGGAAGCGCTCGTGCCAGCGAAGCTCAAGCCTGATCACGTTCGGCGGACTTACCAGTCCACAAAGGCTTATCGGAAGCAGTTTCCCACCGGGGCTTTGTGCCCAAAACTCGGCGTCGCCCCCAGTGGGTACTACCATTGGCTGAATTGTCCCCTGTGGGCACGGGCGGTTGAGGACACGCGATTGCTCCGGCTGATCCGCGTGTCGCTCAAAGCGAGTCAGGGCATCTATGGAGCACCACGCGTGTTTCTGGAGTTACGTGAGGCGGGTAAGACGTGCAGTAAGTATCGCGTCGCGCGCCTGATGTGGAACAACGGACTCCGTGCGCTGCATGGCTACTCCACGCGGCGATGAGAGTTTGGAAGGTCGGCAGTGTTTCTTGCCCAACATGCTTCAACGCCAGTTCTCGCCAACGAACACCAATGCAGCCTTTGCGACGGACATCGCGTACGACCGGACGTTGCAAGGGTACCTTAACCTCGCGGTCGTGATCGATCTCTTCTCCCGCAAGGTGGTCGGGTGGGCCGCTGGTCCGACCATTCGCGGTGAGCTGGTCTTGAACGCGATGGCATCGGCCGTGAAGCGCCGGCGCCCGCGCGGCACGATTATCCACTCCGATCAAGGCGTGCAATTTGGCAGCAATGCGTGGCGGCGCTTTTGCCGCGCCAACCATCTCGAGCCGAGCATGAGCCGGAAAGGAAACTGCTGGGACAATGCGGTGGTCGAGTCGTTCTTCAGCAGCTTGAAGAAGGAGCGCATTGAGAAGCGCATCTATCCCAGCCGAGAAGTCGCGCTGGCGGACATCGCGGATTACATCGATACTCTCTACAATCGCACGCGACGGCACAGCCACCTCGGCGGTGTCAGCCCGGAGTAGTTCGAGGCGACCCACAAGCGCGGGCGACGTCGAAAAAGTGCATGAGAACGTTACCCGACCCTCCACGAAAGTCTGCTAACTCCACCTGATCACCCTTGACCACTTCTGCGGTTGGCTTCGCTGGAGCCACGCGTGGTGTCGCAGAAGTTCTGTCACGAAGGTCTGGTAACTCCAAGTTCGGACATCAACGCTATGGACGACGAGTATCAGTCGACGCCGCTAGGCTACGCCGCACACTTCGGGAAGTTGGAGATGGTCGCGCTGTTGCTGGAGCGGGGCGCCGACCGGGATAGCGCGGGCGCTCCGTGAGCGAGCCCGCTCGCTTGTGCTCGGAAGAAAGGGCATGCTCGCATCGAAGCCGCTGCCAAGCGGGCAGGAGCTGTGGCCGCTCCAGATGCGATCTGACGCCGCCGAACAATGCATTGCACTTCGTTGCGGCGTTTCGAGACACCACGTTGCTTGGGGTCGGCCCGGCAAGTGAACGCATTCGTTCCGCAAACTTGGCTCATGGGGACGATCTACTCAATCCCCCCGCCGCACCCGCCTGATGTGATCAATGAGTGCACGCAACGGCGGCGATGTGCGACGGCGCTCCGGGTAGTACAGATAGAAGCCGGAGAATGGCGCACAGAACGTCTCGAGAACGGACACGAGCGTACCGCGCTTCAGGTCCTCCTCAAGCTCGCGCTCGTACAGCATCGCTAGGCCGTGACCTGAGCGCGCCAAACGCAGGAGCAAGCCTGCCTGGTTCGTGAGCACACGACTCGGCACCGCCACCGAGAAGTCGCGGCCGCTCTCGGTGAACTCCCAGCGATATGGAGGTGCGTCGGCCGTGGGATGCCAGTTTAGGCACTGGTGCTCCGTCAGATCCCGCGGATGCCTGGGCTTCGGGTGCCGCTGCCAATACGACGGAGCGCCAGCGACCAGCAGTCGCTCATTACCAGCCAGCGGCACCGCGACCATATCACGATCGATCAATTCGCCCAGACGGACGCCGGCATCGTAGCCGGCGGCCACGATGTCGAGCGGTTCATCGCTCACGAACACGTCAAGACGAACGTGCGGATGTCGATCGAGGAATCCGTCGAGCACGGGGCCGCTGAGGAAGCCCTCGGCCACGCCAGCTACGTGCAGACGCAGCGTACCTCGCGTCTCGCGGCCCAGCGCTCCCACCGCGACCGTTGCGGCGCGCAGCTCATCGAGCGCCGGACGCACAGCGGCATAGAGCAGCTCACCAGCATCAGTCAGGTGCATGCTGCGCGACGTGCGATGGGCAAGCGCCACACCTAGCCGCTCCTCGAGTTTCTTGAGCGTTTGGCTCACGGCGGAGGCGGTCACGCCCAAACGATCGCCGGCCGCGCGGAAGCTCTTCGCTTCCGCCAGCGCGACGAAAACCGCCATCGCGTTCAGGTCCCCTTCGGCAGTGGTCGGCATACCGTAATTGTTAAGTGGCTCTTAACAAATCATCAAGTATCATCCAGTAGATAGGTGGCTCAAGTGATGGAATCATTGTGCTGCGCTGCGGACGGCCCCCTCTACGGCGCCGAACTCACTGACCACCTCACACGGAGACAACGATTATGAAC